>Ga0310697_10000513_pt1 | contig 52547 bp, 46 predicted proteins | sample 172DNAGHGlowgp2_FD_203883 | JGI IMG/M metagenome (GOLD analysis project Ga0310697, IMG submission 203883) | Sheep rumen microbial communities from Palmerston North, Manawatu-Wanganui, New Zealand - 1728 DNA GHGlow gp2 (v2) (version 2) | ecosystem: Host-associated > Mammals > Digestive system >...
CTCCAACTCACTCTCATCGTATGTTTCATGGCTCACCGTTGCAAATCCGAAATCGTAGTTTTCTTTTACCACCTGTTGCGCCAGTCCTGCCAGTTGCGGTGTCAGATGCTTCGGGAAATTATTGGGTGCTTTCCCACGCTTATTGTATATGTCATCTTTCATCACTCTCTCTAGCGTATCACGGCTTATTCCTTCTTTAATGGTATAGCCTACATAAAACAGAGCCTCCTCTATAGTTTCAGAATGTTGGACAATACGAACATGATGCCCCCAAGGCACACAGGCAAACGCCGATGGGAATTCTGAAACAGGCTGTTTCAGTTTTTCATTTTCATCTCCATCTATCTGCTCCAGTTTCCGTCTGTACTCTTCTGAAGGTAACATTTCTGAAACAAGTTGTTTCAGTTTTTCCATGTTCTCCGTATAGAACAGAAACCACTGTTTCATATACCAAAGGTTTCTAACGGAAAAGTTCTTGCTTTCAGGAAACTCTTTCTGCATATCCAGGCTTACCTGCTCCACAACACCAGCACCCCAACGCTCCTCTGCTTTCTTCTGCACCAGATCGCGTCCCATTTGCCAATTGAACAGCAATTTCTCACCATTCACTTTTATGGCAGCTTTCACCTGTGCCGAACGATAGCGATGCTTCACTTCTGCTATCCATTCTGCATATTCAGCATCCAGCTTCACGTCGTGAGACTTCACCATACGTGGCTCATTGATTCCTATTTCCTTATTTTTAGTGCTCATATATCCTCGTTTCGTTTGCAAAATTACAATTATTTTCTATTAATTGATTACGGATTAATCAATGTTCCAATATGCATCAGGATTTCCATCAAAAATGGTGTCTATGTCATCGTCACTATATTCCATTTCATCCTGTACGTATGAACCACGATAGTCATTAATGAACATATCTAAAATCATTTCCTTTTTTCTAATCATTCGCCTTTCATTTGCCATTTCTGTCATCACTTCATCAAATTCTTTTCTCTCAGACTCCAGTTCCTTTTTACACTCTGATAACAAAAATGATTTTGCACTATCTAAGTTATCCACATAGCTCAGTAATAAATTATCCTTAAACTCCAAATGTCTACTACTTTCCAAATAGCTATCTATCCATGACTTACATTCGGTGGATTCAATTACTTCATCATTCCAACTTTGCAAATTAGCGTACAACGACTCCTGCTCATCATTAAAAACTTCTTTTAGATAGGAAATGGCAGCCTTATAATTATCAACATATCTAAATAGCGAACATAAATCAAGTCTATAAACACATCCGTACACTTCATCTTTCTCGTTCTTAAACTTGTGTAAAATTTTCTTCTGTGTCTCAATTGGAAATGAACGAAATTTGTCACTTTTTACCCAATCGTTTAAATATGAGATGAGAGAATATAAAGCATTATGCTCATTGATATCTACTTCTTCAACTGTTTTTTTTAGCCAAAGAATAGTATTACCAGATACAGCCATATTTATCTTGCTAAATATTCGTCTCTTACCCCTATCCATTGATAATAAATATCTTACTGTTCTCTCGTCTTGCAGTGATTTAATAATGTTTTCAAAAATAGAATTTGTATGTGTCATATTTTCGATCTCTTCGGATAATCGCTCTGAGACTAATAAATATGAAAGCTTGTCATCTCTACATGATTCTTTGACTTTTGATAATTGTTCTATCATTTTTTCATGTACAATATTACGGTCATAATTTTCTAACCATATTGTAAGCTCCTGAGCTATTTCCCTTTTTTTCTTAGATTCTGGTCTCATCTTTTATCTGCTATTTTAAAACTAAAGACTTTTACTATATTGGATATGTTAAGAATTGTATTTTCTTTAATGATATCTTCAATCGAGAATGAAGAGCCGTAAGACAATTTACAATGTCATAAGTGGAATGATAATAATAAGTCCAATTCACGTCGTTCCCAAGAGACTTGCAAATCTCTTTAAAATATGGATAATCAATACTATTCATTGAATGGCCTATAACAATAACTTTTCTAGTACCATGTATTGTGTTACAGAAAAAATCTTTACATTTCTTGATTATTTTCACTACTGGTTTTTTTGATGTTCTAAAGTAGTTTTTAATTATTTCTTCACCTTCAGCCACTCTTGGATCTTCTATACTTTTATCAATTTTATAAATATGTCCACCATGTCCATATGTTATTCCACTTATGCCGTTTTTCGAATAACTACCATGAATATGTAGAATGTTTGCTCTGGATATGGCATAGACTTTCTCTAAAGTGTCAGTGTAGTTAAATGATAAATAGTTGGCATCCTTATTTAATTCTATTAATCTCTTTTTTGTTTTATTGAGAGAAATAGTAGACAACCAAGATTCAAAAGATTTGTGCAGTCCTTTTGTTAAAGTCTCTAATATTCTGCTTATCTCATACTGATAATCATGATTAAAAGAATCTCTCCAATTCTCACATCCATATTGCTCCAGGTAATTATGAGCATAATCCCTTAACATGTCATCGTCCAGAAGCCCCAAATTCTCTTCAAAATCGTGCCAAAAATCTTGTTTCTTATACATAAAGTATTTCTCAACTAACTCGTATAAATACGGATCGGTTTGTTTGACGAATTTTCTAAAATCGTCATAGCTTGTTTTTAAGCTATGATATTGGTCGAATCCATTTCCAATAATATAAAGAGTTTTTGTGGCTTCTTGTTTCATAAATAGTAATTTGAGAGCAATAGCTACTTAAATTATATGGGACGGCTTGTTAAAAACTTGATCTCGTTACAAAGTCTATATTGTCAACATTGAAACTATAGTCTATCAATCCATTTGTATCACAAACAGTCCAGGGACAACATACAAATTTATATAAATATGTTTTCCCTTCTTCTAATGTGTAGCTCTTAATTTCTTCAATATCAGCAACATAGTTGGGGCGATTTTTGTGTCTCGCTTTTATTTCGTCAATACAATTTTCGTATGAAAGTGGAATTGGTGTAAGCAATACTCCATTTTTAAAAATCTTCTTAGGTTCTATAGGTTTCATTACTAAACGACCGTCTTTCAATACGTCATACCAGTATCCATGATCATAATCTTGGGAATCAAGAAACGGTTCACTTAATCTATATAAATAGTTTCTTATCTTTTCCTCAACATGGCATGAGATATATTTAATCGGCAATTCGTTTAAATCATAATCACAATATGTATATTTCATATTTGAATCCATTAGTCTCAAGTACCCACCTATATCTTCTATCCTAATGTTGTGAGGTAATTCGCGTTCCACAAATTTATTAGGCGAAAGATGGATAATTATTTGTTTATGGGGATCTTGCCCTTTTACAATGAATAGATTCCTATTAAATTCTTTATCTTTATATAAAAAGAATTTTTTTTTGAATGGAGATTCATAAATTTGAGAAGACAGAGAGTGTCCATCAATATCAAAGAAACGGAACATATATTTTCCATCTGTATACATTTCTAGAATGTAAGCGTTAAGATAAAAAAAGCATTTTATATGTTCTGATATAAAGACCATATATCTTATAGCTTCAGTGGAGTTTACTTTGGGAACACTGTTTCTTTTTAGAGCTATGTGAATCGCTCTCAATCTCTTTACCAATTCTTCGTCTAACTGTTCAATAGTTGAGAAAGTTTCTTTTGAAATTGTCGAATGACATATTGTTTCTTTTAATCTGTAAAAATCAGGAAAAGGTTGCAAATTGCTATAATAAATGGAACCATATTTATTAAGCAACAACTCTCCATATTCAATTTTGTGAAGTGCATCAGCATAGTCTATTCCGTTTTTTTCCATCATATCCTTTTCATATTGTTTTTCTTTAGATGAGAGATTGGCCATTATTTCATCTATCTTTTCTATATTATGCTGTTCAATTATCTTGCCTGCCCTGACAATAATAGCATATTTGCGTAAATCGCCTGTCGCAGACAAATAGATAAGACCATTTTGAATAATGCTAATAATAGTAAACTTATGAGGTATTGTAAATAATAGTTGAAGAGACTCTATTTGGTAGACGTTGTTTTCCCATGCAATCATTCCACATCCCAACTCCATTGGATATTTATTTAAACCAACTTCTTCATCTTGCCACTGTTCCAATTTGACACCATTTTCATCATACACCTCGTATGATTCTTTTGAATAAAATGTGTCGTCTTTTCCTACGTTTGTAATTTTCGCATAACCACTCCAAATAACAACATAATGCCCTGTAATAGATCGTTTGATAGAGTAATTATAAGCCTTACCATTATAGTCGACTCCTTCCTTTGCCGTTTTGAATACCACCAAATTTTTGTAGTTAATTATATACAAATTTTTGTCATCAGAGGCTATAGCAATGCCTTTTCTTCGCATACCAATTTTGACCATACAGTATTGACCTTTATTCTTCATTTCGTCAGATAAGTACACTTTTGCATTTTCTGAATAACCGGTCTCTGTTCGTAGATTTGGAATAATCATAGAAAAATATAGTATAGGTTAGAATTTAAATATTTATTTTGTTTTTGATGCCACCAACAACTCCCTTACTTCAACATCAAGATACTTAGCAATATCATAAAGTTGCTCTACAGACGGCTGCACCTTATTGGTCATCCATCGTGATACGGTTCCAATGTTCCTGCCCATCTGTTCAGAAAGCCATGTTCCTGTTTTGTCTTTTTCTGCTAACACCGCTTTTATGCGGTTATAGTGAGGATTATCCATTGTTTTAAGTCGTTTTGTATAAAATTAGGCGTTCTGTGTGCAAATTTACGAAAAGTTTTCGATTTCAAATACTTTTTACTCGTATTTCAACAAAAAATCTTCAGAATTGTTTGTAGATTCAAGAAAAAGCACTATCTTTGCACCGACAAATCCCGCCCGCTTCCCATAAGAACAGCGTACCCAGCGGGACATTTTTTGCAGCATCTTGTTTTGGCAACTCGTAATGCGTTGACTGTAATCGTCCATTTGTTTTCGCTTGCTGCGCCTTCTCCACATTTTTCTGATGATTGCAACCGTCTTTGCAAAGTTCATAATACGAATCGATATAATAGTAGACAAATAAAAGATTTGCCATCAAAGATGGCGAAGTTACTCCATCTCGGCAAAAAAAGAAACCGTTTCTTTTGTTTTGCTCTCGATTTTTCGTAACTTTGCACCCATGTTAGGAAAAGAGAGTTATAGGCTGCCTGCTGAATGGGAGCCACAGAGTGGTGTGCAGCTCACGTGGCCGCACGGTAATACCGACTGGGCTCCGATGCTCAAGCAGATAGAGAAGACCTACGGGGAGATGGCACGCGAGATAGAGAAACGTGAGCCACTGCTCATCGTGGGACCGCCTACCAACGACACCTGGGCACGCGACCATGGGTTTATCACGCTGACTTCTGATGAAGGGAAGCCGGCGCGACTGCTCGACTTTAAGTTCAACGGATGGGGAGAGAAGTTTGCCTACCGACTGGACAATGCCCTGAACCGCCGACTCTACGATGAGGAACGCTTCAACGGCGAATACGTAGATCATCTGGACTTCGTACTGGAAGGCGGATCGATAGAGAGCGATGGTAAAGGTACAATCTTCACGACTACAGGTTGTCTGCTGGCTCCGCATCGCAATCAGCCTTTGACGAAAGAGGAGATTGAGGAGAGGCTCAAGGACTACCTCTGTGCCGACCGCATCGTATGGATAGACCACGGCAACCTGACGGGCGATGATACCGACGGCCATATCGACACGCTGGTGCGCATCTGTCCTGACGATACCTTGCTGTACGTGGGTTGCGACGACGCCGATGATGAACAGCATGAGGAACTGAAACTGATGGAGGAACAGTTGCGCACGCTGCGTACCATCGACGGTCGACCTTACAGGCTGCTGAAGTTGCCCATGCCCCACCCCATCTACGACTATTACATGCACCGTGGAAAGAGAAGGCGCGAACGTCTGCCGGCTACTTATGCCAACTTCCTCGTGGTGAATGGTGCCGTGCTCTGTCCTACGTACCACCAGCCCGACCTCGACGCTGCAGCCCTGGAACTCATCGGCCAGGCTTTCCCCGACCGTGAGATAGTGGGTATCGACTGTCGCAACATCATCAAGCAGCATGGTTCCCTCCACTGTTGCACCATGCAGTTTCCCGCAGGAGTCTATAAACATTGAACATTGAATATGAAAGAACTAAAGATAGGATTTCTACAGCAGCACAATACTGCCGACACGGTGAACAACATTGAGCGCCTGTGCGACGGCATCCGCGACCTGGCACAGCGAGGCGCAGAAATGGTGGTGCTGCAAGAGTTGCACAACTCGCTCTACTTCTGTCAGGTGGAGAGTGTAGACAACTTCAACCTGGCGGAACCGATACCCGGTCCGTCGACCGCCATCTACGGCCAGTTGGCCAAGGAACTGGGCATCGTGCTGGTCACCTCGCTCTTTGAGCGCCGGGGTGCCGGACTTTACCACAACACCGCCGTGGTGTTTGAGAAAGACGGCACCATAGCTGGCAAGTACCGTAAGATGCACATCCCCGACGATCCCGCCTATTACGAGAAGTTCTACTTCACTCCCGGCGACCTTGGCTTCCGTCCCATCGACACCAGCGTAGGCCGGTTGGGCGTGCTCGTCTGTTGGGACCAGTGGTATCCAGAGGCAGCACGCCTGATGGCTTTACAGGGTGCCGAGATACTTATCTATCCCACAGCTATCGGCTATGAGAGCAGCGACACGCCCGATGAACAGGAGCGCCAGCGCATGGCATGGCAGACGGTGATGCGCGGACATGCCGTGGCCAACGGACTGCCGGTGGTGGCTGTGAACCGCGTAGGTCATGAGGAAGACCCCAGCCATCAGACCAATGGCATACAGTTCTGGGGCACATCCTTTGTATGCGGACCGCAAGGCGAACTGCACTACGAGGCTTCTACCGATGAGGAAGAGAGCATCATCGTGAACATCGATATGGAGCGTGGCGAACAGGTGCGCCGCTGGTGGCCCTTCCTGCGCGACCGTCGCATAGAGAACTATGGTGACATCTCCCGCCGTTTTATTGATTAAAAATTATTAGCACAAACACATAAACGAATAAAGATTATGGCTAACAACTTAAGATTTCAGGTCGTGGAAGAGGCATTCAAGAAGAGTGCACTCGAAGTAAAGACACCGAAGGAGCGTCCTTCAGAGTATTTCGGCAAGTATGTGTTCAATCGTCAGAAGATGTACAAATACCTGCCAAAGGACGTCTACGATAAGATGATTGACGTGATGGACCACGGTGCCCACCTCGACCGTTCGATAGCCGATGCCGTGGCAGCTGGCATGAAACAATGGGCACAGGAGATGGGTGTCACCCACTATACCCACTGGTTTCAACCGCTCACCGAGGGAACTGCCGAGAAACACGATGCCTTTATAGAACACGATGGCAAGGGAGGCATGATTGAGAAGTTCAGCGGCAAACTGCTGGTTCAGCAGGAGCCCGATGCATCAAGTTTCCCCAATGGTGGCATACGCAATACGTTTGAGGCCCGCGGCTACTCCGCCTGGGACCCCACATCGCCCGTGTTCATCATCGACGACACCCTGTGTATCCCCACCATATTCATTGCCTATACCGGCGAAGCACTCGACTACAAGGCTCCCCTGCTGCGCGCCCTGCATGCAGTCGACAAGGCAGCTACTGACGTGTGCCGTTATTTCTATGACGATGTGAAGAAGGTGAAGGTGAACCTCGGTTGGGAACAGGAGTACTTCCTCGTGGACGAAGGTCTCTACTCTGCCCGCCCCGACCTGATGCTCACCGGACGCACGCTGATGGGACACGAGAGTGCCAAGAACCAGCAGATGGACGACCATTACTTCGGCACCATCCCCGACCGTGTGCAGGCCTTCATGAAAGACCTGGAGATACAGGCGCTGGAACTCTCCATCCCCTGTAAGACCCGCCATAACGAGGTGGCACCCAACCAGTTCGAGTTGGCTCCTATCTTTGAAGAATGCAACCTCGCCGTAGACCACAACATGCTGCTGATGTCGCTCATGAAGAAGGTGGCCCGCAAGCACGGTTTCCGTGTATTGCTCCACGAAAAGCCCTTCGACGGCATCAATGGTTCGGGAAAGCACAACAACTGGAGCCTCTCTACCGATACCGGCGTACTGCTTCACGGTCCTGGACAGTCGCCTGAGGAGAATCTGCGCTTCATCACCTTTATCGTGGAAACGCTGATGGCGGTCTACAAGCACAACGGACTGCTGAAAGCCTCGATTATGAGTGCCACCAATGCCCACCGCTTAGGCGGCAACGAGGCACCGCCAGCCATCATCTCCAGCTTCCTGGGAACCCAACTGACAGAACTGCTCGACAAGATAGAACAGTCGGACGACAACGACCTGCTGAACCTGAAGGGAAAGAAAGGCATGGAGATTGACATTCCGCAGATTCCCGACCTCATCGTGGACAATACCGACCGCAACCGCACGTCGCCCTTTGCCTTCACGGGTAATCGCTTTGAATTCCGTGCGCCGGGTTCTACAGCCAACTGTGCCTCGGCGATGATTGCGCTCAACTCGGCTATGGCTGAAGCCCTGCAGGACTTCAAGCGCAGGGTTGACGAGAAGATAGCCGAACTGTCGCAGTTGCCTGAGTTCTCCAAAGGCACCGGCCATACCGCAAGGTATCACGCCATCATCAACGTGCTTCGCGAGGACATCAAGACCAGCAAACCGGTACGTTTCGACGGCAACGGCTATTCAGAGGAATGGGTTAAGGAGGCCGAGCGTCGTGGCCTGGATGTCTGCAAGTCGTGCCCTGTCATCTTCGAACACTATCTCGACGAGAGCAGCATCAAAATGTTCGAGGCCACCAAGGTGATGAACCGCAAGGAGTTGGAGGCCCGTAACGAGGTGAAATGGGAGATGTATGTCAAGACGGTGCAGATAGAAGCACGCGTGCTGGGCGACTTGGCCATGAACCATATCATCCCCGTATCGACCCACTATCAGAGTCAACTCATCAAGAACGTGCAGGGCATGAAGAGTGTCTTCGACGAGAAGAAGGCCACACGCCTCTCAGCTCGCAACATGAAACTCATCGAGGAGATAGCTGAGCGCACCGAACGGATAGAACAACTCGTAGAAGAGCTCACCGATGCTCGTCGCGTGGCTAACCGTATTCAAGACATCCATCAGCGTGCCATTGCCTACCACGACACGGTAGACCCCAAGATGGAACTGATTCGTGATGAAACCGACCATCTGGAGATGATTGTAGAAGACGGTCTCTGGTCGCTGCCTAAATACCGAGAACTCTTGTTTATCAGATAAAAAGAAACGCCCTTTCTCATCAGGAAGGGCGTCTTTTTTGGGGGATAAAGCAGTTATCTAAGTATTATCGCCTTATCTCAATATCACGCCGCACGTTGTCGCGTATCTTAGTCAGATAGCGCTTCATGCCGTCGGCATCCTTTTGGTCGATAATCTCCAGCAGTTCCTTCAGTTCCGTGCGTATCTGCGCCACCTGATCGTGGGTGTAAGGGTTGAAGAGAATCTCCTGCAGCAGATAGTCGTCCTCATTGAGCACGCCCTTGGCTATCTTCATGTGGCGCTTGAAGGTAGTACCAGGTGCATCCTGATGCTTCATCACTGCCGCGAAGACGAAGGTAGACACGAATGGAATCGACAGTGAGTAAGCCACTGTCTTGTCGTGCTCCTCAAAACTGTATTCGTAGATATTCAGTCCCAGTTTCTGATAGAGGTCCTTGAAGAAGATGCGCCCCATATAGTCGCCCTCGCTGATGATGATAGCGTTCTCCTCAGAGAGCTGTTGCAGGTTGGCAAACGTAGGACCGAACATCGGGTGGGTAGACACATAGCGCATGCCCGTCGACTCATAAAACTCCTTCAGGTCGGTCTTTACCGAAGCGATATCGCTGATGATACACTCTTTTGGCAGATATGGAATCACCTCCTTGAACACAGGGATGGTGTATTTCAGCGTGACCGCATTGATAAGCAGTTCCGGACAAAAGGCACGCACCTCATCCAGCGAGGTCAGCCGCTGGCAGTTGTACGTGAATCGCATGCGCTTAGGATCGCGCTCAAAGACCGCCACTTCGTGGTCGAAACTCAGCAGGTCGATGAAGAAACTTCCCATCTTACCTGCACCCATGACTAATATCCTCATTGATTGATGATTTCTATCTGCTGACGTACACTTTCCTCGTGAATATTCTCGAACACACGGGCTACAAAGTCGGCTGCCATGCCACAAAGGGCTCCCTGCGCACCACGCTTTGAGAGTATCTCATTGTAGCGCGAAGCCTGCAGCACCGTCATGTTATGCTCTTTCTTGTACTGACCAATCTCGCGGCATACACGCATACGCTTTGCCAGGAGTTCCATCAACTGGTTGTCGAGTTCATCGATTTGCTTGCGCAACTGCTGAATATCCTCCGTCGTCACTTTCTCATCGCGGATTACCAGGAGTGAGAGAATGTAGTCGAGCACATCGGGAGTGACCTGCTGGGCAGCATCGCTCCATGCCTTGTCGGGCTCGCAGTGGCTCTCCACGATGAGTCCGTCGAAACCCAAGTCCATGGCCTGTTGGCAGAGCGGGGCTATCAGTTCGCGACGTCCGCCAATGTGCGACGGGTCGCAGATCATGGGCAGTTCAGGGATGCGACGATGCAGTTCGATGGGAATCTGCCACATGGGAAGATTACGGTAGATCTTCTTCTCGTAAGACGAGAAACCGCGATGGATGGCTCCCAGACGCTTTACGCCAGCCTGGTTGAGACGCTCCATAGCACCAATCCACAGTTCCAAGTCAGGATTGACGGGATTCTTAACGAAGACGGGGATGTCCAGTCCTCGCATGGCATCAGCCAGTGCCTGCATGGCAAAGGGATTTGCTGAGGTGCGGGCGCCTATCCAGAGGATATCGACATCATACTTCATAGCCAGTTCCACGTGCTCGGGCGTAGCCACCTCAGTAGACACCTGCATCTTGGTTTCTTTCTTCACTTCCTGCAACCACGGGAGTGCCTTCTCGCCATTGCCTTCGAAACCTCCAGGTTTAGTGCGGGGCTTCCACACACCGGCACGGAAGTTATGACAGCCTTTCATCGCCAACTGGCGCGCTGTGGTCATCACTTGTTCTTCCGTCTCAGCCGAACAAGGGCCTGCAATGACGAAAGGACGTTCGTTGTCACTTGGTAAGTTTAATGGTGATAGTTCCAGTTCCATATTCTAAAATATTTTCTTGATTCTCTCCAATGCCTCTGTCATCTTCTCTTCCTTGGCACAAAGCGAGATGCGGATATATCGTTCGCCATTGGTGCCAAAGATGAAGCCTGGTGTGATGAAGACACGAGCTTCATGGAGCACACGCTCAGTGAGGTCTTCTACATTATTATATCTTTCAGGGATGCGTCCCCAAAGGAACATACCCACTTGATCCTTGTTGAAGGTACAGCCAAGAGCATCCATGATCTGTTCGGCCAACTGCCTGCGACGGGCATAGATACGGATGTTATACTCCTCATGCCACTCAGCGGTATTGGTGTCCAACGCCTCAGCGGCAGCCAACTGCAAGCCGCGGAACATACCACTCTCTATATTCGACTGCACCTTCAGTATCCATGAGGTAAACTCCGGCTTGGCAATGCACATGCCCACACGCCAGCCTGGCATGTTGTGGCTCTTCGACATAGAGTTGAGCTCAATGCAGTGGTCCCAGACATCGTTCTCTGCTTTGCTATTGAAGATTGACAGCGGCTTGTCGTTGAGGATGCGCGAGTAGGGATTGTCGTTCACGATGACGAAACCCTTACTACGTGCCAGCTCCACCAGACGGTCATAGAGTCCCTGACTGGCTGGAGTTCCCGTAGGCATGTGTGTATAGTTGGTCCACATCAGCTTCACGTGCGATAGGTCGCGGCTGTTCAAGTCGGCAAAGTCGGGCATCCATCCATTCTCCTCCTTGAGGTCGTAATACTCCACATTTGCCCCAAGCAGCTTCGAGAGCGAGGTGTAGGTGGGATAGCCCGGATTAGGCACCAGCACCGTGTCGCCAGAATTGACGAAGGCCAGCGTCACGTGGAGGATGCCCTCCTTCGAACCGATGAGCGGCAACACCTCGGTAGCTGCATCGACAGCCACACCGTAGGTCTTCTGGTAGTAACGTGCCATGGCCTGTCTCAGTTCGGGCGTTCCCATCGTGGGCTGGTAGCCGTGGGCATTAGGCTGGTGAGCCACCTCACATAATCTCTCAATGGTCTGTGGCGATGGTGGCATATCGGGACTGCCAATGGCAAGACTGATGATGTCCTTGCCCTCAGCATTCATCTGTGCCACCTCCTTCAGTTTCCTGCTGAAGTAGTACTCGCTCACGGAGTTTAATCTTTCTGCTGGTTGTATCATTTCAATTAACAATTAACATTTTACTTCCGGGGGAGAGTCTCTCTATACTCTCCCAACACTTTCAGATCGCGTGTCAGGGGGATGATAGCATCCACGGCCTGTCGATAACGGGTGATGTCGCTGAAGGTCAGATCGATGTAGAACAGATACTCCCACTCTCTTCCGATGATAGGCAGCGACTGAATCTTCGTCAGGTTGATCTTATAGAACGACAGGATAGCGAGCACAGCCGACAGCGAACCCTCTTCGTGGGGCAGCGAGAAAACGATGCTCGACTTGTTAGCCTCTATCAGCGGGCGCAACAGGTCAGCTTTCTGAGGAGCCGAACAAACAAGGAAACGGGTGAAGTTATGCTTATTGTCCTCAATGCCGTCTTCCAGTACCTTGAGGCCGTAGAGACGCGCTGCTTCCGCATGGCAGATAGCCGCCCATCCGCGATGTTGTCCCGCTGCTATCATCTTGGCAGAACCGGCAGTATCGTCAGCCTCCACCATTCGCAGTTGGGGATGCTGTTCCAGATAATGGCGACACTGCATTAGGGCCACGGGGTGAGAATGTACCTCGGTGATAGTCTCCCACGAGTCATCTGGCAGACAGCAGATGCAATGAGTGATGTGAAGCTTATGTTCACCGACAACGACAGTGCCCGACTCTCGGAGCAACTCATAGTTATGCAACAGCGAACCCGCAATAGTATTCTCTATCGCACTCATGGCAATGGCCGTAGGGTCCTCACGCACTGTCTGAAAGACCTGTTCAAAGGTATTGCAACAGATGAGTTGCAGTTGGTCGCCCTTGAAGTATTCATGGGCGGCAATATCGTGGAACGAACCTATCTCACCTTGTATCGCTACTCGTTTCATATTAACCTTATAATCTTTATTAAACACCCTCTCCCTTGGGGAGGAACTGGGGTGGGTATCTTCTTTTAACCTAAAAAGCCCCACTTTCACCATCTGTGAAGCGGGGCCTTTTTCTTGTCTATCCTTGTCAGAAACTTATGCACGACTTCCCGCTTCACAATTGCTTGCAAAGTAAAAATAGAAGTAATAATATGCATTCATTCCTGTCATATTGTTTTGCTTTTATCGTTTTCAATTGCAAAAGTATAACATTTTTACCAACTGAGCAAATAAAATGCAACTTTTTTTACGTTTCAGTTGCATTTTGAATGATTATGCAATTTCTCTCCTTATTTATTATATTATATGCCGAAGGGGTTCAAATTAGAGTATGCTTGCTTCACACGCTGTTCGATACCCTCAGCGGAATAGTCGCCACTCACGTCGGCCATCTCCTGCGGGTTCAGCTCCAGCACTTTCTGCATGTCTTCCTCAGCCCCCTGTTTGTCGCCATGGTCAAACTTGATTTTGCCGCGCTCCCTGAAAGCATCAATGTGGAAGGGGTTCACATCAATCACCTGACCGTAGGCTGCTATCGCCTCCTCGTCGTGACCTTCGGCATGCAACAGACGGGCATTCAGCATCAGCACATCCTCCTGGCCCTCGGTATTATCCAATAAGAACGATGTGTCTTCCCTGGCACCCTTCAACTCACCCATCTTCAAGAGTGTCTGCCCACGTAGCAGTCGAGCTTCCATGAAGTTCTCGTCAATGGCAACAGCCTTAGTAAGACGGGCAATGCCGTTGATCACATCCTGCTGACCCAGACAAGCCTGACCATAGAGGTAGTTCACCTCTGCATTCTCAGCATCTATCTGCTCGGCCTTCTCGCAGGCTGCTTTCATCTCGTCGTAGTTCTCCTCCATATATGCCAGATGAGCCATACGGACATAGAGTGCCACGTTGTCTGGCTGGGCGGCAGCCATCACCTTCAACTCCTCGATAGCCTCAGCCACACTGCCCTGACGCAGCAGCGCCTGCTGCAAGTTGTCGCGGGTCTCCATGTCGTCCTGAATCTTCAAGGCCTCACGGAAACACTTCACAGCATAGTCGAACTTACCCATGCGCATGGCCTTCACACCATCGTATTTCAGCAGGTCGAAGTTGCGGGCCTCAGCATTCTTCTTCTCTTCCTCGGGCGTCAGATCCTCGCCTCCGAATAAGGTTTTCCAAAATCCCATAGTATTCTCTTGTATTTGTATTTTGGCGACAAAGTTACACTTTATTTTCCATAAGATGACACTTTATGCAGATTTTTTTTTGCCAAAACATATACAATAATCAATAAAAATGAGTATCTTTGTCCCCATAATTAAGAACCAAATCAATATAGATTTGAAACATCAATAACAATACAAAAATATGACAGCAACAAACCTAATGCTTTTTCTGGGGCTGGGCGGTCAGGAGATACTTCTCATCGCCCTGGTAGTGCTCCTTCTTTTTGGCGGTGCCAAGATTCCGGAACTGATGCGTGGCCTTGGCAAAGGGGTCAAGAGTTTCAAGGACGGAATGAAGGAGGTCGATGAAGATGTGAAAGGTGAGGATTCGAAAAGCGAGAAGTGATGGGTGAGAGGGCCACGTTCTGGGAGCATCTGGACGAGCTGCGGTGGGCGATACTCCGTTCACTGGTAGTGGTAGTGGTCTTCGCTGTGGTGATGTTCTGTATGAAGGACCAGCTCTTCAGCATTGTACTGGCCCCGCGCAGCAGCGACTTCATCACCTACCGACTGATGGATACCGATGCCTTCAAAGTGCCGCTCATGAACATCGGACTGACCGAACAGTTCATGACCCACATGCGGGTAGCCATCTATGCCGGACTCCTTTTCGCCCTACCCTATGCGCTTTACGAACTATTCCGTTTCGTCTCGCCAGGACTGTATAAGAATGAGCGTAGCGCAGCCCTTTGGATAGTAGGCTCATCTTATGCAATGTACCTTGTGGGCACCCTCGTCAACTACTTCATCATCTTTCCGTTTACTATCAGGTTCTTAGGCACTTACCAAGTAAGTACGGATGTAGCCAATATGCTTACTCTGCAGTCCTATATCGACACGCTCATCACCATGAGTTTCGTCATGGGCCTTATCTTTGAGTTGCCTGTGGTCTGCACCATCCTTGGACGTCTTCACTTCATCAATGGTCATCTGATGCGACGTTTCCGTCGCCATGCCATTGTAGTCATCCTGGCCATTGCCGCAATCATCACACCGACGACCGATGTCTTCACGCTGCTTGTCGTCTCACTCCCTATCTGGATGCTCTATGAGGTGAGCATCTGGCTCGTTCCCTCTCATACCCCCCATAACTCTCATAACTCCCATATTATATGATCAGAAGGATAAGAATCACCCTCGCCGCAGTCTTCCTCTTAGGATTGATATGGCTCTTCCTCGATTTCACGGGGACAGCCCACGCTTGGTTCTCGTGGATGGCCAAGGTACAGTTTCTGCCGGCAGTCATGGCAGTCAATGTCATCGTCATCGTAGCCCTTATCGCACTAACATTGGTCTTCGGACGTATCTATTGCTCCGTCGTCTGTCCACTAGGTATCATGCAAGACCTTTTCGGGTGGCTGGGCAAGAAGGTGAAGAAGAACCGCTACACCTACTCCAAAGAGATAGCATGGCTGCGATACACCATGCTCGGACTGCTTGTCATCGCCATCATCACCGGCATAGGCAGCATCGTACAGTTGTTGGCCCCCTATAGCGCCTTCGGTCGCATTGCCACCATGTTGCTGCAACCGCTATGGCAACTGGGCAACAACGTCCTAGCGGGCTTTGCCGAGCGTGCCGACAGTTATACATTCTATAGCGTCGACGTGTGGATCAAGTCACTGCCCGTGCTGATTATCGCTTCCGTCACATTGGCATGCCTCTTCATCATGGCATGGCGCAACGGACGCACCTATTGCAATACCATCTGTCCGGTAGGCACTGTGCTATCGTTCTTTGCACGCTTTTCATGGCTGAAGATTCGTTTCGACGAGGAGAAATGTAAGCACTGTTCTCTCTGCACCAAGAACTGCAAGGCATCGTGCATCGACTTCAAGAACCATCGGGTAGACTATTCGCGCTGTGTAGTGTGCGGCGACTGTCTGAAGAGTTGTAAGTTCGGAGCCCTGAAGTACTCCACTAAGGCCGTTTCATCTGATGCCCCCGTCACGCCGGTCTCTCCCACTCCTGTCGACTCTTCTAAACGCGCTTTCCTGCTCTCATCGGCCATGCTGACCACAGCCCTCCTTGCCCAGAAGACAGAGAAGGCTGTTGACGGCGGACTGGCTCCCATCAAGGCGAAGGCCAGCCCTCAGCGACAGACACCCCTCACACCGCCAGGCTCGCTCTCTGCCAAGAACATGCAGACACGTTGCACGGGATGTCAACTCTGTGTCTCTGAGTGCCCCAACGACGTGCTGCGTCCCAGCACCAGTCTTATGAACCTGATGCAACCTGTGATGCACTACGACCGTGGCTACTGTCGGCCTGAGTGTAACCGCTGTTCGCAGGTCTGTCCGGCAGGGGCTATCAAACCCATTGAGAAAGAAGTCAAGAGACTCATCCAGATAGGCATCGCCGTCGTTGTACCTGCCCACTGCGTCTCCGCCATCGGGCAAGACGAGTGTGGCAACTGCGCCCGCCATTGTCCTGAAGAGGCTATCCAGATGGTGCCCTCAGTGAAAGACGATGATCTCTCACCCCTGGTGCCATCGGTCAATGAGAAGAAATGTATTGGCTGTGGCACCTGTGAATACGTTTGTCCTGTGCGTCCGCTGTCAGCCATTCACGTAGAGGGTCTTCAAGTTCATCATTTTAAATAGAGAAAAAAAATGAAAAAAGACATATCCCGCCGGACATTCCTCAAGCTCATGGGAGCAGGTGCTGCCACAGGGCTTGTTGCTGCCTGTGGAGGTGGCAAGAGAGAAGAAGAGACGGCAGCTGTCACAGAGCCACCCGTTGGTAAGATGACCTATCGCACCACTCCCACAACAGGTGACAAGGTATCCATTCTGGGTTACGGCATGATGCGTCTGCCTAAGAAAGACGGCAGCGATGAGTTTGACCAGGAGATGATCAACCGACAGGTGGACTATGCCCTGGAGCACGGGCTCAACTACTTCGACACGTCGCCCGTCTACTGCAAGGGTCTGTCGGAACGTTGCACCGGCATCGCACTGAAAGCACAGAAGCGCGCACGCCGTGATCAGTACTACGTAGCCACCAAACTCTCAAACTTCGACCAGAAACTATGGTCGAAAGAGGCATCCATACAGATGTACCACGACTCTATGCGGGAGTTGCAGGTCGACTATATCGACTACTACCTCCTGCACAGCGTGGGCGGGGGCGGCATGGAGAACTTCAGCAACCGCTATCTCAACAACGGCATGCTCGACTACCTGCTCGAGGAGCGCAAGGCAGGACGAATCCGCAACCTAGGGTTCTCCTATCACGGCGACATCGAGGTCTTCGACTATCTACTTGCCAACAACGACAAGTACCACTGGGACTTCGTGCAGATACAGTTGAACTATCTCGACTGGACCTACGCCAATGAGATGAACAAGCGCAACACTGATGCCAGTTACCTCTATGACGAACTGCACAAGCGTGGCATTCCGGCAGTCATCATGGAACCGCTGCTGGGTGGCCGACTGGTGAAAGACGTGCCGGAATACGTGGTGGAAGAGATGAAGAAACGTGAGCCTCAGCGCTCCGTGGCGTCGTGGGCCTTCCGCTATGCAGGCACTCCCGAGGGCGTACTCACCGTACTCTCTGGCATGACTTTCATGGAACACCTGAAAGACAACCTGCTGTCGTTCTGTCCGCTGAAACCACTGACCACCGAGGAACAGCGTTTCCTGGACACAAAGATAGCGCATCAGATTATGGAGGAAGATACCATTCCCTGCAACAACTGCGAATATTGCATGCCTTGTCCTTATGGTATCGACATACCGGGCATTTTCCTCCACTATAACAAATGGAAGGTGGCGAAAACATTGCCCGACAATCCGAAAGCCAAGGACTACGCCAAGAACCGCCGCAACTACCTCATCAGTCTCGACCGCACCATACCCCGCGACCGGCAACCCGACCACTGCATACAGTGTAACCGCTGCATACGTCGCAACAAGGACAGTCGCGACAAGGACCGCTGTCCGCAGAAGATCGAGATTCCACAGGAACTGGAGCGCATAGCCCAGCTCATCGAACAGGCGAGGAGAAACAATTAACAACAAACGATATTTATACCTAAAACTTAATTATGAACAACGAAACACTAACGCTGAATGCCAATCCCGTAGTGGCATTCCTGCAAAAGCCGGCTGAGGAGTTTACGAAGGCCGACATCATTAAGTATGTCTGTGAGAACGACATCCGCATGATCAATTTCATGTATCCTGGCGGCGACGGTAAGTTGAAGACGCTCAACTTCGTCATCACCAATCTGCAGTATCTCGACACCATCCTCACCTGTGGTGAGCGTGTCGACGGCAGCAGTCTCTTCTCTTTCATCCAAGCAGGATCGAGCGATCTGTATGTGCTGCCCCGCTTCCGCACCGCTTTCCTCGACCCATTTGCAGAGATACCCACCCTGTCAATGCTCTGCTCGTTCTTCGATAAAGACGGACAACCACTGGCCAGCGCACCTGAGCAGACACTCCGCAAAGCTTCTGAGGCATTCACGAAGGTGACTGGCTTTCAGTTTGAGGCGATGGGCGAGTTGGAATACTACGTCATAGCCGACAACGAGGGCGTCTTCCCCGCCGTCGACCAGCACGGTTATCATGAGTCGGCACCCTACGCCAAGACCAATGCCTTCCGCACCAAGTGCATGAAATATATCGCACAGACTGGCGGACAAATCAAATACGGTCACTCCGAGGTGGGCAACTTCACCCTCAACGATCTGACCTACGAGCAGAACGAGATTGAGTTCCTGCCAGTACCCGTAGAACAGGCTGCCGACCAGTTGATGCTGGCGAAGTGGGTCATCCGCAACCTGGCTTATGAAGAGGGCTACGACGTGACTTTCGCCCCGAAGATTACAACGGGTAAGGCTGGTAGCGGACTGCATATCCACATGCGTATGACAAAGGACGGTCAGAACCAGATGCTGAAGGATGGTGTGCTCTCAGAGGCAGCACGCCGAATGATTGCCGGCATGATGGACGTAGCACCTGCCATCACTGCCTTCGGCAATAAGAACCCGACGAGCTACTTCCGTCTGGTGCCTCATCAGGAGGCTCCCACCAATGTCTGCTGGGGAGACCGCAACCGTTCGGTACTTGTACGCGTACCCCTTGGTTGGGCTGCGGGCGTCGATATGTCTTCCATTGCCAATCCATTGGAACAACGACTGGAACGCGACATGAGTGGAAAACAGACGGTGGAGATGCGCTCGCCCGACGGTTCTGCCGACCTGTATCAACTCTTGGCAGGACTCTGCGTGGCCTGTCGTCACGGCTTTGAGATGGGCAATGCGCTCGAAGTGGCTGAGAAGACCTACGTCAACGTGAACATCCACGATGCGAAGAATGCCGATCGCTTGGCACAACTGGCACAGCTGCCCGACTCTTGCGTAGCCTCTGCCGACTGTCTGGAACGTCAGCGCAAGGTATTCGAGCAGTACGATGTCTTCTCACCTGCTATGATCGACGGCATCAGCGCCCAGTTGCGCACCTTCAAGGACACCACTCTCCGCAAGGACATCCAAGACAAGCCCGATGAGATTCTGAAACTTGTGGAGCAGTACTTCCACTGCGGATAACACATACGACCAAATTATTAGTACGTTTTATCTTCAATTTCAGATTTTCTGTGTACCTTTGCAGCCAAATTATATAAGGTAAAACAATGGAACAGGAACAAATACTTGTACGCATTACGGGTCAGGACCGTCCTGGACTGACAGCTTCGATAATGGGAATATTAGCAAAGTACGACGCACAGATCTTAGATATCGGACAAGCTGACATCCACTCCACCCTGTCACTCGGCATCCTGATTCGCATGGACGAGAACGCCTCGGGACAGGTGATGAAAGAGCTGCTCTTCAAGGCCACCGAACTGGGTGTGAACATCGGTTTCTCGCCTATCAGCGACGATGAATACGAAGACTGGGTGGGTCATCAGGGCAAGAACCGCTATATCCTCATGGTGATGGGGCGCGAACTGGAAGCCCGTCAGATAGAAGCTGCTACACGTATCATTGCCGATCAGGGCTTTAACATTGACGCCATACGCCGCATGACCGGTCGTAAGAGCATCAAGAACCCCGGCAAACACATTCGTGCCTGTATCGAGTTCTCGTTGCGTGGCGAACCCAAAGACCGCCAGGAGATGCAGTCAAAGTTGATGAAGCTCTCCTCTGAGATGGAGATTGACTTCTCCTTACAGCGCGATGACATGTTCCGCCGCATGCGCCGACTCATCTGCTTTGATATGGACTCTACACTCATCCAGACCGAGTGCATCGACGAACTGGCTGAGCGTGCCGGTGTAGGTGCTCAAGTGCGCGCCATCACCGAAAGCGCCATGCGAGGTGAGATTGACTTCAAGGAGAGTTTCACCCGCAGAGTATCGCTGCTCAAGGGACTTGATGTCAGCGTGATGCAGGACATTGCCGAGCACCTGCCTATCACCGAGGGTGTCGACCGACTGATGACCATTCTGAAGCGTTGCGGATACAAGATAGCTATTCTCAGTGGTGGTTTTACCTATTTCGGCGAATACCTCCAGCGTAAATACGGTATCGACTACGTATATGCCAACGAATTGGAGATTGACGAGAACGGTAAGCTGACTGGCCGATATGTCGGTGAGGTGGTCGATGGTCATCGTAAGGCCGAACTGCTGAAGCTCATCGCACAGGTGGAGAAGGTGAATCTGGCACAGACCATTGCCGTGGGCGATGGTGCCAACGACCTACCGATGATTAGTGAGGCAGGCCTCGGCATTGCCTTCCATGCCAAGCCTCGTGTGGTGGCCAATGCCAAGCAGAGCATCAACACCATCGGTCTCGACGGCGTACTCTACTTCCTCGGCTTCAAAGACTCTTACTTAGGCGATCAGGGCAAACTATAGTCTCAGCCGTCGCCAGATAAAACAGGGAACACGATGCCACATCCCTGTGAGTATCCTCCAGCGCCAGTCTATCACACGGACATGGCGCTTTTTCTGTATCGACTCGACGATATCACGCGCCACCTTATCCTTATCCAGTAGCATGGGATACTTATCATCGCCCTTCAGCAGGTCGGTATCCACGAAACCCGGACGGATATCCGTAAAGCGGATATTTAGTTTTCGGGCATTGGCCAGTTGTTCCAATGACTGTATATAAGTATTCTGAAAAGCCTTGGTAGCAGAGTACGAGGGGGCTGGTCCCAATCCCTTGGTCCCCGCAATGGAAGAGATCACGGCGATATGTCCGCCACCATGTTCAGCCATATAGCGATAGGCCGTGCCCACCATGCGGGTAAAACCAAGACCATTGGTTTCCACGGTACGCAGTTCGATGTCCTCATGCAGTTCGCGGTTCTGCTTGCCGATGCCCGAGGAGTGGAAATACAGGTCCATGCCCCCCACCCTGTCTACCAGTGCCAGCAGTTGTTGGCCCGCCTCTTTGTCATTCACATCTATCTGTGCAGCATATTCATAGTCTGTCAGAAGGTCTGTCCGTCGGGCAGCCACGCCCACCGTCCATCCTTGTTCTTTCAACAGTCGTGCCACCTGCTGGCCAATACCCGAGGAAGCACCCATCACGATTGCTCTCTTCATATTTTGAAATCTGAGTACAATATTACTGTTTTTCCTTTCATCATACCCATAGAAAGTTCTCTATCAAGATAACTTATTTTTTCCAGAAAACAACATAGCGGCAATGTTGCATATTGTAGAACGGTTCAAGAGGCAGGGAACCGAGGGGAACATCAGGATAACTGCCGTAGTCGAAGGTATAGTAGTCGTTATACATCGACGGATTACTGAAGGGGTGGTCTACTGCTTCCAATCGACTGGCCATCACAATAGGGCCTTTCAGCAAGGCGACACGCGAGGGGTCGTCCTTAGTGGCTTCTTCGCGTAAGGTCATACCCCATTCTATCTCAGCACGTTTGGTATTCCTAACCAATACATATCCGTCTTTTTCTGCTTTCACCTTTTTACCATTCACCTTCATATACGTTGCCCAGTAGGGATAACGGATTTTCATCGTTGTCTTTTCTGATGATGTAATCATTGTTTTATTCGACTCGGGAAAGCGCGTTTCCTGACGGACAATGGTACCATTCCATTTCACTTCGGAGGGAATGAAGAGGTTGACGTAGAGGACTTTATCTGTATGAAAGTATATGCTCGACTGGTATTTGGCATGACTCTCAAAGCCAGAACCCACGCAGCACCAAAACGAGGAATCACGCGTAGAATAGAGGCGATAGCCACCTGTCATCAAGGGCGTGAAGTAGCAGACCATCGATGTCAGTGTGTCCTGCTGTCCCAGGATGTGGTTGTAGAGTGCCCGTTCATAGTAGTCGGCAATCTTACTGTCGGGCTCGTAGCAGAAGAGGTGGTCGGCAAGTTTCAGCAGGTTATAGGTGCAGCAGTTCTCACCGTCATAGCCCGTCAAGTGCTTCGACTGTGTCTCAGGACGGAAGAGGTGTTCCTTGTCAGAAACCTCGCCAGTGACAAAGGCGTGATCGTTGACCAGCGTTCGAAATAATAAGGTGGCAGCCCGGCGACTGCTCTCGTCACCAAACAGCTCGTAGTTACGACACTCTCCCAAGAGTTTGGGAATAAAGGTGTTGGCATGGTTGGTGCCCAGATCGTTATTGCCTGCCTTCAGCGGGTCTATCTTGTCATTGTGATAGAAGAAGCGAGCCACCCAGAGATACTTTTCATCACGAGTGATAGAATAAAGGTTATACATGGCCTCATTGAAACCGCCAAATTCATTGCGCAGTATGCGTTGGCGGGTTTCCTCGCTGAGCGACTTCAGCTTTTGGTAGGCCCAGTTGCCCATGCCGCAAGCCACTTCAAGTGCCATCTTATTGTTACACATCGTATATTGGTCAATGAGTCCCTGCAAAATCTTATGCAACGTATAAAACGGTGCCCACACGCTCTTGCCCTGAATATTGCGGTCTATCAAACCTTCACCGAAAGCAGAGAGATAACCCGTACCATACTGCCGCTGTACCTCTGCCAGTCCTTGAACGATAGAGTCTGCCTTCTCACGCATCTGCAGATAGGCCATAGCCGACAACAGGTGGCCTACGGAATGGCCACGCAAGTCACAGTCCATCGACTCCCAGCCGCCTAGATGCTGCATGGTCATGTAGCCACCTTCTTTACTGGTGTACACACCTGCCGTATTGCGGAATGAGTGAAGCAACGAGTGGACAGGGATGGAGGCTATCCATGCCGAATCGCGCTGCATGTTACGCTGGAAGCGGGATGGCAATAAGCAAACATCCTTTAAAGCAAACGGCTGACAAACCATCTGTGCAGAGACAGACAGCAACGAAAGACAGAAAGGGACAAACAGGAAATATCGTTTCATAGTTATATCTGATGTGGTATTCTAATACATGGGTTTTGACGATTCACTTACAGTCCTTATAGCCATCATGTAATGATTAAAACGTTTCGGGTACAAAGATACATCATTTTTGAGAATTACAAACACAATTGCGAAAAAATATAACACACGGTGGAAGTGTTAATAGTCGATGGTCTCCAAGAGATTGAAAATGCAATGCCTGTAAAACTTAAATAAAAAAATTTGGTCACGTTGCAATTAAAGCGTGAAGTTAAAATTTGCAAAACACTTGCAATCGCCTTGCAGATTATGTATCTTTGCAAACAAAAGTTTGCGAGTCTGCTCACGCTCGGTCATTGATGCGAGCATCATGGCTCTCGCTTAATCGCAGACTTGCAGTGCGGAAATACAGCGTTTTGCGGCTTTTTCTGCGATGAAAGTTACACCCCGGTCTAACACCTCGTTAGACCGGGGTGTAATGTTATGTTAGACCCGGGTGTAACGCCCAACGATCTGGCACTTCGTTGACAGAGAACCGGCAGCTTGCTGGTGGCGAACTGTCACTTCATGCGCGTAGGTCGGGCTTCTGCCAACAACACGTTCATGTGTCCGGGCATACGTCCGGCCACGGGATGAATGGCAAAGCGCACACGGGCGCCACGGCTTTCGAGCAGGTCGGCCAACTGTCGCACCTGATGTTGTGCCTGTGCCAAAGCCATGCCATAGCCCGGCACGATGATAACATCTTTGGCTCTAGCCAAGACAGACACAGAATCTCCTACCTTCTAAGTGGATTTGTAAGCATTCGATAAACTACAGGTAATGATACCTATATACTATAGCAATAGCAGCTACAATCACATTGGACTGTAGCTGCTATCATATTTTGTGGTATCTATATGTTGCACCTATATCATGTAGTCTTAGTCATGACAGATTCTGGATGTGTAAGTTTCCACTTATGTGGTAGCAATTGCAGAAGTTCCTCATATGATGCTTTCGTATGATAGGGCATCTGGCTGATGACATCATTCAGATAGTCTCTTGGATTGACATCATGGTTTCTGCATGTTGCCAGCAGTGAGCAGACGACTGCCATGTTCTGTACTGCCTCATGGTTGCCGCAGAAGAGGTAGTTCTTTCTGCCCAGCGTGACGGGACGTATTTCATTCTCGGCAAGATTGTTATCAAGCAGGAGTCGCCCATCATCGAGATATCGCATCATGTTGTCCCATCGGGTATAGGCATAGGTGATGGCCTTGCCGATCAGTGAGCTCTCGCTGTACTTAACACCCTCTGTCTCCATCCACAGCTTCATGGCCTCCATGATGGGACGGGCGAGTTCCTTACGCTTGGCTTTGCGTTCATCGGGTGATAGTCCGGCATCATCGCACATGTGCTCTATTTTGTAGAGATGCTGTATCTCCCTCAAGCCATGCTCTGCCATAGGACGGTTCTCATCCAGCGCCTGTTCTAGATGGCGGCGTATATGCACCATGCAGTTAACCAGGAGCACGTCGGGATAATAATAGAAGAATTATTCTACAGGTTACCCCACTTTTGCTCTTGTACCAGCTCCCAGTCATAATGAAGAGTTATGGTCAGTCTTGACTTGTTGCAAGTGAAGTAGAAAACATCATTCCTGTAGTTCTCTTCATAGTCTGGTGAGTTTTTGTCTCCGCAGGATTCCAGGTTGTCTCCATCTGGCTGATAGTCTGCAGCCTTGATTTTCTCAACCATGCCGTCGTAAATATCCTCGTTGGGCAAAAGCATTTCACCACTCACATAGAAATCGCCACTGGGGCGGAATACATAGGCAGCGGTCAGACTGTCAGGCGCGTCAGACGTTATTTTATAATAGATGTAATCTTCTGTGCCTGCTTTGCAATGTCTCGTAGCGGTGATGAGGAAATCATAATTGTCCTTATAGACTTCAAACCCGTATGGCTCAAGGGCCTCGGCAACGTGCTTCTCACCGATGGCAAACACTAAATGACTGGTTGGCGGATTATACCAGTCATCTTCGAATGACTGCATTAATGCCTTGAACTCATTGATTGGCAGATAGTTCCTGTCTATGAAAGCCGAAATGCTGTCAGCTTTCATTTCCTCTGCCGATTTCTCGTTCTTCACCTCCTTCTGTCCTCCTTTGCATGATGACATAAGGAAAACTACAGATGCTATGAGGGCTATGCCCATCAAAAATGTTTTTTTCATAATGGATAACTGTTTTGATAAATATCTCGAAGAAATCTCGCTTTAGTTGATTTTACATATTATCAATTTTCTTTATCAATTTCATTGACTCTATATCAATGTGATACAGCGTATAGAAAGGACCGCTACCACCACAGTGAACCTTTACAATCACCTCTTTGTTGCTGTTGCCTTCTGTCATGTTGACAATCATACCTAAATCCTCTGACCCCTTTAATGGAAAGATGTCTTTCTTGTCATTTACAACATCATAGACGGTAATGGATTTTTTCCTATTTAACAAGCCCTCACCTGCGGCTACCACTTTATTCAGATCATAGTTCTTCAAAATAATTACATCCTTGAGGGATGCAGCGGTTTCGTCCACTTTCTGACGATAGAGCTCACGTTGTGCCTCAGCCTCTTTCACTGCCTTCAGAGAGTCGGCTAACTTAATGGAATCAACAGCACGCAGAGAGTCTGCAATGCGGATACTGTCCATTCTTGCTTTCTCAGCTGCACTCGGGCCGCAAGCGGTTACTCCGATAAACATAGACATAACCATTGCGCCAATAACAAAAAACATTAATTTCTTCATAGCTTTATAATATAAAAAATTAAAATGATTATCTTGCTTTTCCAGAACCGTAACAAGCATGGCACATTTTCTTGCCAGTATATTTACAACACATATTAAGTCCTATTCCTCCACATTCAGGACAAGGCACATTGAAGAATCCTTCACCATTGCACTTCGGGCAAACATTTGATTCCTGAATGATGGTCAGATAGGCAGTAATATCATCGCATGATACTTTCAGCTTTTTATACTTGCCCCATACACCATCGTTGGCAGGCATGTTGATGATGATTTTGTGCCCCTCAGTTTTGGCAACGGAATGATCCTCGATCTTCAAGGGGGAGGAGGCGTCAACTTCGACATTTACTTCTGCCATCCCGCCATCTTTAGAAATCGTAACCGTATCCTTGTCGAATTTGATGTAAGTGGCCTTGAAAGTCTGATGGACAAATATGGTGCAAGTCAAATCTGAACTCTCCAGTACGATGGAGTCTTCTCTTAGTTTGCGATCCGTATTCAAGCTAATTTCATAGTGGAGGTTGGTGTTCTCCTCATTGATGTTCGTTTTCGCCCATTGAGGTGCATGTGCGACTTCTACACTTCCGTCGGTCTCAATCTTTATGTTGCCAGAATTCCCCTCCAAGGTTACGTTAATCGTATCGTTGTCAACCCTCAGGTAGGTGGCCTTGTGACATGAACTCATCATGGTTGTCAATGCTATCAGCACCAACCACGCCGTTGTAAAACAAATAACACTTTTCTTCATAAATTAAAGTTCTATTAATTATTATTGATATCAATACTAATATCTGTCATTATCATCGTACTATTTTACTTTTCTTCCAAAAGGAAGACACCTATTTCTCTTATCCAAGGCTGATGAGAACCAAAGGTCTTTGTTCCCTGACGTGATGACAATCTTCCTACAGTATACCTAGCTTTGTAAAAATATCTTTCATGTGTTTAACAGGAAAATTGTTTTGAGTGTATCTACCCCAAATACTGATAAAGCGAACTTCTGGCCATTCGTCAAGTGAGAATTCTAAGTAATTACCTCCATCAACAACACCAGTACAAACAATTCTTTGTCTTTTCCAACCATAAGCCTTTTCCAGTTTCTCCAACAAATACAAAGTGAAATTTCCACTCATTTTTAGCAACACCACATTCCTAAGATGGTCATTCTGAATACGACCAGATTCATGTGCAGCAAAGCAAATGGAGTGTTCGTAAACGGCTTTGATATTATGTTCCAGATAGGGTATGTAATTATTATTGTCCACACCTGCGGTATGCCATGGTATCAATTCAACGCTAAGATGATTTTCTAAGGAAGGCATTAGACCAATGGCCGTTTGTACAGGATTAGCACGCCTCGTCTTGTGCCAGTTAGCCGTATTGTTTGGCCATTTCTTAGGATCAGGTTCATTTTTGTAGTTAACAATATCATTAGCATAGGAACTACGATAAGGCACCACTCCACGTTCCTGTTCCTTTCCTCCACAACCAGGGTTGAAATTAATCACCACTGAATGTAGTGGTTGGCTTCCATCGTTGCCCCACCATGGTTCTGGTATATATAGAGATGATGGCGTGCCACCGCTCATATTGCATAAAGCTGGTGCTATGTCGGGATTGCTCCATCCTAAAATGGCTTTGGTTGTTCCTTTGTACCATTGTGAAACAAAATCCTCCCAATACTGGTAATAATTAGATGGTTTTGTTGCCATAATAATATAGATTAAATGTAATAAATATTTTTTTAGCTCATTGCCATCAGGAAGAAAATGCCAACGATTACACGATAGACTATTTCCTAGTATTTCCCTTTGGAGTAGGACCCTTGGATCTTCCAGACGGATTTCTTTAGCTACTTTGACTCTAGAACAAGCGGAGCTTGTGAAAGATGAAGTGTCTATTCCTTTTCATTGGAATCCTCGCGTGACATTAATCCAATGGTAACTCCTATGAGAACGACACCTCCAAGTGTAAAAAGGATTTTATTGGTTTTAGCACTCTTTACATCATTCCACTCAGCAACTCTTCCTCTGCCTTCTGCTTCTTGATAGATTTCATATGCTTCTGATTCTTTGTGATCAAGATAAAAAAACAGCAACAATACAAAAACAATTTCTATTACACACCATACCCATTTGTTGCTAATTATTTTAGAAAGAGTTTGCTGTTGGGCTTTACGTTTACTTCTCTTCTCTGCCTCACTCATTTCATTCTCAACTTCTTCAAGCAACTTTTGTATTTTGGGGTTGCTTCCATAATACGTCTTTGCCTTGCGAGAATAGCGTTCAACTGTAGCCTTGCTGCGATCAAATTCTTTACCTGCCTTCATGTCGACAAGTGCAGTCTCCAGATTGTCAAAGATCTCCTGCAATTCCTCACTGGCTTCTGGCGTAATGAATCCACCGCATTCTGGACATTTGTCGGTTAGCTGTGGAACTGGTGCTCCGCAGAAAGGACAGGTTTTTCCTTTCGATCTGCGAACTGCAGCATCTGTTTGTTGTTCTATTTTCTGAACTTCAGCATCTAGATAGAGGTCTATCTCATCGCGGTCAAGGCCCATACCTTCAGCTTTTCTCAGAATCACTTGGCGTTCCTTGTCAGTCAACAAACCGTCAGTCAGGTACTGTTGTATAAGAGTTTGCAGCTCCTCTGGAATTAATTGGTTTGCCATTTTTTTTGTGTTTGTAGCATGATGATTTGTATTTTGCGGTGCCGATGCTGGTGTTGGTGCCGGAGCAGCCTCTATATCTACTGGTTCTGGTTGCTGTATAGCCTGTTTAGGTGTGCTGTCATTTTTCTGCTGTGCCATATCAGTATAGATGCCCATCATGTTCTTAGGTATCTCACGCAGTTTGGCCTCACTATCGCATTCTTCTAATTTTGCGGCATAGTCAGGATAGTCTTCCGGCATGACGTAGAGCGTGTCAATATCAGCCTCCACATCATCAAGATTCACGCCAGATGCAAAAAGATAGACCTCAATATCATTGTTGCCGTTGCCATTGATTTCGTTCAATGTCTTTACAGAGGCAGGAAAGGTCACCTTAGTGCCTTTCTCTGCTTCTGAAATAAAATACCGCCCAACTGTTGTTACACCAGAAGGAATAATGAATTCCTTTATTTTCGTCTTGCACGAGATGAAATTATAGGGGATTTCCTTTAACTTGGTTACCCTAGAGAAGTCCAATTCCTCCAGTTCTTCAGTTTCAGAGAATACGTCTTCATCCAGTTCCTCCAAACTTGCAGGGAAGATTACTTTACGGACGTTTTCGTATCCTTCCATGCTTGTGTTTTTTAGCTTCTTGAAACCTTCGCGTATCTCAAGAACACCATTCTCATACGTTCCTAAAACGATGCGTGGTTCATTGTCGTTTTTTTTCATAATAGTGTACTTATGTATTGCATCCATTCTACTTATAGGAGATCTTGCGTAAAGCAAGATCTCCTAAGAATTTCTTATTCCATCACAGCTCTAACTGGTAGGCCGTAATAAATGTTGTCAGAAACCATTTCGATTTTGTTTCGGCCAAATTTTGAACCTGCGGAAATACCAAAACAAATAGCTTCGTCTTTAGATGAAGTCAGTGTATTGGTCCAGTATCTGGCCGATCCCTCTTTCATTCTTGGCCCAACACCGTCATCTTGTGACGACATATCTACTCCTAAAACTGCTCCTGACAATGCTCCAAATAATTGCGAGCCAGTACTTTTGGAAGCCCCCATTCTGCCAACATTGAAAGGAAGGAATATAGAGTTACCATTGGGACCTGTCACTTTTAATCCCCAGTCTCCATTCTCTTTTGTTTTTACCTCTTCTATTTGGCATTTCTCCTTCAGTTCTTGCCATTGAGCAGGTGTTGGGATGTGCCAACCAGTCCCCCATCTTTGGGTAGCTATGTCGTCAGAAGGTTCCAAAACCATACCATCCTTATATTTCTTACTAGGTTTATTGTATGTGCGTTTTGCGAACTCTTTTTTCAAATGAGTGTCTCCCCATGCGAAATACTGACAAGTTCCTATGCCTGCACCAATATTAGCACTGGCCCAACGGACACTAAGACCGAGATCTACTAAATATACACCTTCTGCGGCGGCTCTATCTGCAGATGCTTTTTTCTCTGCACCCATTTTGTTCCAGTATTCTTTTTCAATAGCTTCCAGCCTTGCTTTCTCCTCTGCCTCTAGCCTTGCCTTTTCCTCTGCTTCTTTTCTTGCTTTCTCCTCTGCCTCTAACTTTGCTTTTTCCTCAGCTGCTTTTTTCTCCTTGGCTGCTTTTTCTGCCTTTGTCTTGTGATAATCGTTATAGTACTTTTCTATCTCAAAATCGTTAATAAGACCTGTTTTTGGATCGTAAGGTGCATAAATCAAAAATTCTTCATCAAGGCGAAGAATCATGTTGTAGTATATTTTTCCTATATTCTGATTGCGCATTTCTCCTTCAGTCTGTTTGGCTGCTTCTGTATATTTGTCACGTTGACGAGCTGATAGGTCTTTCAAGAAATTAGCATCAATATCTATTTTTACGTTTGTTGATTGAATGGTTAACTTATCTTTATCACGTTTCCAAGTTCCAAATATAGTCACTACAAATGGTGGTTCAGCCTTTGACACTGTTGTTTTATTGCCAGATAGAAATTCCCAACAGAAACCGTCCTTCATAGCATACCATTTTTTTATTAACCATGAATCAGGTGCTTCGTAAGCTAAATCACGAGTTTTTTCGTTCCAATCCTGAGCATTCATGTTAATTGCAAATAGCAACAAGCAAAGCAATAGTTTTGTTTTCATAATTTTATTGATTATTACGCCTACTCTTTGAAGGATTTTCAGCACACTCCCTTATTATCTTTAAACGTCTTTTACTTTCGAAATGATGTTAGCTACACCTAAATATAGCACCAGCAGACAAGTAATCACTACAACATACCACGGCATCTTTACGCCAAAGCCCGCAAAGCAGAAATTGGCAATCAGCATGGCAACAAACATCAGACCGCTCCATACCCTCAGATTAACACTAACCTTCGCATTCTCAAGCTTGCAGGCTACTGCTACCCCTAATGTTATGACAACCGAAACGGCAGTTCCTATAGTCACAAAAACATCTGAGTCGGTCTTCTCGTCGAAAGCGATGTCATAGGCTAACCAAGCCAATACCGCTGCCACAATCAGTGACAACAGCGCAGGAAACCAGGATATCTTCATACGTTCAGTGGGGGTGGATTTAGTGCAACAATTTTCAGTATGGCCGGTATCTGTTCAATGGGTTGCCACGCAGTCATGCCAGGCATCCATGCCAGCGTGTCTTTGTTTACCTGTTTTTGTGCAATGAGATGGAACAGCTCACTGTCGTTCAGCGGTCCGACTTGTTGTCCTCCCATAGACACATAATAGACTTGGGGCAATGGCTTTGGCATCGATTGGATAGAACCAGGTACATACATTTTCTGCATGTACTGGTTCATCATTCCAACCATCTGCTGAGCTATTCCCATTCCGAGACCAAACTCTATGAGTCGGTCGATGGAAAAAAAGCTTTGTTCGTTCATATTCTTATTTCCCTTGTTTGATGCTTACTTCCTTTTTAGCGTTTCAGTTATCATTGTTACATTCCATGTGGTGGTGGAGGTGGAGGCGTTCCTGGTGCAGGAGGAGCAAACAAGTTGTTCAGTTCCTGAATATTTCCTGCAAACTCCCAGTTTGCCATGCCCTGCTTCCATACATAAGTCTGTCGGGTGAGTTGTCCGTTCTGAACCATCTGTGTCAACTGTTGTATGCTGAAAGGTCCAGACGGCTGATTGTTAATACTGACATGATATTGTACGTTAGGCATGGGAGGTGGTGTGTTCATGGCACCCTGCATCTGCTGGCCCATATTCTGCATCATGCCAGCCATCTGCTGTCCCATGGCACCACCCATCATCATGCCAGTCATCATGCCTGCAGGGTTCATACCTCCGCCACCTTGAGAACCCATATCCATAGAGCCCATCTGACCAAGACTCTGTGCACCTGTCTTGAGTACTTCTGTCTGTTGGTCAAGAGCATGAGCTCCCATAAAGTTCGTCTCTGTCTGCAGACGCTGTGCACGTTGTGCTTCTTGACGCTGGATTCTCATGGTTTCTTCCATGTTCTCTGCATTGATGCGCTGTGTGTCCTCCAGATTCTTGATATTGACGTCTGTCTGTGCATTTATTGTGCGGGCTGTATTCTCGGCAGTCAGCTGGCGAAGTTGCTTATAATACAGACTTTCCTTGTCAATCTCTATCGTACCAATATCAAAGCCTTTCAAATTAACGCCAAAATCATTCTCTATTCTTGGCTTCAGGTATTCTTCCACCTTATTATTAATATTAAGAATTTGGCGCTCCATCTGAACAACGGGTATCCCCATCTCTTGTGGAACGTTCATGACCACACCTTTGACGTATTTTGCCAAGGCTGACTTAATTTGATTCAGGAACTGCTCATGGTCAAAGTTCACAAGCCTGTTCAGCTTGATGAAATTCCTGTAGTCGGTGATATTGAATGTGATGGTTCCCCTTACGGCCATAGGCACGCCATGGTCTGGCAGACGTGGATCGAATACGTCGAAATAAGGTACAGCGAAGCGAAGTTGGTTGTTGCTTTGAATATTGATGAAATAGACCTCGGCCTGAAATGGAGAATTGCCACCGAAGGCCATTCCCACGATACTGCTTAGTACAGGGAAATTGGCTGTCTTGATGGTTTCATCGAAAGGACCTTCAATGAAGTCCTGCATCGTTCCATCCTTCTGCTTATATACAAAAACGGCAACCTCGCCATCCTTAACACGGAGCGAGCTGCCGTAGCGTATGCTGTTTTCACGACTTGTGGAATTGACATCCTGTCCTTCTGGGCGCCACTTCCACACCATATACTCTTGTTCGTCGCAGCGGATAACATTCATCATTCCGCCACTTTTTCCTTTACTAAATAGCCCCATAATTTTTAGTTATTGTTTCTTACTTACACACAAAGAGTGTGAGCCTCCTCGCTTCTTAGCTGGAAGGTTCTGGAATACCCGTATAAGTAAGAATGAAATTAGCTCACACCTGCAGGTATATATGTGTGCTGACTACATAACGGAGTAAGCAGAATATATACTACTACAGGAGAAGCAGCTTTCAGCCTTTCGCCCTTACACTTTGAATTTTCCAGATTCTCCAGCGGGTCCAAGTTAAATCGCTCTTCTCAATGTCACTGTCTGTTGTTCACAAACAGCGGGACAAAGATAGACATTTTTTCCGAATGCTGCAACTTTGTGAGTTGATTTTTTCTCATAAATAGTCAAAATTTCTGGTTTCAGTGTGCAAAAATACATTTTTTTTCGAAAACTGGAAAAGCCGCGTGTATTTGACCCCCGAGGGCGAAGTTGCGCTGACCCCCGAAAACGTTTTTATTTTGCCCCCCCCAAAGAGCCCTGGCCGGTGGGGTCATTTTTATTTCGCCTTACTCGCCTGCTTTAGCTGCATTAATCTTGCGCACACTCTCACCTGTTAGCTCTATTTGGTGTCAAGCTTCATATTTTTCTTAAAATGTTTGTTATATTAAACATTTTTATTTACCTTTGCACCCAATAATACACAATTATGGGAAAGAATACATTTGGTAAAACGATGCCAAGGGCATTGAGTCAAAACCTGAAGATCATGGGCGAGCAAATCATGTTGGCTCGCAAGCGCAGGCATTTGTCTATGCAAGACATAGCAGACAGGGCAACGGTGACACGCCTAACTGTCTCAAAGGTAGAACATGGCGACCCTACGGTCTCTATGGGCATCTATGCACGTGTACTCTTTGCACTTAACTTGGAAAAGGATATCACCCTGTTGGCTGCCGATGATGCTCTTGGCAGACAGCTTCAGGATGCAGAATTACTGAGAAACGGATGGAGCAGCGAGAGCCATGAAGCTCGCTTCAATGGCCGAGTCGTGAAAGACGAAGACAAAGTCAAATGAAAAGGATTACAGTTTACGCAGATTTTGACTTCCTAACTTCTCCCGAGGAGATTGGAACATTAGGCTATGAACACGTTCGTGGCAAAGACCATTTTGTCTTTGAGTATTCGCGCCAGTGGCTGAAACAGCATGGTGGCATTCTGCTGAGCGGTGACCTGATGAATGTCCCTTCATTGCAGCATCCTCGTGGTAATGATAATGTATTCGGCTTTGTCAAGGATTCTTTCCCAGATCGCTGGGGACGATTGTTGCTTGACCGCAGAGAGCGACTGACTGCCCAACAGGAAGGCAGACCGAAACGCATGCTCACAAATTACGATTATCTCATTGGTATCGAGGACTTCACCCGTATGGGCGGCATACGTTACAAAGAGGAAGATGGCGATAACTATATAAACGCGAGTGCAAAATACCTTGTTCCCCCTATTGAGAGTCTTAGCGCCTTGTGTGATGCGTGCCATGAGATTGAGTTGGCAGAAGAACGAAATGAATTGCCAGAACAACGGTGGCTCGACCAGTTGATTGACCCAGGAACCTCGCTTGGCGGTGCTCGTCCTAAGGCCAACGTGGTTGATACAGACGGTAAACTGTACGTGGCAAAGTTCCCTTCTAAAAAGGATCTGGAGAATACTGAGCTTATTGAGCACTTCTCGCATCAGCTTGCAGCCAAGGCTGGCATCAACGTTGCAAAAACGCGCACCATCAAGATTTCAAAAGACCGTGATCTGCTTCTTTCCGAACGCTTCGATAGAACAGCAGAGGGCCGTCGCATTCACTTTGCTTCTGCTATGTCGTTGCTTGGTTTTGATGACGGTGCTGGCAGCAGCACAGGTAACGGCTATCTTGACATTGTTGATTTCATCCTTCGTGGGTGTACCGATGTGCGTCAGAATCTCCGTGAACTCTATCGTAGAGTGGCATTTAACATCATGTTTGGCAACACAGATGACCACTTCCGTAATCATGGATTCCTGCTCACCCCGAAAGGCTGGACGCTCTCTCCTGCATATGACATCAATCCAGGAGCAAAGTCACATCAATGCTTGCTTATAGACTCATACACAGAAGAGTCGGACATCAATGTCCTACTCTCTGCAAGCGAGAGCTACATGCTTGAACACCAAGAAGCATCAGAAATTATCGAGGAGGTTCGTGCTTCAATCAAAGACTGGCGCAAAACCGCTACAGAACTGCAAATACCCATCAAACTATTAGAATCATATTCCATTCGTTGGGATGAACTATAAAGAAGACAGCATATTCTGCACGTTTTTCGTGAAAAATGCGTAACTTTGCAGCAGAATTGAAACATATAGCGAACAAAGAGAAACTCGTTGATATCCAGCGGGATAATACTTCAAATGAGCATTTCTCAAGTCGAGCAAAAAGGCGCGGTACAAGCCAAATCAACAAAGTGCTTATTATCAAGCATTTGCACTTTCACTTACTTTCGAAATACTTTCGAAAATTGGTCGTGTACCGATTAAAGCCGTAGAACGCCGATATTTTCGTTGATTTCAGTTGGTGCGTGGGAAAGACCAACATCTATACAGGAAAGGAAGATGACTATGAACTGCAACGTCACGAGTGGTCGGTACACTTCGTATCATCATGGGACGAGAAGACACTTCTCGCCCGATCAGCGGTGGATTATCTTCCGTGCCAACTTCGAAGGCGTGGAGAACGTCTATGCTGTTTCCATAGTAAAAGAAAAGTAATATGTCTTTACCGTTAATCAGCTGAAGAGAGGCTGCCGATGAGTCGGGTGAGGGTTTCCTTGGCATCGCCAAGTTCGAGGTAGACGCCCTTTTCACGGGTGTAAATGGGATTCTCCACACCGGCATAGCCAGGTTTGAGGTCGTAGTTGCAGATAATCACCTCGGGAGCCTCATCGACATTGAGCACGGGCATGCCGTAGATGGGGGTGCCCTCAGCATTGCGGGCAGCGGGGTTGAGCACGTCGCTGGCACCAATCACCACGACGGCATCGGTCTTGGCGAAGTCGTCGTTGATGGCATCCATCTCAAATAGTTTCTCATAATCCACATCGGCCTCGGCCAACAACACGTTCATGTGTCCGGGCATACGTCCGGCCACGGGATGAATGGCAAAGCGCACACGGGCGCCACGGCTTTCGAGCAGGTCGGCCAACTGTCGCACCTGATGTTGAGCCTGTGCCAAAGCCATGCCATAGCCCGGCACGATGATAACATCTTTGGCTCTAGCCAAAACCCCTACGGCCCCTCCTACTGCCCCCGAGGGGGCTTCATTAGTTTTGTTGGCAGGGTCTATAGTGTCCCCCTCGGGGGACAACAGGGGGGCTTGCTGTAGCACTTTTACTCTATCTTCGAGGTTTTTGACGATAGCCTCCAGTTCTTGTATTCTTTTTTCTAAGTCCATAACTCGTTGTATTAATGCTTCGTTTTCGTTGGGGTTGTCTATATTACTTGACAGCCCCCTCTTTGGGAGGGGGTTGGGGGAGGCTGTTCCTACCAAGATGCTCAGCAGCGAACGGTTCATGGCTCTACACATAATCTGCGTCAGCAAGAGTCCTGAGGCTCCGACGATGCCACCGACAGCCACCAGAAACACATCGCTGATGGCCATTCCCGCTATACTGCCAGCCACGCCAGAAAGAGAGTTGAGCAGTGAGATGGTAATAGGCATGTCTGCACCACCTACCCTCACGGAGAAGTAGAGTCCGAAGAATGCCGCAGCGACAGCGGTTCCCAACAGGCAATGAGGCATCATCTGTCGAGGCACCCAACAGCCTACGAGGACAAAGGCTACCGTAACCAGAAAGAAGACTACTGTCACCAATGTATGAAGGGGCCATACGAGGGGTTGCTGTGGAAGCAGACGATGTAACTTGCCGGCGGCCACCATGCTGCCTACCAACGTAATCATACCTACGGCGACAGCCAACAGGCCGGTGACGTGGACGAACGGCCAATAACCTCCCGCTGTGATGGCATCAATCTGCGCCTGGGTAAAGCCAATGCCGAGAGCTGATAACAGACCCACCAAAGCCGAGGCACCGCCACCCAGTCCGTTGAAAAGTGCTACGGTCTGCGGCATCTGTATCATCTGCACCTTGCGGGCCATCACCGAACCTATCAAGGCACCGATAATCAAGGCGGGCCAGATGGTCCATGCCGTTACGACACCCGCAAAGAAGAGCGTTGCCACTACACCAGCCAACATAGCCAAAGCCGAGAGCAGATTGCCACGAACGGCCGTCTGCACCCGACTCATCATCGCTATGCCCGCCATCACCATGAGGGCGAGCACGCCACTGATTATAATCTGCAGGGCTGACATAGGCTAACGGCGTTTTTTGTGGAACATCATCAACATGCGATGGGTGACCCCAAAACCGCCAAATACATTGACGGCTGCCAGGATGATAGCCAGCATGCCCGCTATCTGCGACAAGATGCCACCGCCAGCCAGCAATGCCACGCCGGTAGCACTGATGGCACCTACGATGGTCACTCCCGACAGAGCGTTCATGCCCGACATCAGCGGGGTATGCAACAGACTGGGTACATTGCGGATAATAACGTATCCCAGTACTGTGCAAACGACAAACACAATGATTAGCACGATAGGGTTAATCATAAACGAAACAGTTAAGGTTAAGGTTAAGGTTAAAGTTATCGTTAACGTTGTCATCAAACCATCCCCATGGCTTCACGCGCGCCCTGATGAACCAGTTCACCATCGATGCAGACGAGCGACTTCTGTATAATCTCATCCTGACGGTCGAGCACCACGCGGCCATCCTTCACCAGATACTTCACAAGGTTGTAGAGATTGTTGGAGAACATCCATGTCGAACTCGTTGGCAACAAGCCTGGTATATTCTTCACGCCCATCAGCGTGACGCCATACTTCTTCTCGATGCCGCCCTTCGGTGTCAGTTCGCAGTTGCCGCCCTGGTCGATAGAGATATCTACGATGACACTACCTTTCTTCATACCTTTCACCATCTCCTCAGTGATGATGATAGGCGCCACCTTGCCAGGAATCAGCGCTGAGCAGAAGACAATGTCCATTTCCTGAATCGTAGCCTTCAGTGCTTCCTGCTCCTTGATAAGCACATCGGCAGGCAGACGGTTGGCATAGCCGCCCTCGGCAACAGCCAGTTCGGGTGGCACTGTGGTATCAACAGTCTTGGCACCCAGCGAACCAGCATTCTCGACAGCCATCGGACGGATATCGGCAGCATAGGTAACGGCGCCTAGTCGCTTAGCAGTAGCCAAAGCCTGCAGTCCTGCCACACCCACACCAATCACCATCACCTTGGCTGGCTTAATCTGACCGACGGCTGTGAACATCTGGGGTACGAACGTGGTCATCATATTGGCAGCCATCAAGATACCCTTATAGCCAGCACAAGTAGACATTGAGGTCAGAGCGTCCATGTTCTGAGCACGCGAGATACGGGGTATACCATCAAGCGTAATGGCTGTAATGCCTTTGGCTGTCATCTGCTTAACCATCTCATGGTTGACGGGGGAAGCGGGATGGATGAATGTGATGAGATACTGTCCACGGTGCATCATATCAATCTCATGCTTGCCCGTCTGCTCGTTCATCAGGGGCTCTTTCACCTTGAGAATCATCTCAGCACGGTCGTAGATCTCCTGTGGGTTGCTCACCATCTCGGCACCCGCTTTCACGTAGTCCTCATCGTGATACAGGGCACCATCACCGGCATGACTCTCCACGAGCACTTTAAAGCCTTCGTTTACATACTTACCCACGGTCTCGGGGGTTGCTGCTACACGAGCCTCGTCGTGCATAATCTCTTTAGGAATTCCGATAATCATGTTTCTTAGTATTTTAATTAGGGTTAATAGATTACTGTGACAAATATACAAATAATATGCGTTCGTGATATCGATGGAATATAAGTTTTACATTATTTTAACACGTATCTTTCGGCCATCGAACTATTTAGCGCTAACTTTGCACTCACAAAAAAAGGACTGATGAAAAAGACAATCACCATTCTGGGCATGATGTGCGCAAGCTGTTCGGCGAGTGTAGAAAGAAAACTCAACTCACTGGACGGCATCAACTCAGCAGCCGTCAGTCTGCCCACACGCACAGCACTCATCGAATATGATACTGATAAGATTTCCCTTCAACAGATGAAAGAGGCTATCGATGGCATCGGCTATGACATGGTCATCGAGGAAGATCGCAACGTGGAGGCGATTGAGCATCATGCGTTTACGGCACTCCGCAATAAAGTCTTGCTGTCATGGTGCTTTGCCTTCATGGTCATGGCACTCTCGATGGGTTGGTTTGGCACGTCAGCGTGGAAAACGGACTTTCGCAACCAGACAGCACTCATCATCGCCCTCCTGAACCTCGTCTACTGCGGCAGACAGTTCTACATCACGGCATGGAAACAACTGCTCCATCGCTCGGCCAATATGGATACGCTGGTGGCGCTATCTACGTGTATTTCCTTCCTCTTCAGCACGTTCAACACTTTCTGGGGCGATGCCTTCTGGGGCAGCCGGGGCATAGAGAACCATACTTACTTCGATGCTTCGGTGATGATTATCACCTTCGTGCTCACCGGCAGACTGCTCGAAGAGCGTGCCAAGCACAGCACGGCATCGGCCATCCGCTCACTCATGGGACTCCAACCTAAGACGGCTCATGCCGTGGTCGATGGTTCAGCCATCGACATCCCCATCTCTGCCGTACAGAAGGGCGATATCCTGGAAGTGCGCCCTGGCGAGAAGATCCCTGTCGATGGCACGGTATGTGCCGATAGCGTGTTTGCCGATTTAGTCGGCAAATCCTCATCCCTTCCTCTCATTGACGAATCGATGATGACAGGCGAATCCGTTGCCGTAGAGAAGAAAGCAGGCGACCGCATGCTGGCTGGCACTATTGTCAAGAGAGGTACACTCATGATGAAGGCCGAAGCCGTAGGTCAGCAGACGGTCCTTGCCAATATGATACGCATGGTCCAAGAGGCACAAGGCTCAAAGGCTCCCGTGCAACGCACCGTCGATAAGATTGCTCTGATCTTCGTACCCGTTGTTGTCGGTCTGTCGCTACTGACCTTTGCCCTTTGGCTCATCATTCCCCTCTCCTTCGGGGAGGGGTCGGGGGTGGGGCTTCCCCAAGCTATTCTCTCTGCCGTCTCTGTGTTGGTTATCGCCTGCCCTTGCGCCATGGGATTGGCCACCCCAACTGCCCTGATGGTAGGTATCGGGAAGGCTGCCCAGCAAAACATCCTCATCAAGGATGCCACTGCCTTGGAGCAACTCCGACACGTCGATGCAATGGTGGTCGATAAAACCGGTACAATCACCGTTCCCTCGGTTTCAACCGTGGGTGAAACCCTCAAGCCCCACGCGCGCGAAGCCATGGAGGAGTTGCAACAGCAAGGTATTGAGGTCTATATGATGAGCGGCGACAAGGAAGAGCGCGTGGCCTCTATAGCTCGTGAAGCTGGCATCGCCCACTACCACTCGCAGGTGCTCCCTCAAGACAAGGAGAATCTGGTAAAAGAACTACAGACAGGTGGTCACACCGTCGCTATGGTGGGCGATGGCATCAACGACTCACAAGCTCTGGCAACAGCCGACGTCAGCATTGCTATGGGACGGGGCACTGACGTAGCAATGGATGTGGCACAGGTGACGCTGATGGGCGATGACCTGCGTCGTATTCCTGAGGCCATCCGACTGTCGCGTAAGACCGTTGGCATGATCCACCAGAACCTATTCTGGGCATTTATATATAATGTGGTGTGCATCCCCCTGGCGGCCGGCCTACCCTATCTCTTTGGTATGCATTGGCAGATAACACCTATGGTGGCCTCAGCACTTATGGCCTTTTCGAGCGTCAGTGTGGTTCTAAACAGTTTGCGCCTAAAGTTCACTTAGAACTTCAGGCGCAAACCTTTTTTTAATTCTTACATTTTTTAATTTTTACATTTTTACGTTTTCCTCGTCCGGCAGGAACAGCGGATCCTCGGGCATCACCATGACAGGCGCCGTATTATAGGCATTCATGATGCGCTCGGGCACATACTCATTGGGTACCACCAGGCGGAACATATACTCACGGAACCAACGGTCGGTCATAATCAGACAGCCCTGTTGTCCCCATGTGGCACCCCATGAGTTCTCCACCTTCCATTTCTTGGCCTTACCATTGTTGTCCAAATCAACGGCAGTAAGCGTCATGGCATGTGTGGAACCACTGTCAAAGGTAGAGATGCGCTGGGCCTTTGTCATGCCGAAGGTGGTATCGAAGAGGGATGCGTAGTCGAAGTTCTCAGTATCGGCAAAGCCACGCTTGCGGTCGAGCATCTTAGCTACATCATACGAGGAATAGAGTTTATGACCTGCCTTCAGTGTGGCGATAGCCATCTGTTCGATATCGTCCATGGGCAGGTTCACGTACTTCCAGTTATGTCCATCGTAACTATGACGGTCATATTCCACCTCATAGGTCTTGTAATACTCACGCCGCGGATCGTTCATCACCATGATAAACGTGCCGTTGAGTTTCTTGCCGCCCATCACTTCCTCATAGAACGACATGGGTGTATACTCCTTCATCTCACCAGCAATGCCTTTCTTGTTCTTGAAGGCATAGGAAAACTTCTCTGGCGGATTGCCGATAGTCAGTTGTAGCATGTGGTATATCTGGCTGAGCATTCTGCTCTTGGCTTTCTCAAGTGAAGAGCCTTTCTTGCCTTTTGCCACCATATCGCGCAGTTGCAGACCGAACTCACGCAGTTTCGATGATACCAAGGCACGGGCACGTGTGGTATTGTCGCTTGAATAGGTCTCGGGCATCACCTCGCGGGGCACCATGCCATATTTATCTGCCAGGTCGGCAACGCCACAGAACGTGCCGCCATCGCCTATCGGGTAATGAAAGAAGAACTGTACGCGCTGGTCGTCAATGGGTTTCTCGGCTGTATCGATGACACCCTGCAACATCAGGTTGGCTTTCTCCAGCTGATCCCAGAAGAACAGATAGGCCTGTGAGAAATCGACGGTAAGCGAATCTGTGCGCAGAGCAAAGTCGCCACGCAGTACGTTCATACCTGAGAACATCCAGCAGCGACCACTCGACTTCTGGTCGGTAATGGTCTGCTTACGCGTCTCTATGCTGAAATGGGTATCCAACTCGCCTGCATTCAGGAAGTTCTTCGTCAAGTCGTCAATGTTATTACTGGCTATGGCATTCACCAAGGCACGGTCGCCGGCACCCAACTTCTGTTCCTTCTGAATATCTTTCAGCATCTTGGCAGAGATGCCGCCGCTCTTCTGAGCCTGTGCAGTCAGCGAGAGACTCACGACTGCAAGCAATATCACCTTCTTCATAATCTCTGTATGGCTTGTTATTTCTTAGAAGAGACATGTATTGTCTTGGTAGTCTTCGGAGCTGACTTGGAAGCGGTCTTCGAAATGGTGGTACCACCTTTCTTATAATACTGCAGTGCCTCGGGCATCCATTTCTGGATATCCTGAATACGTTTCTCATCAGAGGGGTGATCACTAAACAGACCGCCAGAACCGCTACCCTGTGCAGCCATACGCTGCCAGAAAGCGACGGCGACATTAGGATCATAGCCTGCCATCGCTGCAAACACCAGTCCCATGTGGTCGGCTTCGCTCTCCTGCTTACGCGAGAAACCTGATGTCCACAACTGTGAACCCAGTGACTGACCCAAAGCTATCAACTGCTGGGTTCCTTCACTGATGCCGGCACCCTGGAGCACAGTGCCAAGGATGGCGGTGCCATATTGGTTCTTATACTCGTTGCTCAATCGCTCGGCAGAGTGTTTTGCCACGGCATGGGCTATCTCATGGCCTAACACGATGGCCAGTGATGCCTCGTCCTGAGTGACGGGCAACAGACCTTCATAGACCACAATTTTTCCGCCTGGCATACACCAAGCATTCACCTGATTGTCCTGAACCAGATTGAACTCCCACTGGTAGTTGGCCACCTCGCTGCCCAGTCCGTTAGCATTAAGATAGCTGACCACAGCATTAGCAAGGTTCTGTCCTACCCGCTTCACCAAAGCAGTGTTCTTGGCATTCGTAGAGGCTTTAGCACTCTGCATATACTGCTTATACTGCTGGGAAGAAAGGCTCAACACATCGCCATCGCTAACCAGAAGTGTCTGTTTACGACCGGTAATAGGCACTGTTGAAGAGGTTCCGCAACCTACCATGAGGGCTGCTACCAAAGCTAAAAGAATAATTTTGCAATGTTTCATATCATCAAGCATTAAAATTGTTTCTGCCCACAAAGGTAATAAGTTATTTTGAATAATCAAAAAGAATAGACAAAAAAAGAGCAGAACCTATAACCGGTCCTGCCCTTTTCAAATTATAACTGCTATAATAACTTATTTCAAACCACGGTTTACAAGTGTGATATTCAACAGCGTCTGATATTTTCTGTACTGCTTTTCATTCAGCACATAGTGCATATAACGCACGTCCTTGTTCACTGCCTTGTCAACCATCTCTGCACGGTCGTCAGCATCAGCATAGGCTGCCAGCATCATCTCCTTACAGAAATTCTCATGGATGTCGGTTACCACCTCCATCTGATCCAGAGTAAGACCCAAGGCTACTGCCAATTTACGCATGTTAACCGACATGTCGTAGGTCTGTAAGCTCTCTACTGCATTGTTGTTCTCGTTTTCAGCATATGACATCGTCATGCTGAACATAGCAACTACCAGCAAAACAATCTTTTTCATCTTTTTTTCCTTTCTTTTTTTACTCGGGGCTTATCATTTTACTTATTCTTTTTTTAATCTTTAATTTTTAATCTTTTCTTGCCCCTACTTTATTAATAATGTTATCCTGTGTCGCAAGGTTTTTGTTCCTTTTGACGGTGCAAAGATAGATGGTTTTTGGAAACTGGCAATGGATTTTGGTGAATTGTGTGCGAAAACAGCCCGTTTTGTTGACCCAAATCAAAAAGGAATAGGCTTTTTTTACATTTTGGATGTCAAGAACTCCTATTTATTTCGTACCTTTGCAAACAGAACAAAAACAATAATACAATCATGAATAATTCTAAGAACAGATTCCTATCGGTAAGTTATCAACTCTATTCTATTGATGCCGATGGGAACAAACACCTTGAGGAGCAGACCCAACAGGGACGCCCCTTCCAGTTTATCAGTGGTTTCGGATTCTCTCTTGATGCCTTTGAACAGCGTATAGCAGTTTTGGCTCAGGGCGAGAAATTCGATTTCACACTTGCTCCGGCAGATGCCTTTGGTGATTATGACCCTGAAGGCATACACCAGATGAAGCGCGAAGCTTTTATGATCAATGAGAAGTTTGACGATAAGAATATCTACCCTGGTGCCATTATCACTCTGATGGACTCTGAGGAAAGACGATTCATGGCACGCGTCACGAAGGTTGATGCCGATGGTGTCACTGTCGACACCAACCATCCCCTGGCAGGCACTACCCTACAGTTTGTGGGATTGGTTCTTGAGAATCGTGAAGCCACTGCAGAGGAGATTCAGCAGATGCTCAATCACATGAGTCATGAATGTGGCGGTTGCGGAGGCGGTTGCGACGACTGCGGCAACGATGGCGGCTGTGGTGGCGGTGGCTGTGGTGGATGTGGCGGTTGCCACTAAAACAAGACTATGATGCGTAACACGATAGGTACTCTTTTCACACTGACCACCTTTGGTGAGAGCCACGGTGCAGCCGTTGGCGGTGTTGTCGATGGTATGCCTGCAGGCATTGACGTCGACATGGACTTCATACAAAGCGAACTGAACCGTCGTCGCCCAGGACAAAGTAGCCTGACGACTTCCCGACAAGAGCCCGACGCGGTAGAGCTGCTCAGCGGTGTCTTCGAGGGTAAGACGACAGGAACACCCATAGGCTTTATCGTGCGCAACCAGAACCAGCACTCACAAGACTACGAGCCGTTGCGTACGCTGTTCCGGCCATCGCATGCCGACTACACCTATTATAATAAATATGGTGTACGCGACCATAGAGGCGGAGGCCGTTCATCGGCACGTATCACACTGAGTCGTGTAGTGGCAGGGGCTCTGGCGAAACTGGCCCTTCGTCAAATGGGCATCTCCATACAGGCCTATACGTCACAGGTGGGAGCCATCGCTCTTCATCGCGACTATCGCCGCTATGATCTCTCACTAACGGAGAGCAACGCGGTGCGCTGCCCCGACATAGAAAAAGCTAAAGAGATGGAGCAGCTCATCGCCGAGGTGAAAGCCGACGGCGATACGATTGGTGGCACTATCACCTGTATCATCAAAGGTTGTCCCACAGGAGTGGGCGAACCGGAATTCGGCAAGCTCCATGCGGCTCTCGGACAGGCTATGCTGAGCATCAATGCTGTGAAAGGATTCGAATACGGCAGTGGTTTCGATGGTTTGGAGAGACGTGGTTCTGAAGTAAACGACGTTTTTTGTTCCTCCGACACTGCTCCATCTATTACCACTCTGACTAACAACAGCGGTGGTATACAAGGGGGCATCTCCAATGGACAGGACATTTACTTCCGTGTGGCTTTTAAACCAGTGGCCACTCTGCTGAAAGAACAACAGACTGTAGATCTTGAGGGTAATAAGACCACCTTTACCGCACGTGGCCGGCATGATCCCTGCGTCTTGCCGAGAGCTGTTCCCGTCGTGGAAGCGATGGCAGCCATCACCCTGTTGGATCTTCTATTAATATCAAAAACAACTAACCTTTAGAATATTATTCGTAAAAAATGCAAATTTTTCCACTAAATGTTTTGCAGTATCGGAAATATTCACTACCTTTGCAACGCTAATAAGGGCTTGTGAAAGTCCAAAGTTAAGCTTTAGTTAAGTCTAGTTTAGTTTTTGTGTTGGTTGAGGGCTGCTAGTTAGCAGCCCTCAAATTTTTATATATGGTCAAAAAAAGAAGGCTACCGTTTGGCAGCCTTCTTTCGTTATTTATCTTTGCATACTACTTAGCGTAGCACCTTTCTTGATGTCACCTTACCATCGGCAGAATAGACGCGCATCAGGTAGACACCCTTGCCAGGTGTTGCCACCCGTTTGCCTGAGAGTGTGTAGTACTCTGCACGCAAGGCATCACCGGCATCTACGATGCCAATGGACGAGTTGATGTCGAAGCCCTCGCCCAGTCCGTTACCCTCAGCATCTGCCACACGGAACTCGCTCACGGTAACACTTCCCGACAACTTTGTAGCAATCAGTTTGATGAAGCGTGACTCACTATTGAGATACACGACACCATCGAAGGGGAAATCCTCTGCACGCAACACACGGATAGTACGCCATCCTGGTGTCACATCAGCATTACGTGTCTCCTGGAGTTTGAATTCCACGCTGCCACTACCGCTGAAATCGGCCTTGACACGCATAGCAGGAGATGCTGTCTGGAAGAAAGTCATGATCTTGTCGGATGTGGATGTGAAGACAGCTTTCTCGGCTGTCTTATCACCGCTGACCTGCACCCAATGGGGATGCTCGTTGACACCTTCCTGTGTAGTACCATTCTCACGTGGCAGCAGACCTACGGTATCGAAGGGCTTGAAATTGATAGGCAGCGTGGTTGCCCTACCCTTATGTGTGTCGCTGATAGCATCGAGGGCACCGAAATCACACGTATTGAACTCAAATTCAATAGCGCTCTCGTTAGTCTTGTTACCAGAGAAGTCTGTTAAAGAACCTGCAGGAAGGGTAATGACATATTCGGTATTGGCATCAAGTGCTTCATAGTTGACGGTCAGTGAAGCACCCGAAGCACTGACACTGGTCAGACGCTCAAAGGCATCGCCATTGATGGTAGCACCGCCCTTGTACTGGATATCCTGATTGAAACGAAAGGTCATCGTACCATCCATATAGGAGATCTTCTCTGACTCGGGGAAGCTCTTTATCTCAATAGGCGCATTGACATCTACAGGCACATACTTCTCGATGAGCACGTCGTGAACGCGGAACTTCTTGCCATTGCCATCGATGGTGAAGACCACCTTGTCAGTACCAGTATAGGTATAGGTGTGTTTGAAGTTCTTCTTTGAATTAGCCAGTGTGAACGATGTAGCAGTTGTTTCCGTACCATTCACCTTTGTCTTCAGGTTGAAGGTCTTTGAGTTATTATCCGAGTTACCCGTCCAGATGGTAATGACTGCCGGACCGGTCACCTCGGGCATAGAAATATAGCCGCTGCCACTGGTGAACTCCACGCAGCGGGCTGTTGCGCCTGCATCGTCGGCCGTATAGTCACCCAGCAGGCCGCTGTCACTGAACGATACGATACGTGCGCTGCTGCTGCCATTGGCGCCGAAGGTCATGCCAGCCACCGTGGTGCTGGTATTACCATTGATGATGTCCACGTTGCTTGAGCCGGGATACTTGTCATGGAAAGCAGCGGGCGTGGTGTTGAAGTCGGTATAGAAGAGTGTGCCACCCTCGACAACCTTGAACGACCATACCGTACCAGTTGTGGTACCACTGTTATTACGCGCATCCACGCGCCAGTAATAGGTCTTGCCGGCTTCGAGTTGCTTGGTGTATTCCATGCTCTTTGCAGTCGTACTTCCCACGCGTGACAGGTTGGCAGGATCCTCTCCCGCTCTCACGGTATAGGTCACAGTGCCATAGTAATCCTTCGTGGGGTTATCCCATGTGAAGGTGATATTGCCTGAAGCCACGCCAACCTCTTCACCATCCTTTGGTGAGGGATTCACGCTGAGTTCCGGAGCCTTTGCATCACCGATGGTCTCAGTTTGAACGGTAACATAGGGCGAAAGAAGATTATCCTCGCCATAGGCTGCCACGCGCACATAGTAAACCGTCTGAGGGGTCAGGTCTTCAGCCACATACGTTGTGGTATTGGCAGCCAGACGAGCCTTCTCGGTGAACGTCTTGTTATCGGTAGAGAACTCTACGATATATCCCAGTTCGTTGTCAGCGTTATCCGTCCATTTCAGCGAGATAGAGGTCTTCTGCTGATCGGTCACCTCCAGATTAGTGGGGTTCTTCACGTAAGGATAAGCCTTGTCGATAGAGAACACATAGTTCTCAATGTTAGCATAGCCGTTGGCAGCTTTAGCGGCAGCATCGGCAGCATTATTAGGATTCAGTCCGTTAGCATTTTCCCATTCATCAGGAATACCGTCGCCATCAGTATCCAGGGGCTTATTGCCGATGAAAAGAGTACCTGTGCCCTTATGCGGCAGTGCGGTCTCGTCAGAGATACCATCGGTAGAACCGCCTGTACCGAAGGACTTCAGTTCGTCGATGAGGTACTTATCCACCTCGTCGCGTGCCGGCAGACTGGGACCCACGCTGTCGATAATCCACTGGAGCGCCTGCTCAGCGGTCATCATATCGGTAATGGCGGGGAAGGGTTTGGGCTGATTGGTGATTTCACTGAGAGAAGCACGCACCAGACCACCCGTTGCCGTATAGTCATCAGCCGTCATGGCACTGCCATTCAACTGACCATCTTTATTGCCGTCATGATAGTTGCCGGCAGCATAGAACTGGAAGTTCTCGTTACCGTCTGACAACGGACTGCCACTACCCCAGGGACCTTTCATGAAATAGTTGTTCTCGATGTGGGCCCAAGAGTCGCCCTGACTGTCGCGTCCCATGAGGTAGCAACCGCCACCACCCCAGTTGTACACTACGTTGTTCACAAACTGGTTCAGTCCCTTCACCTTCGGGTTACGGGTCTTATTCTCGATATAGAGGTTACGATAGAGCGTCACACCACCTGAGGTCTGAATCAAACCGCCACAAGAGTGGGTCTGCAGTCCCTGACCGATGATAGAGTTCTGAATGGTGATATCCGTAGGTTCGGTACCTTTATTATCCCAACTGATAGAGAAGCACTCATCGCGTCCCCACAGCACTGAGAGGTGGTCGAAGATCATGTTGCGGCCATTGGCTACGCCGGCAGCATCCTTACCACTGGTACCACCCTTACCCATGCGGAAACGCATGTGGCGCACGATGATATTGTCGGCACCCGAGAACGACACACGGTCGCCATACACCTGAACACCGTCGCCTGGTGCGGTCTGTCCCAGTACGGTAAGGTTCTTTGAGAACACCAATCCCGACTTCAGCTTGATGACACCACAGACGTCAAACACGATGATGCGGTTAGGTTGACTGACGGCATCGCGCAGTGAACCTGCACCATCGTCATTCAGATTAGTCACATGATAGATAGTACCGCCACGGCCACCCGTTGCATACCGTCCGAAGCCCTGTGCACCTGGGAATGCCAGTTGCTGAGCGCTCACTGACACGCTGCTAAGCAGCATCATCAGTCCGAATAGTAGTTTAGTTAAAGATTTCATTATTATTTGTTTTAGTTATTTAATTGCACCGATAATTTCTTTTACATCTTTCACTCCGTGGCGGTCGAGCCAGTCGTTGATGCCGTCACGCACCTTGATTGTCACAGCCGGATCAATGAAGTTAGCCATTCCTATCTCAATGGCGGTAGCACCACACATCAGGAACTCGATGGCATCCTCTGCCGTCATGATACCTCCCAGGCCGACAACGGGAATCTTTACCGCCCGTGCCACCTGGTACACCATGCGGAGAGCCACTGGTTTCACACAGGGTCCACTCAGTCCGCCAGTGCCAATGCTCAGTGTCTTACAACGTTTCTCTATATTGACAGCCATCCCCATCAACGTGTTGATGAGCGACACCGAGTCGGCTCCTGCAGCCTCTACTGCACGGGCAATCTCAGCGATATCGGTCACGTTGGGCGACAGCTTCACGATGAGCGTCTTATGATAGCGGTCGCGCACTGCCCTTACCACGCTTTCCGCTCCGGCACAAGTGACGCCAAATGCCATACCGCCGTCTTTCACGTTAGGACACGAGATGTTCAGTTCGATGGCGGGAATCTTCTCCAGCGCATCCACACGGGCAGCACACTCGGCATAGTCCTCTGGCGACGAACCGCTGACGTTAACGATGAACGTACCTCCCGTAGGCAACAGCTGCGGATAGATGTGCTCACAGAAATAATCCACGCCCTTATTCTGCAGACCTACGCAGTTGAGCATACCCATCGGGGTCTCTGCCATGCGTGGATAGTCATTGCCTTCACGGGGCTTAAGTGTTGTGCCTTTCACGATGATGCCACCTATCTCTTCGAGCGGTACGAAGTCCTGGAACTCCAGTCCGTAGCCGAACGTACCAGAGGCCGTCATCACAGGGTTCTTCAAGTGCAGCGCACCTATATTAACATCTAATCTTGCCATAGCAGTCTCTTGGTATTAAACACCGGGCCCTCCTTACACACACAGACATTTGTAGGCTGAGCCGTTTCGCTACTCAGGAAAACTTTCTCAACGCAGCACAAGCAAGCCCCTACGCCACATGCCATGAGATTCTCAAGAGACACTTCGCATGTGATGTCTTTTTCACGGGCATAGCGGGCCACTGCCTTCATCATAGGAGTTGGTCCGCAACATTGTATCATGTCAAATGCTTCTTTTTGCAGCACAGAGTGATTGGTCACAAAACCTTTTTCTCCCATCGAACCGTCTTCTGTAGTGATGAGCACACGACCGTATTTCTCAAACTCCGACAGCATGAGCAGGTCTTTCTGAGTACGTGCACCTAAAAGGAAAGTGGGAGTGATGCCCTGCTCTTTCAAAGCATGGCCTTGATATAACAATGGTGCCACGCCGACACCACCGCCTATGAGGAGGACACCCCCATGGGCGGGGAGGCTCCAGCCATTGCCCAGTGGCAATACGCAGTTAAGAGTGTCGCCTGTCTTCAGTTCAGCCAATCTGCGAGTGCCCTCTCCCACACAGGCCACGAGCAGCCATAGTTCGTTGTGCTCACGGTCTACGAAATGAATGGAGATGGGTCTTCTTAGGAAGGTGGATGGTGCCCCTTCAACATGAATATTGACAAACTGTCCGGGTAACATCTCGGGCAATTTCTCATGATGCGTAAGTCGGATGAGTACATAGCGTTCATGCACATGTGCCACCGACTTTACGGTTAAGTCTAATACATATTTTTTCATCTTGTACAGGATTCGGTGCAAAGTTACAAATAAAAATCGAAAACTATATGAATAATTCAAAATTTATTAGTAACTTTGCAGCATTATAGTAAAAAGGAAAGAAAAGATGAAGAGTTTCTTAATCACTATGTTAGGGGCCGTCATTATGCAAACACTTTTTGCACAAAGTCAATCCCAGCCAAATTATGCCATTGACAAATGGTATATTGGAGCTCAATACGGGGTCAATACGAAGACTACCCATAACAACGACTATTTGAAGAATGTCAATGCCTCAGCCGGTCTGCGCATTGGTTATAACATCACGCCCACATTCGGTTTTATGGCTGAAGGCACTGCTTTCTTTGGTGATGTGAAGTTTGGAGCCAGCAAATGTTTCGTCAAAGCACTCAACGCAGATTTGTTGGCAGTGGTCAATCTCTCAAACCTGCTCTACCCTATCTCAGGCAAGCGTCATTTCTTCGAGGCGAGACTCTTTGGCGGTGCAGGTATCAACCATATCTTTGGATATCCCGTTCCGGAAAACAACAACGACCTTATCTCTAAGCTGGGACTTGACCTTGGCATCAATCTCGGAAGCAATCGACAGTGGTATGTCTACCTGCAACCTGCCATCAATTATAATTTGGACCACTACTCTAGAACGCAGTATAACATCAACTACTCTGCGCTACAGGCTTCCATCGGTATCAACTACCATTTCCTAAGAAAGTATCACCAGAAGGGACAGCAGACCAACGTGGTGCCTCAGGTTATTTACATCCAACCTACACAACAAGAGACCGCTAAACAA
>Ga0310697_10000517_pt1 | contig 51868 bp, 33 predicted proteins | sample 172DNAGHGlowgp2_FD_203883 | JGI IMG/M metagenome (GOLD analysis project Ga0310697, IMG submission 203883) | Sheep rumen microbial communities from Palmerston North, Manawatu-Wanganui, New Zealand - 1728 DNA GHGlow gp2 (v2) (version 2) | ecosystem: Host-associated > Mammals > Digestive system >...
GTAACTGACATGATGAAGTAAACTAAGGAGGACGCAAGATTATGGAAATTATACTGAAAGAAGATATTATCGGTCTGGGATACAAGAACGATATCGTAAACGTTAAGTCGGGCTATGGCCGCAACTACCTCATTCCTCAGGGAAAGGGTGTCATCGCCTCGCCCTCTGCCAAGAAGATTCTCGCTGAGAACCTCAAGCAGCAGGCTCACAAGCTCGCAGCCCAGAAGGCTGCTGCCGAGGAGCGTGCCAACGCCCTTCAGGGTGTAGCCCTCGAGATTGCTGCCAAGGTCAGTGCCACCGGCCAACTCTATGGTTCTGTCAACGCTGCTCAGGTTGCTGAGGAGCTTCAGAAGAAGGGCTTCGACATCGACCGCAAGATTGTTACCATGCGTGACATCAAGAAGGTTGGTGAGTATGTTGCTCTCGTGCACTTCCACAAGGAGGTAACCGTAGAGATTCCTGTCACCGTCGTTGCCGAGAACGCTGCCGAGCTGAAGGCTGCCGAGGACGAGCAGAAGGCTATCCTTGCTGCTGCCGCTGCTAAGGCTGAGGCTGCAGCTGCAGCCGAGGTTGCTGCTGAGGAGACCGCCGAGGCTGAGGCCGAAGCAGAGGCTCCCGCTGCCGAGGAAGCTCCCGCCGCAGAGTAGTGTAGTTTTTTGAGATCAAACAAACAACAAATAATTATTAACACTGCTGTAAGGCAATCATTATTTATTATAACATTAAAATCCCAGTGGCTTGCCACTGGGATTTTTTTTGGGGGGGCATAATGGGCATAATGGGCCTAATGAGCCTTATTGGGCTAATAGGGCTTAGGCCTAACAACACAAAAAAACCGCTGAACGGTGTTCAGCGGCATTTCTCTCAATTGTTCTGTGAGTTGATTACTCGCCAGCCTCAGCAGTAGAGTCAGCGGGAGCCTCAACGCTGTCAGCAGCCAGAGTGTCCTCAGGAACAACGCTGTCAACGGCCTCGATAGAATCGGTGTCAACCTCTGCAGGCTGCTGAGCCTGGTTACCACCACACGAAGCGAACGAAATAGCTGCAACAGCTACGAACATAAATACCAATTTCTTCATTTTTCTAAGCTTTTTAAATCTGTAAAACAATCATTTGTTTATTAAAACGATGCAAAGGTAGGCATTTTTTTGATACCACGTTCATTTTTTAACGACTTTTTTTTATGCCTTTTTGTAACTTTTTGTCAAAGCGTTGAAAATCAGCATTTTACGAAATGTTAAATTTTCTTCTCTTTAAGCAGCAAAGCGAATAATCGTGAAAAATGTCGAAATTCGCAAAAAAATAACTACCTTTGTGGGCGTAAACATATAGACAGTTTCAGACCCATGATAGATACTTCGGCCTTTCAAGGTAAGAAAGCGGCATATTTCACCCTCGGTTGTAAGTTGAACTTCTCCGAGACATCCACCTTCGGCAAGCTACTCGAGCAGATGGGTGTTACGCCGGTGCGTAAGGGTGAGCAGGCTGACCTATGCCTGATAAACACCTGTTCCGTCACCGATGTCGCCGACCATAAGTGCCGTCAGGCCATCCACCGGATGGTCCGTGAGCATCCCGGTGCTTTCGTCGTGGTGACGGGCTGTTATGCGCAGTTAGAGTCCGAAGCCGTGAGTCGCATCGACGGTGTCGACCTCGTCCTGGGGTCTAACGAGAAGGCCAGCCTCATTCAGTATCTCTCTGAGGCATGGGTTGAGGGAAAGGGGCGTGACAGTCGTGTTGTCTGTACTCCGAAGACAAAGGACATCCGTTCGTTTGCACCGAGCTGTTCGCGTGGCAACCGCACGCGCTATTTCCTGAAGGTACAGGACGGCTGTGACTATTTCTGTACCTATTGTACGATACCCTTTGCCCGCGGTTTCAGCCGCAATCCGTCGATAGAGTCGTTAGTGGCGCAGGCCCGCGAGGCAGCCGTCGAGGGTGGCAAGGAGATAGTTCTTACGGGAGTCAACATCGGTGACTTCGGCAAGACGACGGGCGAGCGTTTCATAGACCTTGTGAAAGCCCTCGACGCCGTTGACGGCATAAGCCGCTACCGCATCAGCAGTCTGGAGCCCGACCTTGCCAGCGACGAGCTGATAGACTACTGTGCCCGTAGCCGTGCGTTCATGCCCCATTTCCACATACCGCTGCAGAGCGGCAGCGACGCCGTGCTGCGTCTGATGCGCCGCCATTACGACCGCCAGCTATTTGCCGACAAGATAAGTCGCATAAAAGAGCTGATGCCCGATGCCTTCATCGGTGTCGATGTCATGGTTGGCTGCCGTGGCGAGACTCCCGAGTGTTTTGAGGATACCTACGCCTTCCTCGAGGGGCTTGACGTCACCCAGCTGCACGTGTTCCCTTACTCCGAGCGTCCAGGTACAGCGGCATTGAAGATAGACTATGTCGTCGGCGACCGCGACAAGAAGTTGCGTTCCAAGCGGCTGCTGGAGCTGTCGGACCAGAAGACGGAGGCTTTCTACGCGCGGCATATCGGTCAGACCGCCGAGGTGCTCTTCGAGAGAGCCACCCGCGGACGTGCCATGCACGGCTTCACGCGCAACTACATCCGCGTCGAGCTGTCGGCACAGGATGCCCGAGCGGAGTACGACAACCAGTTGTTGACGGTCCGTCTCGGAGATTTCAACCGTGACAGGACGGCTCTGTCAGCCACTATAATATAATAAGGTGTAAAGGAAGGTGTGATGGAAAAACTTGCAATCGTAATACTGAACTGGAACGGAGCCGCCATGCTCCGTCAGTATATGCCCACGGTGCTGGACTGCTCTCGCGACGAGGCCACGGTCTACGTTGCCGACAATGCGTCGACCGACGAGTCGCTGGAGCTGTTGCGCACGACTTTTCCCGAGTGCCGTCTCATAGTGCTCGACAGGAACTGGGGCTTTGCCGAGGGTTACAACAAAGCGCTCAGTCAGGTAGATGCCGAGTACTATCTTCTGCTGAACAGCGACATAGAGGTCACGCCGCACTGGCTGACGCCGCTCCTGACGTTTATGGACAGCCACGATGACGTTGCAGCCTGCCAGCCCAAGCTGCTGAGCATCGCCGACCGCGGCCGTTTCGAGTATGCCGGTGCGAGCGGTGGATACCTCGACCGTTACGGCTATCCGTTCTGCCGCGGCCGCCTCTTCGACACCGTCGAGGCCGACGGCGGTCAGTACGACCAGCCTTCCGATGTGTTGTGGGCCACCGGTGCAGCGCTGCTGATCCGCTCGCGTGACTATTGGGAGTGCGGCGGTCTCGACGGCCGTTTCTTTGCCCATAACGAGGAGATAGACCTCTGCTGGCGTCTTCGCATCCGTGGGCGGCGCGTGGTCTGTCTGCCCTCCAGCCGAGTCTATCACGTGGGCGGCGGTACGCTGCCGAAGTCGAACCCCATGAAGACGTTCTTGAATTTCCGTAATAACCTGACGATGCTTTACAAGTGCCTGCCCGACGGCGAACTGCGCCACGTCATGCGCTGGCGCTGGTTCCTTGACTACCTTGCCGCCTTCGAGATGCTTATCCTGAAGCATAACGTCGGCGACTTCAAGGCAGTCTTTCGTGCGCGCCGTGCCTTCAAGCGGTGGCGTGGAGACTTCGCGTCAGACCGTCAGGCCATCCAGTCGTCGCGTAAGGACATAAAAATACCAGAGCAGCGGATGTTCTCACTGCTCTGGCAATACTATGTCCGTGGACGCAAGACCTTCAGCTCCCTACCGTAAGGCTGTCAGGGTGGGGCGCAGGACCTTCAGCACCCTGCCTTAGTCGTGTCACAGGACCTTTACCGTGACTGGCTGTTCCAGCTCTTTGCGCCACAGCCTGACGAAGTCGAACCACTCTTGTGCCGAGTGGTATCCGAAGGTTTCGTTAGCCGATGTGTAGGCAACCTTGTAGTGCATCCGCCGTCCGTTGACTTTCACTACGAAGGTGTAGTCGCCGCCCTGTTCCTGCTGTTTGCTTGCCGCTATCTCGTCGGCAATGTTCTGCTGTTCGAGCCAGATGGCCAGTCCTACAGTCTCTCGGCTCCACTTCACGGTGTCTGTCGAAGGGTAGTCGGTACCCCAGCAGGCGCGCAGTCCTTTCCTGTCAGAGAACTCCTCCGAGCCTTTGACGTTGATGATGCCTGTCGAGAATCGGCAGTTGCTGACATCCTTGTTGAAGAGCACGTCGATGTCGGTGTCGCGGTGTCCGGCATATTGGGTGTATCGCAGTGTCATGTTCACCACCTCGGGCTTGCTGCCCGCGGCGGCAGGCAGCTGCCATCCGCGGTCAACCAGTTCGACGATGGTGCGCAGCGGTCCGTAGCTGACTATACGCTGAGTGCGTGAGCGTACCGGCTCGACCATTGTCGACGCTTTTCCGTCCCATCCTCGGAAGGCACCCAGTCCGAAGGTGTTGCCCACCCATAGCACGTCGTCGCCGTATCCCTCAGCCTTCTGTTCGGCGCTGGTGTAGAACTGCGTCTGTTGCAGCTCGAGACGTTTCTGGAACTTTCCGTAGAGGTCGAGCGTCTGTCGTTTGTCGAAGTATATGCGTATACCGTTCAGCTCGCTCTCGAAGTCTACGCCGTGGTGGTGCTGCAGGTTGTAGGAGTTTGCGCAGTCGCCCCTTGCCGTGATGCTCTCGATGTAGTTGTCGTGGCGGTTCTTCTCCTTCACCTTGTCGTTGCGCATGAGCATCTCAGCATAGACGCGTGGCGTATACTGGCGTGGCGTGCCCTCGCTGAGCAGCGTCACCGTGTAGTGTTTCTTCTCCTTGCCCTTGATGTCGGCGAGGAAGCATAGCTCGTCGAATGTCTCGTCCTGGTCGATGTCGTCCAACTGGCATGGTATCTCGCTGCCGTTGCAGGTGACGATAGCCGAGCGGATGTCGCCGTATTTCTCGAGGCTGATAATTACCGGCTGGTCCTTGCGGTCGTTCTTTGCAGGGTTGCTCACCTCGACATTGATAGTCTGTTGTGCTGCAGCAGCCATGGCAAAGATAGCCGCTGCGATGCTGATAGGAAGTCTTTTCATCGTTGTTTTAGTATAGTTTGCGGGCAAAGTTAGCTAAAGTTCCATTTTAATTTATCTTTTTTAGGTTAAAATTTGGTTTATTCAATAATTTTTAGTACTTTTGCGGTTGGATTTGACATCTGTTAAGAATCGTATACATCTGTTCATGCGTAAGATATACATTTTTTTATCATTGGCAATGCTTCTCAGCATCGGTTGTGAGTGGCGTTTGAGCAGTACCGATGACGGTCAGGACTGGCTTGTCTCGGTAAGCCGTTTCGACCGTGTTCAGAGTCTTTACCTCACCACAGGCGACTACTCCGCTTTGCAGCAGATGAACACCGATTATCCTCAGCAGACGCGTACCCTGATAGAAGACGTCCTTCGTCTCGGCCGTGTCAACGACCCCGCTATCAACGCGCGCTTTCTGACGTTCTATCAGGACACCACGCTTCAGAGCATCATCCTTGAGACAGAGCGTCAGTATGCCGACATGACTGACGTGAACCGTCAGCTGTCGGAGTCGTTCGAGCGTCTGCTGAAGGAGATGCCCGGGCTGTGCATCCCCGATGTATATGCCCAGATCGGTGCCCTGGACCAGAGCATCATCGTTGGGCACGACATGATAGGCATCTCGCTTGACAAGTACCTCGGCAGCGACAACCCCGTCTATCTGAAGTACGGCTACAGTGCCCGTCAGCGCCAGTCGATGCAGCGTTCGTACATCGTCCCCGACTGCATAGCCTTCTACCTTCTGAGTCTCTATCCGCTGCGTGACGACTCGCTTGTCACGCAGGAAGAGCGCGACCGTCACATAGGCGGCATACAGTGGGTTGTGAACCGCGTCACTCGCCGTCATGTCTTCAACTCCGGTCACGTCGATGCTGCCGCCGGATGGATGAAGGGCCATCCCGGCAGCACTTTTGAGCAGTTGCTCAAGACGGTGTGAATAGGACGTTGTGGGACTTACTGTGACTGTCAGTCAGTGCTGACGAATCGCAGTATCTCCTCCATTCGCTGCATAGCCGTCTGTCGTCCTATGTCGTAGACGAGCTGCATCTGCGCGGGGTTGTGCGAGATGTGCCCTATAGGCAGTTTCTCCTTCGGTCTTATTACCAGGCACCGTTGCTGGCTCTCCGCCTGGGCGACGTAGTCCAGCTCGGCGTTGTACATTGTCGGGCGGTCTTTCATGGCCTGCACCATATTGGGATGGTGTCTCAGTGCCAACTTCATCAGCGGCATAAGCTTTGTGGACTTCTTCCTGTATCCCTCGGGCTGGGTGAGCACAACGATATTGCGCCGGTAGCCCATGCGTTCGAAGTGCTCCAGCGGAATGCTGTCGGCCACTCCTCCGTCGAGCAGCAGCTGCGTGCCGAGTCTTACGGGGCGTGATGCCAGCGGCATCGATGCCGAGGCGCGTATCCAGTCGTACGCCTCGTCGTCGGCTTGTGAGAGCTCCTTGTAGACGGCCTTCCCGCTTTCGACGTCGGTGCACACTGCAAAGAACCTCATGGGGTTGGCCCCGAAGGCCTCGCCGTCGAAGACGTCGTACAGCTTCGGCACGTCGTGGTATGCAAACTGCGCGTTGAACAGGTCGCCGGTTCTGACGAGCGAGCTGATGCTGCAGAAGCGCGGCTCGCCCGCGAAGCGCTGGTTGTAGCGCAGCCCGCGTCCTCTCTGTCTCGACTTGTAGTTGCAGCCGAAGGCAGCCCCAGCCGAGACACCTATTAGTGCTTCCGGCCACAGGTCGTGCTCCATCATCACGTCGATGACTCCGCAGGTGAACATCCCCCTCATGGCCCCGCCTTCGAGCACCAGCGACCATCCTTGTCCGTTGTGTTGGTTGCAGTCCATTGCGTTATTGTGTGGTTAGTAAGCGTGGTCGTTCTCTATCTCCTCCTTCGTCAGCTTCTTGCTGTCAATGGCGCGCCATGCGTAGACGATGTATGCCAGTACGAACGGTATGAGGAATGAGACGTAGAACATGGTGCGCAGTGTGAACTCGCTGGAGCATGAGTTCTGTATCGTCAGCGACGACTGCAGCTCAGCCGTGGAGGGGTAGTATGCCGTCAGGTTCCATCCTGCACATAGCAGCAGTGCGAGCACTGTGAGCACCGTTCCTGCGCCAGCCGCCCATATGCCGTTGTTGCAGTCTTTCCTGAAGATGGTGCTGCCGATGCCCCACAGTACGCCTCCGATGCCCGCTACGAGCATGCAGGCGACTACCGGCATGTCGGTGAGGTTGCTGAGGTACTTCATGGGTTCCATGAATACCACTCGCGTCTGCGGGTCGTAGGCATATCCGTCCTTCAGCAGCAGGTGTACGAGGTAGGCCACGAACAGGACGACGAATGGCAGTGCCGTCCCGATGAGTCGCACGCTGCCTCTGGAGCGTATGTCTTCGTCATCGACATTGTTCATCACGTAGAGTATTCCCAGTGTCCGTGCGAGGAACATGACGGCGAAGCCGAAGACGAGCACCCATGGGTTGAGCAGTGCGTCGAGTCCGTGCGAGGCGTTAGCCCATCGTGAGATGACGACATTCGAGAACTGTACCGTTTCGCTGCCTGCCGCCTGTGCTGCTGCAGCAATACCGTCAAGTTGCGAACCGCTTAGATTGTCGAACTGGACGATGAAGTTCGAGCCCTCGAAGAACGTTGCCACGGCACCGCCGAGCAGCAGCGGTCCGAGCAGTCCGTTGAGCACGAGGAAGAATCTGAAGGTGGCCGGCCCGAGCAGGTTTCCGAGTTTGTTCTGGAACTCGTAGCTCACAGCCTGCAGCACGAAGGTGAAGAGTATCGTCATCCACAGCCAGTATGCACCTCCGAAGCTTGTCGAGTAGAACAGGGGGAACGACGCGAAGAACGCTCCTCCGAAGGTGACGAGAGTAGTGAACGTAAACTCCCACTTGCGTCCTGTGGAGTTTATGACGAGACGTTGTCCCTCTTCCGTCCATCCCAGCGAGCGCACCATGGAGTTTGCTCCCTGTACGAACATCAGGAACACGAGCAGTGCGCCGAGCAGCGACACTATGAACCACCAGTATTGTTGTAAGAATTCGTATGTTACCATATTCTTGTTTCTCCTATTTACGATGACAATTCTGTTTCCTGTTACTGTATTCCGGTCGTTCCGGCCGTTCCGGTGTTTCCCCAGTCGGGTCCTTTAGCTATCTGCCTGAGCAGTATGCTTATCTCCACAGCCAGCATGGTGGTGAAAAGCACGAGGAAGAGCACGAAGGTTATTATGACGCTCGACGACTGCAGGTCGCTGACGGCGGCCCACGTTGGCATCATGTCCTGTATGGTCCATGGCTGTCGTCCGAACTCGGCCACGAGCCATCCGCACTCTGACGCAATGTACGCCAGGGGTATCAGTGCTATGGCTGTGGCGTAGTGCCATGTCGGCAGCGCTGTGATGTCGTGTTGTGCGAACAGCCTCTTCGGCCACTTGTAGGCCCCGGCCAGCACTATGGCAAAGAACGCTATGAAGAGGCATCCCAGTCCCACCATGATGCGGAAAGCCCAGAAGTTGACCGGGACGTATGGCACGAGGTTAGCCTTGTCCTTGACATATCCGTATCCGAAGTACTTCATGTTGGCCTTCAGCGTTCGCAGCTTGTTCTGTGCCGTCGTCTCGTCGCCGTCCTGTCGTGCCTTGCGGTATGCTGCGAGAGCTGCGATGGCCTCCCTGCCCATGGCTATCTTCTCGTCGGCCGATGGCTCCCGGGTGCCGTCGGGGCGTGTGTATCCGTTCAGCAGGTCGTTGATGCCCGGCACGTATCCGTGCGGGTTGTTGGTTGCCATGATGCTCAGTGCGTATGGCACCTCGATCTTCAGCGCCGGCGACTCCTCGTTGGCGTAGTCTGGCTGGCGGAAGGGGTTCACCCATGCCACTGCCGTCAGTCCCTGGTCCTCGCCGCCGTTGTAGAGAGCCTCCATGGCAGCGAGTTTCATGGGCTGCACCTCAGCCACGTCCTGTCCCGCCTTGTGTCCCGTCAGTGCTGCCAGCAGCGTCGCCGCCAGTCCTACGGCCGCTCCGGTCTTTATGCTCGCGAGGGCCATCCTCGTCTCGCGTTTCTTCATTAGGAACCAGCAGCTCACTCCGACGCAGAAGACGGCTCCCACAATCCATGCTGACGTCACCGTGTGGCAGAACTTCGAAACGGCGAACGGCGAGAACGCCACCGCCAGGAAGTCGACCATCTCGTTGCGCATGGTGTCGGGATTGAACTCGCATCCCACGGGGCACTGCATCCACGCGTTGGCTACCAGTATCCACCATGCCGATATGGTTGCTCCCAGTCCTGTGAGCCATGTCGATGCGAGGTGGAATTCCTTCGACACTTTGTTCCATCCGAAGAACATCACCGCCACGAATGTCGACTCCATGAAGAAAGCCACTATTCCCTCTATGGCGAGCGGTGCTCCGAAGATGTCGCCCACGAACCATGAGTAGTTCGACCAGTTGGTTCCGAACTCGAACTCGAGTATTATTCCCGTTGCGACGCCCATGGCGAAGTTTATTCCGAAGAGCTTCTGCCAGAATTTCGCCGTCACTTTCCAGAAGTCGTCGCCCGTGCGGTAGTAGCATGTCTCCATGATGCCCATGATGACAGCCAGCCCGAGCGTCAGCGGTACGAATAGCCAGTGGTAGATGGCTGTCAGTGCGAACTGTGCCCTTGACCAGTCGATGGTCCCGGCGTCAACGTTTAAGATGATGTCTTGCATAGTTTCTTTCTGTTTTTTTATTCAAGGTTTTCGGTTTAGTACCTCTGTCCTGTGTTTGTCCCTTATGGCACGTCGGCAGCGCGTTCCGTTAGCTCCGTAGCGACGTATGCCGCCTCGTCGCCCTGTGCATGCTGTTTGAGGAAATCGGGGAAGAAGAATACCTTCAGTATGGCGAACATAATGAACAGCTTGATAAGGATTACTGCCCACAGCGTGCGGCCAATGGTCATGCTTCTGAAACCGTCGTAATAGAGGTCGAAAGCGCGGTACAGAAATTTGTCCTTTTTCATACGCCAAGAGGTTTTTAGCTCTGCAAATATAGCTAAAAAGGTTGAACCTTCCAAATAAAATCCTAAAAATATACCCTTTTTGCCTAATTTTTTCTAACTTTGCAGCCGTTTTAATTACGGTACGTATGAGCAAGAAGATTTTGATACCCATAATCATCCTGGCGCTGCTCCTTGCCGGAGTGTGCGGATGGCTGTACTTCAGCCTTGAGGAGCAGAAGCAGGCCAACGAGGACATGCAGGAGCTGGCGCGTCTTGACAAGCAGGAGATGGAGAACGAATACGAGCGTTTCGCCCTACAGTACAGCGAGATGAAGACTCAGATAAACAACGACTCCATCATCGCCCAGCTCACCGAGGAGCAGCTGAAGACGCAGAAGCTCCTTGAGGAGCTGAAGCAGGTGAAGGCCGACGATGCCCGCGAGATTACGCGTCTGAAGAAAGAGCTTGCCACGGTTCGTGCCGTCCTCCGCGACTATGTGATGCAGATCGACTCGCTGAACCGCCAGAACGAGCGTCTTCAGGCCGAGAACACACGTGTCAAGGAAGAGCTGTCGGCGCGTAACACCGAGATTGCCGGTCTGAGCAGCGAGAAGGCGTCGCTGTCGGAGAAAGTTGCCATAGCCGCGCAGCTCGATGCCACGAACATCCAGATGCAGCTTATGAACAAGCGCAACAAACCCACGAAGAAGGTCAAGGACGCCAAGACCGTCGAGGTGAGCTTCGCCATCACCCGCAACGTTACGGCGTCGAACGGCAACCGCACTGTCTACGTGCGCATCCAGAACCCCGGCGGCAACACCCTCAGCGGCGGCGGTTCGTTCAGCTACGAGAACCGCACCATCCAGTACACCATGAAAAAGACCGTGGAGTACACCGGCGAGGAGACATCGGTGGTGACCTACTGGCCGGTGTCGCAGATGCTCGAGGGCGGCGACTACCGTGTGAGCATCTTCGTCGACGGCAGCATGATAGGCAGCCGCACCTTCGCGTTCAACTGATAACAAATCGTTCAACTGATAATAAAAACACAGGATTTGTCATAATGAACAGGAACTTAGTTGTCGGCTATTGCTTGCTGGCCATAGGCTGTCTGCCTGTTGCGGCGCAGGAGCCGTCCGTTGGCAGCCCGGCCACCGGTGCTGTTCGGCTGCTTACCCTTGACAGCTGCCGTGCGCTGGCCCTGCGTAACAACAAGCAACTCAGCATTTCGAAAGTGAAGCAGGACGTGGCGGCCAACCTCCGGCGGTCGGCGCGCACAAAGTACCTGCCGCACGTCAGTGCCATCGGGTCCTACGTGCACACGTCGGAGGAGGTGTCGATACTTAACGACGGCCAGAAAGCCACGCTCGGCAGTCTGGGCACCACCGCCGTCGGCACGCTGCAGCCCGCCATGGCTGCCGTGTCGGAACAGATGAGCGGGCTGGGTGCCACGCTGGCTAAGATGGGGCTGCCGCTGGAGGGCTTCCAGCAGATGGCCGGTGAGCTGCAGCAGCAGATGGGGCAGGGCGTACAGTCTGTGGGCGAGGGCCTGGACGACTTCGGACAGGGCATCGTCGATGCCTTCCGCACCGACACCCGTAACATCTGGGCCGGTTCGATACTCATCACACAACCCATATTCATGGGCGGCAGCATCGTCGCCATGAACCGCATGGCCGACATCAACGAGCGGCTGATGCGCAACAGTGCCGACGCCCGTCAGCAGACGGTGCTGTACAGCACCGACCAGGCCTACTGGCAGGTCGTCTCGCTGCGCCACAAGCAGAAGCTTGCCGAGGCGTACCTCAGGGTAGTGAAGCAGCTCGACGACGATGTCCACAAGATGATTGCCGAGGGCGTTGCCACACGCAGCGACGGGCTGACCGTCGATGTCAAGGTGAACGAGGCCGAGATGACGCTGACGAAGGTCAACGACGGGCTGGTGTTGTCGCGCATGCTGCTGTGCCAGACCATCGGTCTGCCCGTCAGCGAGCAGGTGCTGCTTGCCGACGAGGAGAGCGAGGATGTCGGCATTGCCCCGGTTGCCACCGAGGCCGATGTCGAGCAGGCCAAGAGCCGTCGTCCTGAGCTGCAGATGCTTCAGAACAGTGTTGCCCTGAGCCGTGAGGCCACCAACCTGCTGAAGGCGGGCAACCTGCCGCAGGTGGCGCTTACCGGCGGCTACGCCGTCAGCAACCCCAACGTGCTGAACGGCTTCGAGAAGAAGTTCGGCGGCGTGTGGAACGTCGGCGTCCTCGTCCGTGTGCCCATCTGGAACTGGGGCGACGTAATGTATAAGGTACGCGCGTCGAAGGGTGCCACTGCCATCGCCATGCTCGAGCTCGAGGAGGCTCGCGAGAAGGTGGAGCTGCAGGTGAGCCAGGTGAGCTACAAGGTCGACGAGGCCAACAAGCGCTACGCCCTTGCCGAGAGCAGTGTGCGTCGTGCCGAGGAGAACCTCCGCACGGCCAACATCGGCTTTGCCGAGGGTGTCATCACGCCTACCGTCGTCATGGAGGCTCAGACGGCCTGGCTCCAGGCTCAGTCGCAGAAGATTGATGCCGCCATCGACATCCGCCTCAGCCAGGTGGATCTGCAGAAGGCCCTCGGCACCCTGAAGTGACGCGGCAACGGCTTTCGAGACAATGAACGGCGTAATAACGTAATAACGAGAAAAACGAAACGAAAAAGAACCATAGAACCATGTCAGCAAAAAGTCAACATAAGAACATACTGCTTGCCATTGCAGGCTTTGTGACCGTAGTCATCATCGTGGCAGTGATAGGAGTCCTCGCCCTGGACCGCGACCCCGACGTCATACAGGGGCAGGTGGAGGTCAGCGAGTACCGGGTGTCGAGCAAGGTGCCCGGGCGCATACTCGAGCTTCGCGTCAAGGAGGGCGACTACGTGAAGGTCGGCGACACGCTGGCCATACTCGACGCCCCCGAGGTGCGTGCTAAGATGGAGCAGGCACGCAGTGCCGAGAATGCCGCCGCTGCCCTGGAGCTGAAGGCCCAGAACGGTGCGCGAAAGGAGCAGATACAGGGAGCCTACCAGGTGCTGCAGCAGGCCAAGGCGGGCAAGGAGATAGCCGAGAAGTCATACAACCGCGTGCAGCGGCTCTTCGACGAGGGTGTTATGAGCGAGCAGAAGCGCGACGAGGCTTACGCCAACTTCAAGGCCATGGAGGCTCAGATGATGGCTGCCCAGAGCCAGTACGACATGGCCGTCAACGGTGCCCGCCAGGAGGACAAGCTTGCCGCTCAGGCACAGGTGGGACGTGCCCGCGGTGCCGTCAGCGAGGTCAGCAGCTACATCAGCGAGACTGTCCAGACGGCACAGATGGAGGGCGAGGTGAGCGACGTCTATCCCAAGGTCGGCGAGCTCGTCGGCACGGGGTCGCCCATCATGTCCATCTCCGTCATGGACGACCTCTGGGGCACGTTCAACGTCCGCGAGGACCAGCTCGGCGGCCTTCAGGTGGGCAGTGAGCTGACTGTCTTCGTGCCGGCGTTCAACAAGGAGCTGCGTATGAAGGTCTACTACCTCAAGGACCAGGGCTCTTACGCCGTGTGGAAGGCCACCAAGGCCAACGGGCAGTACGACCTGAAGACCTTCGAGGTGAAGGCCCGTCCGGTCGAGAAGTTCGAGGGTCTGCGTCCCGGCATGTCGCTGATTATCAAGTGACCCGGCCCCTCGGATAGCGTTGTCGGAAGGCGGAGCAGAATCGGAGTTTTTTTTAAGAGGTTAAAAGGCGTGCGAATACTGTCGAACATCTGGAGCATAGCGCTGCGTGAGTGCCGCATACTGTACAAGAACCGCATCTACGGTTTCTGCATGGTGGTGTTCCCGCTGCTGGCGATGCTGTTCTTCACGTCGCTCATGGACGAGGGCTTGCCCGAGGACATGCCCATCGGCGTCGTCGACCTTGACAACAGTTCGACGTCGCGCAGCCTCGTGCGCCGTCTCGACGCGTTCCAGAGCTCGCATGTCGTGGCGCGGTACCCGAGTGTTGCCGAGGCGCGCCGTGCCGTTCAGGAGAACCGCGTCTACGCCTTCCTCTACATCCCCAAGGGCACGTCGGAGGCCCTGCTGGCCGGCCGTCAGCCGAAGATCTCGTTCTACTACAGCATGACGACGATGATGTCGGGCGCACTTATCATGCGCGACCTGAAGACCATCTCGACGCTGGGGTCCGCCGCCGTAGGCCAGGCCACGATGCGTGCGCGGGGCTTCACGCCGGAGCAGATACAGACGTTCCTGCAGCCCATACGCATCGACCTGCACCAGATAGGCAATCCCTGGACAAACTACAACGTCTACCTCACCACCGTGCTCGTGCCGGGCATCATGATGCTCTTCATGTTCCTCATAGCGGCCTACTCGTTAGGCATGGAGCTGAAGTTCGACCGCGGCAAGGAGTTGGTGGCGATGTCCGACGGCAACATGGTCGTGGCCATACTGGGCAAGTTCCTGCCGCAGGCGATGGTGTTCATGGCCATCATCTTCATCTACGAGTACTACATGTACGAGGTGATGCACTTCCCGCGCCAGGGCAGTGCTGCCGACATCGTGCTGCTGTCGGTGCTTCAGGTCATAGGATCCATAGGCTTCGGCATCTTCGCCTTCGGACTGATGCCGTCGCTGCGCATGTCGATGAGCGTCTGCTCGCTGTGGGCCGTGCTGGGTTTTTCGATGGCGGGGTCGGCGTTTCCCGTCATGGGCATGGACGAGCCCCTTCAGGCACTGTCGTGGCTCTTCCCCCTGCGCCACTACTACATGCTCTACCAGATCACGGTGTTCAACGGCTTCCCGCTCATCGACGCGTGGTTCCACCTGGTGGCGCTGATAGGTTTCACGCTGCTGCCGTGGTTTGTCATCGGCAAGATAAAGAACGCAATGCTGACTTATGTCTACATACCATAACATAGTACGTGCCATAGAGGATGCCGCATACATCTGGCGGCAGGAGATGAGGCAGGTCTTCCGCGACGAGGGCGTGCTCATCTTCTTCATCATCGTGCCGCTGGTCTATCCGCTGCTCTACTCGTGGATATACAACAACGAGACCGTCCGCGACGTCCCCGTGGTGGTCGTCGACCAGTCGCACTCGCAGCTTTCGCGGCAGTTCCTCCGGATGTGCGACGCCTCGCCCGACGTGCGCGTGGCGTACTATGCCGACGACCTCGACGAGGCACGCTCGCTGGTCAGCCGCCAGCTGGCGAAGGGCGTATACCTCATACCCTCCGACTTCGCCACGCGGCTGAACCGCATGGAGCAGGGCGTGATAAGCGTCTACTGCGATATGTCGCTCATGCTGACCTACAAGGCCGTCTACCAGACGGCGATGTACGTCTCGCAGAAGATGAACGCGCGTCTGCAGACGCAGCTGTCGGGCAACTACACGGCTCGCGAGGACATCGTCACGACGCAGCCGCTGGCCTTCGACGACGTGCCGCTGTTCAACCCCTCGGCGGGCTACGGCAGCAGCATACTGCCGGCGGTGCTGATGCTCATACTGCAGCAGACGCTCGTGCTGGGCATAGGACTGTCGGCGGGCACGGCGCGCGAGCGCAACCGCTACGGCGACCTCATACCGCTGCACCCGTCGTACAGCGGCATCTACCGCATCGTCTGCGGCAAGGCGCTCTGCTACCTGATGGTGTACATGGTCATGGGGGCTTACCTGACGTTGGCGGTGCCGCGCTTCTTCTCCTTCCCTGCGCTGGCACACTGGCAGGATCTGGCGCTGCTGATGGTGCCGTACGTGCTGGCCTGCATCTTCTTCGGCATGACGGTCTCCTGTCTTGTGCGCTACCGCGAGAACGTCATGCTGCTGATGGTCTTCGTCAGCGTGCCGCTGCTGTTCCTCACCGGCGTGTCGTGGCCGCAGAGCAACCTGCCGGGGGCCTGGCAGGGCATCTCGTGGCTCTTCCCCTCGACGTTCGGCGTGCGTGCGTACATACGTCTTAACAGCATGGGCGGCGTCGTCGACGATGTGCTGCCCGAGCTGCGCTACCTGTGGATACAGGTTGCCGCCTACTTCGGCGCTGCCTGTCTGGTCTACGGCCACCAGGTGCGCCAGTCGCGCCGCCACGTTGCCGAGCGTCTAGACTACCTGCGCAAGAAACGGCTGTTGCGGCAGCGGCTGAAGGCTGCTCACGGCTGACTTTTATTTCAGTCCTACAATCTTTGTCTTCGGCTGTTCGGCATTGCGGCGGTTGACGACGGTGACGACGGCCTGTGCCAGGCTGACGAAGGCCAGTCCCGTGGCGGTGTCGCTGCTGACGGCGGCGGGCTCGCCGCTGTCGCCGCTCTCGCAGATGCTCTGCACCAGCGGTATCTGTGCCAGCAGCGGCACGTTCATCTGCTCGGCCAGCTGTTTGCAGCCCTCCTTGCCGAAGATGTAGTAGCGGTTCTGCGGCAGCTCTGCCGGCGTGAACCACGCCATGTTCTCGACTAATCCGAGTATGGGCACGTTGACTTTCTCGTTGCGGTACATGTCGATGCCCTTGCGTGCGTCGGCGAGTGCCACCTGCTGTGGTGTCGAGACGATGACGGCACCGGTTATGGGCAGCGTCTGAAGCAGCGTCAGGTGGATGTCGCTCGTGCCCGGCGGCGTGTCGAGTATGAAGTAGTCCAGCTCGCCCCAGTCGGCATCGGCAATGAGCTGCTTCAGTGCGCTCGTGGCCATGCCGCCGCGCCATAGTGTGGCGGTGTCGGGCGAGACGAAGAAGCCTATCGACAGCATCTTCACACCGTACTTCTCCACCGGGCAGATGAGGTCGCGGCCGTCGACGTTGACGGCGTAGGGGCGTGCCTTCTCGGCGGCGAACATCTTGGGCACCGAGGGCCCGAAGATGTCGCAGTCCAGCAGTCCCACGCGGTAGCCCAGGCGTGCCAGTGCTATGGCGAGGTTCGCCGCTACGGTGCTCTTGCCCACGCCGCCCTTGCCGGAGCTGACGGCGACGATGTTCTTCACTCCCGGCAGCAGGTCGCCCACGGCGGGGCGCGGCTTCGTCTTGAACTCCGTGGCGATGGTCACCTCGACGTCGTCGCCGCAGTGGTACTTGATGGCGGCCTCGGCGGCCTTTACCGTCGACTTCAGGAAGGGGTCGGTGTCGCGCGGGAACTCCAGCACCACTCCTACCTTCCACGTTCCGCCCTCGCTCTGCGGGGCGGCTACTGTTGGCTGGTCGGCCACCATCTGGCTGGCCACCAGGTCTTTCTTCGTGCCGGCATAGGTCACCGTTGCCAGCGCGTCCATAATGAGTTTAGGGTATAATGTCTTCATTTTGTTTTATCTCTCCAGCATCTGCGGAATCTTCTGCCACTGCTTGTCCTGCAGGTAGTTGGCGCGTGCACCGCGTGGCACGTAGAACTTGCAGGCACCGAGCACCACGTCCTTGAAGGCGGTGCTCGAGAGCTTCGGCGCCGTGGGGGCGTTCATGGCTACCTCGCGCAGCGAGACGCACTTGGCGAAGGCCGAGGCCTCTATCTCCCTGAGGCTCACCGACAGCTCTGCGTAGGCCAGCATCGAGCAGTCGCGGAAGGCCGAGTTGCCTATCTCCTTGACGCCGGGCGGTATGACCACCGCCTTTAGCATCGAGCACTTGCGGAAGGCCGAGTTGTCAATGCTCTGCAGCGTCACCGGCAGTTCGATGGCTGTCAGCGTGGCGCACTCCTCGAAGGCGTTGCTGCCTATTTTCTTCACCGACACGGGCAGCTTCACCGTTCGCAGGCTGTGGCAGTAGCGGAAGAGGTCGCTCTCTATCTGGTCTATGAAGCCCTCGATGCTGACGCTGTCGAGTGACGTGCACGAGGCGAAGGCGTCAGACCCGATGGTCTTAACCCTGTTGGGTACGACTATCTGGCGGAGCGAGGCGCACTTCTCGAAGGCGTGGCCCTCGATCTTCGTCAGCGACTGCGGCAGTTCTACGGCCTCGAGGCTCTTGCACTCGTTGAAGGCACTGCTGCCCACGGTCTTCAGGTTTCCCGGCAGCGTCACCGTTGTCAGGCTGGTGCATGCGGCGAAGGTCTCGTTACCCATGTCGGCGACGTCGCCCTGCAGGCTGGCGCGCCTTAGGCTTATGCAGCCCTTGAACACCCCGTTGCCCATGCGCATGACCTTGTCGATGTCTATCGCCTCCAGGCTGGTGCACCGTTCGAAGGCGTTGGCGCCGAGGCGTTTCACCTCGCCCGTCTCGACCCTCGTCAGTGCCGTGCAGCCCTCGAAGGCGGAGTTGCCGATGGCGTTGAGGCGGTCGGGCAGGCTGATGGCCTCCAGTGCCTTGCAGCCCCGGAAGGCGTTGTTGCCCACCTCGGTCACCGTCTCGGGGACGGTGATGCGCGCCAGCGACTCGCAGCCCTGGAACTCGGCGGTGCCGATGACGCTGACCGATGTTTCGCCGAGGCTGACGCTCCTCAAGGCCTTGCAGCCGTTGAAGGCGCTGTTGTCGAGCGTCACCAGCGACGCCGGCATGTCGATGTCCTCCAGTGCCTCGCAGCCCTCGAAGGCCGACGTGCCCACCGTCGTCAGCAGCGGCGGCAGCTGCACCTTCGCCAGGCTCTTGCAGCCGCGGAACGCCGCGCTCTCTATCGTCACCACCGTCTCGGGCAGCGTCACCTCCCTCAGGGCCTGGCAGTCGGCGAAGCAGCTGCGGCCTATCACTATGACGTCCGAGGGCAGCACCACGGCCTCGAGGCTGCGTGCCCCCGCGAAGAGCGACGGCGGCAGCGTCGCCGTCGCGGTCTTCATGCCGGCCTTGCCGTCGGCAATGTGTGCGTCGCTCATGTCGAGGCGTGTCACGAGACACTCGCCCGCAATTTTCTTATTGGTACGTGTGCGCGTGACGATCTGCTGCAGCAGCTTCAGGTCGGCACCGTTCAGCGGGCCGCTGACCTTCAGCTCGGCTATCTTGTAGCGAACGCTGTCAGGCAGCTGTGTTGCCAGTGTGCCCACGGAGTCGGTGCTGATGTTCATCTGCTGTGCTGCTGCCAGCAGCGGCAGCACTGTTGCAAGGAGTGCGATGATGATGGTTCTCTTCATATTGCCAAAACGGTTTCTTCTGTTATTTGTTGTCAATGGCGGTTCCCGCCGTGTCACCCGCAACGGTCGCGGCCTTCTCTGCTTATTTCGCCTTCTGGCGCGGGCTGCGCTTCGTACGGTGGTAGGAGCGGTAGTCGTCGAGCTCTATCTCGACGTCGGGCTCGCGGAGCGGGGTGGAGTGGGGCAGGTGCCAGCGCATGTAGCGTATGTTCAGGCCCCGGGCCATCCACATCTGTTCGTAGTACGTCTGCACGCCGAGCGTCGCCGCCTCGACGTTCTGCGCCGACGTGGGGTCGTGGTACAGGTCCTCGGTGCAGAAGTCGACGCTCAGCCCGTTCTCGGCGGCCATTAGCGTGGTGTAGGAGAAGAGAAAGTTCGAGTCCGTCTTCAGGTGTATCAGTCCCCCGTCCGTCAGGAAGCGGCGGTAGCGTTCCATGAAGTACGTCGACGTCAGGCGCTTGCGCGGGTTTTTCATCTGCGGGTCGCTGAACGTCAGCCATATCTCCTGCACCTCGTCGGCGGCGAAGAAGCGATCTATTATCTCAATGTTCGTGCGCAGGAACGCCACGTTGCGCAGCCCCTCGCTGAGTGCCTGCGTAGCACCGGTCCACATGCGCGCACCCTTGATGTCGACGCCGATGAAGTTCTTCTCCGGGTAGCGGCGAGCCAGCTCCACGGCGTACTCTCCCTTGCCGCAGCCCAGCTCCAGCACTATGGGGTTGCCGTTGCCGAAGTACTCCTCGCGCCAGCGGCCCTGAAGGCGGTACGACCAGCCGCCCAGACCGCCGGCAGCGTCCTGTCCTCCGTCGCCACCGCTATGCCCGCCGGCGGCGTCCTGCCGTCCGTCCGCGGCAGTCTTAATCTCGCTGCTGACGGCCGAGTACGGGCACTGGAACACGTTCTCGTACTGCTCCATGTCGGCAAACTTGGCTAACTTCCCTTTTCCCATGTCCTTACCTTATTATATGGTTCTGCTGTTTACGTTATCTTGTGCAAAGTTACGAATTTTATGGCGGATAACAAAGCGGCAAAACGTTTATAATTGTTAAATCAGCACCTGCGTGTGCTGCTGCGCAGTCCCGGGGCCGCCTGTGCCGGTCCCCGGCCGCCGTCAGGGGGGGGGCGTTCGGTGCGCGGCACGAGGCTCTTGTCAGCCAATACTCCTGCTCCGCAGGGAAATACTCCTGCTCCGCCAACAGATACTCCTGCTCCGCCGGAAATTTCCCTCAGCACTTGCGTATCAGGGAAATTCCCTGATGCAAGGGCTTAGAATTTAGCCATTGCGTGAGCCGGATTTTCGGCCGACATGCAAGAGCTCAAATTTGTGCTCTCGCAAGCTGAATTTTCAGCCGATGTAAGCCCTGAATTGGGCTGACATCCACTGTTGTGACATGTCACATGTCACAATCGTACTATTTTACCGCTTTCCGTACGATAGTCCACGTACGTTCTGCCCGTTTCGGGCTAATTTTGCGACATAATCTTAAACAATAAAAAGCAAAACTAATGATGAGACGTACGATTACACTTTCACTGGTCCTTGCAGCGATGACCGTTGCCGGGACTGCCGTCGTGACGGCACAGACGGCCGACATGACGGACCGCGCCCTGTGGGGCTCCGTGGCTGACGACCCGTCGACGGGCGCCATCAGCCTGGGCGACTACAAACAGCACAACGGCAAGCTGCTGCTGACGTGGCGCATGCTGCCCACGGACACCGAAGACACCGCCTTCGACCTCTACCGCCGTGTGGGGACGGGGTCCGAGACACAGGTCAACAAGACGTGGCGCGGCGTGACACCTATCAAGAACACCTGCTACCAGGACGCTGCCGTGAACGCCGCCTCGGCGCTCAACGACGTCACCTACCGGCTGACGTACACCGGACAGTCGGAGACGCTCTCGACGTTCACCTTCAAGGCCGACCGTCTGCGTGCTCGTGAACCGTTCTTCACCATACCGCTGAAGTCGACCGAGGACGTGTCGGGCATCAGCGACATCGTCTACCAGGCCAACGACTGCTCCGTGGGCGACCTCGACGGCGACGGACAGTTCGAGGTGGTGGTCAAGCGGCTGCTCACCGTGCTCAAGGGCGACGGCAGTGTCGAGAGCGACGGCGCGGGCGCCGAGGCCAGCGACCGCCGTGCGCGCCATTGCGTCGTCTGGGATGCCTACAAGCTCGACGGCACCCACCTGTGGCGCATCAAGTCGGGGCCTAACATCATACTGGGCAACAGCAGCAACTTTGCCATGGCCGACCTCGACGGCGACGGACGCTGCGAGTTCGTCACGAAGACCGGCGAGGGCACCGTCTTCGGCGACGGCCGTGAGATCGGCGACACCGACGGCGACGGATGCACCGACTACCGCGACAACTGGGTGAGCCACTACACCGGACCGTCGGACAAGGGACCCGGCGGACCGGAGTTCTTCTCCGTCTGCGACGGTGCCACGGGACGCGAACTGGCACGGGCACCGTTCATCAGTGCCACCGACCGCGGCAACGGCTGGAAGGCACAGAGCGAGTCGTGGGGCGACAACTACTGGAAGCGCGCCAACTCGCTGCGACTGGGCGTGGCACAGTTCACGGGCAAGGGCATGCAGGTGTTCCTCGGACGCGGCGTCTACGGCCGCACCGTCGTCGAGGCATGGCAGTACGACCGCTGTGCCGACGGCGACTTCGAGGGCACGCTGACGCGCCTGTGGCACTTCGACACCAGCAACGCCGGAGGCAGCGATACCAACAAGGACGGCAAGTCGAACGCCGCCTACGCCGCACAGGGCAACCACGCCTTCAACGTCGCCGACCTCGACGGCGACGGACTCGACGAGGTGATGTACGGCTCCTGCGCTTGGGACAACGACGGCACGGGACTGTGGTCGTCGGGGCTGGGCCACGGCGACGCCAACCACGTGGGCAAGTTCCTGCCCGGACGCGACGGGCTGCAGGTGTTCCACTGTCTGGAGACTGGCACCACGCAGATAGCACTCCACGACGCCCGTGACGGCGCCGTCATATGGAAGAAGGCCGACAAGGCCGTCAACGACATGGGCCGCTGCATGGTGGCCGACGTGGACCCCGCCTCGCCCGGCTGCGAGTTCTGGATGTACGGCAACGAGCTCTTCAGCCAGGACGGCACGGAGCTGAAGAACGCTGACGGCTCGCGCAAGACGGAGTCGTCGGCCAACGCCGGCATATGGTTCGACGGCTCGCTGTCGCGGCAGCTCATCAACGAGTCCACCATACGCAGCTTCGTCAACGGGCGCACCTTCACCATGTCGCGCTACGACATCTCGTTCAACAACGGGACGAAGTCGAACCCCGGATGGATGGGCGACATGCTCGGCGACTGGCGTGAGGAGGTCATCGTCCCCGACGCCACGAAGCTCAAGGACCTGAAGGTCTTCAGCACCTGGTACCCCACCGACCACCGCTTCCCCTGGCTTATGACCGACCACACCTACTATATGCAGTGCATACACCAGCAGGTGGGCTACAACCAGCCCAACAACCTTGGCTACTACCTCGGCAGCGACCTCAGCAGCGACGCCGAGGCATGGGAGGCGGCACGCAAGGTCGAGGCCGACCGGTTGGCCGCACAGCACCGCAACGCTACCGCCGTCAGCGGTGTGACGCTCCGTCCGGCGACGGCTGCCGCCGACGCATGGTACACCCTCGACGGTCGCCGCCTGAGCACGGCACCCGCAGCAAGCGGCATCTACATACACGGCGGCAGGAAGGCCGTCGTGCGCTGATGAGACAAACGAAAAAAACAAATAAGACATACAGAAAAAACCATATGAAGAAGCTCCTGATCCTTACCGCCCTGATCGTGGCAGCCGCCACGGCACAGGGCGCCGAAGTGTCGCTGTTCATCACCGGAGGACAGTCGAACACCGACGGACGGCTCAATGCCGACACACGGCCAGCCTACCTGCTGACGGCAAACACCCGATGCATGGCATCGTGCCACCAGCCATACACCGAGAGCCGACTCGGACAGTTCACCGCCTACCAGCCCGCAAGTGGTGCAGCAGGACAGCCGGCACGCTGGGCCTACGACGCCGTCACCTATTATTATTTAGCCGAGGCACTCGGACAGACGTTCTACGTGGCAAAGACCAGCTACGGCGGCACGAGCATAGACCCGAGCGTCAACAATTCGCCGTCGTCACACCCCAACCAGTGGCTCAGCGGCTACGGCTCAGGCTACCACTGGAGTGCCGACCCCACGTTCCTGGCGGCCACGGCCATCGCCGAGACGACATTCCAGAAGGAGGGCACCACCTACGACGGACAGTCGCTGCTGAAGGCGTGGACGGCCAACATCGACGCTGCCATCGACGCCATCACGGCCGCTGGCAACACACCCTCAGTCAAGGCCGTCATCTGGCACCAGGGCGAGAGCGACCGCAACGCCGCCGCTGCCTACCACGACAACCTCCGGCAGATGGTCGCCCATCTGCGCAGCCACCTCGTGGCGAAGACCGGCAATGCGGCCTATGCCACGCTGCCCTTCTTCTGCGGCACCGTGCCACAGAAGTCCGCACAGTATAACGCCACCGTCGAGAAAGCCCTCTACCAGATAGAGGACGAGGACGCTGACTTCCACGTCGTCGACCTGCGCGACCTGACGCTGCAGAGTGACAACCTGCACTTCGACGCTGCTGGTGCCGAGCTCTTCGGCAAGCGCCTCTACAACCGCATGGTCGATGAACACGTCGTCAGCGGCACACGTCTCGATGACGTGGAGTACGCACGTGTCGACCACTCCGACTTCGGCGGCGACGAGTATGTGGGTGCCGCCAGGACATGGACCTTTGAGAGCTTCACCAGCGACCTTGTTACCGAGGTCACACCCTTCGAGTCGCTCTACCTGCACTCCAACAACATGAACGGCCGACGCTTCCTCTCTGCCGCCACGACAGCCGGCAGCGTGACATTCGCCGACGGCACCGTGCAGAACGTCACACGTACGCTGACCACCGCAACGGGAGCCAACGGATGGACAGCCGGCAGCATCACCGACTCGTACAATGCCTCGCAGCACTTCCAGGTGGCCGTAGCCGCCAACACCCTCTATGCCGGACGCTACAGCATGATGGTGAGTGCACCCAATGCCAAGGCCGACAGCCCTACCACCATGCAGCTCATCTTCAACGGCAAGGTGGTGGCAGAGAAAGCCTTCACCGCGAGCAGCGAGATTTATGAGCTGAAGTACGACGCCGCACAGGCGGGCACCTTCTTCATGCACACCACCGACCGCTGCATGATGTACGCCGTGCGCTACGTGCCCACCGTCGACCGTACCGGCCAGCGCACAGTAACGACCGATGCCGACGGCTACGCCACCTTCGGCAACCTCGCCGATGCCAACCTCGCTCTGCCCGCGGGGCTGACGGCATGGGCCGTGACACCGTCGGACGGTAACGCAGGCCAGGTGGTGCTCACCGCACTCAGCGGTGTCGACAAGGGTGCCGCCGTGCTGCTCAAGGGTGCGGCCGCCACGCAGTATGAGCTCCCTTTTGCCTGGACGCCTACCGCTATGACGGCCAGAATGCCATGACGGCACAGCTCACCGCCGGCAACGTCGAGGAGCAGTCGGGTGGCGACTTCGTCAACTACATCTTTGCCAACGGGCAGTTCGCCAAGGCCGACGGCACCGTGAGCCTTGAGGCCGGACGCGCCTACCTCTCGCTGAGCAACGGCGTGGCACAGTGCAGCCACACTACGCTGACCATCGCCGACGGCGGTGACGAGCCGGAACCGGAGCCCGAACCCGAGCCCACAGCCGCAGTGACCTACGACTTCGTTGATGTCTACGTGCTCTTCGCCGACGACGAGACGGTGTGGCAGGAGACCACCTGGCTCTGCCAGGACTTCGGGTTCCCGTCAAAATACGACCCGTTCGATGCGGCAGCAGCCACGGGCAGCAAGGATGGCGTCTACTGGACGCACGGCGGCTCGAGCAACCGCTCGTGGAAAAGCGGGACGCAGGGCGCCGGCACTTATTCGTTCGCCGACGGAACACCGGTCACAGTGACGAAGACAGCACGCAGCAGCGGCTCCTCGTCGCTGCCCGCGCCAACAGCATCGCAGACCGCCAGTGCCGCCGTCAGCTGCGACTTCGCCGTCAATGCCGCCGTGCCCGGAAAGTTCAGCGTCATGAAGAGCGGCAATGCCACCGGACACCTCTTTTTCAACGGCACAAAGGTTGCCGAGCTCACCACCACCGGCGACGGCGACATGCGGGAGCTGAGCTACACCGCGCCCACCGCCGGGACCTTCGTCTACGTGTGTAACGGCACGAGCAACGTCGCTGCCATGCGTTTCGTGCCCACAGCTAAGAACAGCGTCTACACCAGCGTGCCGGCCACCGGATGGGCCGCCATCGCGCTGCCCTATGCCGCCGTGGTGCCAGAGGACTGCATGGTCTGTTACGTCACCGGCTATGAAGACTCTGCCGGGACGGGCACAGTCACGCTGACGGCCGTCGCTGCCGGCGACGTCATCCCCGCCAAGGCAGGATTCTTGTTCAATGGCGCGAAGGGCCTCTACCGCCTGGGCGAGACGGAGAGCGATGCCACATGGACGGCGAACAAGCTCGCGGGCACCGCCGACGCCGCCCTGACGGGCTACGACAGCAGCACGGCCACAGACGCCATCTATGTCCTCGGCCAGCTCGACGACGACAATGCCGTGGGGTTTACGGCGTTCAGCGGCACCACCATCGACCGCTATAAGGCCTACCTGCCGATGGACACAAAGCCGCAGGCGCGCTCCTTTCGTTTCTCGTTCGACGACGGCACAGCGGTTGCGCCCCTGACGGCAGAGCACTTTGGCTCCCGCGCGGTGTCCTCGCTGAGCGGCACTCAGAGGCGTTCATTGTCAAGAGGCCTGAACATCCTGAAACATGCTGACGGCACATTCCGTAAGGTAATGGTCAGATAAGCGACCATCCCCAAATAACCCGTTAAATCCGTGAGATTTGTCGAAGACCCACGAGTTGCCCGCGGTAAATCGTTGTTGTCATAACGGGCGGGAAAGTACAGTTACTTGCCATACTTGCTCGGCGGCACGCCGAAGAATGACTTGAAGACTTTGTTGAAGTAGGAGGGGTCCTGGATGCCCACCCGGTAGCTCACCTCCGAGATGTTCAGTTCGCCGTCGGCCAGCAGGTCGGCGGCTTTCTTCATGCGCACCTCCTGCAGATACTTGTTCGGCGACATGCCGGTGACCTCCTTCACCTTGCCGTAGAACTTCGTGCGCCCCATCGACATCATCTGTGCCAGCGTGTCGACGGTGAAGTCGCTGTCGCCCAAGTGCTGCGCCGTGAGCACGGCGAGCTTGTCGCGGAACACCTTGTCGGCGCGGCTCTCGATGAGAGGCTCCGCGGCGGGGGCCTTGTGGGCCTCTTGGGGCTCATTAGACCCATTAGGCTCATAGGGCCCAACACCCCCATCAGCCCCATCAGCTCGGCGGCTCCACCTTATCAGCTGCATGATCCGTGCTATGAGCAGGCGGAAGTTGCAGGGTTTCACCATGTAGTCGTCGGCACCGGCGCGGTAGGCGCGTATCTGGTGCCCCTCGTCTTCGAGGGCTGTGAGCATGATGACGGGGATGTTGGCCGTGGCGGCGTCGCCCTTCAGATCGCTGACGATGGAGTAGCCGTCGCGGTCGGGCAGCATGACGTCGCAGATGACTAGTGCCGGACGCTCCTCGACGATGCCACGGTAGGCGGCCTCACCGCTGCTGTAGGTCACGGTGTTGAAATAGGTGCCCACCTCCGCCGACACCTGCTCCAGCATGTCGGGGTCGTCCTCGACGATGGCCACCGTCAGGGCGTTGAAGGCCTCGCCCTGGAACTCGCGTATTATCTCTGTCGTCTGCTCCTGCTGCCCGGCGGCGGTGCTCTCGCGCGCTATGGCACTGCTCTCGGCGTAGTCGTCGGCATCGTATGCCGTCGCGTCGGCAGGCAGCGTCAGCGTGAAGCACGCCCCGCCCAGCTCGCCGCTGCAGTAGTCGAGGCTACCCTTGTGGGCCACCGCCATCTCGCGGGCGGTGTACAGGCCGATGCCCATGCCGCCATGGCTGACGTAGCCGTGCATGAAGGGCTTGAATAGCTCCCGCTGCTGCGCCGCACCGATGCCGGGGCCGCTGTCGTCGACGCTCAGCGTCAGCAGCCCGTCGCAGTGGCGCAGCCTGACGGCTATGCTGCCGCCCTCGAGGGTGTACTTCACGGCGTTGCCGACGAGGTTGTAGACGATGCTCTCCACCATCTGGCGGTCGAAGGGTACGGTCATCTGCCGCTCGGCAGGCACGTAGCTCAGGCTCACCGACTTCTGATGGGCCATGGGCCAGAAGTCCTGTATTATGTCGCGCACGAAGTCCACGATGTCGCCATCCTCCACCTGCAGCTTCAGGTGGCCGGTGGTGGCCTTGCGGTACTCCATGAACTGGTTCACCAGCCGCAGTAGGCGCGTGGTGCCGCGGCGCGCCGTCTGCAGGGCGGCACGGTTGTCGCTGTCGGAGGTCAGCTTGTCGACGGCACCCTGAATGATGGCCAGCGGCGTGCGGAACTCGTGGGTGATGTTGGTGAAGAGATTCGTGCGGAACTCGCCTATCTGCCGTTCCATCTCCATCTGCTGGTGCAGACGGAAGCGCGTGCGCCAGTTGCGCCAGATGTAGGCTGCGGCGACGGCGGCGACGAGCAGGTAGAGCAGCCACGCCCACCATGTGTTCCACCACGGCTGGCTAATGGTCAGCAGTAGCAGCGTCTCCTCCTGCCACTCGTTGTCGGCGTCGAGCGACCGCAGGTGGAAGGTGTAGGTGCCCGGCTCCAGGTCGCTGTATTCGGCGTGGTGCAGCGTGGTGCTTGCCAGCCAGCCGTCGTCGGCACCCTCGAGGTAGTACTGGAAGACGGGCTGGCGGTGCCAGTCGTACTCGAAGCTCGAGAAGTAGAAGGCCAGCGAGTTCTGGTCGTGGCGGAGCCTCACGGCGGCCCCGTTCTCATGGACGGAGCTCCCCGTGATGCTTATGCCGCCCGTGGTGCCGCCGTCCCCGTAGACGGAGCGTCCGTTGATGCGCAGGTCGGTGACGGTGGCGCGGTGGGCGGCGTTCTGCGGCGGCAGCTCCTCTGGACTAATGACGAGCAGTCCGGCGGCGGTGCCCATCAGCAGACGGCCGTCGGAGGCCGCCAGCGTGCTGTTGTCAGAGACGACGTTGCCCAGCAGCGTCTCCGAGAAGCGGTAGGGGTTCACTATGCTATTACGCGGATTGATGCGCGACACGCCGTCCTCGGTGCCTACCCAGATGTAGCCCTTGCGGTCCTTGACTATCGCCGTCGCGTTGTTGTTCGACAGTCCCTCGGCGGTCGTTATCAGCTCCGTGCGCTCCAGCCGCCCGTCGCCGTCGAGCAGGCACCGCACCACGCCGCCGCCGCCCGTGCCGGCCCATAGCGTCAGGCTGTCGCCGCTGCACAGACAGTGCACCTCGTTGCTCGGGAACCGCCCGTTGGCGGGGGTGTACAGGTCGAAGTCCTTGCCGTTCCAGCGGCTGATGCCGTTGTTCGATGCCACCCACAGCGTGCCGTCGGCGGCGAGCTCCAGGTCGTTGATGCGGCTGCCGTTGACGTCGTCAGACAGGTATTGGCGGTAGCTCAAGGCCGCCTTGCCGCCAGCCGCCTGCGCGGGGATGCGGAGCACGCCGCCGTCGCGGGTAGCTATCCAGACGGTGCCGTGGCGGTCCTCGGCAATGTCGGTGACGATGTCCGAGGGTATGTGTTTCGCGCTGTCAGCCTTGCAGTACCGCTGACCGTCGCAGTACAGACCGTCGCCCCACGTGCCGGTCCAGCGGTGCCCGCGGCTGTCGGTGAGCTGTGCCGTCACGGCGGCGCCTTTCTGTCCGCGTTTCTCGAACACCGTGCCGTTCAGGGCGTAGATGCCGCCGTCGCGCGTACCTATTTCGATGTTGCCGTCGCCATGGCGGCTGATGTTCGTCACAGTGTTGCACCAGTCGCCCGTCTTCTCGGCCTGCGGCAGCAGGTAGCGGGCACCCTTGCCGTCGTCGACAGCCAGACAGTAGGCACCGGCCGTCTCGCTGCCTATCCACACCGAGCCGCTGCCGTCGGTGATGGCACACAGCAGGTAATTGCTGCTGACGATGGCATCACGGTCGGCAGCACTGTAGTGCGACAACGAGCCGTCGGAGGGGTCGTAGACGTAGAGTCCCGCACCGTAGGTGGCTATGAAGAGCCGTCCCGCAGCGTCGGGCGTGACGTGGAACAGCCATCCTTTGTTGAACGTGTACTCGGCATTGGCGATGAGCTTCAGCATGCGGGCCTCGCCGTCGTCGGGGAAGAGCCACAGCTCGCCCTGCCGCGTGCCTATGAAGTGGTAGCCGTGGCACGAACCCTGGTTCAGACCGTTGGCCACCTGCCACTGGCGGGGCTTCTCGAAGGTGCCGTCGCTAAGACTCATGGCGTAAGTGCCCTCAGGCGTGAAGAGCATCCAGCGGCTCTGCCAGACGAAACAGGCGTTGACACGGCTCGGACGGTCCAGCACCGATGGTATGACGAAGGCATTGCTGCCACGGGGACGCACCGGCTGCAGGGCACTGTCGAAGGCCTCCACCGTGCCGTCGCTGCCGAGGAAGTAGGTGGTGTGGCCGGCGGTGGCGGCGGCAATGACGGGGCGGCGGCTCACCAGCTGCTTGTCCTGGCGGTCGGGACGCTCGCGCCATATCACCGCTATGCCAGAGGCCGTCGGCAGCCAGATGTTGTGGGCGGAGTCCTCGACGACGGTGAGCACGTCGTCGGAAGGCAGCGTCCCGAGGGCCTTGCGGTAGCTCTGAGCCCACAGACGACCATCGCTGCTGCCGCACCACGTGGCACCGCTGCCGTTGCCGTAGAGCACCATGCCGCGCGTGGTGAGCATGAGCTTGCTCTGACGGTGGTACTGCTCGCCGCGGCCCGTCCAGTCGACGAAGCGCGACTGCCGCAGGTCGTAGCAGGCGTTCTGGAACGTCGACGTCCCCACCCACAGCAGCTGCCGCCCGCCATCGTGGAAGATGCGGCCTATGCGCGCCTCCAGACGATGGGCGTCGTCGCTGGCCAGCGACGTGTAGTTCACCGTCGAGTAGCCGTCGTAACGGCTGAGGCCGTTGTTCGTCGCCATCCAGATGAAGCCACGGCCGTCCTGCACTATCTCGTTGATGGTATTGCCTGCCAGGCCGTCGGCCGTCGAGATGCGGCGGCTCGTGACGGTGTAGTCAGCTCCCGCTGCCGGCAGTGTCGCCGTCAGGGCTGTCAGCAGCAGGCATCGCACTTTCTTTGCAAGCAAGGCGAACGGAGGTCGAACGGTACATTGAACGTTCTTGCGTCTCTTCGGTAGCAAGCGACCGGAGGTCGAGCGGAACATTGAGCAGTTTAGATGGGACATCGGGCGTTGAACGTTTTTACGGCAGCAAAGATACGAATATTTTTGTTCTTTCGTCCTTTTTCTCGGCGAAAATTTGGATATGTTCGCCGCTTTTCATATCTTTGCAGCAACAAACTACTGACACATTCCGTTTATGAGGCAATTGTTTCTACTCGTCGCGTGCCTTGCCCCAGTGCCGGCAGCACCGCAGGCGTTCCAGCAGGAGTTCGGCAGCCCCAGGAAGGCACTCGTCGAGTCGATGGCGGTGCCTGACCACGCTGACAGCCGGTACCTCACCGGACAGCAGGCCACGCTGCGCCTGGTGGCACGCGAGGGCGGCGTGCCGCTCGACGGCGTGACGGTGCACTATGCCGCAGGCCCCGAGATGTTCCTGGCGAAGACTGCCGACAGCACGGTGTTCCGTGGCGGCGAGGCACTGCTGCCCATGGGGACGATGGCGCAGCCCGGATTCCTGGCGTGCCGCTATGAGTACCGCACCGGTGACGGACGCACGGTGAAAGACCTGGTGAAGGTGGCCTACGAGCCGGAGCGCATCAGGGCCTTCACCGCGATGCCCGCCGACTTCACAGCCTTCTGGCAGCGGGCTCTCAGAGAGGCGCGCCGCGTGCCGTTGGAGCCTCTGTACACCGACGTGCCCGATGCCACCACCGACAGCCTCGTGACGCGGCGCGTCAGACTGCACGTCGCCAAGGACAAGTGGATACAGGGCTTCCTCACCATGCCGAGGGCTGCCGTCAGTACTATGGCCGCCCAGCCGCCGAAGGGCAGATTCCCCGTGGTGCTCTGTCCGCCGGGTGCCGGCAGTCAGAAGATCTATCCCTCCGACTACTTTCCCCTACGGGGGTGCATCTACCTGAAGATAGAGATACACGACCTCGACCAGCTGCTGCCCGACGAGGAGTATGCTGCGTTGAGCCGACGGCAGACCGACGGATACACCGTGCGAGGCATGGAGAGTCCCGACACCTATTACTATAAGGATGTGTACCTCGGCTGTGCACGTGCCGTCGACTTCCTCTGCTCGCTGCCGCAGTGGGACGGGCGCAACGTCATCGTCACAGGAGGGTCGCAGGGCGGAGCACTGACCATCGTCACGGCAGCACTCAGCGACCGCGTGACACTCTGCGCACCGTTCTACCCCGCACTGTGCGACCTCACCGCCTTCCTACACCAGCGCGCTGGAGGATGGCCGAAGTTCTTTGCTGGGCAACGGGTAGCCAGGGGCAGGGACTTTGCCGATTACAACAGTGGCAGCAGCGCAATGATAGCACAGCAGAAGGCTGTAGAGACGCTGCAGTACTTCGACGTGGTGAACTTCGCCCGCCAGCTGCGCGTGCCGACATTCATGTCGTGGGGGTACAGCGACGACACCTGCTCGCCGACGAGCATCTGGGCGGCATGGAACGAGATCAGCGCACCGAAGCAGTGCGACATCACACCCACGAGCGGACACTGGCGCTTCGCATCGAGTCAGCAGCGCTGCTGGCAGTGGGTGACAGCCAACCTCATTCCGGAAGAATAAAGAACAAACGAAATAGCTACTACGATGAAGAGACTACTACTCGGCCTGCTCGCCGCAACGATGGCGGCAGCGGCAGGCGCACAGGCAAACTACGACTACGGCAGGCTGCAGCGCGAACGGCTCAACCGGGGTGTCGTCGCCGTCAGGACTGCCGACGGCAAGGTGACCGTCAGCTGGCGGACGCTGAGGAGCGACACTAAGGGACAGCCGTACGACGTCTACCGCAACGGCGTGAAGCTGAACACCGCACCGCTGACCACCGGCGGCACCTTCTTCACCGACGACGCACCGCTGACGGACAGCGACGCCACCTACGAGGTACGCCTCGCGGGCAGCACAGAGACCGCCGGCGGCTACACCCTGAAGACCGGCAGCCACGTGGGCTACATACCCATAGCGATACAGAAACCTGAGGGCGGCAGGGTGCCCGTCATGCAGCAGGCTCAGCAGCGCGCCGGAGGACGCGGCGGCTTCCGCTGGCGTGACAACGGCAGCTATGACTACACGGCCAACGATGCCTCGGTGGGCGATGTCGACGGCGACGGGCAGTACGAGATATTCCTGAAGTGGGAGCCGACGAACGCACGCGACAACTCGCACGACGGATACACAGGGCCGGTGCTCATCGACTGCTACCGCATGGACGGCACGCTGCTGTGGCGCGTAGACCTCGGACGTAACATCCGCGCAGGGGCGCACTACACGCAGTTCATGGTCTACGACTTCGACGGCGACGGACGCGCCGAGATGATGTGCCGCACCGCCGACGGCACACGAGACGGAATGGGATGCGTGCTGGGCGATTCGGCGGCAGACTACCGCAACCAGACGGGACGGATCCTCGAGGGACCGGAGTTCCTCACCGTCTTCGACGGACTGACGGGGCGTGTCCTCGACAGCAAGCCATACGTGCCGGCACGCGGCGACGTCAGTGCATGGGGCGACAGCAAGGCTAACCGCAGCGACCGCTTCCTAGCCGCAGTGGGCTACCTGGGGAATGTAGCACACGGTGACTCGCAACCCGAGCCGCGACAGATACCTTCTGCCATCTTCTGCCGGGGATACTACACACGTACTGTTCTCGTTGCATGGGACTGGGACGGCCGTGAGCTGCGCCAGCGGTGGGTCTTCGACACTGACGTGCCGCAGTGGCGCACCTATGCCGGACAGGGCAACCACAACCTGCGCGTGGCCGATGTCGACGGCGACGGATGGGACGAGATAACCTACGGCTCGATGTGTGTCGACAACGACGGCACGGGACTCTACAATACCGGTTTCGGACACGGCGATGCCATGCATCTCGTTGCCGCCCCGAAGGACAACGCACTATACATCTGGGACTGTCACGAGAACAAACGCGACGGCTCCGACCTGCGCAACGCACGCACCGGCGAGGTGGTGTTCCAGATAAAGTCCGGCGATGACGTGGGACGCTGCATGGCTGCCGACATTGACCCCACGAACCCAGGCGTCGAGATGTGGTCGACGGACAGCCACGGCGTACGTACGATGACGGGCGAGGTGCTCTTCACGGCACGCGATGCCGACGACCCGCAGCACGACAACCAGCTGGTGATAGGACACCGCTGGCTGAGCGTCAACTTCGGCATCTGGTGGGACGGCGACCTGCTGCGCGAGCTGCTCGACCGCTCCGTCGTCTCGAAGTACGACTGGCCGTCGAAGGCCGTCGTCGACGTGCAGCAGCTCGACGGCGTCTTCAACAACGGCACGAAGTCGAATCCCTGTCTGCAGGCTGACATTCTCGGCGACTGGCGCGAGGAGGTGCTCGTGCGGAACCGCGAGTCGACGGAATTGCGCCTATACGTGACGACCATTCCCACCGACTACCGCATCAACTGTCTGATGGAGGACATACCATACCGCATCAGCGTGGCGACGGAGAACGTGGCCTACAACCAGCCGCCGGAGACCGGATACTACATAGGACCAGACCGCACGGACTATCTGAAGTAAGTAAAGAAGGAGTAACGCCCGTTACTCCTTCTAACTCCCTTTAACTCCTTATAACTCCTTCTTTATTGCTGCTGCTATTATCTCGGCCATGCGCTGGGCACCCTTCTGGTTGGGGTGGATGCCGTCGCTGAGCATCAGCTCCCTTTGGGTGCGGCTCATGGGCGATGTGTCGCCGTCGTCGGCAAAGAGCGTGTGAAGGTCGATGACCTTCAGGCCGTACTCACACGCCACGCGCTGCTGGATGGGTATGATGTGGTTGGTGATGACCGAGTCGCTGATGTTCCACGTCGACTTGAACGCCGGGATGGGCGTGCAGACGTAGATGTCGGGCTTGGGAGCGGCGGTAGCGACACCTTTCTTGGACTTCTTCTGCTTCTTCGAAGCCTTCACAAGGAGGTCGGGACGCAGCGTGGTGATGAGCTGACGCAGGTCCTGCTCGAACTCGCTGCCATAATGCCAGTTCTCGGGCTTAGAGTCGTTGGTGCCAAGCTTCAGCACGACGATGTCGGGGTGCAGCTCAACGGCGTCGCTCCACGCCATCTCCTGCATGTACGGGTGGTCGCCGCGGTTCAGCAGCGTGCGTGCGCTGACACCGTAGTTGCGAACGTTGTAACCGTCGCCGAGCAGACGCTGGAGAAGGGCGGGGTAGCCCTGCTGCGAGGCCATGTCGATGCCGTGGCCGTCGGTGATGCTGTTGCCGATGCAGGCCACGCGGAGGGCATCGCGGCGCGGGGCCTTGTGGTTGCGGAGCCATGTGTCGAGGTCGCTGAGCATCTGCTCGTGGTACTTGAACGTGCTGCGTATGCCGAAGCCGTGACCGCCCGTTGGGTAGACATGCAGGGCACACTCATTGGCGGCATTGCGCATGGCCGAGTAGTAGGCTATGCCGTTGGTGACGGGAGGCACGGCACGGTCGTCGTTGGCCAGCAGAATGATGGCGGGAGGCGTCAGGTGGCGGCGGACGGCGTTCTGGTTCGAGAACTCACGCACCAGCTGGCGGTCGCCCTTCGACTGTCCGAGGAAGTTGTCGACGGAACCCTTGTGTGTCTCACGCTCGTTCATGGAAATGACGGGGTAGAAGAGTATCGAGAAGTCGGGACGCACCGACAGCTCGCTGTGCGTGGACACCGTCGAGGCCAGATGGCCGCCGGCGGAGAAACCCATGATGCCCACGTCGTAAGGATTAATACCCCACACCGCGGCGGAGTCGCGCACCGTGCGCATGGCCTGCTCGGCATCGCTGACGGGCACCGTGCGGTCGCCCTTAGGCATGCGGTACGTCAGCACGAAGTAGGCTATGCCGCGCCGGTTCATCCACTCGGCCCAGTCCAGACCCTCGTTGTTCATCGACAGGTGGCTGTAGCCCCCGCCAGGCAGGTCCACGATGGCACGGCCCGTAGGCTTCTCGGGCAGGAATGCCGTCATGCTCGACGCTCCGTCGGGGCTGATGTTCACTGTGAATGTGCGTGCCGTCTGCGCCATCGCTGCCGCTGACAGCGTGATGAGCGCACAGAGTAGAAGTCTTTTCATCGTCGTTCCGGTTTTAAGTCGTTTCTGCGGGCAAAGGTACGAAGAAGAGAGGAAAAATGCAAATTTAATTTGGTTTTCTTATCACTTCTTCGTACCTTTGCAGGCAATGAAGGAATTTGTGATATCTGAAGCGAAGGCCGAGACAGCTGTTCTCGTTGGCCTTATAACGAAAGAACAGGACGAGGCGCACACTAACGAGTACCTCGACGAACTGGCGTTCCTCGCCGAGACGGCCGGTGCCGTCGTTGTGAAGCGCTTCACGCAGCGCGTGGGGGGACCCAGTCAGGTGACGTATGTGGGCAGCGGCAAGCTGCAGGAGATAAAACAGTACATCAAGCAGTGCCAGGACAATGAGGAAGAGGTGGGCATGGTCATCTTCGACGACGAGCTCTCGGCCAAGCAGATACGCAACATCGAGAAAGAGCTGCAGGTGAAGATTCTCGACCGCACGTCGCTCATTCTCGACATCTTCGCCATGCGCGCACAGACGGCCGAGGCGAAGACACAGGTGGAGCTGGCGCAGCACCGTTATATGCTGCCCCGCCTGCAGCGGCTGTGGACGCACCTCGAGCGTCAGGGCGGCGGCTCGGGCTCCGGCGGCGGCAAGGGCTCGGTGGGCCTGCGCGGTCCGGGTGAGACACAGTTGGAGATGGACCGCCGCATCATCCTGCACCGCATCACGCTGCTCAAACAGCGCCTCGAGGAGATAGACCGCCAGAAGACGACGCAGCGCAAGAACCGCGGACGACTCATACGCGTAGCTCTCGTGGGATACACCAACGTGGGCAAGTCGACGATGATGAACCTGCTCTCGAAGAGCGACGTCTTCGCCGAGAACAAACTCTTCGCCACCCTCGACACCACGGTGCGCAAGATGGCCATCGACAACCTGCCGTTTCTGCTGGCCGACACCGTCGGTTTCATACGCAAGCTGCCCACAGACCTCGTCGACTCCTTCAAGTCGACGCTCGACGAGGTGCGCGAGGCCGACCTGCTGGTGCATGTCGTAGACATCTCACACCCCGACTTCGAGGAGCAGATACACGTGGTGGAGAAGACACTCGCCGACCTGGGCTGTGCCGAGACGCCGTCGCTGATGGTCTTCAACAAGATTGACGCCTACCGCTGGACACCGCAGGACGCTGACGACCTGACGGCTCCCGCGCGCGAAAACATCTCGCTCGACGAACTGCGCCGCACGTGGATGGCGAAGTTGTCTGGCGACTGTCTGTTCATCTCGGCAAAGAAGAAGGAGAACATCGACGAACTGCGCGAGGTGCTATATAAAAAGGTACGCGAACTGCACGTGCAGAAGTACCCGTACAACGATTTCTTCTACCCGATGGAAGAGTAGGGGGGACAAAAAGACAACGAACCAGTGGCCGCGGCCGCTGGTTCGTTGTCTTTTGTGATAAGCGTTACAGCAGGTTCTTCTGCTCGATGTCCTTGAAATACTTGTACGTGCCGTGCTTCAGCTCGTCGGTGGCAGCCTCGTCGCAGACTATGATGCCGTGCTGGTGCTGCTGCAGGGCGCTGATGGTCCACTCGTGGCAGACGGCACCCTCGACGGCGGCCTTCAGGGCGCGAGCCTTGTGGTGGCCGTTGACCAGGATCATCACCTCGCGGGCTGCCATCACAGTACCTACGCCGACGGTCAGCGCCAGCTTGGGAACTTTGTTGACATCGCCCTCGAAGAAACGCGAGTTGGCGATGATGGTGTCCGTCGTCAGCGTCTTGACACGCGTACGGCTGTTGAGCGAGCTGTATGGCTCGTTGAAGGCTATGTGGCCGTCGGGGCCTATACCGCCGAGGAACAGGTCGATGCCGCCGGCCTCCTCGATCATCTCCTCGTAGTGTGCACACTCGGCCTCCAGGTCGGCGGCATTGCCGTTGAGGATGTGGATCTGCTCCTTCGGGCAGTCGATGTGGTCGAAGAGGTTACGTGCCATGAACGAGTGGTACGACTCAGGATGGCTCTCTGCCAGTCCGACGTATTCGTCCATATTGAACGTCTGTACGTGGCGGAACGAAACGCGCCCCTGCTTGTAGGCTTCCACTAAGCAGGCGTACATCCCCTCGGGCGACGAGCCGGTGGGCAGTCCTAAGACGAAAGGCTTCTCAGCCGTGGGATTGGCCTCGTTGATGCGGCGGATGACATGCTCGGCCGCCCATTGCGACATTTTCTTGTAGTCGGGTTCAATAATTAGTCTCATGTGTCTCTTATTTTGGTAGTTTACTAACAATCACGCTGCAAAAGTATAAAAAAGCTGTGGAAAAATAAAGAAAATTCACGAGAAATTCAAAAAATGTTGGCACATTTCTCCGCATTATACTTTTTTTTCGTATCTTTGCCCTCTGAAAAAAAATACCAACGACGACTTATAAACAACACTACCAACGACATTATGAACGAATACAGACAACTGACGGCAGCAGAGCTCGACATACTGGAAAACAATAGCTGCTGGGCCGAGGACTGGAGCCGCGTGATGGTGGCTGAGAATTTCAAGCCATACTCGTTCCACCGCGTGATGTTCTACGGCGACATACGACTCGGAGAGTTCAATAAGCAGGTGGAGGTGGCGCAGGGATTCTTCAAGCACTCGGGCATCAACGATGCCACGCTGCGCAACGTCACCGTGGGCAACGACTGCCTTATAGAAAAGGTGGGAAACTATATCAACAACTACACCATTGGCGACGACTGCTATATCTCGAACATCTGCACACTGGAGACAACGGAGGACGCCACCTTCGGCGAGGGCTCCGTCATCTCGGTTCTCAACGAGATGGGCGACGGTAACGTCACCATCTTCCGCGACCTGAACTCACAGCTGGCGAAGTTCATGGTGAAGCACAACCACGACAAGGTGCTGCGCAAGCTGCTCATGCAGCTTATCGAGGACGAGTTGCGCATCAGCCGTCCCGAGCGCGGACTGATAGGGAACAACGTCAAGATTGTCAATGCCCGTGACATCACCAACACCATCATCAAGGGCGATTGCGAGATAAGCGGCGCAGCACGCCTCTCGGAGTGTACCATCATGTCGTCGAAGGACGCATCGGTGTTCATCGGCACGGGCGTCATCTGCGAGAACAGCATCATCTGCGACGGATGCTCCATCAACAACTCGGTGAAGATGCAGGACTGCTTCGTCGGCGAGGCCTGTCAGATAACAAACGGCTTCACCGCTGAGGCCAGCCTGTTCTTTGCCAACTCATACATGGCAAACGGCGAGGCCTGTGCCGCCTTCTGCGGACCTTTCTCGGCATCGCACCACAAGTCGAGCCTGCTCATCGGAGGCGAGTTCTCGTTCTATAACGCCGGCTCGAACACCAACTTCTCGAACCACGCCTATAAGATGGGACCCATGCACTACGGCACCCTCGAGCGAGGCACGAAGACTGCATCGGGCTCATACGTCCTCATGCCTGCCACCATCGGCGCCTTCTCCGTCTGCTTCGGCAAGCTGATGAACCACCCCGACATGCGCAACCTGCCGTTCTCGTACCTCATGGCCTACGGCGACGTTATGTACATCGTTCCCGGACGCAACATTACCACCGTAGGACTATACCGCGACATCAAGAAGTGGCCCAACCGCGACCGCCGCTCGAAGCAGTCGAAGAAGTCCATCATCAACTTCGACTGGCTATCGCCATTCACCGTCGGCGAGATCATGGAGGGCATAAAGATTCTGAAGGCACTGCGCGAGGCCTCAGGCGACAATGTCACAACGTACAACTTCCATGAGTACGTCATCAACGCCTCAAGCCTGCGCAAAGGATTGAAATACTACGACATAGCACTGCGTATCTATATGGGTGCCGTGCTGAAGAGACAGTTGAAAGCGCAGGCTGAAGAGTCTTCGGAATCAGGTACTTACCAGTCGTCGCTCGTGCCGCCGTCCTCGACGGTAGGCCAGGGGGCATGGACGGACCTCAGTGGACTGCTGTTGCCCGAGAGCGAAGAGCGTCGACTCGTCGACGACATCAAGAGCGGGGCGATAGACAGCGTCGGACAGGTTCTCGACCGCTTCGAGGAGATCAACGACAACTACCGCGACTACCGCTGGGCATGGTCTTACCAGCTCATTCTTGACTACTACCACCTCACCGAGCTCGACGAGCAGGCTTGCCAGCGCATACGCGAGGACTATGTCCGTGCACGCCGCGCCTGGATAGCCGAGATACGCAAGGACGCAGAGAAGGAGTTCCAGATGGGCGACGTCGAGCAGGATGTCTACGACGACTTCCTCTCGAAGCTCGACCACGAGATTGACTACGAGAATTAGTGGCAATTCTTTTTGGCCGTTTCATTTTATTATTGTACCTTTGCAAGAAGTGTTTCACGAACTAAATACTTAATGTGTATGGGATAATACTTGGATCCGAGGGCTGACCTGACTTTCAAGAAAGTGTTTGGCGAGCATAAGAACCTCGTCAGAAGTCTGCTTAACGCCATGCTGCCGTTGAAAGACGACGAGAGGGTGGAGAGCATAGAGTACTGGCCGGCGGATAAGATACCCGAACGGACCGAGGTCGAGAAATACAGCATCGTCGACGTCTGCTGTAAGGACAACAAGCAAAGGCAGTTCTTTGTCGAGATGCAGATGTCGTGGACGGAGTCGTTCAAGAACCGTGTACTGCTGAACGCTGCCAAGGCTTACGTGTCACAGTCGACGAAAGGCATGAACTATGCCGCCCTGCAACCCGTCTACGCTCTGAATTTCGTCAACGATATCTTCCAGAAGGATGTCGACGACTATTACCATTACTACCATCTGGTGCACGACAGGCTGACGCATAAGGTCATCGAATAAGGAAGAACAAGATGCATCTCCCGTCTGGACAGACACAGTATTGTCCTGTTCGGCAAAATCCGTGACTCGGCAACTTCAGTAGCTTCGGGCGAACGAGTTGCCGAGTCTTTATCTGCTTTCAGCTGCGATAAGGCAGTGATAAAGTGTTTTGGTGCTAAAAAGTTTGGTGGAAATGAATAAAAATTGTAATTTTGCAGCATAAAACTATCGTTATGATGAAAAGGATTCTTTTTCTGTCGCTGGCAGCGGCTGCGCTGCTGCTGACGGCCTGTAGCAAGTACAAGTACGAAGAGGTGAAGGGCGACCTCTCGAAGACACGTATCTATACGCTGGACAATGGTCTGAAGGTGTACTTGAGCGTCAACAAGGAACAGCCTCGTATTCAGACGTTCATAGCCGTCCGCACGGGCTCGAAGAACGACCCGGCGGAGACGACCGGTCTGGCCCACTACCTGGAGCACCTGATGTTCAAGGGTACCGACAAGTTCGGCGTCACCGACCCGGCTAAGGAGGCTCCGCTGCTCGACGACATCGAGCAGCGTTACGAGAAGTACCGCCTGATGACCGACCCCGAGGAGCGCCGGCTGGCGTACCACGAGATAGACTCCGTCAGTCAGGTGGCTGCTCAGTACTTCATACCCAACGAGTACGACAAGCTGATGGCCGCCATCGGCTCCGAAGGCTCTAACGCCTACACGTCGAACGACGTGACGTGCTACACCGAGGACATCCCCTCGAACGAGGTCGAGAACTGGGCGAAGATCCAGTCGGACCGTTTCCAGAATATGGTCATCCGCGGCTTCCATACCGAGCTGGAGGCCGTCTACGAGGAGTATAACATCAGTCTGACGAGCGACTCGCGCAAGCTCTACGAGTCAATCTGCCGGAAGCTGTTTCCCACGCACCCCTACGGCACGCAGACCACCATCGGCACACAGGAACACCTGAAGAACCCGTCGATAACGAACATCAAGAACTACTTCCAGAAGTGGTACGTGCCCAACAACGTCGCCATCTGCATGGCCGGCGACTTCGACCCCGACGAGGTCATAGAGACCATCGACCGCTACTTTGGCGGCTGGCAGCCCTCCGCTGCAGACGCTGATACCGCCGATGGCACTGCCGCTTCATCGTCAGGAGTGCCGCAGCCCGTGTTCCCCGAGCAGCCCGTGCTCACGGCACCGCAGGACACCACCGTCGTCGGTCCCGAGGCCGAGGAGCTGTGGCTCGGCTGGCGTTTCGACCGTGCCGCCTCGCTTCAGGCTGACACGTTGCAGGTCATAGAGTCGATGCTCAGCAACGGCACCGCCGGACTGCTGGATCTCGACATCAACCAGCAGATGAAGATGCTCGAGGCGTGGGGTGGGGCAGAGACGCTGATGGACTACTCGATGTTCATCCTCGCCGGCACGCCGAAGGAAGGCCAGTCGCTTGACGAGGTGCGCCAGCTGCTGCTCGACGAGATTGACAAGCTGAAGCGTGGTGACTTCTCCGACGACCTTCTGCCGTCGGTGAAGAACAACCTGAAACTGCAGTACTATAACGCCTTGGAGGTGAACCGCGCCCGCGCCTCTATGTTCGTCGACGCGTTCATCAACGGCACACCGTGGCAGCAGGCAGCCACACGCCTGGAGCGTCTCGAGGGTCTGACGAAGGACCAGGTGGTAGTCTTCGCCCGTGAGCACTTCACCGACGGCTATGCCGCCGTCTACAAGCGTCAGGGCGTAGACCCGAACCAGAAGAAGATAGAGAAACCCGCCATAACGCCTATCGCCGCCAACCGCGATAACGTCAGCCAGTTCGTCAAGGACATACAGGCTGCCGATGTGAAGCCCATAGAGCCGAAGTTCGTCGACTTCCAGCGCGACATCAACTTCGGACGTTCGCCGCTCGGCGCCAAGGATAGCGAGGGACTGCCCTACGCCTACGTCAGGAACGTCGAGAACGGCCGCTTCCAGCTGTCGTTCCGCTATGAGTTCGGCAAGCAGGCCAATCCGCTCTACGAGAATGCCGCCGAGTATCTCGACTACTTAGGCACCGATACGCTGACGGCCCAGCAGGTGAAGCAGCAGTTCTACCGGCTGGCCTGCAACTACAGTATCAACGTCGGCGACCGCACCATCACCGTCAGTCTCAACGGACTGTCGGAGAACATGGCCGAGGCCGTGGCACTGCTTGAGAACCTGCTGAAGAACGCGAAGACAGACCCCCAGGCCTACGAGCAGTACGTGGCACTGACCGAGAAGGCTCGCGCCGACCGCAAGCTCGACCAGCGCGCATGCTTCAACCAGCTCGTAGCCTACGGTGTCTACGGACCTTACAACGCCCAGCGTAACCTCGTGCCCGTGGCACAACTGCGCCAGACGTCGCCCGACGACCTCGTCGGTCTGCTGCGCGACCTGCGCACCTACGACCACATGGTGCTCTACTACGGTCCGCAGACCGAGGAGCAGCTCACCGCCGCACTGAAGCCACACCTTGACGGCCTCGACGGCACGCTGCAGACCGTGCCCGAGAACACGCCGTACGTCACACAGCCGACCCCCGAGAACGAGATTCTCATCGCACCCTACGACGCCAAGAACATATACATGCGCATGTACCATAACGAGCAGCGTCAGTGGAACGTCGCCGAGGAACCCGTACAGCAGCTCTTCAACGAGTACTTCGGTGGCGGCATGAACACCATCGTCTTCCAGGAGTTGCGCGAGACGCGCGGACTGGCCTACAACGCCTTCGCCCTCTACCAGCGTCCGTCGTACAAGGGTCAGACCGAGGACTACTTCACACATATCATCACGCAGAACGACAAGATGATGGACTGCGTGCGCCAGTTCCACGTCATCCTCGACAGTATACCGCAGAGCGAGTCGGCCTTCCAGATAGCCAAGGACGGACTGATGAAGCAGCTTGCCAGCCGCCGCACCACGAAGTTCGCACTCATCAGTGCATGGCTGCAGGCCCGCGACCTGGGTCTGGACTACGACCTGACGAAGCCCGTCTACGAGGCGCTGCCGCAGCTGACGCTGAAGGACATCGTCGACTTCGAACAGAAGCAGATGGCGCACAAGACCTACCGCTACATCATACTCGGCGACGAGCGCGAGCTCGACATGGCCGCCCTGCAGCAGTACGGTCCCGTGCGGCGCGTCACACTTGCCGACATCTTCGGATATTAAATAAGGAACAGTTGAATCGTCAAATTGTAATAATCGTCAAATAACTATGGCAAATACAGTAGAATTCAAGTACGCCCCGATGTTTCAGATGGGCGAAGACAAGACCGAGTATAGACTTCTGACAAAGGACGGCGTGACGACCGCCGAGTTCGAGGGCAAACAGATAGTGAAGGTGTCGCCGGAGGCCCTGACGCTGCTGGCGCAGCAGGCGTTCCACGATGTGGAGTTCATGCTGCGCCGCGAGCACAACCTGCAGGTGGCCGAGATACTGAAGGACCCCGAGGCCTCGGAGAACGACAAGTACGTCGCCCTGCAGTTCCTGCGCAATGCCGAGGTGGCAGCCCGTGGCATCCTGCCGTTCTGTCAGGACACCGGCACCGCCATCATCCACGGCGAGAAGGGCCAGCAGGTGTGGACGGGTTTCGAGGACGAGGAGGCCCTGTCGCGTGGCGTCTTCAACACCTTTACTCAGGACAACCTGCGCTACTCGCAGAACGCCCCGCTGACGATGTACGACGAGGTGAACACGCGCTGTAACCTGCCGGCACAGATAGACATCGAGGCCACCGAGGGTGCCGAATACCGTTTCGTGATGGTCGCCAAGGGTGGCGGAAGCGCCAACAAGACATACTTCTACCCGATGACCAAGGCCACTATCCAGAACGAGGGGACGCTCATACCGTTCCTCGTCGAGAAGATGAAGTCGCTGGGCACCGCCGCCTGTCCGCCGTACCACATCGCCTTCGTCATCGGCGGCACTTCGGCCGAGAAGAACCTGCTGACGGTGAAGCTCGCCAGCATCAAGTACTACGACTCGCTGCCCACCACGGGCGACGAGACAGGCCGCGCCTTCCGCGATGTGGAGCTCGAGAAGAAACTGCTGGAGGAGGCACACCGCATTGGCCTCGGCGCACAGTTCGGCGGCAAGTACCTGGCCCACGACATCCGCGTCGTCCGTCTGCCGCGTCATGGTGCCTCGTGCCCCATCGGCATGGGCGTCTCGTGTTCTGCCGACCGTAACATCAAGGCGAAGATCAACGCTGACGGCATCTGGCTCGAGAAGATGGACTCCAACCCCTCGGAGCTCATCCCTGCCGAGTACGCACAGGCCGGCGAGGGCCAGAACACCATCGAGATAGACCTGAACGAGGGCATCGACGCCGTACGCCGTGAGCTGTCGAAGTATCCCGTCTCGACGCGTGTCAACCTGAAGGGTACCATCATCGTCGCCCGCGACATAGCCCACGCCAAGCTCAAGGCCCGCATCGATGCCGGCGAGGAGATGCCGCAGTACTTCAAGGACTACCCCGTGCTCTACGCCGGACCGGCCAAGACACCGGCAGGCTACCCCTGCGGCTCGATGGGCCCGACGACCGCCAACCGCATGGACCCGTACGTCGACGAGTTCCAGTCGCTTGGCGCCTCGCTGGTGATGATAGCCAAGGGCAACCGCAGCGATGTCGTCACCGAGGCGTGCAAGAAGCACGGCGGCTTCTATCTCGGCAGCATCGGCGGCGTGGCTGCCGTCCTGTCGCAGAGCTCCATCAAGTCGATAGAATGCGTGGAGTATCCCGAGCTGGGCATGGAGGCCATCTGGAAGATCGATGTCGAGGACTTCCCCGCCTTCATCCTCGTCGACGACAAGGGCAACGACTTCTTCAAGACCCTAAAGCCGTGGGCACCGTGTGCCAAGTAAGCACAGACGAAAGAATAAGGATAAAGATATAACAGTGAGAAACAGAAACCTGATAATAGCCCTACTGCTCGCTACAGCCACCGTCGCCGCTGCACAGACCGTCAGCGTGCGCCGCGGCGGCTGTACGCCCGGCAGTGCACAGGACGGCACCGCCCTGCAAGGCACTTCAGCCTCACGCGCTGCCGTGCCGCGCCGTCTGCCGACCATCATCACCGACTGGGACCCCGCGCGCGAGTACCGGCAGGCCGTCGTGCTGTTGTCCTTCACCGACCAGGACTTCGGCATGGAACGTCCGCATCAGACCTACGACTCCATCTTCAACTACCGTGGCTTCAACAAGGGTCGTGGCCCCGGCTGCGTGGCCGACTATTTCCGCGATCAGTCCGGCGGGCTGTTCAATCTCGTCTTCGACGTTTTCGGACCCTATCAGGTCAATACCAAGGCACAGCCATACGACAAACCCACCGACAAGACCTATAACAACGGACAGGAGGCGGTGCGGCAGGCACTGCGCCAGTGGATAGCCGACCAGCCGGGGCTCGACTACAGCGTATATGACTGGAACGGCAACGGACGCGTCAACCAGGTCATCCTCATAGCCGCAGGCCCCGCAGGCAACGAGTCGGCAAAGGAGAGCTACGGCTACATCTGGCCCAACACCAACTCCATCTCGTCCATCACCACGCCCGACGGCCGTCGCATCAGCGACTACTCCGTCAGCTGCGAGCGCACCACCTCGGGCAGCCTGTGGGGCATAGGCACCGTCTGCCATGAGTTCTCGCACTCCTTAGGACTGCCCGATATCTATCCCACCACTGATGCCACGACCTACTCCATCGTCGACCAGTGGGACCTCATGGACGGCGGTAACTTCACTAATAACGGGTGGTGCCCCCCCAACTACACCGCCCTGGAGCGGTGGCTCATGGGCTGGAGCACGCCCGAGGAGCTCACAGGCCCCGTCACCATCACTGACATGAAGTCCGTCTCTGACGGCGGACGAACCTACATCGTGCGCCATACCGACAACGAATACCTCATGCTCGAGAACCGCCAGTGGAGCGGCTGGGACTACCGTCTGCCGGGGCGTGGCCTCGTCATAACACATGTCGACTACAGTGCCATGGAGTGGTACAACAACGACGTGAACAACACGCCCGGCCACCGTCGTTACGACATCGTACATGCCGACGGCCTCGACTATGGTGCGTGGGAAAAGATTGTCGGAAACGACAATCCCTACGTCTCAGGACACTGCCGCTTACTTAGCACCTCAGCTTATCCTTATTATGCTGAAGACAGTACCGTCGTCAACGACCGGCTGACCGGTGACTCGTCGCCTGCCGCCGTTATGTTCAATGCCAATGCCGACGGCCACAAGCATCTCTCACAGGACATCACCAACATCAGCATGACTGCCGACGGCCTCGTCTCCTTCGACCTCGCCGCCTACGATGTGGCCACCATCACCCGTCCGGCCATCGACTCACGCGACGGAGCGTCGTACGACCGCGTCGTCACACAGGTCTTCGACCTCCGTGGACGCTCTCTCGGCAACAGCCTGCAGTCGCAGTTGCCCGGCATATATATAATAAGGTATGCCGACGGCACGGCACGCAAGGTTGTGAGACGCTGACCAGCCGATATTTTCTTTTCTCAGAACTGGAAGTAAATAAATGGTTGCATCTCTGCGCTGACGAACTGGTAGATGACGAGGACGGCCAGGATGCAGGCTATGCACATGGCCGGCAGCGGCAGCGAGGCGAAGGCCAGACGGTAGCGGCGCTTCCAGTTCTCGGGCAGCCAGTGTATAGTCATGCCTAACAGGAAGAGCACGAAGACGCTGCTATGGGCGTTCAGGATGTCCCATCCGTTGCCCGACCAGCGCGAGCCTATGCGCGTTACCATCTCATGTGCCGTCTGCCACGCCTGCTGGTTCGCAGTGGCAGGGTCGAGGTTGCTGCCCGAACGGAAGAACAGTCGCGTGAACGTGATGAAGGTGAAGGTTACAAGGATGGCCCAGGGTCTGCCAAGTCGTGTAGAGTTGATGTTCAGGCATGCACTCGCTGCGATGAAGGCTGTGAAGCATAGGAGGATGCGCCAGATGGGAGCAGGCCAGAAGACGCTGAGCGACCAGAAGACGATGGCAGCGGCGGTGGTGAATAGGGCACGATGCAGCGGACGTGCATCGCGCCAGAACTTATAGACAATCATTCCCACGCCGTTTAGTCCGCCCCAGATAAGGAAGTTGAGGCTCGCTCCGTGCCACAGTCCGCCCAGCAGCATCGTTATCATACTGTTGAGGTTGGCGTAGATCTTGCGCCTGCGGTCAGGGCAGCGCCAGGCAGTCAGTATGACGGCCACGGCAAGCAGCAGTACGGCGGCCGCCACCCAGAGGCTGCCGCTTAGTATGAGGCCTGAGAGCGTGAGCACAGCTATCCAGAGGTAGGTGCCGTAGCCGATGCTTCGGTTGCCGCCTAACGGTATGTAGAGGTAGTTTTGCAGCCAGCGGCTGAGGCTTATGTGCCAGCGTTTCCAGAAGTTGGAGCAGTTCTCAGCCTTATAGGGCGAATTGAAGTTGCGTGGCAGGTGGAAGCCCATCAGCAGCGACAGTCCTATCGCGATGTCGGTATAGCCCGAGAAGTCGGCATAGACCTGCAGCGAATAGAGGAATAGTGCCGCCAGGTTCTCGAAGCCGGTGAATAGTAGCGGGTTGGCAAAGACGCGGTCTATGAAGTTTAGAGCCAGATAGTCACTTAGGATAATCTTTTTCGTTAGGCCTCCGAGAATCATGAAGACGGCGAGTCCGAACATCCTGCTGCTCAGGAAGTAGCGGCGATAGAGCTGTGGAATGAAGTCGCTGGCCTTGACTATGGGGCCTGCCACGAGTTGTGGGAAGAAGCTGACGTAGAAGCCGAAGTCGAGGATGTTCCTGACCGGGCGGATGAGGCCGCGATAGACATCGGCAGTGTAGCTGATGACCTGGAACGTGTAGAACGAGATGCCGACGGGCAGTATGATGCGGTCTACGCTGAAGACGGGGCTGCCCACAGCAGCATTGAACCATTCCGCCGCAATGTTCCTGACCTCTATGTGGATGCCGAAGATCTGTCCGATGATATCGGCAAAGAAATAGCTGTACTTGAAGTAGCAGAGTATGCCGAGGTCTAGCGTGACGCTAAGAGCGAGCCACAGCCGTTTGCGCCACCTCTCGTGAGCGGCATAGATACGCCGGGCTATAAGGAAGTCGCTGCACGTCACCATCAGCAGCAGCCCGACGAACAGTCCGCTCGTCTTGTAGTAGAAAAGCAGGCTGACGGCCATCAGGTAGGCGTTGCGCATGAGGGTGCGCCGTCCGGTGAGGGCAAAACCCGCGAAGACGATGCAGAAGAACACCCAGAAGTGCATCTGAGTGAAGAGCAGCGGACTGTTCTCGTCGAAAGCGAACACATCGCGCAGGTATGCTATGAACAGGTCAGCGTTCATTCTTCATTGACTTTGGCATATTCATTGGCTATGTCGCTGTAGTGCCGTGTCTTTCGGCATGGCGATTGCGGCAGCGGAGTCCTCAGCCGTCAGCTCCACGTTCTCCAACCCTGTGCGTATGCGGTAGAAGCGGTAGTAGAGGCGCAGCGTGTCGTAGAGCAGGTTCGCTATTTTTCTGGCTCCGAGCGGCGTGAAGTGGATGTAGTCCTCACCGGCCAGCTGCGGGCTGGCTGTCACCCATCGTACCATGCTGCCTCTGCCTCCCATCGCGGCGTACATGTCCCAGTAGGCGGCTCCGGCTTCGTCGGCTGCCATCCGCAGGCTGTCGCAGAGAGCAGGCAGGATGGGGTAGGACTCCAACTCGCCGTCCTCGCGGTTGCGTGCCATGTCAGCCGGTCCGATGAAGAGCACCTTCGCCTGCGGAGCAAGCTCATGGTACATGCCGATGAGCCGCTTCACGTTTTCCTTGAAGCTGTGCAGCTTTGCACGGGTGAGGAACGGTATGCTGTTGCCGCCGAACTGCAGGACGACAAGGGCCACGCGCTCGTGGCCGAAGAACGGGCGCAGCGATGCGCGGTTGATGGTCGTCAGTTCGTGGCCCGAGCTGCCGCGCATCGGGATGTTGTCCATGCTGACACCTGTCTTTCCGTCCAACAGGATGCCCAGAATGTCCGTCTCGCCCTCCACATCGAGGGTGACGCTGCTGACAGCCTTGTTCAGCGCGACTGTGTAGAAGCATGGCTCGTCTCCGTCCTTGAGAGGCATCTCCTGGGCCTCTTCCTCTTTTCTGCCGGTATGCAGCAGTATGGTTGCCGGCCGACGTGTGATGACCGTAATGCGGCTGAAGCGTCGCGCCAGCAGATATTCCCTGCCGCCCGTTCCCGTGAGGCGTATGGTTGCGCGCTCGGGGATGTGCGTCACTCGGGCCAGCGGCCCGTAGAAGTTGTCCTCAGCCCGTAAATGTGAAGGCCCGTAGGCAAGCTGTTGCGTTATGTCGTCGGGCGAGATGCTTGAGCTGAGCGTGAAGGTGGGAATTGTCTGTAGTGCCGGCACCATGCCCACGCCCGTTCCTCCGAACTCCTCCTGGAACTTCTGCCGCAGCAGGCTTGTGATGCGGTCGCACTCTATCTGCGAGTCGCCGTAGTGCATTATGCGCACATGTCTGGCACCTGCCGACAGCAGCATCTCCCACAGACCGTCGAGGTAGGTCTCGTCGTCGCCCGGCATGTATATGCGTGCTGCATCCTTCGAGCAGTAGGTACGGAACTCGTCTATTTGCTTGGCGTTGAGTGCTTTCTGCCGCATCTGCAGCAGTTCCTCAGGCGTTAGGTCAGGCGTCTCCGGAGCCTCGTCCAGGCTGTCGGTCTCCTCCTCCCATCCTTCTTCACCGCAGTCGGAGCCCTTATCCAGCACTTCTGTCAGACTTGGGAAGCGTAGACGGGTGTTGCCCACCAGCGGCAGACCGTCGGATGGGAAACAGACGCAGAGCAGCACAAGACCTGCCAGCACGCTGCAGAAGAAGAGCAGAGACTGACCTGATTTCATGTCTCGAAGTGCGGTTAATAGTGCACGTTCCGGAAATTACGGTGCAAAGGTATATAAAAATCTGAGATTTTTACGTCTGGTTAATAAAAAATGTCAATACCATTCTTATCTTTAGTCCTCTTTCGGGTCAGGGATTTCTTCAGCTGCTATCGGCATCTCTTCTCCCCTCCTTTTGTAGAGGCAAGGGGGAGGCTCCCGTGTCCGTGCCAGAAGCACCCGTTCACAAAGATGCCCGTCCATGCTTCTTCACCCCCTGCCAATAACCGCGAATTACACTTCGTATGCTTGTCTCCATCACCCGTTTCACTTGTATAACTGCATGAATATACATCTCTTGCTTTCATGGTTGCAAAGATATGGATATAAAGTCAAATAACCAAATAATAACACTTGGAAACGTCTTTCCCCATTAAGCTGACATCCTGAATATCTCTTGCAAATTCAAGTCGTAGCATTGCTGAACATCTTTGATGAAATTCATAACAATCTTGTTCCAATCCTGATGCTTCATACCTGGATAGCGCTCCATCAATTCAAAGTTTGTGTGGCACTCAGTGATAATCTGTCCAGGATCAGAGGCCATGTCCTCTAGTATCATGGTGCGCCAAACCAGATTATACACATCCTGGTCGTCTCTAACGTCTTCCAGTTTTGCTCCAACCAATGGGAATAGCTGGGCTTGAACGGGCTTCATGCGTAACTCCAAAGAAATCTCGGGCTGACTATGTAAGGCTTCGTGAATGTCTTGACCTAAATGATAGGGTATCACCTTAAAGTCACTCTTGATTTTTTCAAACAACTGGACTGCTCCTCGTCGGCCTCTTTCATAGGCACACAACAGCATCCTCTCGTCCTTAAACGAACTGAAAATCATGCCGTTAAGTTGACGGAAGTGATTGTTGATGGCATCCGTTCTGTCGCCTTTTGACTGCAGAAGATAGAAGTGATACTTCCGCTGCAGCTCCTCAGTCAGATTCCGCTTGAACTTCTCTCTGATATGATTCTTATAAGCTTCATCCACTCTGCCCGCTGCGTATGCAGACAATACAAACAGGAAGTTGATACTATATTTCAGCACGAACAATGTGTCTCTGTCAAAGAGCCTATTCTGATGATGCCAGCGACGTTCCACGTCAGGCTTTTGGTTTTTGTCGAGAACTTGCTCTAATTCCGCCTCTATATAATTAAGGTATGAAGGATTAACCATCCCTCGGATAAAGAAGTTAGGCGTGATGTTGTAACCCTCCGTCTCTTCGTCGTAATAGTTCGCGCGGCCTATCTGTTCGTTGGGCGACGTCACGTCCATATTCATCTGAATCACGTTCTTGGCGTAGGTGAACTGCTTGTAGATGGAGTTCTCGCCAGGGTCATGCCCCTCCTTGTAGTATTTGCTGTCGCCTATATAGTAGATGTCATCCTCTCTTACCAGTGAACCGTAGTGATAGATATGGTCTACAATCTTGCCGTCGGGCTGGTCTGCCAGCTTGCTCTGCTTCTCTTTCGTGTCGTCGCTGATGAGCGAGTCAATCATGTCCTCAAACACCATGTTGAAGTTCCTCACCATCAGCGATTCCTCATGGGTCTGCTTGCTCTTCATCGTCTGTGCTTTCTCGAAGAACACAAAGA
>Ga0310697_10000518_pt1 | contig 51784 bp, 29 predicted proteins | sample 172DNAGHGlowgp2_FD_203883 | JGI IMG/M metagenome (GOLD analysis project Ga0310697, IMG submission 203883) | Sheep rumen microbial communities from Palmerston North, Manawatu-Wanganui, New Zealand - 1728 DNA GHGlow gp2 (v2) (version 2) | ecosystem: Host-associated > Mammals > Digestive system >...
GGGGGGGGGGGGGGGGGGGGGGGCCGCCCGCCGGGGGGGGGGGGGGGGGGGGGGGCGGGGCTTGGGGGGCTGGGGGGGGGGACGCAGGGCCGGCGGGGGCGCTACGGCTCCACGATGCGCTCCAGCCAGTGGCGGTCGCAGTCGTCGAAGGCGGCAAGGTGCTGGCTGTCGATGTCGAGGACGGCCACTACCTGGCCGTTGCGCCTGACGGGGACCACGATTTCGCTGCGCGAGGCGGCGCTGCAGGCTATGTGGCCGGGAAACTGCTCCACGTCGGGCACCACGAGGGTGCGGCCTTCCTGCCATGCGGTGCCGCACACGCCGCGCCCAAAGGGTATGTGCATGCATGCCACGGGTCCCTGGAAGGGGCCGAGCACCAGTTCGTCGGCTACCACGCGGTAGTAGCCGGTCCACCAGAAACGGAAGGTTTCGTGCAGCAGGGCGGCGGTGTTGGCCATGAGGGCAATGGTGTCGGTTTCGCCGTCGGCGAGGGCTTGCAGCTGTTTGTGGGCGAGGGTGTAGCTGTCGTTTTTCTGCAGGGTGGCGGTGTCGCGGTTGTTGCGGGCATAGTCGAAGAGGGCGGTGGGCAGGTGGCAGTAGCCGGTGGGGTTCTTGTCGAGGTAGTCCTGGTGGTATTCCTCGGCGGGGTAGAAGTTGCTGAGCGGCAGCACTTCGACCTGGAGGGGGAGGGTGTGGCGCGTGGCTTCCTGCTGCATGGCCAGACGGATGAAGGGGAGGTCGTCGTCGCAGGTGTAGTAGATGCCGGTGCGGTAGCGGGTGCCGCGGTCTTCGCCCTGCCGGTTGAGGCTGGTGGGGTCTATGGCCTTGAAATACATGTCGAGGAGGAAGGGGAGGCTCACCTGCAGGGGGTTGTAGCGCAGGCGTACCGTCTCGGCATAGCCGGTGGTGTCGGTATAGACCTGTTGGTAGGTGGGCCGGTCGGTGTGGCCGTTGGCAAAGCCGGTCTCGGTGGCGAGGACACCGTGGATTTGCTTGAAGAAGTGCTCGGCGCCCCAAAAGCAGCCGGCTGCGAGATAGAGTTCTTTTTCCATGGGATGGGGTGTTATTTGCCGGTTGCGGGAGGGAGTGGGTCACCGCTTCCGGTGGTTTTGAAATATTCGTTGCATTTGGCCTCGGCTTTGGCTTTGATGGCCGGGGTGATGCTGTCGTGCAGCACTTTGACCACGTAGAGGAGGGCCAGGAGGTCGTCGGCGAAGCCGGTGCCGGGCAGGATGTCGGGTATGATGTCGATGGGCAGGATGAAGTAGCCCAGCACCCCGATGATGAGGCGTTTGTGCTTGAGGGGGATGGTGGCGTCGGTGAGGACGTAGTAGAGCAGCAGCACGTTGTAGATGACTTTGCGGCCGGCTTTGAGGGCGGTGGACTTGATTTTGCTCCAGAGGGAGTGGTCGTCGTAGTGGCGGCTGTATTGTTCTATATTTTGAGGTAGGAGGTTCATGGGGATGAGGGTTTTGTGTGGGTTTTTGATATTGGGCGATGTTTGTTTTCTGCGGGGTGGGGGCTATTTTTTGTAGTGCGGGTGGTAGGTGCTGATGGTGTCGCGGAGGTATTGCTTGGAGAGGTGGGTGTAGATTTCGGTGGTGGCAAGGTTTTCGTGGCCGAGCATTTCCTGCACGGCGCGGAGGTCGGCTCCGTTTTGCACCAGCTCGGTGGCGAAGCTGTGGCGCAGGCTGTGGGGTGAGACGGTTTTGTGGATGCCGGCTTTCTGGACGGCCTCTTTGATGAATTGGAATACGGCCACGCGCGAGAGGTGGCGCCCCCGCAGGTTGAGGAAGACGTATTTTTCCTCGCCGGGGACGATGGGGAGCTGGCTGCGGAGGGTGAGGATGTAGTCCTGCATGAGCTGCAGGGCGCGGGGGTTGATGGGCACCCAGCGCTCTTTGTCGCCTTTGCCGATGACTTGTAGCATCTGCTCGTCGGCGTAGATGTTGGAGAGTTTGAGGTTTACGAGTTCGGACACGCGCAGGCCGCAGCCATAGAGCACTTCGACCATGACATAGTTGCGTGCTGGGCCGGGTAGGCTGCGGTCGAAGGTTTGCTGCATGGCGTTGATTTCGCTGTCGCTGAGTACGTCGGGCAGGTGCTTGGGCCGCATGGGCATGTCGATGCGTGCGGCGGGGTTGTCGGGCAGCACGTCGTCCATCACCAGCATGCGGAAAAAGGCGCGCCAGCCGGAGATGATGCGGCACTGGGTGGTGACGGACACCCCGGTTTCGTTGAGCTGGCGGAGCAGCAGGCGCAGGTGGTGGTCGGTGAGGTCGGGGGGGGTGAGCCCTTGGGGTTCGGCAAAGCGGCGCAGGAGGGCGGTGTCGTGGAGGTAGGCCGATATGGAGTTGTCGGACAGGTTGCGTTCGAGGCGCAGTTGTGTCTCAAATTCGTTGGTGTAGCGTTGCCTGTCCTTTGGGGTGGGGGTTGGGATGGGTGTGTGGCCCGGCGGGGGCGGTCAATCGTCGGCGGCGGGATGGGTTTTGTTGTATTCTATCATCCAGGATATGAAGTCCCAGAGGTTCTCCTCGTCGGCTATTTTGAGGTATTGGGGGTTGAGTTCCTCGCGTTTTTTGTCGAAGTCTATCTTGCCGTAGTAGTTCATGCGGCGCTGCAGGGTGGAGGCACGGCCGCTGAGGTAGCGAGAGGGGTGTGCGGGGTTGCTGGTGAGGGGCGAGGGGAGGCAGGCGGCAAGGAGGGCGGCCTCGCGCTTGGTGAGTTCGCTGGCGGGGTGGTGGAAGTAGTGCTGGCTGGCGGCCTCGCAGCCATATATGCCGTCGCCGAACTCGATGACGTTGAGGTAGCATTCCATGATGCGCTTTTTGCCCCAGACGGCTTCGATGAGGACGGTGTAGTAGGCTTCGGCGGCTTTGCGCCAAACCGAGCGCACGTGGGGCAGGAAGCAGTTTTTGGACGTTTGTTGGCTGATGGTGCTGCCGCCGCGGCCGTGCTTGCCGGCGCGTTTACGGGCGTAGGCCTTTTTGAGCTGGTTGAAGGCGAAGCCGTGGTGGTACATGAAAAAGCCGCCGTCCTCGGAGATGGCGACCGCATTGATGAGGTTGGGCGATATGTTGTCGATGGAGACGTAGTGGCGCTCGAAGACGACAGGCCTTTCGGGGTCGGCCACTTGCTGGAAGAAGCGCTGCACCATGAGGGGGGTGAGCGGCGGGTTGAAGAGGGAGCAGAAGAGTACCTGGAAAAGGGTGAACCCTATCACGGCAAGGATGCCGACCCAGAGAAAACGCCACACTTTGCCTGCGAAATTGAGCTGTTTCCAGCGCTTGAGTCCTTTGTGTCGGCGGGTTTTATTGTGTTTTTTTGCCTTTGCCATTGTTTGTGAATGTTGTTTTAGTAGTTGATATGCAATACGTTGTACGGAGTTGTCTATTAAATTTGCCTTACAAAAGTACTATTTTTTTGCCAATAGTTATTTTTTTTGTATATTTGTAAAATCATTGCAATTACGAGAAATTATACAAACATTTTAAACACAATATATTATGGTAAAAGTAGCAATCAATGGCTTTGGCCGTATCGGAAGAATGTCCTTCCGTGCCATGCTTGACCACCCCGAGTTGGACATCGTGGCTGTTAATGACCTGACAAGTGCAGATACCCTGGCATATCTGTTTAAATACGACTCTGTGCACGATAACTTTGAGGGCGAGGTGCACGCTGAAGGAGACTGCATAGTGGTGAACGGCAAGAAGGTGAAGATTTATGCCGAGCGCGACCCGCAGAACCTTCCTTGGAAAGAGCTTGGTGTGGACATCGTGATTGAGTCGACCGGCCTGTTCAAGAAACGCGAGCAGATGATGAAGCATATTGCCGCCGGTGCCAAGAAGGTGATTTTGACAGTCCCCGCCAGCAAGGCTGAGGATGTGGATGCCACAGTGGTGATGGGTGTGAACGACAACGTGCTGACCAAGGAGATGCAGCTTGTTTCGAACGCCAGCTGCACCACCAACTGCCTGGCTCCCGTGGCCAAGGTGTTGAACGACAAGTTTGGCATTAAGCGTGGTTTGATGAACACCATCCACAGTTACACCAACGACCAGAAGATTCTGGACCAGCCGCACAGCGACCTGCGCCGTGCCCGTGCTGCCGCCATCTCGATTATCCCCACTTCGAGCGGTGCCGCCAAGGCCGTGGGTCTGGTTATTCCCGAGCTGAAGGGCAAGCTGGACGGCTTTGCCATGCGTGTGCCTACACCCGACGGATCGGTGGTTGACCTGACCGCTGAGCTGAACTGCACGGTGACCAAGGAGGAGGTGAATGCCGCCATCAAGGAGGCCGCCGAGGGCGCAATGAAGGGTGTGCTGCAGTATGTGGAAGACCCCATCGTGAGCGTGGATATCATCGACAACACCCACAGTTCCATTTTCGATAGCCTGCTGACCCAGGTTATGGACGGCAACTTTGTGAAGGTGGTGAGCTGGTATGACAACGAGAAGGGCTACAGCACCCGTGTGGGCGACCTGGCAGCCAAGCTGGCAACTCTGCTCTAATAATGAATTATCATAGGTTTTACATCCTTTTACAGGGCGGGTCTATCCATTATCGGCCCGCCCATTTTTATAAGATATGCTATTGAAAGATAAGGTAGCCATCATTACAGGGGCTACACGCGGCATTGGCCGCGCCATTGCCCTGCGTTTTGCGCAGGAGGGATGCGACATAGCTTTTTGCGGCAGAAACCGCAATGAGAGCATGGTCGCAGTGGAAGAAGAACTGAACGCCATGGGTGTGAGAGCCAAAGGGTATGCCGCCAATGTGGCACACCTGGAGAGCGCACTGCAGTTTGTGGCTGCCGTGCTGAACGATTTCGGACACGTGGACATTCTTATCAACAACGCCGGCATAACCGACGACGCAGCCATAAAACGCATGACTGAGGAGCAGTGGGACCGGGTGATTGAGACCGACTTGAAGTCGGTGTTTTGCATGACAAAGGCTGTGCAGCCCAGTATGTGGAAGCAGGGCCACGGGAGCATTGTGAACATAAGCTCCGTGGTGGGCATAGGCGGCAATGTGAACCAGGCCAACTATGCCGCGGCGAAGGCTGGCATAATAGGTTTTACCAAGACTGCTGTCAAGGAGATGGGTGCACGCAACATACGCATCAATGTGGTGGCGCCCGGCTTTATAGCCACCGAGATGACGGGCGATGTGCCTGAACAGTTGAAGACCTATTGGCAGACACGCATTCCGCTGCGCCGTCCCGGCCGTCCGGAGGAGGTGGCCAATGCCTGCCTGTACTATGCCTCGGAGCTGGGCAGCTACAATACGGGCGATGTGATGCACCTGTGTGGCGGCATGGAAGACGCATAAACTACATCTTTGCAACATGAGAAAAACTTTTGTACTGGTTGCCCTTGTCTGCATGGCATTGGCAACGGGGTGTGGAGGTTTTGGCCACACGGACAGCAAGGGGGATACTACCCTGTATACCGACGATTATAACCAAACGGTGGCGGTGCCCTTATCGCCTAAGCGCATAGTGAGCACTTCGCCCGCTGTGACGGAGATTATCTATGCCCTTGGGGCAGAAGATTTGTTGGTGGGAAGGACAGACTTCTGTGTTTTTCCCGCCGAGGCCCAAAGCATAGAGAGCATTGGCGGCATAAGCAATCTGAATGTGGAGAAGATTGTGTCGCTGGAGCCAGACTTGGTTATAAGCGGGTCGATGATTCCGCGAAAGGCGTCGCTGCAATTAGAGAAGATGGGTGTGCCGATAGTGTGTGTTATCGAAAAGCAGACATTTGACGGGCTTTACGAGAATATTGAAAAGATTGGACAGCTGACCGGCTACCGGCAGGCGGCCGACAGTCTTAACCGTCTGCTGCGCTCAGAGACCGAAAGGGTTACACGTGAGCTTTCGGCTGCTGGCAAGGAGGGTGAGGCGAAGAGTGTATATTATGTGGTGGGATATGGCTCGACCGGTAATTTTACCGCCGGGGGCAATTCGTTCATCAACGACATTATTACGATGGCGGGAGGCCGCAACATAGCCGCTGACATTACCGGATGGAGCTATAGCCTGGAGGCCCTGATGCAGGCCGACCCTGACTATGTCATGATACGACGCGAGGATTCGGCCGCATTCTGCACTACACCGCCCTACAACAAGCTCTCGGCCATTAAGAAAGGCCATGTAATAGCAATAGAAAGCGGCACCATAGATTTGCAGGTGCCGCGCAATATCGATGCCATTCGGTTTATAAGCCGCAGGCTTTCGGAATAAACCAGTGTCCGATTGTAGCACATCCGTCTGGGTCAATGGCCCAGGCGGATGTAGCGTATGGCACGTTCGAGTTGGTCGTCGAAGCCGGATTCTAAGCGGCTACGACTGTAGGGGATGTGGATGTCGGGTTTGATTCCTACGCCCTCCACATCGTTGAAGTCTTTGTCGACCATGTGGAATGTGCTGGTGTAGACGTAGTAGGAGAATTTGTCGGCATAGGGGTCGGGACCGTTTTCAAAATAGGTGTAGTCGCCGAAACAGCCACCATAGAACAGGTCGTGATAGATGTTGGTTGCCCCGCCGGAATACAGACCTCCTACGGCACCATAGGTTCGCTCGCCGATGAATACACCGTTGGGCAGGGACTTGATAAGCATTGTGGCAAGCTCGGCACAGCTGACAGATGAGATGTCGGCCAGCACGACGATGGGCTTTTCCTTGTTAAGATGGAGTGAGGGACATTTGACCACACTCTCGGACCATGCGCTGTAGTCAAGTCGTCCGAAGCCTTCTTTTACGCGGGTGTAGCCCACACGGGTGTCGGTTTGGGCCAGTGACCCGATGATGGGCGACAAGTCGGCCACACTGCCACCGCCGTTGCCGCGCAAATCGATGATAAGACCCACCACCGAGTCGTTGTTGGCATAGCCGGCACCGGTAGTGATTCCCTCGAAATAGCGGGGGCCATAGAAAGCCTTGACAGGGGCTTGGGCGGACACGGAGTTGGGAAGTGCCGTATGGTAGGTGTACATCTGCATCAGGAAGAAGTTGGTGAAGCGGAAATAGGCTATCAGCTCTCCCTCGTTGGCGCCTTTGAGTAGGCAAAAGTAGGTGCCGGGGACTTCGAAGGTGCCGTAGCTTACGGGTTCGGAGGCCAGATAGGAGTCAGGGATGGCCTTTTTTTGAAGGATTTTTAACTGGAGTGACCGCTCATAGGAGGCCGATGTTGGGTGGGAGTAGGTGTTGGTGCCGGGATTTACCCAGGCCTCGCAGCTACCTCGCGGGGTTCCCTTGGGGGAATAGAAACGGCCGGTAAGGTGGTGGTCCAGCAGCCCTGCGAACAGGCCGTTGTAGGCTTCCCAGTATTCGTTGAACGTAACAGGATTGTTGGCGGGACGAGCGTCGAATGCCTCAAAAACAGGACGGTATTGTTCGTAGCGGGCATCCCAGTCGACGGTGTCCTTTTCCCAGAATACATAGCCTTGATCCATCCCCTGCCACACTGTTTCAAACTGCTGCAGGTAGGATTTGCAGATTCTGTTGTTGGGGTTGACCATGTCGAGGGGTTCCTTGCGACATGAAGCAAGGCATAGCGTCAGCATTGCCGATGCGCATAATAGGATTTTGATTATCTTCATATCCACATAAATAATAAAGTTGGGTCAATTTACAGCCAGTAGCTCACGCAGCCCTGGATGGCAATGGTGGTGTTGTAGCGCGGGTTGAGGTTGCGCATGTAGGGTTTTTGAATATCGTCGATTCCGTAGTACCAACGCAGCTCGGCACCCAGTTCTATCCGCCCTATTATCATGGCACTGATGCCTGCGCCCCAGGTAAAGCCTTTGTCGATTCGGTTGTCGCGATTGTCGTTGAATTCTACGTCCTCGTCGAAGGTATACTCCCTGTCGTCGGAGAATGAGTAGGTGACGCCCTCCCGATGGCTTTTTAGCCAGTAGCCGCCATATACACCGCCGAAGGCATGCACTTTTACCTTTCGCCCTACGCTGAGTTTCATCTCAAGTGGAATGTTGATATAATCGTTGGTGGTGGTAGTGGGCAGTGAATAGCGCAGGTTGTAGTAGGTGAAGACGTGGTCCATGTGGTAGTTCTTTTGAATCATCATCGCGCCGAGATGGAAGGAGAGCCACTTCAGTGGTGCATAGCCAATCTTGACACCGTAGACAGCCCCGGTACGGTATTTGTCGTATTTCATGTCGGACATGTACGACATGTCTATTATGTGGTAATTGCGGTCTATTCCTGCCGCAATGCCAAAGCTGAAGTGGCGGGTGCGTGGAGTTGCGGCACTGTCGGTCTGGGCGGAGACAGAAAGAGGGGCGGAGGCTATCATAATGATGAGGGTCGCCGCCACCGTGAGAAAGGCATGGGGATGTCTTTTTTTCATGTTTGAAGGTATCATAGGGTTATATGCCTGTACGCAGGAATTGGAGGGCACGGTTGAGCTGGTTGTCGACTCCAGCCTTGAGGGCATCGGCATCGTATTTCACCTCAATGTCGGGCTGAACGCCTTTGCCTTCGAGACTCTGGTAGTCAGTGGTTACCACATCGTAGGTGCCAGTGTACACATAGTGTTCGAATTTATCAGGTTGGGTGGGATTGCCCGTGCCTAAAGTGGGCAGGAGGTTCTTGTCGCCAAAGCATCCGGTATAGAAGATGGAGAAAGCCACGTCTGTGTTGGGGACCAGGGCGCATGTGGCGCCATAGGTGCGTTCGCCAATTACCGTGGCGTTGGGTTGCATTTTGAGTGTTTGGGTGCTGAGTTCGCCACAACTTACAGTGTTGATGTCGACCAATACTACGACGGGTTTAGCCTCCTTGAGATGGTTCTGGGGGCATTCAACTTCAAGTTTGGACCACTCGCTATAGTCCAGGCGTCCCAATCCGAGCTTGTGACGGGTGTAACCGAGGTGGAGGTTTTTTTGCATGAGTGATCCGATAGCGGGGCTGAGGTCAGAGACATTGCCACCGGGGTTGCCGCGAAGGTCTATGATAATGGATTCCACATCCTCGCGGGCAGCGGCGCCATTGGTGATACCCTTGGCAAAGTTGTCGCCATAAAAGGCTTTGAAGGGAGCCTCTACAGCCTCTTTGCCAGCAAAAAGGCTATCGGACATCTGGCTGATGGAGAATTCGGAGAAACGGAAATAGGCAATGTGCTTGCCCTGTGTTTTGCCAGGGAGGAGACAGAAGATGCTGTTGACAAATGGATTTTTTTCATCATAATAGTCTACATACTCGCTTATTCCCGGTTGGCTTTTGAGGGCAGAAGTCTGTGCAGCCCAGTCGGTAGAGTGTCTGTAGCTGTTGATAGCCGGGCGCAAGGATATTTTGTATTTGCCGTTGGGGTTGTAGAGTACAAGGAGCATATGGTGGTCAAGAAAACCCTTGGTCAGTTCGTACCAGGCTTTACGGTACTCGGCCGAGTCGACACCATGTGCATCGAATTCCTGGAATATGGGGAGGAACTTGGCATAGCGGGCATCCCAGTCGATGGTGTCGCGTTCCCATAGGACATAGGCATGGTCGATACCCTCCCATACGGTTTGAAACTGGTGTACATAGCTGGTGCAATAGGTGGTGTTGGGATTCTCCAATTCCAACGGCTCTTTGCGGCATGAGGCAAGCAGGGATACCAGTACAAGGCCGCACGCCATGACTTTTATGATTGAGGATTGTCTGTTGTTCATTTCTTTATTATCTTTTTGTTGTTTATACTCTTTTGACTTGCACAATTGGGGTGGTTTGGTTCAAACTGTGCCTGACATTGCATGCTATAGTTCGTATGGGCAATGTCAGAGATTGAAGGTTACCCCTGCCTGCAAAAGGGTGGTCGTGTTGTAGTGGGGGTTGAGCTGCATCATGTAGTTCTTTTGGACGTCGGTAAGGCCGTGGAAGAAAAGAAGCTCAATGTTGATGTCCACAACGCGCGAACAGGCAATGCTCATGGCTGGACCGTAGATGAGACCGGCATCGAAACGATTGTCGCGGACGCTGTTGAAGGGGTAATCCTCGGTCACAAGACCCGGGTCATTGACAATCATAAGCGGAATGGTATTCCCCATGCGACTGCCGCTCAGCCAGTATCCTATATAGCCGCCAAAGAGCAGGTGCCAACGCACCTTCTTGCCTACAGAGAAGTCGGCCATAACAGGCAAGTCGAGGTATTTGCATGAGGTCAGGTTGACCAAAGTGGCTTGGTTCTCGCCCAGACTGATGGTGTGTGTAAAAGCATAGTCCTTGTCCAAAAGGTTAAGCCCTGAACGGATAGCGAGCCATTTGAAAGGGCGGTAGGCCACGTTCAGCCCATAACCAAAACCCAACCGGGGGCCATACTCAACGTCAGTCATATAGGCTACACCTACAATGGGGACATTAATATCCACACCCACGGTGGCTCCGACCGACCACTTCGAGAAGGATGCAGTGGTCAAGCCGTTATTGTCGGGAATGGCAGTGGGCTCCGTGTTCTGAGCCGAAAGGCATATCCCGGTAAAAAGCATCGCTGCTAACAAAAAGTATTTTTTCTTCATAATATGAAATTGGTTGATGTATAAAAAAGGTGAGCTGCACCATGCCGGGGCAGCCCACCTGTAGAGAACCTTATTATTCAGCGTCGCTGATGAATGGGTATTTGTAGTCGTGAGCGGGGTCGAACGTCTCCTTGATGGCCTGCGGGCTGGTCCAGCGAATCAGGTTGAGGTAAGAACCGGCCTTGTCGTTGGTGCCGCTGGCGCGGGCGCCGCCAAAGGGCTGCTGGCCTACCACGGCTCCGGTGGGCTTGTCGTTGTAATAAATGTTGCCGGCGGCATACTTCAGGATTTCCGCTCCTTTGCGCAGGGCCTTGCGGTCGGAGGCAAAAATAGCACCCGTAAGGGCATAGGGCGATGTCTCGTTGCAGAGGCGCAAGGTCTCCTCATACTTGGCATCCTCGTAGACATATATGGTGATGATGGGACCGAAGATTTCCTCACACATGGATTTGTATTTGGGGTCTTTGGCCAGTATGACGGTAGGCTGTATAAACCAACCCTTGCTCTTGTCGCCCGTGCCGCCGAATACGATTTCAGCATCTTTGCTCTTCTTGGCATGCTCAATATAGCGCATGCAGTTGTCGAACGAGGCCTCGTCGATCACAGCGTTTACAAAGGCGCTGAAGTCGCGCACGTCGCCCACCTTGATTTCGTCAAGCATCTTGCCCACGGTTTTCTGAACCTTGGGCCAAAGGCTCTTGGGAACATAGGCACGCGATGCGGCCGAGCACTTCTGTCCCTGGAACTCGAAAGCGCCGCGCACGATGGCGGTGGCTACCTGGTCGGCATCAGCCGAGCGGTGAACAAAGATGAAATCCTTGCCGCCGGTCTCGCCAACAATCTTGGGATAGGTCTTATAGTTGGCAATGTTGTCGCCGATTGACTTCCAGAAACTGTTAAACGTGCCGGTCGAGCCGGTAAAGTGGACGCCCGCGAGGTCGGCATCGGCAAAAGCCACCTTGCCAATCAGCGAGCCGCTGCCGGGCAGGAAGTTCACCACACCGTCCGGCAGGCCAGCCTCTTTGTAAATCTTCATGAGCAAATAGTTGGAAAGCATGGCGGTAGTGCTGGGTTTCCAAATGCACACATTGCCCATCAACACAGGCGAGAGGCAGAGATTGCTGGCGATGGAAGTGAAGTTAAACGGGGTGATGGCAAAAACAAAACCCTCCAGGGGGCGGTATGTTACATAGTTGAGCGTACCCTTGTCGCTGCAGGGCTGGTCGCTGTAGATTTGCGATGCATAAAAGGCGTTATAGCGCAGGAAATCCACCAGCTCGCATGCCGAGTCGATCTCGGCCTGCATGGTGGTCTTGCCCTGACCCAGCATTGTGGCAGCGTTGATCAGGTAACGGTACTTGCCGCTGATGAGGGTGGCAATCTTCAGCATAACGCTTGCGCGGTCAATCCAAGGGGTATTGGCCCACTCCTCATGGGCTTTCATGGCTGCGGCGATAGCGGCCTTCACCTCTTTCTCGCCCACCTTGTAGTACTTGGCCAGCACATGCTTGTTGTCGGTAGGCATAACGATTTCGCCCACCTCGTCGGTTTTCACCTCTTTGCCACCAATAATGGGGCAGATAGTGGTGGTTTTCCTGTACAGGTCTTCCAATGCCTTGCGGATTTCCTTACGCTCGGCGCTGCCGGGCTTGTAGCCCAAAACGGGTTCGTTCTCAGGCTTGGGGAACGTGAAAATTGTGTTGTTCATAAGAATCTATAATAGACATTTAATTATTGATAATCCACGCAAAAAGATTTGCAAATATACGATTTTTTTTCAAAATGCAAAAAAAAAATGTATCTTTGCAACTCGAAAATAACAAATACAGAACAAACATACACTGTCATGAAAAGATTAAGTATCATTATGATGTGCTTTGTTGCAATGGCCTTCGTGTCATGCGGCAGCACCACCGGAACATCGGCCGAGAGCGCTGCCAAGACCTCAGGGCGCAATACGGCCAGCGCACTCATCACCCTCTACAACTCATACAAAAACACTGGCACCGTGAGCCTCAGCAACCCCACTGACCTCACCGCCGCCCTCATGGTAGCCACCGGATACACCAACATGCGTACCTACTGGGGCGACGACAGCTACAAGAAAGCCTTTGCCGCAGGCATGGTGTCGGCCGGTTCGGGACTCATCACCGCCGCCAACGTAAACAGCATCATCACCACCATGAACAGCCTGACGGGCCTCAACGTCAATGCCGCCACCATCTCCAACAGTGTCGGCACCGTCACCGCCCTCATGCAGCTGCTGCAGGCCTTAGGCTCTGCCCCGGCCAACTAACAGCCAATCCTCCCAACCACTATACCACGGGCGGGACAGGCACTCTGCTTGTCCCGCCCTTTTACACCCATCCCCCACGCAAACATACCAATCCGCTTCCTCCCAATCCGCTGCAAAAGTACACACATTCCTTGCCACCCAAACCCCAACCTACCTCAACTTATCCAGCCTTCGTCCATCTGTCGAAATTTACCCCAATCGTCTACAGTAGTCAACAAAAAAGGGATGCCGACACAGCGTGTCGGCATCCAGTGTTCAGTTTTCAACCGTTCAATTCCCTATCACCAGCTTCTTGGTGACCACGCCGTGGGGTAGGCATATAGCTGCAATGGTCACCCTATACAGGATGGCCGAATCTGTTATCCTGTTTTTCAGGGTGGTGTCTCGTGTGTTTTTGGAAAAAAAACAGGGTTCAATTGGTGTTCTGAGATATAGCGGTCGCCATTAGTACCGAAATAAGAATTATAGTGAATGCGTATCACTGTGTCCATGGGTCGTTGCATATAGGCGCACACCGCTATACCCAGCACTTTCAGTGGTTGTTTTTTTTTCTCTTTTTTGTCGGCCTGCAGTTGTTTCCGGACCGTTGTTGCGACGCTCGTTGTTCGTTATTTCATGCGCAGTTATTCGATAGTTATTCGAATTGATTCGAGCAACTGCAAAGGAATTGCAGCAGAACGGCAGAAGAAGGAGCGGAGCAGGATTGGGCGTGGGATGGGACGGGGAGGGTGTGTGTTTGGGCATGCGGGATGGCTGGGCCGATGTTGCAGTTTGTACATGGCTGCATCGGCCCGGCGAAGGGGGGCGGCGGTTTGTGGGTGCCGGTAGGGTGGACTAAAGGGTTGTGCGGGAATAGTGCTCCACGGCGTCGGCCACGAGGAAGATGCTGCCTGTGACGAGGACAAGGTCGGTGTCCGGTTGGGCGGCGGCGCGGGCGGCGCGTATGGCTTCGCCCACCGCGGGGTAGGCCTCGCCGGCCATGCCGCAGGCGGCGGCAGCCCCGGCCAGTTGGGCTACGGGCAGGGCGCGCGGCACGGAGGGCTGTGTGTAGTAGTAGTGGACGGCGGGGCCGTGGGGGAGCATGTGGAGGATTTTCATGTAGTCTTTGTCGTTGACGCAGCCGTAGACGAGGTGCAGTTGCCTGTAGGGCAGGGTGGCCAGTTTGCCCAGCATGGCGGCGATGCCGTCGGCGTTGTGTGCGGTTTCGCAGATGGTGAGGGGTTGGGTGTCGACGGTTTCCCACCGGCCGTGGAGGCCGGTGTCGGTCACTACACGGGCTATGCCGTCGCGGATGTGCTGCCCGGATAGGGTGTAGCCTGCTGCGGGCAGCAGCTCCAGGGTCTGGAAGAGGGTGGCGAGGTTGTGGAGCTGGTAGCTGCCGCTAAGGGGGCAGGTGTAGACGGTTTGTGGCTCGAGGGGGGCGAAGGGGGTGTGGGTGCCGGGCCTGTGGTGCACGGTGAAATGGAGGTTGGACGGGCTGAGCGACGGCGGGGCCGGTTGTTCGATGATGCGGTAGTGGTCGTCGGCAAAGTGGATGGGGGATTGCATGGCGGCGGCCGCCCGTTGGAAGACGGGGCGTGTTTCGGGATGGGTTTCTCCGATTACGACGGGGATGTGGGGCTTGATGATGCCGGCTTTCTCGGCCGCGATCTTGGGCAGTGTGTCGCCGAGGAACTGGGTGTGGTCCAGTCCGATGTTGGTGATGATGCTAAGGTCGGGGGTGATGACGTTGGTGCTGTCGAGGCGGCCTCCCATGCCCACTTCGACGACTGCCACGTCGACCTGCTGCGCAGCGAAGTGGTCGAAGGAAAGCCCTACGGTCATCTCGAAGAAGCTGAGCTGAAGGGTTTGCATGTAGTCTTTGTGGGTTTCGACGAAACGGGTTACTTCTTCCTGCGGTATCATGGCGCCGTTGATGCGTATGCGCTCGCGGAAGTCGACCAGGTGGGGTGAGGTGTAGAGCCCCACTTTGTAGCCTGCCTGCATGAGGATGGAGGCCAGCATGTGGGATACGGAGCCTTTGCCGTTGGTGCCGGCCACGTGGATGGAGCGGAAGCGTTGCTCGGGGTGCCCGAGGTGCTGCATGAGGCTGACGGTGTTGGCGATGTCGGCTTTGTAGGCAGCCTGCCCTATGCGGTGGTACATGGGCAGGCTGTTGTAGAGGTATTGGAGTGTTTCGTCGTATGTCATGGTGTTGTTTTTTTTGGTGGTGGGATGGAGGGTGTTGGCCGGGTGGCGTTGCTGCACGGCGGCAGGTGGGTTAGTGGAGGGTGTAGGTGAGGCCCACGAGGCACAGGCCACGGTAGGACGGGTAGTTTTGCCAGTAGAAGTAGCGCTGGAAGAGCAGGTTGTCGAACTTGAGGAAGAAGCTGAGGGCTTTGTTGTGGCGGTATTCCAGTTCGAGGTTCAGCCCCATGCGCATGGGGAGTGTGAGGGTGCTGTCGGCCCCGGCGGCGTCCTTGACAGTGGCGTAGGGCATGGTGCCCAACACTTGGAATTCGGCGCGCCCGATTATTTTGTTTTCGTAGTTGACGGTGGCGGCAAGGGCTGCGTCGAAGTCGGGCCGGTAGTAGAGTGGCAGTTCCACGCGCTCGTTGTCGATGGTGACGGTGCGGTTGTTGTGGTAGATGTAGTAGTTGCCTCTGAGTTCGAGACGGAGCATTTCGTCGTTGAGGAACACGAAGCTGCCTCCCAGCTTGATTCGTGTCAGGCTGTCGTATACGGGTGTGAAGACGTTGTGGAGGGTGTAGCGGTCGTCGAGCCGGAAGGAGAGGTCGTCGTTGAGGTAGCTGTAGAAGCCATAGAGATTGAAGTCGATTTTTTTGCTGAGGTTGAGGCGTATGTTGGCGCCGAAGTCGTAGTGGGAGGTGGCGCGGACGGTGCTGTTGGGGGCGATGTAGGGGTTGATGAGGCGCAGGCGGTTCCAGCTGAGGGCTTCGATGTTGCCGCGTGCGGAGAGTGACACGTTGACCAGCTCGTGGAAGAATGATTTGCTCACCACGGCGTCGGGGTAGATGCGGGGTTCAATCTCGGGGATGTTGTAGCCGTCGAGGGCCACCACTGCGCCTGCATGGATTTGGAATCCTGAGAAGATGAAGTCGATGTAGGGGTTTACGTTGTAGAGACGGCGGTACTTGCTGTCGCTGAGGGCGCAGCGTCCGTTGGCGGTGTCGGCCAGGCCGGAGGCCAGTGTCAAGTCGTGACCCAAGGGGAGTTGGCTGGGGTTGAAGCTGTTGGCATAGCCGTCGTAGGTGAGGTGGAGGTAGGCAATGGCTTTGTATTGCTGGGCGATGGTGAAGCCGTAGTGGATGTTTCCGTCTACGTTGATGTTGAACTCGTTCTGCCCATAGGTGGCAAAGAGGTCGGTGATGCGAAGGTTGGCCTCGTAGCCAAGTGCGCCGGCGTCGGTGTTGAGTGTCTTGACTCCGAGGTTGAGACCGGCGGTGTTGTAGGCTATGCGATAGTCGGAGCGCAGTATGGAGTCGCGCGGGACTGCCATGACGCTATGGAGTGTGCTGTCGGAAAATCCGTAGTAGCGTGTGAAGTCGTTCTGAAGGCCCAGGTCGGCACTAAGCTGCAGGTGGTTGCGGGTGATATATTTGGCGAAGGCGGTGACGTCGGTGTAGGAGAAGGGAGCCTGGCCGTAGTGGTCGGGCGAGTAGAGGGTATCGACTGGGCGGCCTATGGTGCCCCACGAGGAGCGGTGGTTGGCGCGAACCCCGAAGGTGCGGTCGGTGCTGCGCAGTGAGTTATAGTAGAACTCGGCTAAGGGGGACCAGTAGTTGCCAAACCCCAGTTTCACATAGTTGTTGTAGAGGCGTGTGGCGGGTTCGCCAATGATGCGGGCTGCCTTGATGCGCGAGGGCTGGTAGAGCGATGTGAGACGCGTGGTGGTGATGTCGTAGGTGAGGTTTTTGGGCATGGTGGTGACCGTGTCGGTGATGGTGGGGGCCACATTCACTTTGGGCGACTCTTCGACGACGGGTTTGTAACGGCTGGTTACTACCACACGCTCGTTGTAGACATTGCTGTCGGCCTGGGCGCGGCACACCTGTCCGGCAGCCAAAAGGCATAGGGTTGTCAGTATGACGGGAATTCGTTGGTATCTCATGGCTATTGATTTTCGGGTTCTTTTTCAAGTTCGATGATTATCTCTTCTTCTTCGGGCTGGAGGGCTGGCTTTTCCTCTTCGAGGATGGCGTTGCGTTTTTGGAGTGCGAGTTGCACGAGTTCGTCGCCGTCGTAGTTGTCGATGATGCTCTGTAGGGTTTGTTTGGCCTGCAGGTTGTTGCCGCGGGCGTGGAATATGTCGGCCCAAAGGATGAAGGACTTGGCCAGCCAGTAGTCGCTGACGGGAGCGGCGGTGATGGTTTCGATTACCCGCTCGGCCCCGTCGTAGTCGGCCTGCAGGTAGCGGATTTCGGCTTTGCGGTAGGAGGCCTCGCCGCTGTAGTCGCCGTTGGTGGAGCCGGTCAGCAGGGAGTAGATGCTGTCGGCCACAGGGTATGTGGCCGGGGTGGCGTAGTAGCTGCGGGCCATGCTGATGCGTGCCTCGTCGCGCAATTCGTCGGTTATCTTGGGTTCGGCCAGCAGTTTGCGGGCGGCAGACACGATGCTGTCGCGCTGGTCAAGGTGAATCCAGCAGCGCAGGTAGCCCAACCGTGCCGATATGCGGTTGTTGTCGCTTTCGGCTACGGAGATCAACTGCCAGTAGAGGTCGAGGGCTTTGGTGAAGTTGTTCAGGTTGTAGGCAATGTTGGCGGCATTGTGGAGCGAGCGTTCGGTGAAGCCGTTGTTGCCTGCCATGGCCACCGCCTCGTAGTGGGGCAGGGCCTGCTCGTTCTGCCCGTTGCGGAAGAGGCAGTCGGCAGCATAGTAGTGGGCCTGCAGGTGGAAAAGGCCTTCAGGGAATTTGCTGAGGTAGCTCTCAAAGCTCTTCACTGAACTCTCGCAGTCGCCATTCATATACAGGTTCTCGGCGGACATGTAGAGGGTGCTGTCCTGCTCGACGGTGCTGACGTTGGTTTTCGTGGTGCGTTTCACATAGCTGAAGTACTCGTCCACGCGGTTTTGGCTCACATATATGTTTTTTACGGTGCTGAGGGCGTCGCGCGCCTCGTCGGTGCCGGCATAGTGGGTAAGCAGTTGGTCGAAGATGTCGAGTGCCTCGTCGTTGCGGTCTGTGTTATAGTAGATAAGGCCCATGTTCAGCAGCGCGGTTTTCACCAGGCTGTTCTGGGGATACTTGTTGCGGAAGTTGTTGAAGTACATCAACGCCATAGGGTTGTTGTCGCACACCAGATAGGTGTTGCCAACCTCGAACAGGGCCTTGGCAGCCAGTGGCGAGTTGTTGAAGCGCTCGAATATCTGGTTGAGATAGGTGAGTTTGTCATGGTACTTGCCCATTGCGCCATAGGAGAGGGCTTTCTGGTAGGTGGCATAGTCGGCGTCGGCGTCGCCAGCCTCTATCACCCGGTCGTAGTACTTGATGGCGTCGGCATACTTGCTGTCGAGATAGCTGCAGTCGCCCAGGCGGTTGTTGACATCGTTAATCTGGTGCTTGTCGATAGTGGCATCGGCCAGCCGGAGGAAAATCTTGAAGTCGTCGGTGGCATCGGCTATGTTGTCGCGCTTCATGCTGAGGTATCCGTGGGTGTAGAGTGCCTGGCGGTAGTAGGGCGAGGTGGTGGCATTGCTGCTTACCATGAAACGGTCGAGGGTCTTGCCGGCCGCCTGGTAGTCGCCCATACGGTAGCGGGCCTCGGCCAGCAGGTAGTAGGCGTCGGTGGTATACTTGGACAGGGCGTTGATTTGTGCCGCCTTGGAGAAATAGGTGGCGGCGGTCTTCATGTTGCCCGTGTTGAACACTTCGATGCCACGATTAATCACAATGCGCTGGTAGGCTTGGTTCATCGACGGGCTGCGGTCGGGTATTTTCTCAATCAGCGTGAGGGCATCCTTGTAGTTGCGGGTGCTGAAATAGAGGGAGCTGAGTATCTCCTGCACCTCAGTCTTGTGCTTGCTCTTGGGGTATTTGGCCAGGTAGTCCTCAAACGAGCGGATAGACTCGTTGTAGGGGTTGGCGTTCAGCTCGTACGAAAGCTTGGCATAGTTGAAAAGGGCGTCCTCCTTAATCTTGGGGTCGTAATCCATGCGCGAGGCCTGCAAAAACATGCTGCGTGCCTCGTTCTTGCGTCCCAGCTTTATGTCCACATCGCCCAACACATAGAGCGCGTTCTGCGCCACGCTGTCGTCGCATACGGTTTTCTTCGACAGGTAGAACTGTGCCGAGTCATACTGGTGCAGCATGTAGTGGCAATAGCCTATCTGGTAGTAGCTGTCCTGCGGCGTGCAGGCTGCGGGGGCTGCGGCTGCCTTCTTACCCTTGGCGGTGCCGGGGGCGATGTCCTGAACGGGTGCCGTCTCCTCTTTGTCGCGGTTGCGAAGTGCCGCCATGTAGTAGTCGAGGGCGTTCTTATACTCCCCACGGTTAAAGTAGACCTCCGCCACCATCTGCCTTATCTCATTCTTCTTGAACACATCCTCCTCCAGCAGCAGCGTGGGTGCCATCTCGAGCAGCTCGTCGTTCTTGCCCAGGTAGTAGTAAATACGTGCCACATACGATGGTACAATCTTGGCAAACTTGTTGTCCGACTGCAGCTTTTCAAAATTGCGCAAAGCCAGGTCGTACTTGCCCTCCATATACTGAAGGTGGGCATAGTAATAGAGCGAGGCATTCGTATACTTGGTGCGGCCGTTTATGTCCTGCGAGAAAAACTTCTTGGCCTCGGCATAGTCCTCGTCCACAAAGTAGCAGTAGCCTACCTTGAAGTTATACTCGCTCCGGTGGCCATACTCCACCTCGCGGGCGGGCACCTTCTTGTAATATTTCAAAGCCTTGGCATAGTCGCCTGCCGCATAGTGATAGTTGCCCAGATAAAAATTGGCCATATTGACATGCTTGTTCTGCGGGTAAAGGCGCAGAAACTCTGTGAGCCTAAAGTCGGCGTCGCGGTTGCCCAGCTTCTCGGCGCACACGGCACCGTAAAAACAAGCCTCGCTGGCCATCTCGGCGTCCACTCCTGCGGCATCGGCCCCCATTTTGTCAAACAGACTCTGGGCCGAGGCATATTTTTCTTTCTGGTAAAGGTCTACCGCCTGGCGGTAAAGTTGCCTCACGGCCTCGTCCGGCGACGACTTTTGGGCAAAAACCGTCGGCGTGCACAACGCCATAACCGCAATAACTAAAAGTGATTTAATACGTTGCATAAATGATATGTATTGACTTCAAAAGTCAAAGTTACTTATAATAAATAACAACCACGCCCATTGGTCGCTTTTTTTTTCAACAAACCAACGTTAATCACACACAGGCATAGGTACTTTTCATCCACGAGGAAAGGACTATCCGCCTCAACCCTGAACAATGGGTCCCGTCGCCCGTTGCACAGCGATATGAAAACAAGCGAATGTGCCAGCGTGCAATCCGGTTATCCGGTATGGCACACCAACACATTCACCGATTGGCCTTTTGCCGGTCTACTCGTCCTTGTATCCGGCAGCTATGCGGGCGCGTTTGCGCTCTATCTCGTCAAGTATAATCTTGCGTATGCGGAGGGAAGAGGGGGTGATTTCCAGGTATTCGTCGTCGCGAATGTATTCCATGGCCTCCTCGAGCGAGAACTTGACGGGAGGAATGGTCGTCGACTTGTCGTCGGCGCTCTTGCTGCGCATATTAGTGAGGTTCTTGGCGGTGACGACATTGATGACGATGTCGTTGCCGGGTCGCAGGCTCTCGCCTATCACCTGACCGGCATACACGTGGTCGCCGGGCTCAATGAAGAACGGCCCGCGGTCTTGCAGCTTGCTGATGCTGTAGGCCGTGGCCTCGCCGGTCTCCTTGGCGATGAGGGCACCCATCTTGTGGTCGTCCATCTCGCCTTTCCAGGGTTCGAAGCCTGAAAAACGGTGTGCGATGACGGCCTCGCCGTTGGTGGCGGTGAGGAGGGTATTGCGCAGGCCGATGATGCCGCGTGAGGGAATCATGAAATCGAGCTGCACACGGTCTCCCTTGGTATCGATGGTGCCGATTTCGCCCTTGCGTCGGGTGACCACATCGATTACCTTGCTCGAAAACTCCTCCGGTACCAGCACGGTGAGCTGCTCCACCGGCTCGCATTTCTGCCCGTCAATTTCTTTTATGATGACCTTGGGCTGCCCCACCTGCAGCTCGTAGCCCTCGCGCCGCATGGTCTCGATGAGGATGCTCAGGTGCAGGATGCCGCGACCGTATACCAGCAGGGCGTCGGGCGAGGAGGTCTCCTCCACGCGCAGGGCGAGGTTCTTCTCCAGCTCCTTGAACAGGCGGTCGCGCAGGTGGCGGCTGGTCACAAACTTGCCTTCCTTGCCGAAGAAAGGCGAGTTGTTGATGGTGAAGAGCATGCTCATTGTGGGTTCGTCCACCTTGATGGGGGGCAGCGGCTCGGGGTTCTCGCTGTCGCAGATGGTGTCGCCAATCTCAAACATGACGTTCTTGTCCAGGTCGAGCAGCACGGCGCAAATCTCGCCGGCCTCTATCACGTTTTTGGTGCGCTCTTTGCCCAGACCTTCGAAGGTGTAGAGCTCCTTGACGCGGGTGGCTATCTGGCTCTGGTCGCGCTTTACGAGGGTGACGGGCTGCCCGGCCTGCAGTGTGCCGCGGTTTAGGCGGCCGACGGCAATGCGTCCGAGGTAGCTGCTGTAGTCGAGCGACGAGAGCATCATCTGCGTGTTGCCCTCGCTCACCCGGGGTGCGGGTATGTGCTCCACAATCAAATCCATGAGGTAGGAGATGTCGTCGGTCGGGGTCTTCCAGTCGGCACCCATCCAGCCCTGTTTGGCCGAACCGTAGGCGGTGGGGAAATCCAGCTGGTCGTTGTTGGCGCCGAGGTTGAACATAAGGTCGAACACGGCCTCCTGTGTCAGCTCGGGGTCGCAGTTGGGTTTGTCCACTTTGTTGATTACCACTATGGGCTTCAGTCCCAGCTCTATGGCTTTCTGCAGCACAAAGCGTGTCTGCGGCATGGGGCCTTCAAAGGCGTCCACCACCAGCAGCACACCGTCTGCCATGTTGAGCACGCGCTCCACCTCGCCGCCAAAGTCGCTGTGGCCCGGTGTGTCGATTATGTTTATTTTGTGTCCCTTGTAGCGGATGGAGACGTTTTTGGAGAGGATGGTGATGCCGCGTTCGCGCTCCAGGTCGTTGTTGTCGAGGATGAGTTCACCGGTCTCTTGGTTCTCGCGGAAAAGCTGTGCCTGGTGCAGCATGCGGTCGACAAGGGTGGTCTTGCCGTGGTCCACATGTGCAATAATGGCAATATTTCTAATATTTTGCATCGGTTTGGGGTGTTGATTTAAAACTTGCAAAGTTACATAATTTTCTTTAATCATTCGCTTTTCGGCGCGAATATTAACATCAATTATCAACCGTGGCCTGCCTTGCGGTCCCTGACGGGAGGTGTGTACGGCCCGTGTTGGGGCGATGTTTCGCCGCCCTTTGGCCGATGCTTTTTGTGTTGTTCAAGGGCAGTTGTTCTACAGTTCTTCGAATTGTATAGAATAATTCCAAAGGAATTGCCGATGAAATGGGGAGCAAGGATTGGGCATGGGGCGGGGCAGGAGTTGCCGTTATCCGATTTTGGCAAGGTGGAGGTTGGCGAGGCACACGGCGTATTCTTTTTCTTCCTCTTTGGGGCGCCAGGCCACGACGTAGCTTACCTGGGCGTCGGTTACCCGGTAGCCCCGGGCTTCGAGTTGCGTGAGTTTTTGGGCGCCTTTGTCCGACAGGGCCGCCACGCATTGGCCTTGGCGGTTGTAGAGGAGGCGGTCGGCGTAGCGCAGGGGGTCGCCGCTGCGCAGGGCCAGCACCTCGCGTTTGCGGTCTTTGATGAAGTTGAGGAATATGTCGCGGAGGGTGAGTGCGATGCAGAGCGGCATGCTGTCGGCCGGGGTGGCGTGGTGCACGATGGGGGTGGCCATGGTGCAGAAGGGTGTGTTGTGGGTGTGGATGTAGAGTTGCTGTTTGGCGCGGGTGAGGCCTACGTAGAGGGTGCGCAGCTGGGCGGGGTCGTCGTTGCGGAGGGTGGGGACGACGAGGTGTACGGTGTCGAACTCGCGCCCTTTGGCTTTGTGGATGGTGGAGACGAAGAGTGTGGAGCGGTCGGACTGGATGAAGTCTTCGGTGTCCGACTCGTAGAGGTATTCGGCGAGGTCGCTGCGGTAGATGACGGGGTGGGTGGCCTCGAAGTCGGCGAAGAAGCGCTGCATGATGTCGAGGCAGCTGCTGGTGCTGTATTTTTCGAGGGTGCGCTGTTTGGCGCGGTCCCATTCCCGGCGGGGGCAGACGCCGGTGGGGTCGTCGGGCAGGTGTTTGAGGAAGTAGCGCACTTCGGCCAGGTGGATGAAGCGGAAGCTGTCCATGGATTGCAGGAGGCGGGTTTCGATGCCTTGGCGCTGCAGCAGGTAGGCCAGTTGCAGGGCTTCTTCGTTGGTGGTGGTGAGGAGGCATGCGGTTTGCCCACCGCGTAGGGAGCGGGCTATGGTGCCGGTGGTGTCGGCAAGGAAACGGGGGCTGTCGTACCGGTGCAGCTCTATGGTGCCGGGTTCGTGGCTGTGGGCGGTGCAGGGCGTTTTTTTCATGCGGCCGGGCAGGAGGGTGGCGAACCGGTTGGCAAGGGTCACGATGGACTGGGCGCTGCGGTAGTTGGTGGTCATTTCGTAGAGGGTGGCGCCGTGGCGGGTGACGAGGGCTTTGAGGTTGGCCGAGTCGGAGCCGCGAAAGGCATAGATGTTCTGGTCGTCGTCGCCTACGGCTATTACCCGCATGTTTTCGTTGCGGAGCATGAGGGCTTCGAGCAGCCGGCTTTCGTCGGCGCCCATGTCTTGCGCCTCGTCGATGACGAGGACGCTTTTTACGATTTTGGATTCTTCCACTTCGCCGCTTTCTATCATGTCGGCGGCCTGTCGCACGGCGTTGCGGGCTTGGTCGAGGTTGCCCGGTTTGCCGAGGAGGTCGAAGCTGTAGGAGTGGAAGGTTTTGATTTCGAGGAAATGGGCTGCGTTGCCTATGAGTTCGAGGAGGCGTTTTTTGAATTCGGTGGCTGCCGAGCGCGAGAAGGTGAGCATGAGCATTTGCTCGTGCTTGACGTCTTCCATAAGCAGGAGGGAGGCCAGTTTGTGCACCAGCACGCGGGTTTTGCCGCTGCCGGGGCCGGCGGCCACTACGATGTGGCGCGATTGCTTGTCGTTGATGATTTGTAGCTGCCGCGGGTCGAGGCTGCCGAATATTTGCCGGTATTTGGCCGGGGTGATGTTGGCTTCGATTTCGGTTTTGCGCTCGCCTTTGAAGTATTTGGATATGAACCGGCGGAAGTCCATTTGGAAGTAGTCGTTGACGAATTGGAGGGCTGCGCCGTAGTCGCGTACCATGAGGTTGGCGTATGCGCCGACGATGTGTATTTGGCGTATGCGCATTTTGTAGAATTCGTCGAGCATGCGGTATTGCTCTTTGTTGTAGCGGGTGCGGCGGTCGGTTTTGCGGGTGAGCTGCATGGAGTTGTATATGACCAGGAAGCCGCCTTCTATTTTGAGCAGTGCGGTTTTTGAGAGGTAGAGGAGTGCTTCCTCTATGTCGGCCAGGGTGGTGTTGTGGGCTGTGCCGAGTTGTAGTTGCTGTTGGCTTTGCAGGTAGCGGTTGAGCAGTGCCACTTCGGAGAAGTTGACCAGTGTTTTTTGGTTGGGGTCGACGGCTATGGGGGCGGCCTGGCCGGTGTTGGCGGCTGTGCTGGGGAGGGTGGTGAGCTCTTTGACGATGAACCGGCAGAGGTCGGCGCGGCGGCCGAACCGTTGGGCGAGGGTGTCCTCGGCCGGCAGGCTGACGGTTACGTTGCCTGTGGCGGTGTGTTCTTCTTTTTGTATGTAGCCTTTTATGGAGAGGAAGTAGAGCAGTGTTTTGATGCGGCGCACGGTGGTGTGGGGGATGCCGTTTTGGGTGGCTTTTTCGTTCAGGTCTTTGTAGTTGAATTGTGCGGTGCCGGTGAGCAGCTGGGTTATGATGAACTGTTCGAGGCGAAGGGTTTGCTCCAGGTCGCGGGCGGTGGTGGTTTTCTCTATCCAGGCCTGCATGTCGTGCGAGTCGGTGAGCAGACCTTCCTGCCGCATGAGGTTGACGTTGTGTACGACGCTTTCTTTGGTGAGGCCGAGCATGTCGGCCAGGTAGTCGATACGGCTTTCGGTTTCGCTGTCGGTGGCGCGGTTGCTGATGAGCGAGCGTATGATGCGGGCGGCCTCTTCGCGTGTGGTTTGGTCGAAGAGGGGTGAGCGGTTGAGGCGGGCGCGTGCTTCGTCCATGTTGCCGACGGTGATGCCGGTGGCGAAGACGTGGGGCACGTTGTTTCCCCGTTCTATGTAGCCTGCGTCCTCGAGTGCGGCGACGGCGGCTTTGACGCGGGTTTCGATGTCGAGGGTGTCTTCGTTCCAGCCGGCCTGACGGGCTATTTCGAGGGGTGAGCAGTTGATGGTGGCTTGGGTGGGGGTGAGTTTTTTGATGGCCTGCCACACTTGCTGTATTTCGCTGATGCTGAGTTTTGTCTGGTTGAGGAGGATGAAGTGTTTGTCGAGGTCGTTGTCGTTGTAGAGTACGTAGCATTCGGCGTTGGTTTTGGGGTCGCGTCCGGCGCGTCCGGCTTCCTGCACGTAGTTTTCGAGCGAGTCGCTGATGTCGTAGTGTATTACTAAGCCCACGTCTTTTTTGTCCACGCCCATGCCGAATGCCGAAGTGGCGACTATCACTTGTGCCTGTCCGCTCATAAAGGCGTTTTGGTTGCGCACTTTGGCCTCGGATTCCATGCGGCCGTTGAAGGGCAGGGCTTTGATGCCGTCGGCGTTCAGGTGCTGGCTGAGTTCGTGGGTGCGTTTGGTGCGGGAGACGTAGACGATGGTGGGGCATTTGCGCCCGAGGATGAGGTTGCGCAGGAGGTTGTATTTGTCGTTGGGGGTGTCGGCATGGATTACGGCATAGCGCAGGTTTTTGCGTTCGGCCGAGGCGGCAAATATCTTGAGGTTGAGGCCCAGTTCCTTTTGGAAATAGTCGACGATGTCGGCGACGACTTTTTGCTTGGCGGTGGCGGTGAAGCAGGAGATGGCGATGGGTTGTTGCTGGTGCTTTGTTTCCTGCAGTTGCCTGATGTATTTGCCGATATAGAGGTAGTCCACCCTGAAGTCGTGGCCCCAGGCCGAGAAGCAGTGGGCTTCGTCGATGACAAAACGCACGATGTTGCGCCCGGTGAGCAGCCGCTGGATGGTGGAGGAGCGCAGCATTTCAGGCGAGATGTAGAGGATGTTTGCCGTGCCGGAGGCCACTTGGTTGATTGCGTCGGCGCGCTCGATGGGGTCGAGCAGTCCGTTGATGGCTACGGCGTCGCTGATGCCCCGTTCGGTGAGGTTGTCCACTTGGTCTTTCATGAGCGACTGCAGTGGGGAGATGACCACGGTGAGGCCATGGGTGTTGCGCCCGGCCATGAGGGCTGGCAGCTGGAAGGTGAGGGATTTTCCGCCGCCGGTGGGGAAGATGGTAAGGAGCGACTGGTCGTGGAGGGCGGCTTCGACGGCTTGCTGTTGCATGGGTATACCATCGAAGGTGCGGAAGGTGTCGTAGCCGAAGAATTCTTTTAGGCCTTGGCGGGCGTTGAGGTGGCTGAGGCAGTAGGTGCAGTTGTCGCAGGGGGTGTTGCGCAGGAGGTTCATGACGTTGGCCACTTTGGGATAGTTGCGTATTACCCATGCGGGGGTCATGGACACGATGTCGTCGGCGCTTATCACGGCCAGGGCATAGGCCAGTTCGACGGGGTGGCTGCGAGCAAGTGCCCCAAGGTTGGCGTGGCTGCAAAGCTTGCCGTGGTATTCGTGTTCGATGAGAAGGGGCAGGTCGGCCCACGGCAGGTTGATGCCGTGGTGGGTGAAGAAGCCACTGAATTCGGCTTGGTTGTGGAGGAGGTGATAGTAGATGGTTTGTTGTGCGGGTGAGAGGCGGTGCCATGCGGCCACTTCGTCGAGGTAGAGTTCACGGGTTTTTATGGCGTCGCCGAGGGGGTTGTTCAGGTCTTCGGTTTGCAGTTTGTAGTCTTTTACCAGGTGGTGGTTGGGCTTTTTGGGGAAGAGGAGGGGGGAGAGGTAGAGGGTGTCGATGATGAGGTGCCCGGCAGGCGACGGCTGGCGGATGTATTTGAGGTCGTGTTTGATTATGTTGTGTCCGCACCAGGTGCCGCATGGGGACAGGAAGGCGGCAAATTCGGAGGCGCTTTGGGTGTGGATTTCGGCTCCGCCATCGGTTATGGCTCCATAGTCGGCCACGTGGTTGTGCGGGCTTTGCCCGGCAGGGTGGCTGGTTGCCACTTCGGTGTCGAGGAAGGCAATCATGGTGTCATTTGCCAGATGGCGGCTATCCGTTTTTGTCGGCGGAGTGGGAAGAGGCGGTCTTTTACGGTACGTTTTAGGTATTTGAAGAGGGGGCGGCGGATGCGGCAGTGGGGATAGGGGGAGAGGCGGCGGTAGTTTTCCCACAGGGTGTGGAAGGCGCCGCCGCTGTAGCGGTAGTGCCAGGGTTTGGTTTTGCCGCAGTAGTGGATGATTACCGCTTGGGGCAGTTCGCGAAGGAGGGTTTGGTGGTAGGTTTCGGGAAGGCATTCCCAGTAGTATTTGAGCAGGTTTTTTGTCTGCAGGTTGTAGCGTTCGGGCAGCCACAGTTTGTTGTCGTGCATTACTCCGTTCAGCACGTCCTGGTCGTTGTAGGGCAGGTTGTCGCGGTGTTGGTGGATGTAGTCTATCATGCGGGCCTCGAGGTTGTGTTGCCGCCAGTGGTGGAGGTTGATGAGCAGGATTCCTGCATTGAAGTAGCCATGGCGGTGGTCGTAGTCCAAATGGTCGTAGGTGTTGTTTTCGTATGTTATCCATCCGTCGGGTACGGCGGCTATGGCTTTGCCGTCCATGTTGATGGACCACATGGGTTCGAGGCTGCCGGTGACGATGGCGTCGCTGTCGAGGTATATGGCTTTGTCCACGTCGGGTGGGAGCAGTCGGCATGCCAGCAGGCGATAGTAGGTTGGGGTGGTGATGTGGTTTAGTGTCTGGCTAATGGGGAAGTTTTGGGTGAGGCTGTTGTCGACAGGCACGATGTGCACGGTTTGGCCATAGCGTTTCCCCAAGCGTTGGTATTTTTTGCGGTTGCCCGAGGAGAAGGATTTGTCGCAAAGGACATATACAGCAAGGTTGTTGTTGCGGTTGTTTTCAAAGAGGGATGTGAGCATTACACCACAATAGGGTGCGAAAGGGTTGTCGGAGGCGCAGATGATGTTGATGGGCATTGCGTTTTACTCAATGGTGAATTTGAAGCTGCGGTATTTGGTGGAGGTGGAGGGGTTTTCGGTGACGCGGAGTTTTTCGTTGCCAAAGCTCATGATGCGGCTGTCGTCGAGGTTTTCGGTGCGGTAGGTGGCAAAGAGGCTGTAGAAGGCGTCGAGGAATTCTTGAGAGCGGATGTCGATAAGCAGTTCGTAGCACATGTCGTATTGGGCATCGAGTTTGAATGTGCAGCGGTAGTCGGCAGTGTTGATTATCATCACACCTTCCACCCCGTTGCCGGCAGGCATGTAGGTGATGTCGAACGATTGGCTCTCGGCCCGTTCGTTGCCCACAAAGGCACCGAGGGACTGGATTATGTGGTGCGCGTCGCGCCCCAGTTGTTCGGGTATGTAGTCGGGCTGAGCCTGGCTCCATGCCGCGGTGCCCATGGCAAGGGCAAGGAGGAGTAGTGCTATGTGTTTCATTTTGCTGAGAGTCTTTCTAATACGGTTCCGATGGTTTGGTGCATTTGGCTGTGGTAGTCGTTGAGGAAGGTGCCGGCAGGCCGGTTGGCGATGATGAGGCACACGGTGAGGGCTTCATGCCCTAAGGAGCGGGCAAAGCCATAGATGGCCGACGTCTCCATTTCAAGGTTGGTGACAGGGGTGCCTTTCCATGCGAATGAGGCCAGGCGTTCGTTGAGATGGTCAATAGAGGGGGCGAGCCGTATGTGCCGCCCTTGTGGGCCATAGAAGCCGGGAGCGGTGACGGTGATGCCGATGTGCATGTCGTGTCCTATCCGGTCAAGGAGTCGTTGGCTGCCTGCGACGCAGTAGGGGGTGGCCAGCCGGGGGGAGAGGTCGAGATGGCTGAGGAAGGCGGTTTCCATTTCTTTCTCGAACCCTTCGTCGGTATGGCGGTAGTAGTTGAGCAGGCCATCCATACCTATGGCGTAGCGCGAGGCCACGAGGCTTCCGCAGTCTACCTCGGGACGCAGCGACCCACTGGTACCGATGCGCACAAGGTTGAGGCTTCGGTGTTGGGAAAGGGGGGTGCGGGTGGTGAGGTCGAAGTTGGCGGCGGCATCCAGCTCGGTGGCGACGATGTCGATGTTGTCGCACCCCATGCCAGTGGAGAGTGCCGTGAAACGGCAGCCGTGGTAGGAACCCGTGAGGGCATGCAGTTCGCGGTTGTGGGATTCGACTTCTATGGTCTCGAAGAAGTTCTTGAATGTGTTTACCCTGTCGGGGTCGCCTACCAGCAGAACGTTGTCGGCAAGCTGTTCGCCGGTGAGGTGAATGTGGTAAAGGCTCCCGTTGGGAGCCAGTACCAGTTCGCTTTCTTTGATTGACACTTTATGTAAGATGTTAAAGGTTTCTGTGTTCAGTTTCTTTGTGAGGTGCCTCGTGTGGCGGCGCCGCGGTTGCCGCTTTGTGTGGAACGTGTGGCGGTGCGGCTGTTGTTGTCGGAATTGCTTTGCGTTGCACTTGTGGAGCGTGAGGCGCCTGTGCGGAAGGTAGAGCTTGTGTTACTGCGTGTGGCGGTTGTGGTATTTTGTCTGGTGTCAGTACGTGTGGTGGTACCGCGGCTGTTGTTTTCGTTGCTTTCGCTGCTGCGGGTTGCAGAACTCTGCTTGGAGTTGCTGCGGGAATTGTTGTTGTCGGTGCTTATGCCGCTGCGTGAGGACGAGCTGCCACGGGAGTTGCTGTTGTCGGTGCTTACGCCACCACGGGAGGATGAGCTGCCACGGGAGTTGCCGTTGTCGGTGCTTATGCCGCTGCGTGAGGATGAGCTGCCACGGGAGCTGCCGTTGTCGGTGCTTATGCCGCTGCGGGAGGATGAGCTGCCACGGGAGTTATTGTTGTCGGTGCTTACGCCACTGCGGGAGGATGAGCTGCCACGGGAGTTGCTGTTGTCGGTGCTTACGCCACTACGGGAGGATGAGCTGCCACGGGAGCTGCTGTTGTCGGTGCTTATGCCACTGCGTGAGGATGAGCTGCCACGGGAGCTGCCGTTGTCGGTGCTTACGCCGCTGCGTGAGGATGAGCTGCCACGGGTACTGCCTTCGTTCACGACTCCGGTACGGGATGGAGCGGTGGATGTGGTGCCTCGACCTGTGGCGCGGTCGGTGACGGTGATGGTGTTGTTTTGGCGGTCGCTGGTTATGCGGTTGCCGTTACGTCCGGTGGGATTGTTTTGCACGGTAGAGGCGGAACGGGGTGCTGTGACGCGGCCAACCAAAGGCAGGTTGTCGTATTGGTAGCCCTGGGGTGTCTGGTGCCAGCCGGGGTACTCTTTGCCTGGGGTGTAGGGTTTGGGGGGCATGGGAGCGGGATGACCTGGCAGTCGCAGGTAGTAGGGGTGGTAGTGGATTGTGGGATGGAGGTGCCAGTGCCAGCCGGGACGGTGGATGTCGTAGTGGTAGGTGTAGTAGAATGTGACCGGGCGCGGCGCACGCACGAATGGGTTGTATGGCGGCATGGCCCATGCGAAGGTAGGCCGTGTGCGTGTGTATTTGAAACGGAGATACTGTGCCGCACTGTAGATGTTGCGGTTTTGCATAAGGTAGATGCATTCGAGGTCTATGGGCATGTAGATCTCCTCGCCTGTGTAGGCATCGTAGCCATAGAGCCATATTTCGTAGAACGATGAGCTGATTTGTTCGGCCCACACCTCGTTGATAAGCACGTAGGTGGGCAGTTCATTCTCGTAGCCGCAATATATCATCAACTCGTTTTGGCTGTTGAGCGTGGCCACGGTGCGGGCTGCCTGGCTGTAGGTGAAATAGAGGATGTTGTTTGCTGCTACTGTCATTGTGGCCATCAGCAGGGCCAGCATTAGAACAATCTTTTTCATGGTTGCCTGTAGTTTTTTGGGTTTCTTTTTTATTAGGTATTTTGATTATCCAAATTATTTTGCAAAGATACAACTTTTTAATGGAAAATTAGGATTTGGGGGCAAAAAAGTTGTAGGTTGGGAGATGGGGAGCATGTTAGAGGCGGTTGATGACGGTGGAGGAGGTGGGGGAGAGACCGGGAGGGGTGACCATCAGGCTGACGGGGTTGGCCAGCGGCACTCGTTTGTCGGACAGGGAGATTCGGACTGTTTTTCCGTGCTGGTTGGTGATGCCTCCAAGGGCTATGCGGTTGATGCCTCGGACTGGGTGAGAGCTGGGGTTGCCGCGATAGTGGACGAGCCGAGGGCGGAGCAAGAACGGCGCATCAACGGTGAGACCGTCGATGAAGATGTCGGGCAGGCATTTGCTTTTCAGTTCGGGACGTGGGGGAGTGACGGTGTCGTTCAGTCCTGCCTCGATTAGTGTAAAGCGTTGTCGGGTGAGGCGCCAGTTGCAGTTGCGGAGCTGCAGGGTGAAATGGGGATAGGCGTTGTAGGAGTGTTCGATGAGCAGGGGTGTGAAGTTGTCAAATGTGCAGCTGTCGTGGAGTATGGTGCCGTAGACGGAGGAGTACTGGTTGTAGCTGTCGGTTTGCAGGCAGTGGCGGAAGGTGACGTTGCGTCCGTAGCAGTGGATGTCGAAACGGTCGAAACGGCAGTGGTCGAAGAGGGTGTTGTGCATGTTGTTGGTGCCGAATAGCCCCCATGGGGTACGGGCTGTGAGGTGGTGGACGCGTGTGTCGCGGCAGTTGTCCATAAGCAGGCCGTAGCCGCTACGGTCGGGTTGGGAGTAGGAGCCGAGAATGGTGAGGCTGTCGAGCATTATGTCGGCACAGTTGTATATGCGTATGATGCGGTCGTCGACGAGGGTTGATGCCGGGGTGACTACGGTGACGTGGGCGATGGTGGCGCGACAAATGTTTTCGAGGTTAAGAAGGAATGTTTTGCAGGTGGAAAGGCTGTCGCGCAGCAGTGTGAGGCGGGAGAAGAGGAAGGCTGAGGTGTCGGTGACGGGTCGTCCTATCAGTCGTGGACGCGACACGGTGCCACAGTAGGGCATGGCTGGGCGGTCGAGGCTGTGGCCATTTTCGAGCCGCAGCAATTCTTGGCGGTAGTGGCCGTAGGTGTGTCCGGTGCGGAGGTGTACCCAAGGGGTGCTGTCCACCACAGAGAGCAGCCAGCGCCCGTGGTCAAGGTGGGGTATGGGGGTGAAGTCGCCACTGTCGATGGCAGCGGATAGTATGCTGTCGGGTAGGCCGATAGCTAAGTGTTGCATGGGTGGGGTGAGTGCAAAAAGGAAGATGTCTTTGGATGTATTGTTGACAATGAAGACCGTGTTGGCGAAGTCGTTGTGCAGGCCCAGGGGGATGGGTTGTGCATCGGTGGGGATATCCAACCGCAGGGTGTCGATGCCGCGGTAGTCGATGGTGTCGCCTGTGGCAAGGGCGTTGAGGTGGGCTTGGCGCAGGATATGGAAACGGCTTGTCCCGTCGGTGGCATTGGCAAGGAGACGGGAAAGGGAGGTGGACTTGGCGGTTTGTGCGAAGGAGGCACAGGCCAACAGCGAGAAAATCAGTGCGGGGAGAAGGCGCCTCATTGTGGGTTATTTGTCATATTCTTCCCAGTAGTCGGCGTTTTTGATACCGAGTTCTTTGGGATGGAAGACAGGCTTTTGCCCTTGTTTTTGCTGGCGTTCGTAGTCGCGCAGGGCACGGAATGCCACGGGCGAGAGTAGCAGGATGGCGATGATGTTTATCCAGGCCATCATGCCCACCCCCATATCGCCGAGACTCCAGATGATGCCGGCCTCTTTGAGGCTGCCGAAGAGGACGGAGGCAACGAAGAGGATGCGCAGTATGTTGATTAGGATGTTTTCGTTTTTTCGGGTGTCGAACATCTTGCGGTCGCGGTGGCGGGCAATGGCAAGGTGCTCCTTGCCAAAATATTTCTCCTGTGTTTTAAGCCGGTGTTGGCGCGCTTTGGAGAAGAGGTATACCAGGCTGGTCTCGGCGTAGTAGTAATAGGCCATGACGGTTGTGAAGGCAAAGAAGAAGAGGGTAATGGAGATGACGATGCCGCCCCAGCCGTTGCTCAGAAGGGTGGAGAGGGCGGCAATGGTATATTCCACGCCGGGCAGGCCGAGGTTTGCGACAGGGGATTTGGCCAGATAGCCACCGGCTGGGTCCATGATGTTGTAGCAATTGGTGGCCAGCAGCATGACGGCGGTGGCGGTGCAGACAAGCAGGGTGTCGACATAGACGGAGAAGCCTTGCACCAGACCCTGCTTTACGGGGTGGTCTACCTTGGCGGCGGCAGCCACAATGGGAGCGGTTCCCTGTCCGGCCTCGTTGCTGTAGATGCCGCGTTTTACCCCCCATGCGATGGCAGCGCCAACGATGCCGCCCAAGGCCTGATGGTAGCCAAATGCGGCTGCAATCATGTCGCGGAAGGCTCCAGGGACAGCCGGAGCGTTGGCAATAAGGACTACGATGGAGAGGATGACGTAGGCGACAGCCATAAATGGGGTGACGATTTCGGCCACCTTGGAGATGCGTTTTACGCCCCCTATCACCACGAGTGCGATGAGGACTGCGACTGTTACCCCCACTATCCATGGGGCAATATTGAAGGTGTGGGAGAAAGACTGGGCTATGCTGTTGCTGTGGATGGGCGGCAGGCACAGGGCGCAGGCAAAAACAGTGGTTACGGCAAAGATGACTGCCAGCCAGGTGCAGTTGAGTCCTTTCTCAATATAGTAGGCAGGGCCGCCACGCAGCTGGTCGCCGTGGTGCTGCTTGTAGATCTGAGCCAGACAGGCCTCGGCATAGGCAGTGCCGGCACCGAGAAAAGCGATAATCCACATCCACACTATTGCTCCGGGACCGCCAAATCCGATGGCCAAAGCCACACCCACAATGTTGCCTGTGCCCACACGACCAGAAAGGGCAAGGGCAAAGGCCTGGAACGACGAGATGCCGGCACGCTTGCTGCGGTCGTTTTTGAAGAGCAGGCGCACCATTTCGCCCAGGTGGCGCACCTGCACAAAGCGGGTGCCAAACGAGAAATAGAGGGCAGCCGCTAAGCACAAAACGACTAAAGGCCAGCTCCATATGCTTTCGTTGAGGAAGGTGATGACTTTGTCCATGGTGATTCACTATTGGTTGAGTTGCAATGTGTTGCCGATAACTATACTTTCTTTATAAGTTGCAAAGATAATGAAAAAAAGTGATATAGTCATTTTTTTTCGGTGGAGGAGTGTATAAAAAAGGAGGGATGTACGTTGTGGGACATCCCTCCAAAAGAGTTATACAAGTTTGTAGTTACTTGTTTTCACGGAAGAGTTAGCGGCGGACAACCACACGGCGAGCGGGAGTATCGCCTACTTGCACCAGGTATACACCGGTGTTGGGCATGGCAATGGTCTCTTCTTCGCCGGCATTGTTGCGCTGTGCTACGAGACGGCCGACCACATCGAAGACACGGATGGTCTGCTGTTCGGCACCGCTGACGACAATTCTGTTGTTCTTGCTGTAGATGGCGATGTTGCTGCCTTCGACATCGGAGATGCCTTCAATTTGCTCGAAGTTGGCCTCGATTCCGGTTTCGGCAGCAAGTATTACATAGGTGATGGTGGCAGAGGTGGGATTCTCAACGCCTTCACCAACCCAGTTGACGAAGCGGAAGCCATCGTTGGCAACAGCATGGAGGGTGATGGTATCACCGACGAATCCTTCGTAGCTGCTGGTCTCAACCTCGTTGATGAACACGGTGCCAGCCAAGGCGTCGTATTGGATGTGGAGGGTGGCAGGTATCCGAGCCTCTTCGAAGAGTGCGATGTAAGCGACGTCAGAGTCACCCATGACGAATGTGTGGGTGTTCTCATTCGAGAAAATGGTGGTTCCATCAATAGTCCAGCCTTCGAAAGTATAGCCTTCGTTGGGAGTGGCGGTGATGGTGACGGTTTCGCCTTCGTAGTAGAGGCCTGCACCGGTGACGGTACCATAGCCGGGCTCCACAACGGTGAGGGTTACCTCATGCTGCGGGATGGCCTGGAAGGTGGCGGTGTAGGAGGCGTTGCCTGTTACAAGCACGCTGCGTACGGCATTGGTGTCGCCATCGTTCCACTGGACGAAATTGCAGTGTTGGGCCGGTGTGGCGGTGATGGTGGCGTAGCTGTTATAGGCATACTGGCCGCCGCCGCTGACGGTGCCGAGGGCACTGTTGTTGGCGTAGACATCGATGGTGTAGAGGTTGGCGTCGAAGTTGGCTGTGACTGTGACCGAGGTACCGGCCAGGTAGGTCGGGATTACCATCGTAATGGGATTGTTGGTCATAGAGTCGGTGAGCACACCCATGCCGATGGTCCAGTTGCTGAAGTGGTAACCGGTGGCGGGGATGGCCTGGGCAGAAACCGTGTCACCTACGTTGAAGGTGTACAGGCCGGGCACGGGATTTACAGAACCCCTGTTGGTGTCGGCGTTGACCAGAAGCACAGTGACGGGGTTGTAGCCAAAGGTGGCGGTGTAGGTGGCATTGCCTGTCACGACAATGGAGCGGGTGGCGTTGGTGTCGCCGTCGTTCCACTGTACAAAGTGGCAGTTGGCAGCCGGAGTGGCGGTTATTGTGGCGGTGTCGCCATAGTTGTAGAGGCCGGAACCGGTGACGCTACCCATGGTGGCGTTGGCCGAGACTACGTTGAGGGTGAACTGGTCGATGGCAAAGTGAGCCGTGATGCTGAAGTTCATACCTGCAAAGTAGGTGGGCAGCACTTCGGAAACGGGGTTGTCCCAAATGGTGTCGGTGAGGATACCCATGGAGAGAATCCAGTAGTCGAAACGGTAGCCGGAAGCGGACACTGCGGTGGCCGCCATGGTGTCGCCAACGTGGAAGGTGTAGGTGCCGGGTGTAGGCACGGTGGTACCCATAGTGGTGTCGGCTGTGGCAATGGTGACAGTGGTGGCGGGAAGCGCAACAATCGGGGCAACAACCACGCTGTCGATAGCCACGCAGTAGCCATAGTCGTCCAAGTAGTGGAATCCTATCTGTGTGTTGGCGGTGACGGTGGGGAGAGTCAGCGTTACAGGAGTCCATGTGGTGACGCTGGTATTGTAGACACCGAGGGTGTCCCAATCGCCACCCGCTGTGGTGCGATAGAGGACAGTGAGTACGTTCTGGTCGCCCGACCATACAGGATTGATGTAGACAAAGCTGAGCGTTGCGCTGTCACTGCCAGTGAGGTCGAGGATTGGCGAAGTGAGCAGATCCTCGCCGTCGCCGCTACCGTTGGCAAAGGCCGAGGTGCCGCTGTAGGCAGTGTGGCCGCCGGAGAACGAGGAGCCGACACTCCATTCAGTGCCGTTGGAATGCCAGCAGTTAAGGGTAGTCGAGGTCATGTCGAAGGACTCGTAGAACGGGTTGGTAGCCATAACTGCGATGGCGGCGCAGTTGGTGGTGAAATAAACCGGTGTACTCCATTCACTCTGGTCTGTAGCACCACACACGGCCTTAACGGCCACGGCATATACTGTGCTTGAAGAGAGTCCGGTAAGGGTGGCGGTAGTACCCGTCACGGTAACGCTGTCGAAGGTGACAGAGTCAGAGGTGTAGCCTACCACATAGCTGTTGGCACTGCCGTTGGCAGTCCACGAAACTGTAGCGCTGTTGGTAGATACGTTGTCGACCGTGACACCATAGGGAGCAGGGCAAGAGGGAGCTGCAGTGACATGCAGTGTGTAGTCGTGAGCCACTGACCAAGTGCTGGAGAAGCAGGGGTTGGCCGCAGCTGCTGCGGCTATGGAGCCTGAGTAGTTGTCGAAATAGCTGTCGGCGCCCGCTATACGCATGCGGTACATACCAGTGTCGCAGGTGGCGGGAATTATGAATCCGGCATTGATAACCGTCGGGTTGTCGCTGGTGGATTGACCGGCAAAGACTACCTCATTGCTGTCGAAGGTGAGGCTGTTGTTCCAGTCCACCCATACAATGGTGCCATAAGTATAGCCGGTGGCATAAGTGATGTTCAGGTTGGCCTGGCTGCCAGCGGGAACGGCACCCACCATATTGTGGAAGTTGCCATAATAGGGTGCAGAATTGAGGCTCTGGCTGTTGTTTACGGTCTCGCTGCCGTAGCCGAAGCTGACGTTCGTGATGCCGTTTCCGTCAACCGAGGAGGGATTGGGCAGGCAGTAGCCGGTAAAGAACGAGGCTGCTGCGCTCCAGTCGCTCTCGTCGTTGGCGGAGCAGAGTGACTTGACATACACGCTGTATGTCGTCTCAGGTGCCAGACCGGTAAGGGTTACGCTGTTGGTGTTGACGTTCACGGTAGCCATGGAGTCGGGGTTGTTGCCAGTGCCGTAAGCCACAGTGTAGCTGGGTGTACTGGCATTTGCATTCCAGGTAACAACGGCCGAGGTGGCTGAACTGATGGAGGCAGTAACACCCGATGGGGATACGCAAGAGGGAACCATATGGATGTCGATGTCGTCGACAAACCAGTACCAGCTGGTGGAGTTGGCGTTGTGACGCAGTGCTATGCGTGCGTTGGCAGGTGCCGAGGTGAAGTTGACAACTCGGTTCTCCACTGCCGTGAAGCTGTTGTAGGCATAGTTGTCGAGAGCCACAAAGGAGCTGGCATCGTTCACGTCGGTTACATAACCCACGCTGAAGGAGCCGCAGCTGCTGTTCGTGTAGCTTTCGGGACGTGTCCATAACGACATCTCGAGTTCATTGATGGCGGTATCCATCTCGGGCAGAACCACCAGGTTGGAGGTGGAGCCGTTGAACTTGAGCGAGTAGCTGCCGCTATGGGAGTAGGAGGTGCTGCTGTATTTTGCAACAGTGCCGGAACCCACTTTCACCCAGCAGTCGGGCAGTGTGCCGTCCAGATTGTCGAAGTTCTCAAGATAGGGGATAGCACGTGTTCCACAAGGAGTGGTGAAGGTGAAGGTACAGGCGTTACTGGTGTCGCCTGCGCCGCATATCGCTCTCACCGCAACGGTGTAGGTGGTGTTGGACTCAAGGTTGGTGAGGGTGACCACAGTGTCGGTGAGTACAAGCGAACTCACACCCATGATGGCGGGATTGATGGAACCTATCCACGAGGTCTCGTTCCCTGCAGGGGTGAACGTGAGGGTGGCAGTGTTGCCGATGAGGCTGTTCAGCGTGATGGCCGAGGGCCGTGCGCAGCTGAGCGGAGCCGTTACGTGCAGCGTGTAGTCATGCACAATGGTGTAGGACGAAGCGGGGCAGGGGTTGGCGTTGAATGCAGCGGCAAGAGAGCCGATATAGCTGTTGTAATAGCTGTCGGCGCCGGCAATACGCATGCGGTACAAGCCGGTGTCCTGATCAGCAGGCACATTCACCGTGGCATTGAACAGCGTGGGGTTGGCGTTGGGTGCCTCGCCCACGAAGGCCACTTCATTGCCCTCGAAAACGCGGTTCTGGTTCCAGTCAACCCAAATGATTGTGCCGTAGGTGTAGCCGGTGGCATAGGTGATGTCGACGCTGAGGGATTCGCCGGCCGGCACTGCGCCCACAAGGCTGGTATAGTCGCCAAAGTAGGGTGCAGAGGTGGGACGCTGGCTGTTGTTCACCACTTCGCTGCCTGTGCCGAAGGTCACATTGGTGATGCCCTGGTTGTCGCACGAGGTGGGAGCGGGAATGCAGTAGTCGCGATAAGCCTGGATGCTCACATTGTCGATGGCGATACAATAGCCGTAGGCGTCATAGGCGTCGAAGGCAATCTGGGTGGTGGCGGACACCACGGGGATGGTCAACGTGACGGGAGTCCATGTGGTGACATTGCTGTTGAAGTAGGCCAGGGTGTCCCATGCAGCGGTATCGTTGTTGCGGTAAAGAGCCGCGAACTCGTTCTGGTCGCCGGACCATTCGGGGTTGAGATACATAAAGCTCAGCGAGGCGCTGTCGGCCATAGAGAGGTCGAAAACGGGCGAGACCAACATGCTGTAGCCGTAGGACCCGTCGCCGTCGAAGAAGTAGGCAATGCTGTCGAAGGCTTCATAGTTGTCGTTGTTGTCCGAGTATTCTCTCAGTGTCCAGTTGGGAGCATAGTTGCGGGTGTCTACACTCCAGCAGTTGCGGGTGGCGGAAGAGGCATCGAAAGTCTCGTTGAACGGATTGGCATAGTCAACCACAATGCTGTTGCAGGGAGTGGTGAACGTGACAGGCGATGACCATTCGCTTGAAGATCCAGTATCGCAGAATGTTGCAAATCTTACGGTGTAAGTGGTGTTGGGGGTAAGGGAGTCAATGGTTAGAGTAGTTCCTTCAAACGAGGGAATAGAATAATTGTTGATACCGTCGTTGATTTGAGCCAGGAAAGAGTTGTGTAGGCTGTCGGGGGCATCGCAGCTCAGTGTGGCTGAGGTGGCTGCCACGCTGACTACAGTCAGGTTGGTGGGAACGGGGCAGGTGTTCTGGATAACGGGAGTGATGCTCACATTGTCGATGGCTGCGGGGGGCTGGGTGCCGCCGCTGCCGTCATTGGCCCAGACAAACACTAATTTGTATAAAGGTGCGGAAATCTCAACAGTGTCCACACGGGTCTGCCAAGTGCTGCTCAGATTCAGCTTTCCACCCCCGTCGAGGGCTATCCAGCCTTCGGGTGTGACATCTCTGAATGCATAGGGTGTGACGCCGGTGGGGCTTACACCGCCCTCAAATGTCGTGGTGTAAGGAACAAGGAATGCGCGCAGATAGTCGTAGTTGCTCTCGCCGGAGCCTTTCCAGTCGAACGAGAATTGGTAGGTGCCGTATACAATGGCAAAAGACTTCACTGCATACGACCACTGGACTCCTGAAACGGTGTAGGCATTCGAGGCACCGTTGTCGTTGGAGATATAGAGGCTTCTGTTGCCCGTGTTGCTCACAGCGTTGCCGGCAAACCACTTGTTGGTGACGTCGTTTATAAGGCTCCACTTATTTGGACCTTCAAAGCCGTCAAAGTATGGTAAATGTGCGCTGACAGACTGAGGGAAAGACGTGGTCATAAAGTACAGAGGCTCGCTCCACTCGCTCTCGTCGTCGCTGCTGCACACAGCCTTGACATACACTACATAGTTCGTGGTGTTGGTCAGGTCGGTGAGCACGATGCTGTCGGTGCTTACGGTAACCTGTGTCAGCGAGTCGGCGCTGGTGCCGTAGGCCACCACATAGTTGGCTGCCGAACCGGTCCACCTGACGGTGGTGGAGGTCGAGCTATTGTTTGTGTAGGTCAGGTTGTCAGGTGCAAAGCACGAGGGGGCATGCACCACTTCCAGGTCGTCAATGTAATTATAGCTGTAAGAATAGGTCACATTGGGGGTGGTGATGTTGTGGAAGGCTATGAACTGCCCGTTGCCGGTGTAGTTGTTGAAAAGTATCTCCTTGTACTCGTAGGCCGAGGTGCTGCTGTTGTTGATGGTGTCAACCGGCACAAAGGTGGAGGCATCGTCCGGGTCGGTCATCACACCCACTACCAGCAGGTAGGATGCGGAAGTCTGCTTGAGCCAGAACTTCAGCATCAGGCTGTCGACCGGTGTCTGGAACAGGGGCAGGGCCACATAGCCGCGATAGTAGAGGCGCAGGCTGTAGCTGCCGCTGTGGGCGTTGCTCGAGCCGTAGTAGACCTGCGGGCTTTGGGCGGCGGACATCGTCACGTCGCGATGCCCGATTGTCCAGCAGTTGGGCATAACGCCGGTGGCCGCCGTGGTGCTGGTGGTGAGGTCGTCGAAATCTAAGCTGTAGGGGATGGTGAAGGGGTCGCACATCGTGGTGAAGGACTCCATCAGCGAAAACTCGCTCTCGTCGGTGGCGCTGCACAGGGCCTTGACCATAACGTAATATGTTGTCGAGGACTGCAGGTCGGTAAGGGTAATGGAGTTGGTGTTGCTCACCACGGTGGACATGTCGGTTGTGTCCGAGCCATAGGCCACCATGTAGCTTGTCGCGTTGCCGCTCCAGCTCAGGGTGGCGTTGCTGCTGCCGATGTTCGAAACTGCAACTTCCCTCGGGGTGCGGCATGTGGGGGCAAGCATCACCTCCAGGTCGTCGATATAGTTGTAGCTATAAGCATAGTTGACATTGGGGGTGGTGATGTTGTGGAAGGCAATATACTGGCCGTTGCCGGTATATCCGTCGAAGAATACTTCCTGGTATTCGAAACTGCTGGTGCTCGAGCAGTTAAGGGTGTCGACGGGTACGAAAGTGGCGGGATTGTAGGGGTTGTCCATCACACCCACCACAACGATGTAGCTGGACGCGGTCTGCTTGAGCTGGAATCGAATCATCAGGCTGTCCACAGGGGTCTGGAACAGGGGCAGGGCAGTGTAGCAGTTGTAGAACAGGCGCAGGCTGTAGCTGCCGCTGCTGGCATTGCTTGCACCATAGTAGATCTGGGGCTCCTGCGCAGCAGTCGTGGGGTTGTCGTGGTGGCCAATCGTCCAGCAACTGGGCATAACGCCGGTGGCGGAAGTGGTCGAGGTGGTGACGTCGTCGAAATTGTTCGCATACGGCAGTGCCATGGGGGTGCAGGGCGTATGGAACGACAGGCTGGTGACAAAGCTGGAGTCCCCGGCGCCGCAAATGGCGCGGACGGTTACCGTATAGTCGGTGTTGGGCGTAAGGAACATCAGGTTAACAGTAGTGTCAGCCAGTGTGATGTCCGAATAACCCATGATTCCCGGAGTGATGGTGCCGTGCCATGCCGTTTCGGTGCCACCGGGGGTAAAGGTAAGCGTAGCAGCCGTGGGCGTAAGGCTGTGCATGGTGATGGCTGTCGGCTGCGGACAGGTGATGATAGGACGCGTAAAGCGGTAGTAGGTGTTGGGGGCAGGCCAGGTGCCGGACGCCCATGTGGTGGACGAACCAGCAGTGAAATGGGTGGCCGTATTGTCGGATGCAATAACCCATCCATCGCCCGCATCGGCACACAAACCCTTCTGGTTGCTCGTGTTCGGAGCCTGTACGGGAGCGGTGGAGGCCATTACAACCTCGATGTTTCCGTTAGGATAAAGGTGTACTTGCCATTTGTACCTCTGGTCGCGGGTGTTGGAATTGAAGGTGCCGAGGCAAAACTCCACTACCAGCAAACTGTCGTTGTTAGCGTCGACGGTATTCTCGGCATATACATAATGTATCGTGTCGAGAAAATAGCCGTCGCAACCCAGAAAGTTAATCTTCGGGCTGTTGGCGCTGGCATTGGAACTGCTGAACGGCGTGCCGTAATTGGACGTCCCCGTCACCGGGGTGCCCAAACGGAGATTGCCGTCCGAGTTGACGGAGTACTGGGTGTACTCTCCGCCCGCAAACGGGAATGTGAACCCGATGCTTTGCAAGGATGACGCACGCGAGTCGGCATTGCCGGTGCCCAGCAGGTTGGTGCTGCTGCTCACCGCAATCCACTTGGTGGCATCCACGCCGGTGGAATAAGTGTAATTCCCCAGCGACTGTGCATTCGCTACCCATCCCACGCACAGCGCAAGGACGAGTGACAAACAACGTAGTAATGCTTTCATGTTTTTTTAAGTTTGTTATTAATTGGGTTAATTATGTTGTTTCGTAATGAACAGAGGCCTGTTTAAAAAAAAGCCGTGCAGCCCTGTTGTTGGGGCAAGTTGTTGTCGTTGTTGTATTTTGTGGTGTGTTTGCTGTTTGTTTCGTTAATTTTCTGCGACTACAAATATACACTTTTTTTTCAACCCAACATCTTTTTTTCCGAAAAAACACATTTTTTTATACATCTCGAAACCTTCGGCAAGGGGTTGCCCCCCGGTCGGTCTTGGGCCGGGGGAGCCCCTTAGGCGGACAAGTGGACGGCACCGCCCGCCCCCGCACCCCTGCACACCCACATACACCCTGCCGCCAACCAAACCAATGTCGCGATATGCCCCAATGGCGGCAAACGGGCCTTCCATACAAAAGGCAAGACCGGATTGGGGCAGGGCCGAGGCGGCAGGGTTAAGACGGTCAAGCCCGTCGGCCGCCGTAAGGCCCGGTATTTAAGGCAAGCCGGTCCCTCACTCCGCCACCTACGCTAACCCTCAAACCAATCCTCGTGCGATGCCGGGCCGCATTTTTCACAGCCCTTGTCCGGCAGTCCTTCTTGCCCCCATCGAAGAACTGCAGAGTAACGACCGAAGAACTGTAGAAGAACGAGCGGTGCAATAACGGTGCATCTGCGGCGCACTCCCTGCCCACCATGCATATTATGAATTTAGAAATGATAGTTACATTTTCACTCTCTTGAATGTTTAGTGGTATATCCTGTGCATTTGCATAGGATATACCACTAAAAAGCTGTCATGCAGTTGTTTGTTTTTGGATTTGCAAAGGTACGATTTTTTCCCTGATTATTGCAAATGTTTGATTGCTTCAATGTTTGAATGTTTGAGTATTTGAATTCACTAACACATTAACACATTCAATCATTCCGCATTCCCACACTTGTTCAACGTTTGGTGAGTTGCAGGGCGCACCATCCGTCGCGTTCTTTTTTTGAGGTGGCGGTGATGCCGTATTGGAGCGCGCATTGCTCCAGTGCGGGGGCGTCGGTTCCGTAGAACCCGCTCAGCAGCAGGGTGCCGCCTGGGGCGAGGACGGTGGCGTAGGCGTCCATGTCGTGCAGCAGTATGTTGCGGTTTATGTTGGCGATGACTGTGTGGAATGGGGGCCGGCCGACGGTGTGTTGGCGCAGCAGGTCGGCATTGCCGATGTGGACGGTGATGTCGGTGTGGTTGCGTTGGGCGTTTTCGAGGGCGTTTTGGTAGGCCCATTCGTCGATGTCGATGGCTTCTACGTGTTCCGCCCCGCGCATTTTGGCCACGATGGCCAGCACGGCGGTGCCACAGCCCATGTCGAGCACACGCTGGCCTTTGAGGGGGAGTTCGGCTAAGTAGGAGAGCATCATGTAGGTGGTGGGGTGGTGGGCGGTGCCGAACGACATTTTGGGTTCGATGATGAGGTCGTAGTCGGCATCGGCGCGGGGGTCGTGGAAGGGTGCGCGCACCCATATCCTGCTGCCGTTGTCGGCCTCGACCAGCACGGGTTTGTGCTGTTTTTCCCATTCTTCGTTCCAGTCTTTGTCGGGCATGGCCTGTAGGGTGTAGGCGATGGTTGCCATGTGGCGCAGCTCGGCGGTTTGTGTGTCGAGCCAGTGGCTGTCGAACTGGGCGGTGGGGACGTAGGCTTTTAGTCCGTCGGGGGTTTCGACAAAGCTGTCGTAGGGACCGTTGTTGCCCAGTGCATCGATGAGCAGGTCGCGGACGGGGTCGACGGGGCTGAGTTGGAATGTTACTTCGGTGTATTTCATTGGGAATGTTTTAATGTGGGAATGTTTTAATGTGGGAATGTGTTGTTTTGGCTTTCTGCAGAACATTCATTCAGGACGATTGTTTCGGGGTATTCAACCCGTGTGAGGAAGAGGCCTTGGGGCGGCATGGAGACGCCGGCGGCACAGCGGTTTTTGCTTTCTATTATGCGGCGCAGGCCATCGAGTGTCAGTTTGCCGCGGCCCACGTCGAGCAGGGTTCCGGTGACGGAGCGCACCATGTTGCGCAGGAAGCGGTTGCTGGTGATGGTGAAGACAAGCAGGTCGCCTTCCTGTGTCCAGCGGGCGTGGGTTAGGTGGCAGATGTTGGTTTTGACTTGGGTGTGGAGTTTGGCAAAGCTGGTGAAGTCGTCGTATTCCATGAGGATGGCGGCGGCGCGGTTCATGGCGTCGATGTCGGGGTGGAAGTAGATGCGGCTGTAGAGGCCTTGGAGGAAGGGCAGCCGACGGTCGCTGACGCGGTATTGGTAGGTGCGTGCCGTGGCGTCGAAACGGGCATGGGCATTGCTTTTGACTGGGAATATGGAGTGGATGGCTATGTCGGGGGGCAGGAAGCTGTTGAGTTTGAAGACCAGGTTGCCGGTGTCGGTGTTGTGGGGGAGGTCGAAGTGGGCGTAGAAGTCGGAGGCGTGGACGCCGGTGTCGGTGCGGCCGCACCCTACTATGGCTATGGGTTGGCGCAGCAGGGTGCTGAGGGCTTGCTCGAGGGTGAGCTGCACGGTGGGCAGATTGGGCTGGGTTTGCCATCCGCAGTAGTTGGTTCCGTTGTATGCCAGGTGGATGAAGTAGCGCATGGGGAATGTGGGAATGTGGGAATGTGGGAATGTGTTAATGTGTTAGTCTGATTCAGGCATTCTTTATGCTTGGTGTTTTACGTCGGTTACCAGTTGCCATACCATTTGTTTGAGTTCAGTTATGAATTGGCGGGCGTCGTAGTGGTGGGATTCTATGTCGCGCAGTTTCTTTTCCCACTGTCCGGTGAGTTCGGCGCTTTTAAGCAGGTCGTCTTTTATGAGGGTTATGAGGTGTATGCCGGTGTCGGTGGCGAGGAGGGATTTGCGTTCTTTGCGTATGTAGTTGCGTTTGAAGAGGGTCTCTATGATAGCTGCGCGTGTGGAGGGGCGCCCGATGCCGTTTTCTTTGAGTGCTTCGCGCAGTTCGTCGTCGGTGACGGTTTTGCCGGCGGTTTCCATGGCGCGGAGCAGGGTGGCTTCGGTGTAGGGTTTGGGTGGCTGGGTCCATTTTTCGGTGAGGGTGGGGGAGTGGGGGCCATGCTCGCCTTTGACGAAGTCGGGCAGGGTTTTTTCCTCGTCTCTTGTTTTGTCGTCGTCGTCGGTGGCGGCTTTGGCTGCGCGCCCCCAGGCAAAGACTTGGCGCCATCCGGGTTCCATTATCTGTTTGCCCGATGTTTTGAATTCTATTTTCCCTTTGTGGAGGGTGTCTCCGGGTGCGGGTTTGTCGGTCTCGACTTTGCCGGTTACGGTGGTTGTGGCGAATTTGCAGTCGGGGTAGAATGCGGCGATGAAGCGGCGGGCTATCAGGTCGTAGACTTTCTTTTCGTTGAGGGTAAGGTCACCGCCGGCAGGGTTTACGCCGGTGGGTATGATGGCGTGGTGGTCGGTTACTTTGGAGGAGTCGAAGACTTTCTTGCTTTTTTTGAGCCGGGTGCCCATGAGGGGCTGGATGACTGGGGCATAGGGTGTGAGTCCCTGCAGTATTTGGGGGCATTTGGGGTAGACGTCGTCGGGCAGGTAGGTGGTGTCGACACGGGGGTAGGTGGTGAACTTTTTTTCGTATAGGCTTTGTATGTAGCGCAGGGTTTCTTCGGCCGAGAAGGAGTGCTTTTTGTTGCATTCGACCTGCAGGCTGGTGAGGTCGAACAGTTTTGGCGGTGCCTCGGTGCCGTTTTTGCGGCTTACGGAGGTGACTTCAAAGTCGCGGTCTTTTATCATCTCGAAGGCTTTGCGTCCTTCTTCTTCGCTGGTGATGCGGCCGCGGGTGTTGCGTTCGCTGTCTTCCTCGTCTTTTTCGGTTTGTTTGAGGGTGAAGAGTGTGTCGCGGTAGATGGTGGATAGTACCCAGTATTGTTCGGGTTTGAAGTTGTTGATTTCCAGCTGCCGGTTGACAATCATGGCCAGTGTTGGGGTTTGCACGCGTCCGATTGAGAGTACCTGCCGTTGCGCCGAGCGGTATTTGAGGGTGTAGAGGCGTGTGGCGTTCATGCCTAAAAGCCAGTCGCCTATGGCACGGCAGAGTCCGGCTTCGTAGAGCGACTGGTAGTCGTCCTGTGGTTTGAGGTTGGCAAAGCCTTCGCGGATGGCTTCGTCGGTCATGGATGAAATCCACAGCCGCTGTACGGGGCAGTGGGGCTGGGCTTTCTGCATTACCCACCGTTGGATGAGTTCGCCTTCCTGGCCGGCATCGCCGCAGTTGACGATGCGTTCGGCTGCCTGCATGAGGCGCTGGATGGTGCGGAATTGTTTTTCGTAGCCCTCGTTTTTGATGAGTTTGATGCCGAAACGTTCGGGAATTATGGGCAGAGTGTCCAGCTCCCACGAACGCCACCATGGGGAGTAGTCGTGGGGCTCTTTGAGTGTGCAAAGGTGGCCGTAGGTCCAGGTTACTTGGTAGCCGTTACCTTCCATGTAGCCGTCGTGGCTGACGGTGGCCCCCAAGATGCGGGCTATGTCGCGGGCCACAGACGGTTTTTCGGCTATGCAGACTATCATGGAAGTTGTGGACTTGGAGGGTGAGTGGACAATCGTTTTTTTTTAGTCCATGATTAGGATGAAGGGGAGTCGGGCTTGCAGCGGCTCCATGGTGGCCCACTTTTCCAGCTCGCTGTAGAATGGTATGGCGGCGTTGAGCCGGGCGCGTATCTCCTCTTCCTGGCCTTCTTCCATGCGGTTCATGAGTTGCTCCCACAGGCTTTTCTTGGCGGGGAAGGTTTTGATGCTGCATTTGTTGTAGTCCACCCCTGCTTCCTCGGCAGCGATATGGAGTGCCAACGGGAGTCCGCCAAGGGTGTCGACCAATCCTATCTCTTTGGCCTGTAGGCCTGTCCATACACGGCCGCGCGCTATGCTGTCGACATATTCGCGGGTGAGGCCGCGGCCGTCGGCCACGCGCTGAGTGAAGGTGATGTAGAAGTCTTCGACGTTTTTCTGCATAAGTGCCCGTGCTGTGGGCGATAGGGGGCGGTAAAGGGAGAGTCCGGTGCTGTTACGGTTGGTTTGCACGGTGTCGGTGGTGAGACCCAGGTGCTTGCGAAGCAGGGTGCCGACTTCAGGCAGGGTGGCAAAGACCCCGATGCTGCCCGTGAGCGTGGTGGGATGGGCCACGATTTTGGTGCCGAAGCAGGATATTTCGTAGCCAGCACTGGCAGCCAGTGCGCTCATGGATATGATGACCGGTTTTGATTTCTTGGCTTCGATAACGGCGTGGGTCATGGTCTCGGATGCTGTGACGGCACCTCCGGGTGAGTTTACACGCAGCACAATGGCTTTCACATTTTTGTCCTTGGCAGCGTCGGTGAGTGCTTGGGCTATGTCGTCGCCATAGACTGCTGTGGAGGTACCCTGGCTCTTGCCGGGCACCACGTCGCCTTCGGCATAGATGACGGCGATGTGTGTGTCTTTTGTCTTCTTTTCTATGCTTTCGGCATAGCGTTTGGTCTTGACTATTTTGCTTACCCCATAGCTTTCGCTGAGCCGGTTCTTGATGTCTTGTGCAAAGCATAGGGTGTCCACCAGTCCGGCTTTAAGTGCGTCGGCTGGCAGGTGGGCACTGAGGTTGTCGGCCACGGTGGCAAGGTGTTCGGTGGTGAGTCCACGGTTGGTGGCCATGACGGAGAGTGCATATTGCCAGGTGCTGTTGATGTAGGAACGCACTTGCTCCCGGTTGGCATCGCTCATGTCGGTGCGTGTGTATACCTCACCGGCACTCTTGTAGGCACACGAGGTGGGACGTATCAGTTCCATGTGTACGCCTATTTTGTCGAGCAATCCTTTGTAGAACAACACTTCGGCACCCAATCCGCGGAAGTCGATGATACCAGAGGGGTGTACGGCTATTGTGTTGGCGGCGGTGGCAAGGAAGTATTCAGGTTGCGAGAATGCCTCGCCGTAAGCAATGACGGGTTTTTGGCAACTTTTGTGGAATAAGGCGAGTGCCTCCTGTAGCTCTTCTGCCTGCGCCCAACTCAGGTCGCTACTGCCCATATGCAGGTAGAGGGCTTTGACGCGGTCGTCGGTAGCGGCATTCTCAATGGCGCATAGCAACTGCGAAAGGCTTGTGGTGCTATTGTCACCGAAGAGGGATTGGAGTTCGTTGGGCTCCGACTCCGACACGTGTCCCGTGATATTCAGCTCTACTGCCAGGTTGTTGCCTATAATCGGTGTGCGGCTGTTTATGCTGCTGTTGATCATTGACACCATCGCAATCATCATGAATATGAACGAGATGAAGCTTAGAGCCACAGTGGCGATGATAAAACCCAAGGCTGAGGCGAGCATGGTTTTGCCAAAGCCCATAGGCTTGGTGTCGTTTTGGGTGGTAGATGTTGTTTCCATGGTATTTTTGATGTTTGTTTTTTGCCAAACGGGATTGCAAAGGTACTAATTTATTCTCAATTGTTGTTTTTTTTGTTCCTTTTTACCGGTTCCATTATGCCATACGGGTGTTATGATTGTTTGTATATCATATTTTTTTTGTACTTTTGTACACGCATTTTTTTGCCTCAGTGTCTTTCGTTTCCAGTGTAAGACATTGTGGTTAATTGTTATATTGTTTTATAAAAATATCTTTTGATGAGAAAAATTTATTATATTTCCAGCTTTTTGCTGTTGTTTTTAGGGATATCTTTTAGCTCTGCAATGGCCAAGGAGTCGTGGCATCTGGAACAGGGTGGAACGGGCGATGAGTTGACAGACACGCTTGTTCAGTCTGTGTGCGATTCCGCTTTTCTGTGGAGGGGAAATGCCTATTCTGCATCGGGTGTATACACTGACACTGTCTTTAATGCCCTTCCCGGAGTGGACAGTATCTATGTGCTTTCTCTCACGGTGAAACACTCTACCTCTCGTATTGCTTATGCCGAGGACTGCGACAGGTTCTACTGGCATGGAGTTTCCTACTTCGAGAGTACGGATACACCTACCTATGTTATAAGAAACTCTGTGGGTTGCGACAGTGTGATACACCTGCATCTCACTCTGTGGCACGGCTCCCATGAAAGTATCTATCAGCATGTGTGCGAGAGTTATCTTTGGCAAGACTATGAGTATACCTCCACAGGGGACTATATCTACGACTATATCAATGATGACGGTTGCCCCAGTGCTGACACGCTGCATCTTGTCGTTGATGTTCATGGCAGTACCGGATACCATGTCGAAGCGTGCGATACGTATGGATGGAATGGGCAGAATTATTCGGTGGGAGGGGTATATACCCATGAATATGTCTCCGAGGGTTCCGCTTGCACCGATGTGGATACTCTATATTTGGTTATAAACCACAGCAACACCGGCATAGAAACTCGGACTGCCTGCGACACCTACACTTGGCATGGCACCGCCTACACCGTTTCCACAAACACGCCCACCTTCACCGAGCATAATGCTGCAGGCTGTGACAGCGTGGTAACGCTTAACCTGACCATCAACCACAGCAACACCGGCATAGAGACACAAATGGTCTGTGAAGAATTCACCTGGCACGGTACCACCTACACCGCTTCCACTGACACACCCACCCACACAGAGCAGAATGTTGCAGGCTGCGACAGCGTGGTAACGCTCAACCTGACAATCAACCACGGCACCCATGACAGCTACATACAGGATGCCTGCGACACCTACACATGGCACGGGCAGACCTATACCACCTCCGGAACATACACCTATGACTACACCAATGCCGACGGCTGTCCGAGTACCGACACGCTGCACCTTGACATCAGCATACATGATGACACAGCCTATACGGTCACCTCATGCGACGAATACCACTGGAATGGCCAGACCTATACTGCCACAGGTACCTACACCTACGACCACAGCCAGCCCGGCTCCTCCTGCACCAATGTGGACACGCTTTACCTCACCATCAACAACAGCAACACGGGCACAGAGACCCGAACAGCCTGCGACAGCTACACCTGGCATGGCACCACCTACACAGTCTCCACCAACACGCCTACCTTCACCGAGCAGAATGCCGCAGGTTGTGACAGCGTGGTAAGCCTCAACCTGACCATCAACCACAGCAACACCGGCATAGAAACTCGGACTGCATGCGATACCTACACATGGCACGGCACCACCTATACCGCCTCCACCAACACACCCACCTACACGGAGCAGAACGCCGCAGGTTGCGACAGTATTGTGACCCTCAACCTGACAATCAACCATGGAACGCACGACAGCTATAACCAGAGTGCCTGTGAAGTATATCCATGGCATGGTGTAGACTACACGGAGAGTGGAGTGTACACCTATGACTACACCAATGCCGACGGCTGTACCAGCACCGACACGCTGCACCTTGACATCAGTACCCACGATGCCACAGCATACCATATCACCGCGTGTGACCAGTACCACTGGAATGGCCAGACCTATACCACCACAGGTACCTACACCTACGACCACAGCCAGCCCGGCTCTTCCTGCACCAATGTAGACACGCTATACCTCACCATCAACCACAGCAATACCGGCATAGAAACCCAGACCGCCTGCGACAGCTACACATGGCATGGCACCGCTTACTCTGCTTCCACCAACACGCCCACCTACACTGAGCATAATGCCGCAGGCTGCGACAGTGTGGTAACCCTCCACCTCACCATCAACCACAGCAATACTGGCATAGAAACCCAAACCGCCTGTGGACAATACACCTGGCATGGAATCACCTACACCGCCTCCACCAACACCCCCACCTATACCGAGCAGAACACCGCAGGATGCGACAGCGCGGTAACGCTCATCCTCACCATCAACCACGGCACCCATGACAGCTACATACAGGATGCCTGCGACAGCTACACATGGCACGGCACAACCTACACCACCTCCGGAACATACACCTATGACTACACCAATGCCGATGGCTGCCCGAGTACCGACACGCTGCATCTTGACATCAGCATACACGATGACACAGCCTATACGGTAACAGCATGCGACGAATACCATTGGAACGGCCAAACATATACTGCCACAGGTACCTACACCTACGACCACAGCCAGCCCGGCTCTTCCTGCACCAATGTAGACACGCTATACCTGACAATCAACCACAGCAACACCGGCATTGACAACCAGACCGCCTGCGACACCTATACCTGGCATGGCACAACGTAT
>Ga0310697_10000519_pt1 | contig 51467 bp, 34 predicted proteins | sample 172DNAGHGlowgp2_FD_203883 | JGI IMG/M metagenome (GOLD analysis project Ga0310697, IMG submission 203883) | Sheep rumen microbial communities from Palmerston North, Manawatu-Wanganui, New Zealand - 1728 DNA GHGlow gp2 (v2) (version 2) | ecosystem: Host-associated > Mammals > Digestive system >...
AAGCAATCGTCATTTGAGACCTTGACTGTGAAAAAAAGTGACATAGAGTTCCCCATGAAGTTCAGCGCGAAAATGAAAGGACAGGCCGATGTGACCATCATGCCTCAAGTGAGCGGTCAGTTGATGAAAATCTGTGTTCAGGAAGGCCAGCAAGTGAATAAAGGCCAGACTCTTTTCGTCATCGATTCTCGAAATGCACAGCATGAGGTAGAGGCTGCCCAGGCCAATCTGCAGGCTGCTCAAGCCAATCTGCAGGCTGCCATTGCTTCAGAAAGCAGCGCCAAACTGGAGTACGAGAGCAACAAGAACCTCTTTGAAAAGAGAATCGTCAGCAGTTATATGCTCGACAACTCGCTGAACACCTACAAGCAGGCCCAGGCGGCCGTTCAACAGGCACGTGCCGCAGTGAGTCAGGCGCAGGCCTCTGTCAACCGTGCGAAGGTGAACCTCGGTTTCTGCACCATTGCGGCTCCAGTGACGGGTGTCATCGGCGGAATCCCCGTACGTGGCGGCGACCAGGTGACTCCTATGACCCAATTGACCGTATTGAGTGGCAACACGACAATGGACGCTGAGTTCTCTGTCACAGAAGCTATCGTAGAAGCCCAGGTGTCTTCGGGTGTTGTCCAGGGCGACAAGGAGAAATACATGACCAACCTACCCGATATGACTTTCTTCATGAAGAACGGTACAGAGTATCCTCATAAGGGACGCATTACCAGTCTGACGGGTGTGGTGGATGCCACCACGGGTACATTGTCCTGCAAGGCATCATTCCCCAACCCCGATGGCCATTTGTTCTCCGGCATCCAGGGTACTGTTGTTCTGCCGCTTTCCCGACAGGACGTGATAGTGATTCCTCAGGCAGCCGTACTCCGTTTGCAGGACAAGGCTCTGGTGTACAAGGTGAAACCTGACAGCACTGCCACCGCCGTGACTATCACCTACACAGATGCGGGCAACGGAAAGGACTTCATCGTGACTAGCGGACTGAATGTGGGAGACAGAATCGTCACTGTAGGAGCCAACAACCTCCAGGAGGGACAACAGGTACTGTTCCCTGAAGCACCGAAAAACGAGAAGTAAGCCATGAAGGGAAACATTTTCATCAAACGGTATGTGATGGCATGCGCCATAGCGATTGTCATCACGTTGATGGGCGTCATCTGCATGAGCACCCTGCCCATCGAGCAATACCCAAACATCGCTCCGCCAACGGTCCGAGTGTCAACATCTTATACAGGTGCTGACGCGAACACCATCATGAAGAGCGTGATTCAGCCTCTGGAGGAAAACATCAACGGTGTGCCTGGCATGACCTACATCACCAGTTCGGCATCTTCCTCTGGCGACGTCAGCATACAAGTCTTTTTCGAACAAGGCACCGACCCGGACATAGCAGCCGTGAACGTACAGAACCGCGTCAGCCGCGCCACCGCCCTCCTGCCATCGGAAGTGACAAAGGTGGGCGTGCAAGTGATGAAGCAACAGAGCAATATTCTTCACATCGGTGCGCTGAAAAGCGTGGATGGCAAATACGACGCCGACTTCATCGCAAACTACATCGACATCAACATCCGACCACGACTGATGCGTATCACCGGCGTGGGCGATGTCTTGGCACTCGGCAACACCTACGCGCTGCGCATTTGGCTGAAACCCGATGTTATGGCGCAGTACGGATTGGAACCAAACGACGTGTTCGCCTCCATCAGCGGGCAGAGTTTCGTTGCCGCCACGGGTTCTTTGGGTGAGCAATCAGAGAATGCCTACCAGTACACAATGGAATACAAGGGCACGCTCAAGACCGTTGAGGAATTCAACGACATCGTGCTGCGAACCAACGATGGTGGCCACCTACTGCATTTGAGCGATGTGGCTGATGTGGAGATTGGTGCTGTGAGTTACAACTTCACGTCAAACATCGACGGAAAACCCGGTACGATTTACATGGTATTCCAGGCTCCCGGAGCCAATGCTACAGAGGTGAATGCCCGAATCAACAAACTATACGAGGAGCTGAAGCCGACGATGCCTGCCGGACTGGAGTTCGAGATTCTGGAAACGAGCGACGACTTCCTGTTCGCCGCCATTCACAATGTGGTGGAGACGCTTGTCATCGCTATCATCCTCGTGATACTTGTGGTTTATTTCTTCCTGCAAAGTTTCAAGGCCACAGTCATCCCATCCATCTCAATCATCGTTTCATTGCTCGGCACATTCGCCATCGTGTCGCTTGCGGGATTCTCTCTCAACATACTGACGCTATTCGCCTTGGTGCTGGCTATTGGTACGGTGGTCGATGACGCCATCGTGGTGGTCGAAGCGGTGATGGCGAAACTCGAGAGCGGCGTGTCGAATCCACGAGAGGCCACACGCCAGGCTATGAGCGATGTGTCAGTCGCTGTCATCTCGTGTACGCTCGTCTTCATGGCTGTGTTCATTCCCGTGGCCTTCATGCCTGGAACTTCGGGCAGTTTCTTCACACAGTTCGGTGTCACCCTTGCCTCTTCTGTGGGACTCTCGTGCATATCAGCTCTTACGCTCTGTCCGGCTCTCTGCGCCATCATGATGCGCTACTCCAAGGACGAGAAAGAGAAGAAAAATCTGAACTACTACGTCACCAAGGCCTACACTGCCAGTTATAACGCCATCCTCAAAAAATACAGCAAGAGCGTCAGCAAGTTCATCAAGCACCCGTGGATTTCAGCCGCGCTGCTCGCCGTCACCGCTGTGCTGCTCGTCATCTTCATGCGCGGACTGCCCAGCGGACTCGTTCCCCAAGAGGACCAGGGTGTGTTCTTCGCAGAAGTACGCGCTCCGGAAGGTTGCACACTGCACGAGACCCAGGAAATCGTGAAGAAAGTGGAGGAGAAGGTGAAAAAGATACCCGAACTGGAGAACTACGCTGTGATCAGCGGCTACGGCATGATGGCTGGAAGGTCGGGCAGTTGCTATGCCACACTCATCATCCGACTGAAGAACTGGGACGAACGTCCTGGTATGAACCACAACATCATGCTCGTCTATGGCCGTTTCGCCTTCGACTGCAGGGAAATCAAGAACGCCTTGGTCATCCCATTCCAGATGCCGCAGGTGCCAGGCTATGGCTCCAACAACAGTGTGAATCTCGTGCTACAGGACATGCAGGACCGTTCGATGACGGAGTTTAACGCCGACGCCACCAAGTTCTTGGCTAAACTGAATGAGCGTCCGGAAATCATGATGGCCATGTCCACCTTCTCCGAGCGTTTCCCGAAATACCAGGTCGATGTCGATGCCACACAGTGCGACCGTGCCGGCATATCGCCTGCAGCCGTGCTGCGAACACTTGGTTCCTACTGTGGTGGTTCATACGTAGGCAACTTCAACCAATTCGGAAAGGTGTATCGCATCATGGCAAATGCCGCGCCGGAATATCGTCTCGACCCGTCCTCGCTCCACAATATCTTTGTCAGGGTTCGAAATGGTAAGATGGCCCCGATTTCTGAGTTCGTCACACTGAAAGAGGTCGTTGGTTCGGCTTCTGTCGACCATTTCAACCTGTTCCAGAGCATCACCTGTGGTGTGATGACGGCCAGCGGATACTCCGAGGGCGACGCTCACAAGGCCATCGCCGAGGTGTTCAAGGAAACAATGCCCAATGGCTATGGTTATGAGTACGGCGGCATGTCGCGCGAGGTCGAGGAGACTTTTGGCTCCAATGCCACAGCCTTGATTTACGTCATCTGCGCCATACTTATCTACCTCATCCTGGCATCACTCTATAACTCGTGGTTCACACCATGGGCCGTACTGCTCTCCGTGCCTTTTGGACTGATGGGTTCGTTCGGTGTCACTTGGTTGGTTTCATTGCTCCACCTGCCCGGTATGGAGAACAATATCTACCTGCAGACGGGTGTCATCATGCTCATCGGCCTCTTGGCCAAAACGGCTATCCTCATCACGGAGTTCGCCGCCGAGCGACGCGCACAGGGCATGAGCATACGCGATGCCGCCTTCGCCGCATGTGAGGAGCGTCTGCGCCCCATTCTGATGACCGTCGTCACAATGATTGCGGGTATGATTCCGCTCATCATCGCAGGTGGCGCCGGAGCCAACGGAAACCGTGTCCTTGCACTCGGTGTCACTGCCGGTATGGCCGTCGGAACACTCGCCCTGCTCTTCGTGGTGCCTGCTTTCTTCATTGTGTTCCAAAAACTGCACGAGAAGTACCAAGGCAGTCCATTGGAGGAAAAGGAGGAAGAACATACAGCAGCTCATTCATAACATTCAGCAACTCATTTATAGCAAAGAAATATTTATTTAAATAAAAAATTATGCAAAAAAGTTTATTCTCAACCGCTTTGCTCCTCCTCATGGGAGTGGTGCAAACAAACGCCCAGTCTATCTCTGCTGAGCAGATGGACGAGCGATTCAACGACGGAACAAACATGCCGTTCGGATGGTTCGCCGAGGGTTGGAGCGTTAAAGACGGTCATGCAGTCTCAAAAAAAGAATCCTCTTTTGGTGGTTTCGGAGGAGGAAGTACAGGAACTGGTACTGGCACTGGTATGGGCGACTTCGACATGTCTTCCCTCTTCGGCAGCAACAAGAGTTATTACTTGCTCACACCGCCTGTGAACGTGACACCAGGCGATGAACTCGTTTTCTCAGCAAAGAAACCTGGCAAAGACGACAGCGGCGGTATGGGTGGTGGCAGCAGTTCTATGGATATGGGCGCTTTCTTCGTTGTGGAGAAGTCGGTCTATGGTAGCAACAAGTGGCTCAAGATTCAGGACTTCTACGACCAACTCAACGACACCTCCTTCCAAACCTTCACGGTTCCTGCCAACGACAGCGGAGAATACCGCTACCGTTTCCGCACATCCACGGGCATAGAAATCGACTCTGTGGCTGGTTTCCATATCGACAACCAGGCGCCCGACCTCTACGTGACTGTTGACAGCATCTCTACCGATTTTGTCAACTGGGGCATCCAGAAAGGCGACTCCACCAAGACCTTCTACGTCATCAACACTGGTACAGGTCCACTGAAGGTCAGGATTTCATCGTCAGACGATTGGCTCTTCAAGCTCAGCAACCGGGAATTCAACATCCAGGCCGGCGACAGCGCCAAACTGGATGTCACCTTCGTATACTCTGAGGGTCAAGTCGGTTGGAACGAAGCACTGCTCACCTTCTCTGCTACCGACAAACGACTGTCAGTGCAGAAAATCGGGGTTTCGGCTATCATCACCAAGCCTGGCGTTTGGGTAGAAGATTTCAATAACCCCAAAAAGGAATTACCTTACGGATGGTTCACCGAAGGATGGGAAATCACCGACAGCACGGCAGCTGTAAAGAGCGGCGACTTCATGGGGGCATCACCAGGCAGTTATCTCCTCACACCGCCACTTGATGTCCAGGCAAAAGAGGATGTGCTTGTCTTCTCTGTGAAGAAAGGTGGCAGTGGCTTCGATATGAGTGCCATGATGGACATGTTCATGGGCAACAGCACCAAAGCCAGCATCCTTACGGTAGAGAAATCCGCCTATGGCAGCAACTACTGGGAGAAAGTGCATGAGTTCACCGACTCCATTGACAAGAACTACACCACACTGGCTGTCACAGGTTTCGAACCTGGACAATACCGTTTCCGCTTCAAGTCATCCAGTTCCGTGGCTATCGACTCCGTGGCAGGATACCGGTTCATCGACAATGCACCTGACCTCTATATCACCATCGACAGCGTGAACACCCCGCGCTACTCGTTCGGCATGGTCAAAGCCAACACGACCAAGACCTTCATGGTCATCAACACCGGTACAGGACCATTGGAGCTCAATGTTGCCTCAAGTGACCCATCGACATTCTCCGTGAGTCAGGAAATACTGACTATCGCTGCTGGCGACTCTGCCACGGTTGATGTCAACTTCATTTATGATGAATTCTTACTGGGCGAGAAGAACGCTGACATCGTCTTCACTCCCTACGACTATCGTGTCAAACCTCAGACCATCTCTGTCAAGGCATATTCCACTTACACCGATGCTTGGGAGGAGGACTTCGAACTTGATCCCGAATATGTGGGCGACGATGAGAAGCCACAACCACTTCCTGAAGGATGGGAAACAACTGGTTGGGAACTCCGAAAAGGCGGTGCTGGAGGTATGGCATCGATGATGGGTGGAGGCAATAACTCCTGGCAGCCCCAAGTGGCAGAGACGGAGTACGACCTCATCACTCCGCGCCTCCAGGCACAGAAGGGCGACCTCCTCTACTTCGAGGTCACCATGAAGAGCTCAGGTGGTCTGATGTCCATGTTCATGGGAGGCGGTGGCAACAATATTGTTCTCGCCTACTACAACCTCGAGGGAACAGAAGAGTGGGTGAAGTTTGGTGAATACACCAAAGACGACGCTGTGATCTTCATGGCTCCCGTCAGCGGAATCTACAGACTGAAGTTCACTGGACGAGAAGTGACCTTGGACAATTTCATGGGCTTCAGGACTCCAATGCAGGACATCTATCTCTATGATGGTCAAGACAACAGCCAAGTACTGGCACAATACGACGGACAGCAAGTCAACGTCCACTACGACCGCGTGCTCTCTGCCATCCCTAATGGAGACGGAACATGGAGAAGCAAGGCTTACACCCTCTGCCTGCCCTACGACTTCAACTTCTCGGAATACTACGACGCCAGCAAAATCAGAGTTTACCGCTTAAAAAGTGTTGATTTCTACAATCAGAACTTCATCTTCACCAATGATTTCAATTACGTCCCTGCTGGTAGTGCTTGGATAGTTGTTGTGGATGAAGGTTCGGTTAGACTCGACGCTGTCAATGTGACTATCAAAGCCCAGTCATGCGAAACGGGGGGGCGCAATGTCTATGACTATAAAGACTATTCCAATAACAATCCTGAGGGCACTGTCGTAGGAAAGTGGAGAGGTACATTCCAGAAAATCTACGATTACGAAGCTGAGCCACAAAACCTCTACGGCATGCAGAACAATGGCAATTGGATACCTTATGTGGTAACCCAAGAACGTGGTCGCGGATGGTCGTGGATTGGTAATTTCAGAGCCTATTTCCAACCCGAGACTAGTCTGGGCAATATGGGAAGAAAAACATTCAAGCCCATGTTTAGCCTGAGTTTGAATGGAGATGAGCCTGAAACGGAGGTGGAGGAATTCCCCGCTGTGGAATTCGACGAGGAGTTCTTCACCGAGGACTATGCCACCGAAATCAATCATGTTATTCCTAATGCTGATGCTGACGAGGAGAACGAGCACCGCTACTACGACTTACAGGGCCGTCGCCTCAACGACAAACCAGCTAAGGGATTCTACATCGATAACGGAAAGAAGATTTTTATCAGTAAATAGCATTTGTTGTTTTTCCAAGAAATGAAAAAACTGTCGAACATTTGTGCCGCTGCCCTTGTGAGCCTTGTGCTCACAGGGTGCGGCATCTATGAGAAGTACGAGTCGAAGGCGCAGATTCCCGCTGACACCTATGGGTCGACTGCCGACATCATCGAGGCTACCAACGGAAACTCTATTGCAGAGATGTCGTGGAGAGAGTTTTTCACAGACCCTCTGTTGCAAGAACTTATCGAACAAGTGCTGGCAAACAACACCGACCTCAACTCAGCACGCATCGCCGTGGAGAAAAGTGAGGCTTCGCTCCAGGCAGCACGTTTGGCATACCTCCCGTCGCTTTACTTCTCTCCACAGGGGACATTGGCCAAGTTCGACAACAACCCCTGGTCAAAAACCTACAACCTGCCCTTGCAGATGTCGGTGGACCTCGATGTGTTCGGTTCAATTACCAGCAAGAAGCGAGCCTCAAAAGCCGTTCTCATGCAGAGCAAGTTGCGAGAGGAGGCTTTACGGGCTAACCTTATCTCAACAACCGCACAGCAGTACTACATGCTTCAGCTGCTCGACCGTCAATTGGAAATCATGATGGCTACCGACAGTCTGTGGAATGCCTCGCTGGAAACACAAAAGACGTTGTGGGAGAACGGAAAGTCCTACTCCACAGCTGTCAACCAAATGGAGTCGTCTTACCTGAACATCAAGACACAGATTGTTGACAACCGTCGCAACATACGCAGTGTGGAGAATGCTATCTGCCAGTTGATTGGCATCACACCACAACACATCAAGCGCAGCACATGGGGAACCTCTGCATTGCCACACCATCCAGAATCGGAAACGACCACCGGACAGCGTATGTTCGACACTCATTTTCTGAAAATCGGTGTTCCCGCCGCACTGCTCCAGAACCGTCCAGATGTACGCATGGCCGACTATGTCATGGCTGAGGCGTTCTACAACACGCAGTCGGCTCGTGCCGCTTTCTACCCCAGCCTCACACTGCAAGGTCTGGCGGGATGGACTAACAGCGCCGGTGGTGCAGTCATCGACCCTGGCAAACTGCTGCTCAATGCGGTGGCATCGCTCACTCAGCCCATCTTCGCTAGAGGACGGCTGATAGCCAACTTGAAGATAGCCAAACTGACGGAGGAAGACCTCCAACGCAAATATGTACAGACCGTCATCGATGCAGGCAATCAGGTCAACGAGGCCATGGCTGACTGTCAGGCTGCACGCGAGAAACACGCCTACTATCATCGTCAAGTGGAGGTGTTGTTCGATGCCTACACTGGAACTCACGAACTGATGGACAATGGCAAAGCCAATTATCTAGAGGTATTGACTGCACAGGAAAGCCTCCTCAATTCACAACTGAATGAGGCAATGAATATGTACAAAGGCGCACAAGCCGTTATTGCCCTTTACATCGCATTAGGCGGAGGTAATAAGTGATTCTGTTGGTATCATCGACCAACTTCATAGATATCAATTAATATCAGAAACAAGAATCATTTCTGCTGTGTAGAACAGTAATATCTCATCCCTTTCTTTTACTAAAATCCCTTAAAGGGACATCTCTGAATAACCGTAGGTGCATGAAGCGCAAATTCATGCACCTACGGTCTTTTTTCTGCCCATATTCTTAAAGACAAATTCAATTTTCTTTTCTGTTCTTTTTTTCCATCTTTGTGTCCAATTTCATTAGCCGATTTGAGTAGCAAAAAAATGTGGGGGTCTTTCTGGATCCCCACATTTTCTTGGTCGTGTGTTTTGTTGGGTTTATTCGTAGCGGATGGCTTCTATAGGGTCAAGGTTGGCGGCCTTCTGGGCGGGGAAATAACCGAAGATGATGCCAATAAGGGTGCAGACTGCGAAACTAACGAAGATACTCCACATCGGGATGGAGGTCGGAAGTCCGAAAGATGTGCACACAAGGGTCCCTAAATAGCCGACAATCACTCCTAGTACACCGCCAGTCACACTGATCATAATCGACTCGAGCAAGAACTGGTTGCTGATATCGATGCCACGTGCGCCTACTGACATACGAAGACCTATCTCTTTTGTGCGTTCGGTTACAGATACCAACATGATGTTCATGATGCCGATACCGGCGACAAGCAAAGAGAAAGCGGCTGCTACAACTAGGATAATGGTGATGGTGTCCATTGTGGTTGACATCGTCTCCATCATCTCCTGTTGTGAACGGATGGTGAAGTCATCTACTGCATCGCCCGATATCTTGTGGTTGGAGCGAAGAATCCTCGTCAATTCCTCTATGGCCTGGTCGGTCATCTCTTCTGACAAGGCTGAGCAGTTGATGCTGCTGAAATAGGTCTGGGCCAACAGGCGTTTCATCACTGTTGTGTAGGGAGCGACCATCAAGTTGTCCTGGTCCATGCCGAAAGAATTATAGCCCTTGGACTTCAGCACACCGATGACGCGGAAGGGGATGGATTTGAAACGTATCGTCTTTCCAACGGGGTCTTGTCCGTTGGGAAAGAGCTCGTCGGCCACCGTTTTGCCAATCAGACAAACCTTGGCGCTCTTGCGTACATCCTCCTCAGTGAAACTCTCACCGTCGGCTATCGTCCATTGACGGATGTCGAAGTATTCCACAGACTCACCATACATCGAGGTGGAAGTGTTGTTCGCACCATAGATAGCCTGACCCGAGGATGTCACCTCGGGGCTGACATGAGTTACGAAAGTCTTCTCTTCCAAGATACGCTCATAGTCAGCCATTTTCAAGGTCTGCATTGCACTTGGGTCTTGGCGCACTCCACCACGCATGTCTGCACCAGGACGAATCATGATGATGTTTGTTCCCATTTGGGAGATGTTTTTGCGAACACTTTCCTTTGAACCTTGGCCTATCGCCATCATGATAATCACAGCGGCAACACCGATGATGATACCCAACATCGATAGGAACGAACGGAATTTATTGCTTGCAATGGCACGGATAGCCACTTTCAGTAGGTTGAGGAAATTCATAAGTGATGTGATTATGGTTTTGTCGCCGTCGGCTTGTGTAGATTGTCGAGCGTAAGCATTTTAGGCGAAGCCAATGGTCAATGTTCAATGGTCAATCGTCTTGGGTTTTGGGAAGTTTTGCCAAGCCTTCTTCAGCCGACAAGATGTTGGGGTTCAAGGTGTCTTCGCGGATTTTTCCGTCGCGAAGCATGATGTTGCGGCTGCTATAGTGCGCGATTTCGGGGTTGTGTGTCACGAAGATGATGGTTCGCCCCTCTCTGTACAGTTTCTGGAACAACACGAGCATCTCGAACGAGGTGCGGGTGTCGAGGTTACCAGTTGCTTCATCTGCCAGAATCACTGCAGGGTCGTTCACCAAAGCACGCGCGATAGCCACACGTTGCATCTGACCACCTGACATCTGGTTGCTCTTGTGGTTTAGTCGGTCGCCAAGACCTACTGCCTCAAGGGCTTTCACTGCGGCTTCACGACGCTGGCGACTGTTGTACTTGCTATTGTACATCAACGGCAACTCAACGTTCTCTACGGCTGTGGTCTTGGGCAGAAGGTTGTAACTCTGGAAAACGAAACCTATCTTGCGGTTGCGAAGTTTGGCACGCTGGTTCTTCGACATCTTGCGGACCGATACACCATCGAGGAAATACTCGCCAGAGGTTGGAGTGTCAAGGCAGCCCAATTGGTTAAGAAGCGTTGATTTACCAGAACCAGAGGTTCCCATGATGGTGACAAACTCACCCTCATAAATCTTGAACGACACGCCACGAAGAGCCTTCACGGTTTCTGAACCAACCGTAAAATAGCGTTTCACATTCTGAAGTTCAATGACTACTTTCTTCTCTTCGTCCATAATGAAAAATGATTGGATGTGAGGACTTGACAAGTTTTAGTAAAGGGATGCTTTAGGTGGGGTAGGTACCACCAACTGGACTATCTGCCTGGTTGTTGTCCACCCTGGCCACCTTGTTGGCCGCCTGGAGCACCACCGGTGCGCTGCTGGTTGCGGTTACGAGGCCCTGGCATGAAAGGGTTGTTGGTTTGCTGGCCTGGGTTGCCGAAGTCTGGCATAGGCATCTGAATCTCTGTGAGTACTTCTTTGCCAGCGTCTATGCCACCAGTTATTTCTGTCAGTGTCCCATTGCTCACACCTGTGCTTACAGGATAAGCTTTGAAGGTCGTACCTTCTTTCACCCACAACTTCTGATGTCCTTTGCAGTCTTGTATCTGCTCGCCTTCTTGCAGAAGGGCTTCGCTGGGAGTGAAGCGCAAAGCCTTGGACGCAACCGACAGCACATGACTCTTCTCTTGAGTGAAGATGGTTACGTTGGCGGTGAGGCCGGGCTTGAGTTTCAAGTCGGGATTGGGGGCAGAAATAACCACTTCGTAGGTTACCACATTGCTCTCGGTGGTGGCTTCTTGGCGTACTTGGGTCACTTGCCCCTCAAACACGTCCTCAGGGAAAGCGTCCACTGTGAAAGTCACACGCTGGGCGTCCTTCACACCACCGATATCGGCCTCATCGATGTCGGCTATCACACGCATGTCAGTCAAGTCCTGGGCAATGATGAACAGAGTAGGGGTCGTCATGGCGGAGGCCACAGTCTGACCCTCCTCCACTTCCTTACTCAGCACCACTCCGTCAATTGGAGCCAGGATGGTGGCATAACCGAGGTTTGTACGGGCTTTCTGCACGTTCTGTTTCTGAACGTTCACACTCTCGCGGGCCTGCTCGTAGTTCAGACGGGCGTTTTCGTAGTCGTCAGCGCTGACCAGACCTTTGTCGTAGAGCTGTTTGTACCGGTTGTAGTTCGACTGTTGGTAGTTCAGACTGCTCTGGGCATTCTGAAGGTTGCTCTGTGCACTGGCCAGTTCGCTCAAGAGGTTGGTTTTATCGAGTTCGGCTATCACCTGGCCTTTGCGAACCACACTGTTGTAGTCCACATAAATCCTGTCGATGATACCTGACACTTGGGTTCCCACCTCCACCTTGGTCACGGGCTCGATGGTGCCTGTGGCGGTGATACTGGTCGAGATGTCCCTATATTCCACTTTGTCGCTACTGTATGAAATCTTGCTCTCTTTCTTGCAGGAGCTGAAACTGATTAGCAGCGAGGCTGCCAATGTGATGTATAAAGTTCGCTTGTTCATCGCTTTGTTTTTTTCTTTGGGGTTGGTTGTTGGATGTTATAGTTTCAGCTCCTCGCCTTGGTAGAATCGGAGCAAGGCGCGGTTGAGCAGGGCCGTGTATTTAGTTTGAAGAAGTTGTTGCTGGGCTTGCAGGAGGTTGTTCTTGCCTGTGGTCAACTCCACAATGTTCTTCAGACCTAAACGAAATTGCTCGCTAACCAGGTCGTAGGTCTGCTGCATGCTCTCAACATTGGCCTTGGCGTAGATGTACTGCTGCTGTGCGGTGGTGGCGTTGAGCCAGTAGTTCTCGATGTTGCTGTAGAGCTGTTTCTCGGTGTCTTGAAGGCTGAGTTGACTCTCCTGAATGGCGATGCGTGCCTTGTTAACAGATGTACGTGTGCTGCGCTGGTCGTAGATGGGGACGGAGAGGGTCAGACCCAGTGAGTTGCTCCAGTTGTTCTTGATTTGCTTGAAGTAGGGTGTGTGTGTGCCACTGGCGTTGTTGGTACCGATGCTCGCGGTGAGACTCAATGTCGGCCAATAGCCAGCCTTGGCAATGGCCAAGTCCAACTGAGATGACTCGATGTTCAGCTTCCCGCTTTCTATCTCAGGACGCATGTTGAGGGCTGCAAGATAGACATCCTTTTCGGAGGGTATCAGCGCTAAAACCTCGGAGTCGTCAATCGAAGGAATGACCACGTCGAACGATTCGCCACCATGCAGCTCAAGAAGCTGCTTCAACTGAAGTTTGTAGTTGGCCAACTGAGAACGGGCGCTTACCAAGGAGTACTGGTCTTGGGTTACCTGGGCTTCCAACTGGGTCAAATCCACACGGGCAAGACTGCCAACCTCCACCATGACTTTAGCACGGTCGCGTTGCATCTCCGAAGCCTTCACGATTTCCTCATTTACCTTCACGGCCTCGTTCTCGTAGAGAATTTGGACGTAAAGCTGAGCTATCTGTTCCTGGATAGAGTTTGCGGTCTGCTCTGTCTGAAGTTCGGCAATCTCACTGTTGTATTTGCTTTTCTCGATGTTCTTCACGTTTCGACCGCCGTTCCACACCGTCCAGTTCGCATTGATGCCATAACTGCCGTTATAGCTCACCTTGTTGCTCGATGAGGTCATCGTACCATTAGTGAGGTTGATGGTGGACAGCGCGTTCGGACGGTAGGCTACGTTATGATTGGTACTGGCCGACAGACTGGGAAAGAGTGCAGCCTTCGATTGAAGAACATCCTCCTGTAACGAAGCGCTCGAGAGCATGTTCTGCTTAATCTGGATGTTGTGCTCTAAGGCATACCTGATACATTCATCCAGTGTCCATTGTTTTTGGGCGGTGGATAAAGAAGGGGTCAGGCATAGAGCCAACATACTGATGACGGGTATCTTTTTCATGTTGTATGAAGTGGGTTTCCTGAAAAAACAGTCGGACTGTAAGCCGGATTCTGTACTTCCTGGAAAGGAAGTGTCTGCCATTTATCTAAGCCAAAAGTCACCCATTGGCTTCATGGACCAAAGGCCCATACCTATAGCGTTCTACCCTCTGCCTTGGACGAGCAGCCCTCATAGCGGCAGTTTACATGAACTTGCAGCTTCCAAGATGCACAGCCAGTATGTCACCATACTGCTGGTGGGCTCTTACCCCACCTTCTCACCCTTACCGTCAACCTTCCCTTTCTACATGAAACATGGTTAGGGGTAGATGACGGCGGTTGTTTTCTTCTGCATGACTCAACCCTCGCGGATTCCTTCTATATTAGGAAGTGGAATGCTCTGCGCTGTCCGGACTTTCCTCTCGTGATCAGGTGCCACACGTGAAACCTTTCACCAGCGACAGACCGCCCGACTGTTTCAATTTATAATGCAAAAGTATGAATTTTTTTCTTTTTATCTTCGTGACCGTCCATTAAAAATATTATATATTAAGTTAATTTAGTAAACAATCATATCATTTTTAACGGGTGAATTGTTTGAAAAAGCATTTTGTAGATACAAAACATTAAGATTATTTTCGAAAATACTGAAGGATAACCGCCAAATTTGTTAAAAAGCATTAAAACTAGACGTGTAATGAAAAAAAGTGGATAAAAAATTTTTTAGATACATTTTTCATCCCTAAATTTGCAAATGTATTTCATGGTATTAGATTTAAGACTTTCTTTTAAGGGATTGCTCGTGAGAGTAGTCCCTTTTTTAGTATGCTTGCCTTCACCATGATTTGTTGAAAGAGCATGTCTTTTTTTGATTTGTTTCCATGATTGATAAGTAAAAGTTTGTGTTTCTTCTTTTATTTTACTAACTTTGCCATTTCTAAAGAACAACGATAACAAACAGCATTCAAACTATTATTCATCAACGCGAAATGAAAATACTAAACAAATACCTCTCTGTGGTTTACGACCTCTATGTCATGGATTCAGACAAAGGAGAGGAAGAACGCGTGGAGGGATGCGACCGCACCCGTCCATTGGTTTTCATCAGTAAGATGGGGTTCGCCCTCAAGCCTTTCGAAGAACAATTGGAACTAGTGGAAGCGGGCAATGCTTTTGATTTCACTATTCCTGCCAAGGACGCATACGGTGAGTACGACGACGAACTGGTCTTCAATGTCGATATCAAGCAATTCGAAAAGAGTGAAGGTTTCAACCGAAAGCATCTTTTCGAGGGCAATGTCATCAATGTCTATGGTCCTGACGGTCAAGTTGCCAATGCCCTCATACTAGAGGTGGGTGAAGACAGTGTGACGCTCGACCTCAATCATCCTCATGCTGGCAACGACCTACATTTCAAAGGAGAGGTACTTGAGAACCGGTTGGCAACCAACGACGAGATAGCTGCCTTCGTCAATATGATGAGTGGAGGCTGTGGTGGCGGTTGTGGCAATTGCGGCGGTGGTTGCGGTGGTAATTGTGACGGTGGCGATTGCGAAGGTGGTGGCTGCGGTAGTTCTGGCGGATGCTGTAACTAAGAACAAGTTTAGGGGTCATGAGGAATATATTCGGCAATGTCTTTACCTTGTCCACCTTCGGCGAAAGCCATGGCGAAGCCATTGGAGGCGTTATTGATGGTATGCCTGCAGGGGTAGATATAGATTTGGACTTTATTCAGCAGGAACTTAACCGACGCCGACCTGGACAGAGCAAAATCACCACATCGCGTCAGGAGGCTGACCAAGTGGAGATCCTCTCGGGTGTCTTTGAGGGGAAAACAACGGGATGCCCTATTGGTTTCATCGTCAGGAACAGCAATCAGCGTTCTGCCGACTATGAGAATATGCGCAGGGTCTTCCGGCCTTCACATTCCGACTTCACTTATTATAGCAAATATGGTATACGCGACCACAGAGGAGGAGGACGTTCTTCTGCACGTGAGACCATCTCCCGCTGTGTGGGGGGAGCCTTGGCCAAACTCGCGCTGAGGCAGCTGGGCATCCACATCACGGCATACACATCTCAGGTGGGGAGTATCGCCATCGAACGCGACTACAGCCTTTATGACTTCAGCGAAATAGAGCGCAACATCGTACGGTGTCCCGACCCGAAGATAGCAGAGCAAATGGTGGCCCTCATCAGTGAGGTGAAAGAACAGGGCGACACTATTGGAGGCGTCATATCGTGTGTGGTGAAGGGATGCCCTGTTGGACTGGGGGAACCCGCTTTCTCCAAACTCCATGCTGCTTTGGGCGCTGCCATGCTTTCGATTAATGCCGTCAAGGGTTTTGAGTATGGCGAGGGATTTGATGGAGTCTGTGGCCGAGGTTCGGACCAGAACGACATCTTCACCTCGAAGGATGGCGCTATCCGCACACTCTCCAACCACAGCGGAGGAATTCAGGGGGGCATCTCCAATGGCAACGATATTTTCTTCCGTGTGGCATTCAAACCTGTGGCTACACTCCTCAGAGAACAGCCCACAGTGGATGTGGAGGGGAGGAAAACCATGCTCGAGGTCAAAGGACGTCACGACCCTTGCGTGCTGCCTAGGGCGGTTCCTGTCGTGGAGGCTATGGCGGCCATGACTATCCTCGATTTCTACCTCCTTAACAAAACTGTTCACCTTTAGTCTGGAACAGGGAAGCCTTTGGGAGGGCTTAAGGTCCTTGAAGTCCTTAGGGTTCTTAAAGAGCGTAAAAACTATAAACAACTAATCATATAATATTATGTCAGTAAATAAGGTTATTTTGATAGGCCATGTCGGTGTTGAACCGGAGATACGTTATCTGGATGGTGGCGTATGTGTGGCCAAGGTCAGACTGGCAACCACCGAACGTGGTTATACCCTTCAGAATGGCACCCAAGTGCCTGAACGCACGGAATGGCACGATGTGATTTTGTGGAGAGCTCAGGCCGAATATGTGGAGAAATATGTCCATACAGGTGACAAACTTTACGTTGAGGGAAAACTGCAGTACCGCAAATATACGGACAAACAGGGTGTCAGTCGAATCACTGTGGAGATTATGGCTAATTCCATCGAAATCCTCTCATCGGCACAGCAGAAAAAGCAGACTGCTGACAGTGCCGGTGCTCAACCTGGCAAGAATGTGGAACAACCCTCTGATTCTGCTAAGGTGGCGGAGGAGGAATTCGAATTTCCCTTTTAATCAGCGATAGTCCTTTTTTTCGAGATATCGAAAAGTTTTTAACGAAATCTCGTTATCCCGTTATACCGAAATCCCGATAAAAAACAAGATAATTATGATATTCATAGCAGGTCCATGCGTGATTGAGAGCATGGACATCCTTGAAACCGTAGCCAGTGAGTTGGTTCGTTTGCAGGACAAACACGGTATAGAGATATACTTCAAGTCGTCGTTTGACAAGGCCAACCGTACGTCCATCAGTTCGTTTCGTGGTCCGGGACTGGACAAGGGACTGCAGATGCTCTCCGACATCAAGAGTAAGTACGGACTTCGTCTGCTTACCGATATTCATGAGAGCTATCAAGCCAGCGTTGCTGGAGAGGTCGTGGATGTGTTGCAGATTCCTGCTTTCTTATGCCGACAGACTGATTTGTTGGTCGCTGCTGCACAGACGGGCAAGACAGTGAACATCAAGAAGGCTCAGTTCCTCTCGGGACTTGACATGAAGTATCCAGTAGAGAAGGTTCGTGAGGCGGGTAATAACGACGTCTGGCTGACTGAACGGGGCAACATGTTCGGATACAACAACCTGATCGTGGATTTCCGCAACATCCCCGACATGCTCAGCATCTGCCACACTGTGGTAATGGACTGCACACACTCCGTGCAGCGTCCAGGTGCAGCTGGAGGCAAGACGGGAGGAAACCGTGAGTTCGTGCCATCCATGGCCTTGGCGGCTAAGGCATTCGGTGCCAATGGCTTCTTCTTTGAGGTGCATCCCGACCCTGACAACGCGCTCAGTGATGGCCCCAATATGCTTCGTCTCGAAGACCTCGATGCCGTGATAACGGCACTACTGAGATAAAAAAACTCTGAAATGCCGTATTGAATATGGCTTCAGAGGCCTTAAAGACCTTAATGACCTTAACTACACTGGAAAAAATAAAGACAGTAATGGAAAATATCAAAGTGAAAGAAATTGCGGCTAAATGCTTTAAGGACGAGGCGGAGGCCTTGCTCGGACTCATTCCGCAGTTGGATGAAGGTTTTGATGCGGCGGTTGATTTGATGTACCGTTGCCGTGGACACGTCATCGTTACTGGTGTGGGCAAGTCGGGGCATGTGGGTGCCAAAATGGCCGCCACACTTGCCAGCACAGGAACACCTTCCTTTTTCCTCAATGCACAGGATGCCCTCCATGGCGACTTGGGCATGATTACCGACGATGATATCGTGGTAATGATTTCAAATTCGGGTAATACCGACGAGTTGCTGAGGTTGGTTGATTGCCTCCAAATGCGAGAAGTGCCCATCATCGGCATGACGGGCAATCCTGACTCCCTGATAGCACGTAACTCGCAAGCGCACATCCGTGTTTGGGTGGAGAAAGAAGCTTGTCCGCTCAACCTCGCCCCAACTTCCTCCACCACTGCTGCCATTGCCATGGGGGATGCATTGGCGTGCGTCTTGATGGAACTACGCGATTTCAAAAAGAATGACTTCGCTCGTTTCCACCCAGGTGGAAGTCTGGGCTACAAACTGGTGACAAGGGTGAAGGACGTGATGTACAAGGGGAATCTCCCCATTCTGCCTCCACATATGCGACTGGGCGACGCGCTGATACACATCAGCAACGGCAAACTCGGACTGGGTGTGGTGATGGACGGAGAAAAAATCATGGGAATCATCACTGACGGCGACATACGACGTGCTGTCGAAGGTGCACAGTCTAATTTCTTCCAACTATCCGTTTCAGACGTGATGACCAAGACACCGAAGACCATCGACCCCGATGCAAAACTGACCAAGATACAGGCCATGTTCCGCAAGTTCAAAATCCACTCTCTGCTGGTGGTCGACAAGGACGAGCATCTCATGGGCATTGTCGATTACTTCGCCATCATGCAGTGATTTTTCACTTAAACATTCACTTTTCATACTTAAAATATTAACCCTAAAATATTGATAACCCACATGAATTTCCTTGAAGAGAAAATCCTGAGCGATGGAAGCATCAAACCAGGCAACATACTGAAGATTGACAATTTCTTGAACCACCAAATCGACATTGACATCATGCGTCAGATGGCTTATGAACTGAAAAGACGTTTCAAGGGGGTGACTGTCAACAAGGTGCTTACCATTGAGGCCAGCGGAATTGCCATCGCAACCATGCTTGGTGACTTGTATGATGTGCCTGTGGTCTTTGCCAAGAAAAGCCAGACTGCAAACAGCACGGACGACAAGTATATGGCACAAGCCTATTCATTCACACACAAGAAGATGAACAATGTGTTCGTCTCGAAACCTTATCTTCACGCCACCGACCGTGTCCTCATCGTGGACGATTTCCTGGCCGACGGACAGGCTGTCCATGCCTTGATTGACCTCGTCCACCAGGCTGGAGGAGAGGTTGCTGGCATTGGAATAGCTGTGGAGAAAGGACAGCAAAAAGGTGGCCGACTGTTGCGCGAGGAAGGCTATCGTTTGGAATCGATGGCAATCATCGAGGAAATGGATTGGGAAACCCAGACCATACGATTCCGTGAGCAACCGTCGCACCAGTTGGGAGATACGCCCATCAAAGTCCTCAAGTGAGACAGGCATTAATAGAACACCCTTAAGATATAGATTATGAAAGACAAGAGCAATCTTTATCAGTTGGACGGCAGGGTGCCGATTGCCCAGGCTGTCCCCTTTGGCCTACAGCATGTGTTGGCCATGTTTGTGAGCAACATCACACCTATCATCATTCTGGCCAATGTCGTGGGCATTGATTCCGCCCTTAGTGCCGCGCTCATTCAAAACTGTATGATTATCGCCGGTATTGGTACGATGATCCAACTCTTTCCTATCTGGCGGATAGGTTCACGCTTACCCATCGTGATGGGCATCAGTTTCACATTCCTTTCACTGGCCATATTCATTGGCACTTCACAAGGCATGGGGGTATTGATTGGTGCCGTCATCGTTGGAGGTATCGTGGAAGGTGTGCTCGGACTGTTGGCTAAGTACTGGATTCGCATCATCTCGCCGGTGGTGGCTGCGACGGTCGTGACGGCTATCGGCTTTTCTTTGCTCCCCATTGGGGCTAATTCCTTTGCCGGAGGTCAGGGCGCTGCCGACTTCGGTTCTGCTCACAACTGGATTGTAGGTACTTTCACACTCCTCGTCTGCCTTGGATTCCAGGTGTTCGCAAAAGGTTTCCTTCGTTCGCTCTCAGTGTTGATAGGTCTGATAGCTGGATATATCCTCGCGGTATGTATGGGCATGGTCGATTTCTCTGGTTTGCAGGGGGTGGGATTCGTCTCATTGCCGAAAATCATGCCTTTCAAACCGGAATTCGAGGTTGGTGCCATTCTCTCCATCATTGCTATTTATCTGGTTTCTGCCACTGAAACCATTGGCGATACCAGTGCGCTCTGCTCTGGAGCCATCCACCGCTTACCCACCGACAAGGAACTGGGGGCCAGTATTTCTTGCGATGGTTTTGTGAGCAGTGTCGCCGGTCTTTTCGGCTGCACACCCATCACGTCGTTCAGCCAGAACGTGGGTCTGGCAGCAATGTCGGGTGTGGTCAACCGCTTTGCCATCGCAACAGGTGCTTGTATCATGATTCTGGGTGGCATCTTCCCTGCTGTCGGTGGAATGCTGACCACCATACCACAGGCTGTGCTGGGTGGTTGCACCATCATGATGTTCGGTTCCATCATGTATGCTGGTTTCGGTATGTTGGCCAAGTGTGGTTTTAGCGACCGCAACATGGTGATTGTGGCATTGTCACTGAGTGTGGGACTTGGTTTCACACAGGCATCGGAGATGTTCAACATCTTCCCACAGATTGTTCGAACCGTCTTTGCTGAGAACTGCGTGGCTGTGGTCTTCATACTCGCCGTTGTCCTCAACCTAGTACTGCCTAAGGATAAAAAATAGTCAACCGACAGTCTAAGTCGCAGAATTAGGAGATAACTCAGCGTATCTACGCGCTGGAAGGACACCGAACAATCAGCCCAATGCGAGTCTTTGGGCAATGGAATGTGAATAATACGCCCTGAAAGGAAAAAAGCAAGTATAATGCTTTAACCTTTCAGGGCGTTGCTATTCGTGATGGCCATCACTATCGGATGCTCGTTTACTTCACGGTAAGCGTCATTTTCTTCAGGTCTTTGTCAAGTGAACTGGTGCCGTAGAGGATTTCGAACTGTCCCTCTTTCTGATGGACGGTATTGGTCTCAGTGTCGAAGAACTCGAACGACTTGGGCGTAAGCGTCAGCATGGCATTGACGGTCTGTCCGGCTTTCACTTCCACACGCTGGAAAGCACGGAGTGATTTCAATGGTCCTTCAGCATCGGAGAGGTCGCGGATATATACCTGCACCACTTCCACACCGTCGCGCTTGCCAGTGTTGGTCACGGGTACGGTCAGTGTGTAGTCCTTGCCTTTCTTTTCCATTTTGCCCTCACCAATGTTGAACTGAGTGTAACTCAGTCCGTAACCGAAAGCAAATAGCGGGTCGTTGAAGTAGCGATAAGTACGTCCTTTCATCGAATAGTCCTCGAAGTCTGGCAACTGGTCCGACGACTTGTAGAACGTCACGGGGAGTTTGCCTCCTGGGTTGTAGTCACCGAAGAGCACCTCTGCTATTGCTGTACCGCCTTCCTGGCCTGCGTACCACACCTGGAGGATGGCGTCGCAAGACTCGCTCTCTGGCAACAGTGCGATGGCTGAACCTGAACAGTTGACGAAAATCACGGTCTTGCCAGCGGACTTCAACGCCTTGAGGAAGTCGCGCTGTACTTTGGGCAGTTCGATATGGGTACGGTCGCCACCCTTGAAGCCGTCAATCTGTACAGGCATCTCCTCGCCCTCGAGCGCGGCGGAGATTCCACCCACGAAAATCACCTTGTCAATACCGTCCAATTGGCGGATGATGGCTGAATAGTCGATAGGCTGTTCCTTGGCGACGTTGATTTTCATGTTCGAACCCCAAGTCTTCACATATTGATATCTCACTTCTATCTGGTATGATTTGCCTGCTTCGGCTTGAATCACGGTTCGGGTTGGGGTTGTGCGCCAGGTGTGGTGGTGTACCTTACGCTCGCCGTTCACGAGGACGGTGAAGTCACCGCATGACGTCACGTTCACCACGTACTCTCCACTTTCCTTCGGGGTGAATACCGTCTCATATTTGGCGGAGAAATCCTCGATGTTCACCCCGGGGGCGAAGTTATGCATTCCTGCCGTCGTCACCGACAAAGGGGTGGTGTAGTACTGTGTTGTCACAGGTTTGCCATCCATCGTGACATTGTTCCAGAAAGTGCCTTTCACACCTTTCTTGCCTTCTATCGCACAACAGTTCGCCATGAGGCAGTCGAGCACTTTGTCGTCGGTCAGGTCGCAACCAGGCAGATAGGTCAACGATTTCTGCTTCTGGCGGATACCGTCGAGGATGGTAACGGTCTGATTAGGTGTGCCGTTGTAGTTGCCCCACATCAAGGGAGCATCGTTGGCATTGGGACCAATCACAGCAATCTTGCCTTTGTTCTTCTGCAAGGGAAGAACGTCGCCTTTGTTCTGAAGCAAGACGATGGACTGGCGGGCCATGTCAAGCGATATCTGGCGATGCTCTTTGCATGACATCTTCTCGTAAGGAATCTTCGACCACTCCACCAAAGAGGGGTCGTCCATCTCGCCCAAGTCAAAACGGCCTTCCAAGAGGCGTACCACGTGTTTGTCTACCTCTGCCTCGCTGATGAGTCCACGGCGCACAGCCTCGGGAATGCTGCGGTAGGCATAGCCGTAGCCGCACTCCACGTCCGTGCCGGCCAGTGTGGCTTTGGCTGAGGCATGGACTGCGTCGGATGACGATTTGTGGGAATCATAGAAATCGGACACCGCACCACAGTCGCTCACCACCAAATACTGGAAACCCCATTCATCACGGAGTATCTGCTGCAAGAGGCGTGCGCTGCCACAGCAAGGGTCGTCGTCAAGTCGTTGGTAGGCGCACATCACTTCGCGTACTTTGGCATCCTCCACCAACACCTTGAAAGCGGGCATGTAGGTCTCCCACATATCGCGGGGACTGACATTGGTGAGGTTGGCAGTATGGCGCGACCATTCGGGACCGCTGTGGACGGCGTAGTGCTTGGCGCAGGCCCACAACTTGCGGTATTTGGCATTCTCAGGACCCTGCAGTCCGCGAACCACTTGGGTACCCATCACTGAGGTCAGATAGGGGTCTTCTCCATAGGTTTCCTGACCGCGTCCCCAGCGTGGGTCACGGAAAATGTTCACGTTAGGTGTCCACACAGACAGACTGTGGAACTTGCTGTCTTCTTCGCCGTTCTCTACGCGTCGGTTATACTGGGCGCGGAACTCAGTGCTGGTGGCATCGAACACCTTGTAGAGCAAGTCGGGGTTGAACGATGCAGCCATGCCCACGGGTTCTGGAAAAACGGTCACGTTGCCCATATTGGCTGCGCCGTGAAGAGCCTCGCTCCACCAGAAGAACTTCTTGATGCCCATGCGCGGAATGGCTGGGCTCTCGTCAAGCATCAGTTTGGCTTTCTCTTCCAAAGTCAGGCGTGAGCAGAGGTCTATGGCTCGCTCTTTCGCGCTCAGGCTCGGATTCTGGTAAGGCAATTGTTGTGCCACAAGACAGGCGTTGACACTCCATGCCAATGCCATCAATAATAAATGTCTTTTCATGTTGTATAATGTTTTTTTGTTGATTGCAGGATGATTGGATGAAGGTGAAGTAGTTTGATGCAAAATTAGCAAATTAGCACATGATGACTTATTTGAAAAGTTTCATCTTCTTTCCATTTCGTTACATTCTTCTATTCTGCAGTTTCCAGAGTAACTGTAATGCGATGAAAATACGTCATAATAAGAACTTTTCTTGAACAGAATTACAACTCATTCAGAATAATATACTAATTTTGCTTAATGAATGAATAGAAAGATATAGTATGACTACATTACAATTGAATGAAGAGGTTCTTCGTAATATCAGCATCATCGCTGATGACGAAAGCATGTTAAGACGCGTGGCCAAATATCTACGGAAATTGATAGCAGAAAAACAAGATTCATCCGATTCCATGACCCAAGAAGAATTACAGGCAAAAATAGAACAAGCAGATATCGATTTCAGACAAGGGAAAACTTTTGCCATGCTTCCTGGAGAAAGTTTTATGGATTTCCGAAAAAGGATAGGACGATAAGACGATGGTTTATATTGTAAATCTCACTGAACAAGCCCTTGAAGATTCCAACCGATTGGAAAGGGATGAGCCAAAGGCTTTTAAGAAATTTTTGTCTTTTCTTACTGAATTGTCCGAACATCCTAAGACGGGGACAGGCCATCCCGAACCATTTAAAGGTATGCAGGAAAATTGTTGGAGTCGCCGCCTTTCCAAAAAACATAGATTGGTTTATAGGATATATGAAACAGAAATTGTCGTTTTGGTGATTTCTGCCTATGGACATTATGGTGACAAATAGTCATTTCATTCCATCAGAAACAATACGTATATGAACCTATTTCACCAATACGTTGCAGTATAGAAACACAAACCCAAAAAGAATTCATTAGCACATTTATATTCGATGCAACAGAAAATTATCATTCTTGATTTCGGTTCACAGACAACACAACTGATTGGTCGTCGTGTTCGAGAACTGAACACCTTTTGCGAGATTATGCCCTACAATAAGTTCCCTGAGAACGACCCTGACGTGATTGGTGTCATCCTCTCGGGCTCACCTTATAGTGTCTATGAGGAACGGGCATTCCAACTCGACTTCTCTAAAATACGTGGCAAGTATCCTATACTCGGTATTTGCTATGGCGCCCAACTCATGGCGCACACTTTTGGAGGAAAGGTCGAACCTGAAGGAACACGTGAGTACGGACGTGCCAACTTGGAGTTCATGGAGGAAGGTAACCCGCTCTTGAAGGGCTTTGCCAAGAACAGCCAGGTATGGATGTCGCATGGCGACACCATCACACGTCTGCCAGAAGGCTTCCGCGTCATCGCTTCCACTGCCACGGTGAAGTATGCCGCCTATGCTGCCAACAACGAGAAAATCTGGGGTGTGCAGTATCATCCCGAGGTGTTTCACTCTATCGACGGCACATTGTTGCTGAAGAACTTTGTGGTCGATATCTGCGGGGGAAAACAAGATTGGTCGCCAGCGTCGTTTGTCGAGCAAACTGTATCAGAACTGCGGACGCAGCTGGGTGATGACAAAGTCATACTTGGTTTGTCGGGCGGTGTCGATTCATCTGTGGCTGCCATGTTGCTCAACCGTGCCATCGGCAAGAACCTTACCTGCATTTTCGTGAACAACGGACTGCTTCGCAAGAATGAGTTCACCGATGTGCTGCACGATTACGAATGCCTTGGACTGAATGTAGTAGGAGTGGATGCCTCGCAGAAGTTCTATACTGAGCTGGCTGGTGTGCACGAACCAGAGAGGAAACGCAAGATTATCGGGGCGGGCTTCATTGATGTGTTTGAAGCCGAGGCTAAGAAAATCGAGGGTGCCAAATGGTTGGCGCAAGGTACTATCTATCCCGACCGCATCGAATCGCTCAACATCACGGGCAAGGTCATCAAGTCGCACCACAATGTGGGTGGACTGCCAGAGAAGATGGGACTGAAGCTCTGCGAACCGCTCAAGTGGCTTTTCAAGGACGAGGTTCGTCGTGTGGGACGCCAACTCCAAATGCCTGAACATCTCATCACCCGACATCCTTTCCCCGGACCTGGACTTGCTGTGCGCATTCTGGGAGAAATCACGCCCGAGAAAGTGCGTATGCTTCAAGAGGCGGACGACATCTTTATCCGTGGACTGCGCAACTGGAAAGTACGCCTCTCGGGTGAGGAGGCGCGCAAAGTGCTTGCCGCTGGTGTGCCTGCCGACATGAAGGACGGCGAGATAGAGGTGTCGCTCTACGACCAGATTTGGCAGGCTGGAGCCATACTGCTCTCCGAAGTGAAGAATGTTGGCGTGATGGGCGATGAGCGTACCTACGAGAATCCAGTTGCACTACGTGCCGTCACTTCTGCTGATGCCATGACTGCCGACTGGGCCAGACTGCCTTATGAGTTCTTAGCTGAGGTCAGCAACCTGATTATCCGCAACGTCCGCGGCGTCAACCGCGTCTGCTACGACATCAGTTCCAAGCCACCAGCAACGATTGAGTGGGAGTAGAAATCATTGACCATTGACCATTAATCAACGGTCAAAAATGCGATTTAGCGAGTGCAGAGCCGAACTTGTTCTTCCTATGCCGAGCGTGAGCATTTTAGGCGTAGCCAATGTTCAATGGTCAATGTTCAATGTTCAACGGTCAATGAAATACACGATAATATGGAGAATCAGGGGGAGGAGATAGGCGGTGTACTGGAACACCTGGAACCAAAGTTCTCCATGGCTGAACAGACTGAACACCTGTGAATAGTCGAAACAACCCACCATCTGTGCGATGATGATAAATGAGAGGAAATAACCGGCGATGTCGGCTATTAATTTGGTGTCGGCTTTCACGACATCGGCCACGGTGAGGAGTCGTCCCGATGTATAACCGTAGATGTCGGCGGTGATGATGACAATGATAAATGCCACGGAGGGCAGACCACGGGTGAAAGGCGAGTGGTTCAGTGTGCCGAGCGGATTGAGAAGCAATGCGCTGGGCAGCAGTGTGGCACATGCGATGGCGGCTACAAAAAGCACAAGGATGAGGATACTGATGAACAGTGCGTTCTTCTGTTTGGCATTGGTGTGTCCACGTAAGGCATAGAGCATACCTGAGCCGTCGAGGGCACTCAATGCCATCAATCCCAATAATACCATGGGAAGAGGGGAGTCGGAGATATTGTCGGTCACACTGGAGAACATCCACCTGATGCCGTCGGCACTCAGCAGGTTCACCACGTCCATGCCATAGACACTTCCCGTCCAAGTGAAGAGGGCGAGCAGCAGGATAATCAAGAGGCATCCTAAGGGAATATATGTCAATAGGTCGCGGTGTCGCATTGCTTTTGTTTTTCGTCTTTTTTGTTATGTCATCTTTTCGTCATGCCTTCTCTCATCTTTCGTTATAACGCAATAACGATATAACATTATCACGAAAAATCGAAAAAAACTCGAAATCATTGTCTTATGCGTCGTCGGGCTCGAGGTTGTCGATGTCGAGGATGCGCAGTTCCAGCGCCTTTGTGACCAATCGGGTGGCATTGACGGAACGCTCGTTGCCGAATAGACGGCTAATGAGGTCGTTCTGCCGTTTTTCCAGCGACTTCACTCCAAAGGGCATGCTCCGCAGATTGGCAATCATCTCCTTGGTGTAGCCTAGAGCCAGATGGCGCAGCAGACGCTCGTCGTACTCGTCAATGTCGTAGTCGAGCATCACCTCCTGGTGGCGGTTCTCATTATAGACCGACTGCTTGAAGCGGTAGAGAATCTTCTCTAGAATGGGTTGGTTGAACACCATGCGCTTTCCGTCCATCACGCTCATCACATCACCTCGTGTCAGCAATTCACCACTCTTGAGGATGATGCCGTCAGCACCAGCGTCGAGGGCGTCAACCCACAAGGCCTCGTTGAGAATCTCGCCAGTGAAAATGAGGACGTGGATGTCGGGATATTTCTTGCGCAGTGTGGAGCAGATATCAACACCAACTGTGGTGGAACCACCCAGACCGAGGTCGAGTAGAATCAAGTCGGGATGCTCTTTGCGAAGCAAGGTCCACAACTCGTTCTCGTTCATGGCTGTGCCCACAATCTCTGCCTCAGGAATATCGTTGCGGAAAATTTCTTCCGTACCCTTGAGTTCCAATTTAGCGTCTTCTACAATGATTACTTTGAACTTGTCCATATCTTGTGTTTTTTAGTTATCAAGGATTATCGAATATGTGAATGATGTATGTCGTAGTGCCGACGTATCGCTGATTCTGTGTCTTATGCCCTTTTCTTAGGGATGGTGAAGATGATAGTGTAACCTGTACCCATGTCGGCCGTCTCTGCATAGATACGGCAGCCCCGATAGGGGGAGTGCTCGTCATGCTCACGCACTATTTGCTTGCACACCATCAGTTGGGTGGAGGTCAAACGGTCGGTGCGCGAGTCGTAACTGATGTTCTCAGGATAGAAGAGGTCGTTAAGTTCTTGAGGGCTGAAGGTCTGTCGCTGGTCGGTGAAACGGAAAGCGACGAACCTGTCCTCCGCTATGGATTCGAACAGCAGTTGTCCGGGTTTCGCGCACTCGAAGGCAAGGTGCAGTAGGTTGTCCACTAAGTACTCAAGCAGGTCTTTGTCGCCGATAATCTCATCGTTGGTTTGTTGGCCGAGAGTGAGTGTGATGTCATTGACAGTCTTGGATTGCATCTTGTCGGCGGTGCGTCGGGCGTAGTCTGCAAAGTAGGATGCGGGCCATGTGGACCGTTTGAATGTTTTGCCCGAGACTTGTCGAAGGGCGTTCGCACTGAGAATGCTGTATATGTCCTTATAATAACTGGCAAGTTCGTGGATGGTTGCCACATCCACTTCCCCGTTCGTGTCTTTGTTGTTCAGCAGTTGTTTGATGCGGTTGGGGTAGTACATGGTCTCGTGCTTGATGGTGGAGAGGCAGTTGTCGAGTATCATGTTCTGCACGTGAACAACGCTTTCCTCATGACTTGCTCGTCTTTCCTCGTCTTCCATCATCTCGATGTCGTTGGTGCGGATGTTGAGTTGCACCAGGGAGTTGTTGAGATAGATGGAGGTGAGTTGAGCCATGAGACGCACGATGATTTCCTCGTCATCGGATAGTGTGCCGCCGTGCATGGCCAATGCCATACCGCCGATAGTTTGTTCCTGGCCTTCTTCGCTCACTGTCAGCGGGTAGGCCACGATGCTGTCATGACGGGGCTCTCTCTCTGGCTGTCTATAAGTATCTTGGGCATACTGGGTGAGTGTCTGGGCATTGCGGCAATGTTCCGAGACGGCGGTCAACAATCCTTTTCCGTTGTCGCTGTTGACCACAATGGCCAATCCGTCGAAACGTTTCACGTCGCAGAATCCGTTGAAGAGGTCGTTCACAAACCCTGGGTCGAGTCCATCCTTGCCGCCACCATTGTATTCAGTGGAGAAGACATGCTTGGAGAAACTGATGTACTGCTCCATGTTGAGAATGTTGAGCAGGTAGAACTTATAATAGAGGATGAAGAAAAGGAGCAGAGCGAGGAGGAGGATGACGACAAGCAACACCATCACAGTCTGCTTGTTGATGTTGGCCATCTGCAGGTTGTTGCAGGTCTGTTCTAAGCTCTTGTCTTGGCCTACAAGGCGATACATGCGCGTGTAGGTCTCGTTGTTGCTGTAGTAGATGTCCCAGCGGTTAAGCGCCAGCGCGGCGATGGCCATTTCATTGCGCAGGTCGAGTATGATGCTGTAGGCCATGTTGTGGTCTTCCTTGTACCAGTCGAGTTCTGGGGGTGTCTCAGTGCTGTAGAGCATTTGCATCTGACGCGTGTCTTCGGGGTAGAGCAGATGATGGAAGAGGTTGAGTTGCGTTATGGCTGAGTCGGCGTTGAGCAGTGCCTCTTCATAACAACCATCGACATTGCAGTAATAGACGTTATCGACGTATGCGTGGATTCTGTCGCTGACACTGTCAATCTTGAGCATGAGGATACTGTCTGTCTGCGCTGTATGCAAGGTTGTTGACGCTGTGATGGGTGAGGATGGCTGGTCTGTGGGCATGCCTGTGCAACAGCACAGCAGGGGGGGAAGGAACACCAGCAGGAGTTTTGCCGTTCGCGTGATGCCCTTGGGCAAGGTGAAGTGGAAACGGCTGCCTTTTCCTATTTCACTCTCCACGTGGAATTGGCAGACGGAGAAAAGCTTGTTGGTCTTGCGGTATTTCTCAATGATGCCCTTGCAGTTCATCAGACCGAAGCCGAATCCCTTCAGACTCGACAACTGGCGGTTTTCCTCGGTGCTGTCTTGGTCATTGTCTTGGCTCATGCCGATTCTGCTGGCATCATAGACTTTCTCATCGCAAATGAGATGGATGTCGTCGGCCGACAAACCACGACCTGTGTCTTTTACGGCAATATCGACACTGTCCTGGCCTTCGGTGGCGATGAGACTGACCGTTCCTCCTTGTGGCGTGTATTTCAGCGCGTTGTCGAGCAGGGTGTTGACCATGAAGATGGTCAGTGCTCGGTCGGCTCTGACTATGCTCTCGGTGGGTTCCACCACAAGACGTATGCCTTTGCTCTCGAATGATGAACGGTTCTTTGCGAACATCTCAAAGAGCGGCTGAAGGCTGAAGTTCTCGATGTTGAGGCTCAGGGTGCCTTGGCTCATCTTAATCCAGTGGACGAGAATCTCGTTGTCAGCATTGATCTTATCGACCAACTCCTCGATGTAGCGAAGACGTTCGGCTCGTTTTTCGCTGTCCTCACTCCTGTTTTTCAGTCGGTTGAGTTCGTTTGTCATTCGGTCGATGTAGGGCATGACGCCCAGCACCACCGACATGCACGCTTGTTTGTCGATGTTGGCGTATTTGTTATCTTTCACATGCATCTCGTGCACAAAGCGGCGGCTTTCCGACATCTGCATGCGGTTGTTGAGGGTGATGACTTTCTTACCGTTGTCGATAATCCAGTCGTAGAAAGCGCAGACAACGTTGAGCAGCTCACGGTCGTAGCTGCCAAGGCGTTTCCCCTTGAGGACATAATCGCTGCTCTTGATTCGTTTGCTGAGGTCCGAGAGTCGGATGTCTTCGGGGAGGGTGGGAAAAAGGTGGTGGATATCGCCGCTGACGGCTTCGTCAATGGCTTGGCTGATGTCTTCTTCATCCTCCGCGTCAGAAGGCACCGAAGCGATGATACGTTTGCAGATGCCGAACAGTCTCACGAGCTTGTCCTTGCGCTGTTGTTTGTTTCTGAGCTGTTTCCTGTAGAAGAACACGAACGATGCCACCAACAGGATGAGGAAGGTGAGTAATGCCACAAGCAGGATGTCAATGGTGCGTTTTTCCTTCGACAGTTTGTCGTACCTGTTCTCTATCTCCATGTCCTGACGTGTGACATCGAGGATATCGAGATAGGCGTTGCGGTTGTAGTCGGCCGCGGCTTTATCACCCATGGCGCTGTAGCAGATGCTTAGGTATTCCCTGACACTCGACAACCACATAGGATTCACACTCTCGTCGCGGCTCTCAATCCATAGTTTTTCGGCCGAGGTCGGTTGGGGAATAGTGTCGTAGGCTACGAGTGTCAGGTCGTGCAGTTGCTGGTTGGTGCTGTCGCTGTGCTGCTTGTGATGGATGTTGATGTTGTCGAGCGCTGTCTGAAGGGTGTCGAGGGCTGAGCTGTATTCTTTGTGATGGATGTGGTATTCTGCGATGGTGATGAGAGCGGCATTGGCGCTAAAGGAACAGCCGTAGTCAATGAGCAGTTGGTAGGAAAGACGTGCGAGGGTAAGTGGCAACTTGTCGGTGTCGTTGTAGTCTGCTTTTACGTATTCGGCTAGCACGAGGAGGTCTTTTTGTGCCAACAGTTCAGGTCCGTGGAGAATGTCGTCTGCGCAACTCTGCAGGGTGGAGGCGATAAAAAAGGTGAGTCCTTTGTTCACACTCACGTTGAAGCAGCGCATCAGGTCTCTGTTCTCTTCGCTCAGGGTGGAGTTGGCTTTGCCTTCTTCCATTGTGTTAGCCGAAAGATTTGGCCTTTCTTCTATCATGCCGCCTGTGCCGCGCAGATAGCAGTATTTTGCAATCTGTGCGGTGTCGCCGCGGATACAGTCGATGTTGTCGGTGATGTAGCGCATTTCGGCAGCTGCCTCATGCCGCTGGTTCATGTAGTAATCATACACGGCCGAGACGAAATGGAATTCACTCAAAGCGTAGTTCCACAAACGCAATTGGTGAGGATTCATGGACTCTGTGTTGCCTGTGAGACGGTCCAGATGGCGTTGAGCGTTGTTGCGGTGGTCGTAGTATTCCTTGTTGCTGCTGGTGCGCTGGCACAGTTCCATCAATCCAACGTCAGCCATAAGTGCCAACAACTCGTTCTTCGACTCTGCGGTCACTTGACGGTAAAGACGTCTGGCAGTGGCATAGTCGGCTCTCATGGTCATCGAAAAGGCCTTGTGACACAAAGCCTCATGCCGTCCGTCGGAGTAGTCGCTGGATTCCCTTAAGGCTTGCTCTGCGTATCGTTCAGTCTCGGACAACGACACATAACGGTTCTTGTAGGCTTGTTCGTTCAGGGCATCGGCTTGGTCATGCCGTGAGGCGGAGTCGCCCATCTTGGCACCACACGCCGACAACAGTATGATGCCCAAGAGCAGCAGATACTCTTGGAGAAAACGTCTTGGTGTCTGGTGTCGGTTCGCGGTGCTTCGCATGATACGTCGTTTGTCAATAGCTATATCATGCAAATTTACAATTAAAAATCGAAATACCCGAAATTTTTCGTTCAACAAATCGTTAAGTAATTATTCGGCGCGTCGATTATGTTTTAATAACTACCTAAAGCATGCTTGTTCTGCTGTCACATAACAGGATAAGTCATATTTCTTTCATTTTTTTCGGGTTTTATCATACGGTGTATGTTTTTTTGACTATATTTGTAGTTGATTTCAAAATTAACCCCGTTTGCTTTGAAGAATTTATACTACAACCAGATTGTGGAGTTGCTGGAGCACAAGCCTGAAGGAATGAAACTTCAGACGATTGTGCTTCATGTCTATAATCAGAATTGTGGACTTTTCGAGCGTCCCGACCTCTATAAGCGAATGTATTCTTCCATCAGCATGTATCTTTGGAAGCAGAGCAAGAAGAAACGCTCGCCTTTCCAATCGGTGAAGGGCAAATGGGGATGCTATAGGCTAAAGCGCGGTTTTGTCATTCAACTTGAACTCTGCTTCGACGACTTCACCTACGACGAGATTCAGCCCAAGAAGAAAAAGAAATTCGATCCCGACAAACTCCCCAACCTTTTCGGATGGTAATGCCTGGCATTCCCTCGCAAAATTGGCAGAATAGCTTATTTCCACTTGACACTTTTACGATAATCACGTCTTTTGGCATATGAGGCTGAAACTTCTCGATATTTGAATGCCTTAAGCACAGAAAATAAAAAACCAGCCATACAACTTCTCCGAGGAAGTGCGCGATGGCTGGTTTTTTGTATGTGTTGAGGAATGAATCCTCCCTTACTGATTGAAACGGCTGTAGATGACGTCGAGTTTGATTTTGTCGCTTCCACCAACGAGTTTGGCGGAACGCATGGAGAAGTCATGGCTCAGCTTCACCAGTTTCTTCGAGGAGTCGTAGGTGCACTCTACAGGGATTATCAACACCTTGTTGTAGTTCTTGCTCGCTGTGCCGTTCTTCTTTTCGGCGATACAGGTGTTGATGAGTTTGGAAATGTTTCCGAAGGTGAAAGTGTTGGTGTTTCTGGAGAATGAGGTGATATAAGAAGTCACTCCATCGGCCACCTCATAGTTCTCGAAAAATCCGTTGTTGTAGTCATCGAGCCTCACAAGCAGCACTGTGTTAGGTATGTTGAGCTTGAAGTTGCTTTGTACCTTGTCGTTGTAGCGGGTGAGCGTAAGCGATACTGTGTTGAGGGTGTCCTTGACATCGAAAGAATCCACCGGCAGAGTCACCTCGGTGAAGATGCCTGCGGGAGTCTTAAGATAGGTGGCGTCTGTGACATCCATCAGTACGTCGAGGTTTGAATTCTCAAAGCGCGTTTCCTGCACCACCTCTTCAGTAGCCGCGAACTGTTGTGTACCTAAGGTGTCTTTCTTTAGCGAGGTAGAGTAATACCTGTAATCGATGTTGAACTGACAGATGTCGATGTAAGCGATGGCACCGTCTCCGCTCTCCAGCTTGAAGTAGAAACCTTTGCTGCATGGCAGTCCGCTGTTTTGCCAAGCCTCGGTGTTGGCCAGGATGTTGGGGTTTTCGCGGTAGGCGTCATAGATGGTCTGTCCGTACTCACGAGGCAGTGGTATGGTGATGTTGGTGTTATAACCCTTTTTCCATCTTTCGCTGTCCTCAATGGTGCGGTCGGAGAGAGTGTACCATTTCTCGGCGATGGGTGGCTGGGTGGTGTCGTAATATTTGGTGGGGTCGATGTTTGTGTAATAGTTCACATCGGGGTCCATAATCACGTTCAGTGGATAGACACTTACCTTGAAAGTGGTCAGAGAGTCGCCCACAAATTCCTTGACGAAGAGCTTGACCTCGGCTGAAGTGATGGAATCGTTGACCACAGAGTCAGGGAAGGTGAAAGCCTCGTTGCAATGGAACTGTGCGAGGAAGTCCGACTTGATGATAGTGCCGGTCTCAGGGTCTGTGAATCTGCCTAAGTAGGAGATGTTGGAGCGAGCGAGCACTGAATCGCCCACAAAATAAGAACGTGTTTCGGTGTCGTAGCTTTTGTAGATGCTGCTCACGAAGTCGTTGTTGGGCATCATATCGACACCGAGTGTGGAAGTGTTGTCATCGCAAGCGATGAGAATCAGCGCCGCAATGAGCACTGATGGTAGATTACTAATCTTCATTTAGAATAATTCTGAAATAATAATCAAGTGTCTATGTTGTCGTTGCAGGGCAAGGACCGGACTTGTTCATCCTATGCCGAGCGCAGCCAATGTTCAAAAATGCGATTTAGCGAGTGCAGAGCTGAGCTTGTTCATGCTATGCCGAGCGTGAGCATTTTAGGCGCAGCCAATGTTCAAAAATGCGATTTAGCGAGTGCAGAGCTGAGCTTGTTCATGCTATGCCGAGCGTGAGCATTTTAGGCGCAGCCAATGTTCAAAAATGCGATTTAGCGAGTGCAGAGCTGAGCTTGTTCATGCTATGCCGAGCGTGAGCATTTTAGGCGAAGCCAATGTTCAATGTTCAATGTTCAATGTTCAATGTTCAATGTTCAATGTTCAATGTTCAAAGGCCAATGGTCAATGCTCAAAAACCTCGTCGAAAAGGTTGATACAAGCATTGTGGTATTCTTCCTTGTCCTCAGGCCGCTGAAGGGTAGGGATGCCCAGCGATTCGATGAATTGCTTCACATTGTCACTGAAGGCTGTGTCCTCGAAGATGATGCCGTCGGAGTATTTGGCGGCGAGTTTCAGTATCTCGTCGTGGCTGTATTGTCCTTCGCATACTGCGTCGATGTCTTCTTTGGTGGCCTCTCCGAATGCGGCGCTGGTGGCATAGTTCTCACCCCAGTTGTTGGCGAAATCATTGCCACCGGCTGAATACACCACTTTTGCCTCGCGGAACCAAGGCTCGTCGGCATAAGCTTTCTTGAGATAGATGGGGGCCAAGGCTGTAATCCATCCCTGACAGAAAATCACATCGGGCTCCCAACGCAGTTTCTTCACCGTTTCCAACACACCACGGGCATAGAAGATTGCACGCTCGCCGTTGTCGGGATACTCGGCTCCAGTCTTGTCGCTGGTGATGCCGCGCTTGGAGAAAAGGTCGTCGTTATCGATGAAGTAGATGGGCATTCTTGTGGCTTGTATGGAGGCGCACTTGATAATCAGCGGATGGTCGGTCTCGTCGATAATCAGGTTCATGCCTGACAGACGGATTACTTCGTGCAAGGCGTTTCGGCGTTCATTGATGATGCCCCATTTAGGGGAGAAGGTGCGTATCTCGCAACCTGAGTCCTGTACTGCTTGGGGTAGGTAACGACCCGACAGCGAATAACTCGACTCGGGTACGAAAGGAATGATTTCCTGTGTGATGAATAAGATTTTTTTAGCCTTCATTGTTCGTTTGTCCTTACTGTTCAGGGAACCTTAAGATGCCCTTTATTTGCTCATCTTTAGCAAATTTCTGCAAAGTTAGTGAAAAAAAAGCGATTTTCCAAGTTTTTCAAATTAATTAAGAATTTTAACCCCTTTTTTGTCCAAAGAACTCCCAACTTTAACCCCCTCCAGATTGCATGCAATCCCATCGATGATTCTAGGTCGTCTTGGATGCTTTTGATGGCGAAAATGGGTGGGATTCTCAACTTGTGGAATTCTTGAACGATTTACCAAAAGTTATTTTTTCAGATTGGATGACCATGGCCTCAAATATTATTGTGTATATTATGGAATAACGGCTTTTTTCTGATGTTGGGATTTGGCAATTCGTCAGATATATAGTTCGTTTTGTCACATAAGCGATGACACTGTAGCTGAAAAAGTTTTTTTTCACACAAAACATTTTGCGGATAGATTTTTTTCTTATATTTTTGCATCGTGGTTGATGCAACAATCACGGACGTTATAAATGTGTTTTTCATAGTAATAAAATTTAAGTTGAAAAGGACTGCTCGTGAGAGTAGTCCTTTTTATTTCTACAACAAGAAGGGGAATAAGACTCCCTCTGACCTCTTTTCTGCGGTGTTGCCACAGCAGTTTTTTTATCATTACTGAAGTTTCGGAAGTTATAAAAAGGAGTTAAATAGGGAGTTAGGCCACCGAGCAGGCTGGAAGCTAAGCACTTTCGTGCTGGACGATACTACGGCAATTCAATGCTATTGTCCTGTGCATAGCACATAACTCCCAAGAGCGAAGCGAGTTTACTTCCATTTTTACTTCCTTTTTTACTACAGAAAGTTGAAATCATTATAAAATGCCTTGTTTTATTTTGTCCTATCTTTTTTTATAGTTTATCCCATATCGTTTGGGGATTTTCTGCTAACTTTGCAAATTAAAGAAGTCAACTGGTTTTGTCCACTTTTTGAAGATGGTTGACCAGTGACTGTGTTTTTTTGATTTTATCATTATTGTAGCATGAAAATCTTTCAGTTTCTCTTATTATCAAGTTTGCTGCCATCTGCCAAGGCGATGGCTCAGGAAGTGAAGTTCACACCCCTTGCCGACAACGCTGTTAGGGTGCAATATGGCAAAACCGTTGAATCGCGGTTGCCTGAGTGGATTTATATAAATAAGGAAGCAAGTACGCCAAACCCGCGTAACATCCGTTATGCATCCGATAAGCGAGGCAATGTCACCATACGTGACGCCAAGGGAAAGGTGGTCTTCAAGTCGGTGGATATGTCGCTCACCCCCTCCACGGTGCAGGGAATGCCTACGCAAGTTGCCGAACTGTCGTTCGTCTCACCACAGAAAGGCAAGGAGTACCAATTTGGACTCGGACAGTTCCAAGACGGTGTTTCGGATGTCTTCGGACTGACAAGACGGCTCACACAGGTCAACACACAGATTTCTGTTCCGATGATGATGTCAAGCAAGGGCTACGCCATCCTATGGAACAACTACGGACTCACTGAGTTCAATCCTTGCAGCCATTCTGTCAAGTTGGAGCAAGTACAGGAAAATGGCAACGGAAAAGACGAAGTGGTTGATGTCACCACCACTACGGGCAACCGACGCGAAGTGCGCCATAGCAACAACTTCGCCGCCGAGATTGACATTGAACGCACGGCCGACTACACCTTCCTGCTTGATGTGGGACAGAAGATGGCACGCAAGCACTGGATGTCAATTGATGGAGAGGTGGTTGTCGATATGAACAACGTCTGGCTGCCACCAACAACATCCACCACGCTGCATCTCACCAAAGGACGACACTCCATTTTGGTACAGGGCAACAGGGGAGACCAACCATCGGTTTATTGGGAGGAGATTGACCAGACCACCACTTTCAAGTCGCCAGTCGCTGAGTGTGTTGACTTCACCGTCTTCACGGGAACGCCCGACGAAATCATTGCCTCCTACCGCCGTCTCACCGGACAGGCACCTGCCATGCCAGAGTGGGCGCTCGGCTATATCCATTGCCGAGAGCGTTTCCACAGCCAGGATGAGATAATCGCTACTGCTAGACGCTTCCAGAAAGAGAACATACCGCTTGACGTCATCGTCCAGGATTGGCAGTGGTGGGGAAAGTATGGATGGAACGCCATGCGTTTCGACGAGGACCATTATCCAAACCCCAAGGAGATGATGGACACACTCCACAGCATGAATGTCAGACTGATGCTGAGCGTATGGTCGAAAATCGACCGCAACTCCGAACTCGGAAAAGAGACTGCGTCCAAAGACTTTTATATTCACAATACAGACTGGATAGACTTCTTCAATCCTGCTGCTGCCGACTTCTACTGGCATAACTTCAGTCAGAAGTTGGTGCCTACGGGCATTGACTGCTGGTGGCAAGACGCCACCGAACCTGAGAACGACGACTTGGTCGGACGTATGGTGTGGAACAACACCATACCAGGCGAGATGGTGCGCAATGTCTATCCTCTCCTCGTCTGCAAGACGGTCTATGAGGGCAGCCACGATTTTATCCTCACCCGTTCTGGCTTCCCTGGCATACAGCGATACGGAGCAGCGCTATGGTCGGGCGACGTTGGTAACGACTGGGAGACCCTTCGGAGGCAGATTGTGGGTGGACTGGGATTGATGGCTACAGGCATTCCCTGGTGGACATACGATGCCGGTGGTTTCTTCAGACCCAACAACCAATACACCGACAAGGACTACCAGGAGCGTCTGGTACGTTGGATACAAACCTCTGTCTTCCTTCCCTTGATGAGAGTGCATGGATATATGAGCAACACCGAACCTTGGAACTACTCGCCCGAAACTCAGCGTCTCTTCATCGAACAGATTCGCCTGCGCCATAAACTGCTGCCCTATATTATCAAGGAGGCTGAACGTGTGGCGAACGAGGGTGGCACGCTCATGCGTCCGCTCATCTTCGACTTCCCCAACGACGAGCAGGCGCTCAAGCAGGAAACGGAATACATGTTCGGTCACGAACTGTTGGTATGTCCCGTCTATCAATCACTTTCCGACGGTAATGTCAGCGTCTATCTGCCTGTCAACCCCGCTGGATGGACCGACTACTTCACCGGTGAGCATTATAAAGGCGGACAGACCATCCAAATGCCACCCACTTTGGAGCATATACCTGTCTTCAAGAAGAATTGAAACATTAACACTGCAAACACGAGCCTCCTGATTACGATTCTGCAATCAGGAGGCTCGTGTTTATACTGTTGTCGTTGGGTTCATCTACTCTTTTTGCGGAATTCGTCCAATTGCTTGAAACAATGCTTGTCAATCAACTCCTCGAGATGGCGGTCGGGGTTGTGGCGTATCTTGCATTTGTGGTCGAAAATCATCATGTCACCTTTCTCGGCTGTGTAAGGTTTCCATTTGGGCAGACCTTTGGTGTTGGGGTTCCCTGTATGTGCGAAGGCTGACCAGGCGCTGCTCATGAGGTCGGCCAACTTCTTGTCCTCATCCGTCGGCTCCGGCAGTTCGTTCTTGGAATGCTGGAGCGTGTTGAAGCAGAATTTCAATTCATGCCCGTGGACCGACCCTTTGTTGACGGGTGATCGCCAAGTGAACATATATGTGTAGGTTTTGGCTTCACGGTTACGGCTGATGTAATCGACGGTAATGATGGTCTTGGGACGGAAGAGCCAGTCGATGCTCACGAGGTCTTGCGGCGTATAACCAGGATAGGCCTTCCCGAAAGCGCGGATATACTCGTCAGTGTCGTCGCCGAAAACAGGCATCAGCGTTTCCTTGGCCTGTTCCATCGTCATCGGGCGGTTGTACGCCAAACGTTGCAGTTCGTTGAAGGTAGTGCCGATGATGATGGGGATGTCGTTTGAAATCTCGGCAAACCCCGGCTGGAAAGGTTGCTGGAGCAAGGTCTCGCCATCCGGAGTAGGACCGAATCCCCACATCATAGGGGTGCCGGGTTTGCGGGTGCCTATGCTGGCTGCCATCGCCCGTTGCCCTGCGGCGTAGAGCTCCTTGTACGGCACCGCTTGAATCTTGTCGATGTGCTCCTTGTCGATACCCAGTTCTTTTAGAACTGCCTCACCCAGCGCTTCCGACATCTTCTTGGTGTTGACATTGAGAATCGTGCCACTGAGGATGATGGCCTTGTGGAAGAGACCACGGGCGGGAGGCATGCAGAGCAGTGTGCCCACCTTGCCCCCACCGCCTGACTCGCCGAAGATGGTGACGTTGTTGGGGTCGCCACCAAATAGGCTGATGTTGTTTCTCACCCATTGCAGAGCCGCCACAACGTCGAGCATACCTACATTGGCGGAGTACTGGTATTTGTCGGAACATGATGACAAATCAAGGAAACCGAGGATGTTGAGCCTGTGGTTCACACTGACCACCACAACGTCTTTCTTGGCCAGTTCCATACCTGGGTTCCATGCGGAGGTGCCTGAGTCAAAACCGCCTCCGTGGAGCCATACCATCACCGGCTTCTTCCATTCCTTCCCTTTGGTCCACACATTGAGCACACAGCAGTTCTTCTCCGACATCTCATCTTCTGTGAGTTCGCGTCCTTGGGTCATCTGCATGGCTTGTGGCCCCCAGTGGTCGCATTTCCTTATGCCCTCCCACTTGTCAACAGGCAATGGGGGCATGAAACGCTCCACTTTGGCATAAGGGATGCCCAGGAATGCCACTGTCTCGTTCTGGTTGAATCCTTCCACCCATCCCGACTCTGTGTTCACTACATACGGGTTCTCTACTATTCCGTATGCCATACCGCCCATCAGCATGGCCAGCGTCAATACGATTGCTCTCATCATTTTGTTTCTCTTTTTTGATTTTCCTCGCAATTTATTCAATTCGGCTGATTCCACCAAGTAGAATTTGAAAAAAGTATATTAATGTCAGCCCGATGAATATATGAGAATTACAAAAAGGCTTTGCCTTTCATTAAAATTCATGAGAAATTGGTTCATTGTTCCAAGTTGTTCCGTCGCGTCGCGACGGCTTCTATCTCTATCCCGCAGGGGTGATGTTGTTTATAGTTGTGATTAGTTGTTTCCAATTAAAACCAATGTTCAATGTTCAATGTTCAATGTTCAATGCTCAATGGTCAATGCTCAATGGTCAATGTTCAATGGTCAATGTTCAATGGTCAATGTTCAATGTTCAATGTTCAATGTTCAATGGTCAATGGAATAATGCGTTGTTCCGTCGCGTCGCGACGGCTTCTATCTCTATCCCGCAGGGATGATGTTGTTTATAGTTGTGATTAGTTGTTTCCAATTAAAACCAATGGTCAATGTTCAATGTTCAATGTTCAATGTTCAATGGTCAATGTTCAATGGTCAATGCTCAATGGTCAATGGAATAATGCTTTTTCAACCAAAAAAACGATTGAACTTTGCTCAGATTCTTTTTTTTTTCGTAATATTGCATATTCAATCAGATGACTAACCTATTATGATACGTATGAAAAAGAACGTTTCCATGCTGTCGTACCAGTTTCCTACGACCTATAAAGCCATGTTGATGACCGTTTTGTCCTGTATGGTGTCTTTATCAGCAATGGCTCAGAAAAACCTCGAACCAGGTGTCTATTACATCCAGAATGTAGCTTCCGGAACCTATCTTTCCTCAGGTGCCAACTGGGGCACAAGGGCGGTGCTTAGCAAGCACGGAGTCGATTTCACCGTCACCCGCAACAGCGACGGCACCTACGTCCTTACAACTGGGCTCCAAGGACAAAGCAAGGCTCTCCGACCATCCGACGGATATATGGATCAGAGCGGAAACTGGACTGTCACTCCACTCGATGATGGCAGCTACGCACTCTTCAACGGCACCAATTATTTCGGATATGTACCGACGAACGAACACCCCTGGGTTCCACGTCTTGATACTTATACCGACACCACCTCGCCTAACACCCACTGGAGATTCCGCAGCAGAGAGGAACTGATGGAAACACTCAAGACTGCCACTAAGCAAAACCCCGTCGATGCCACATTCCTCATCTCTGCACCCGACTTCCTCATCGGCGACTACCGCATCACCTCGGGCAAAGTCTGGGGACCCGACGTTACTTCAACAGCTGGCTATACCGATGGTGATCATTATGTGCGTAATGGGTCCAACGGAGAGGTCTTCAACAAGGCCGCTTTCGATGTCTATCAGCAACTCTCAGGCATTCCTATGGGCTCTTATTCACTCTCGGCTCAGGCGTTCTATCGATATGGCTCAATCTCAAGTGGAGCGGTCGCGTATAATAATGGTACCGAAGTAATATTGCCTGTGCTTTATGCTGGAGACAAGACGCAGAAAGTTGTTTCCATTTTCGACTATCGAAAGGCTAGCGCCACAGGAGGATGGGCGGCAAGTTCTGCTGCTGGTTACATCCCCGACAACCAGACAAATGCAGCCGATTGTTTCAACTCGGGAGAGGATATCTACCTGACCACCATCAAAAACATCATAGTCAACGACGGACAACTCCGATTAGGCATCAGGAAGGACAACCGAGCAGTGGCCAACGACTGGTGCTGCTTCGACAACTTCACGCTCCTGTATTACGGCATGGATTTTGATGCCTTCAAGGCACAGGCGCTCAAGGCGTTGGAGGACTACGAGGCTCTTAATACGGATAGCGACCAGACTTTTGCACAGGCTCTCGACGAGATTCGCGAGAAAGTACAGAATGCCACCGATACTGATGTCATCACCGATGCGTACAACGAGATGAAGGATGCCTATAGTGTCTGGTTGACCAAGGTGCCGGTGGACGACACGCCTCTGGACCTGACATCTCTGGTGGAGAATGCTGATTTCTCGAACGGACTCAATGGCTGGCAGATGAAAACAACCAACCTCGAAGGATATTCCAACACCTGGACGCCTGCATCCTCTTCACCATACGCTGTCGAGGCGTACGCTGGCTTTGGACAGTTGGAAATGACCGAATACAAACTTTGGCAGAACATCAAGCTCTCACCAGGACTATACCGCTTTAAGGGCAATGCCTTCTATCGATACGGCAGTTCCTATGCCAGCGACATCAATAAGGGAATGGAAATATCCGAGGCTTGCATCTTCGCCGGAAACGATTCCATACAGGTGCCGAGACTCGGAAGCGAGGTGGTCGACACCTATGCCAACTCGTTGAGTGAGGCTGGAACAGCCTTCTCCCAAGGCCTATATGCCACTCAGGTCTTGTTCAACATCACAGAACCTACCTCCATCGAACTCGGATTCCAAGGCACACATTCATATCTGAAATCCTGGTTCGCTGCTGGTCCATGCGTGCTGGAGAAGATTAGCCAGAAAATCATCGATGGGGAGGCGGAAAACGATTTCGGCGCGAAGAAGCGGAAATACCTGCTGAAATGGAATTCCTATACCGCGATTTCTAAACAGGCGCTCCAACCCGACATCTACGACGCTGTGCTCGATAGCGTCAAGGAGGTGATGGATTCCGTGACCGACGACGAGGAACTGACAAAACTCGATGCGAGACTGTGGAGCGCTATCAAACAACTGCTGAGGGAGTCCACCACAGCAACAGGACAATTCGATATCACTCCTCTCATCAACAACCCCGCTTTCGACGAGGGATTGATGGGATGGAACATCATCGGTTCCCCTACACACACGGACAACGGACTGGTGGAGTACTTCAACCATAGCGAGGGAAGCATCAACCAGACGCTCTCCGATATGCCGGCCGGTAACTACACGCTCAAAGCGCAGGCGTTCTTCCGCATGACCGAATTCAGACAGGCGTCCTGGAACTACGAAGAAGGAAAAGACAAGGTGACAGCCTATTTCTTCCTTGAACCAGAACATGACGCTAAGGTTCAGAAAACGGTTCATAGCATCAACGACGGCGCGCGCTTCCTCCCCGCTCGCCCGGCAAGTGATGTCCCCGGAGCTTTCGGACGTAGTATTCCTAATTCTGTCAACGGAGCTGAAGATGCTTTTGCTATAGGACAGTACTGGAACATCCTCAGGACCAAAATGACGGAGGACGGCAACATGACCTTCGGCTTTTCACACAACAGCGGACAACCTGGCAACTGGTTCATCTTCGATAACTTCAGGCTTTACTATGGTGCCTCTGCAGTCGATGTCACTCTCGACGTGAATGAGAAATACTCACTGACGGAGGACACCTACGCCAATGTCACCCTCAACAAGACATTGCGCGCAGGGCAGCTCAACTCCATTTGCCTTCCATTCGATGTGCCTGCATCCATGTTCACCGACATCTACTCGGTGGCTGGTTTGGACTACGACGCGGAGCAGAACAAGGCGGTGGCAGTACTGATACCGCAAAAGGAGGTCAAGGCAGGACAAGGATACTTCGTGAAGGTGGCTGCCGATACCCAGATAGCCCTCGACGACGTGCTGCTACGTGCGGAGGCTCCCGACAGTGTCCCGACCATCTGGGCAAACGCTGCCATGACCGGCGTTTACGGACAGTTTACCCAGAAATCGAACTACACACTCAATGATGCTGGAGAACTGGCCTACAAACGAGTGGCAGTGTTCCAGCCTGGTTATTGTGCGCTTGTCAACCTTCCGGCTGAACTCACCACTAAACTCAAAGCCAGCACGACTGTGCCTCTGGAAGACATCAACTACGACCTTATCCATTTCAATATAAATATTGAGAACACACGCGCGAGAGGACTCATCAACGACAACACCTATACCACGGCTTCGGAAAGTGTGGTCGATAACTACAATGTCGCTCCTGAAGCCCACCGCGACCATCCCTGCACTGCCATCATACCTCTGCCTGAATACAATGGCAAAGCCACCATGGCATACTCCTGGGACAATATCGACCCCTCTGTCACGATTACGGGACAAACGGCTTGGAGTTTCGACATTCCTGCTGGCAGTAGGGTAACGGAGGTGAAAAACCTCTACCCAGGGCAGGACTATCGTTTCGCTGTCACCAACGAGGCAAACAGCGTTATCGCAATGGGACATTTCACTACCGAAGGACATCTGCGAATGATTAAGACCACCACTGGCAGCAATATACGCGACCTCGGTGGATGGCTCACCGAAGATGGCGGACGGCTTAACTATGGACTCATCTACCGTGGAGGCGAGATGAACGGCGGACATGTCATGTCGCAAGCCGACATCAACGAACTCAAGCGGCTTGGCATCCAAGCGGAGGTTGACCTTCGTTCTGAAGCCGACTTGGAGGGCTATGTGGTCAATGGTTCTGTGTTCGGTGCCAATACGCCTTATTATTTTGCCAACCAGTACAACTTCGTGGAGGATGCTCTCCAAGGCGACACGCTGGTGTATAAAAACGCATTCAACCTCATCCTCGACAACATCAGCCAGGGACATCCAGTCCTCTTCCACTGCATCTGGGGTGCCGACCGAACGGGTGCATGCGCCATGTTGCTCGAAGGACTCCTTGGCGTCACCCTCGACCAGATGTATAAGGATTACGAACTCACTTCCTTCTCCATCGCAGGGGCTCGCCACAAGGACGGCATCGACTCCAAACTCGAGTACATCCGCACATTCCCTGGTGCAACACTCCAGAAGAAGTTCTACAACTACTGGAAAGACTACGTAGGCATCCCCGCCGACCGGCTCGACAACTTCATACGCATCATGAACGGTTGTGAAGCCGTAGGCATCGACGCCATCACCGACGACTCCGACCACGATGCCCTGATAGGTGGCGACTCCACCCTTATCTACAATCTCCAGGGACAGCGTCTTGCGCAGCCACTTGAGTCACTCACCCCCGGCATCTACATCATCAGCGGCCGAAAGGTCTTCAAGAAGTGACGTCCGCGTGGACATGGGGTACTGAGCCCCTTCCAACTCCCCTCCCATCTAAGGGGAAAGGTTACGGGGAAAGGCTTCCATCAGCTCCCCTCCTATCTAAGGGGAAAGGCTACGGGGAAAGGCTCCATCAACTCCCCTCCCATCTAAGGGGAAAGGCTCCATCAACTCCCCTCCCATCTAAGGGGAAAGGTTACGGGGAAAGGCTCCATCAACTCCCCTCCCATCTAAGGGGAGGGGTAGGGGTGGGGTACTAATAAGGGTGGGGCAATACTAACAGCTAAAACCTAACAGCTAAAACCTAAAGCAGTTGTAGGGGTGGGGTACTAATAAGGGTGGGGATAATACTAACAACTAAAAGCTAAAACCTAAAAGCTAATTGTGTCCAGTTGTTCCGTCGCGTCCGCGGCGGCCTCATCTTATATCCCGCATGGCTAATGTTGTTTATAGTTGTTCTAAGTTGTTTCCAAATAAACCATCTGCATGGCTAATAGCTAAAACCTAACTCAGCTGTGTGCCCGGTGTATCCACTTTGAACTGTAACTCCGAAAGGATTCTAAAGACCAAAACGATTGACAACCAGTATGGAAAGAACAAATAGAAAGGCAACCAATAGACTTTGTGTTTTATTGCTTCTTGCCTTAGGAGTAATATGTGCCGCATGTAATGGTGGAGGCATTTCCGACCTCTGGCCCATATCCTCGAATGCTGACGACATCAAATCCCCTGACTTCTACGGACGCATGTTGGAGAAGTTTTGCCAACAGCACTTCGACAGCCTGTATGAGGATATCTGGGGAACGAGGGAATATGTCGACAATTCCTTAACAGTGGATAGCGTATGCCCTGCCGGCGAACGTGAAGTCAACGTCTTTGGCATGCACGATTACATGGGACGTTTGGGATGGCCAAAGTACCACCGTGAATTCGTGGCCAACATCTACGAGACGAAGAAACATTCCAATGAATACATCATCACCTTTGAGAAACAAAGCAAGCGGCACATCTCCAGAAGAACATATAAGGAATCAAGGACAAAATCTTTCCATTATGAAGAATAGATTTGCGGCCATTTTTATCACCATCTTACTCATTCTGTCTCTGACTGGGTGTGGTCCTCGTCCTGGCACTGAGGCACCTCCCAAGATAGGCATAGTCTTTGGAGGCGGCGGTGCGAAAGGGGCAGCGGAAGTCGGGGTCCTGAAGGTGTTGGAAGAAGCAGGAATCAAAGCCGACTATGTTGTGGGAACCAGTATGGGAGCGGTGATTGGTGGACTGTATGCTGCGGGTTACAGCGCTGACGAGATTGAGCAATTGCTCCTCAACGAGGATTGGATGTGGTTGTTCGATGGCAAGAAAATCATCAACATTGGCGACCACCGTCTCTTTGGGGTGATAGAAGGTCCGTATTTCACCTCGTGCCTCGACGAAGTCCTCTCCCGCAAAGACTCGCATCTATTCCATCATATCAAGACCCCATTCATTTGCATGGCAACAGACTTGTCCGACTCATCCTTCCATGAGGAACGTCTGCAACAAGGTGTCGTTGCCGATGCGATACGGATATCCATGGCTTTCCCCGTGCCAGGCAATGCCCCAATCATGCGCGACGGTAAGCCCTTGGCTGATGGAGGGATGGTCAACAATCTTCCCGTGGATGTCGCCAAGGACATGGGAGCTGATATTGTCATCGCGATAGACCTGGAGCAGTATGACAACGAGTTCGACCTCGGAATCCCCACCTTAGGAATACTCACGAAGTGGTTGAACACACGCCCCGACAAACCCAAACGTCAGAAGAACATTGACAATGCCGACATTTACATCCATCCCAACCTCAGGAGATTCACCATCAAGGATTACGACCGTGAGTCCCTCTCCCAAATGATAGAACTCGGTCAGGAAGCCGCAAAGGAGCACCTCGACCAACTCCTCCAGTTAAGCGAAAGAACGCAGCCCAGATAAATCCTTCCCAACTAAACAACTCAAGTCCCAGAAAGGGACATCTCTTAATAACCCACATTCCCGACCCTGAAGGGGTCGCCCATCAATCACCTGCTCATTGCTGTGTCTGCAGGGCAGTGCCGTGCCCGACCTTTCCATGGGCGGTGTCACCACCAGCAAAAGACGCCCCTCCCATTCAGGCTCCATCGACTCCCCTCCCATTTAAGGGGAGGGGTAGGGGTGGGGTGTTACTGCTCGGGAATGGAGTAAGTAAGGGTGGGGTACATCTATTGTGTATCTCAATGCAAGTCAGCCCTGTGCCCGCCCTTTCCATGGGCGGTGTCACCACCAGCACTCGAGCCGTGTGCGGAAGCATTTTGTCTAATGGTCAAAAATGCGATTAAGCGAGTACAAAAGAGAACTTGTTCTCATTTTGTCGAGCGTGAGCATTTTAGGCGAAGTCAATGTTCAATCATCAATGTTCAATGGCATTGTGTATCTCATTGCAAGTCAGCCCTGTGCCCGCCCTTTCCATGGGCGGTATCGTCAGCAGCAATCATTCAGCTACGGGTAGGCGACGGAACGTCGGGAATGGGCGAGCTTACTATAACCTTTCCATCCAGCGAGAAAGGAATACATCGCTCACGGTATAGACTGTGCCCTCTAGAGTGCTTTCGCCGTTCAGCAGACCCTTTTCGCACAAAGCATCAGCGAGGCGGCGGGAAACAGAAGCATTCCCTAATTTGTGACGTTTCAGAAACTTTGAAGACGTGATTTGACTTACACTCTCTTCTTTTGCAATAGCGATTAAATAGGCCCATTGTTTGTTGGTCAGCATTTGGCGATATTGCAGGAAAACAGCCTCGCCCTGCTGCATCAATTGACTGCATGCCTTTTTGACTTCTTCCAAACCTATCGTTGTTTGGCATACTGAATATTTTTGATTATACAAAATGTATTATACAAAATGTATAATCGTTGCTAAAAATACTCCTCTCCCATCTAGGCTCCATCAACTCCCCTCCCATTTAAGGGGAAAGACTAAGGGTAGGCGACGGTACGTCGGGAATGGGGTGGCCTCTGGCCGGGGTGGGGTGCATCTCATTGCAGGGCAGTGCCGTGCCCGACCTTTCCATGGGCGGTGTCACCACCAGCAAAAGACACCCCTCCCATTCAGGCTCCATCGACTCCCCTCCCATTTAAGGGGAGGGGTAGGGGTGGGGTTTTCTGCTCGGGATGGGGTGGGGTACATCTATTGTGTATCTCATTGCAAGTCAGCCCTGTGCCCGCCCTTTCCATGGGCGGTGTCACCACCAGCACTCGAGTCGTGTGCGTAAGCATTTTATCTAATGGTCAAAAATGCGATTAAGCGAGTACAAAAGAGAACTTGTTCTCATTTTGTCGAGCGTGAGCATTTTAGGCGAAGCCAATGTTCAATGGTCAATGTTCAATGGCATTGTGTATCTCATTGCAGGGCAGTGCCGTGCCCGCCCTTTTCATGGGCGGTATCGTCAGCAGCAATCATTCAGCTACGGGTAGGCGGCGGAACGTCGGGAATGGGCGAGCTTACTATAACCTTTCCATCCAGCGAGAAAGGAATACATCGCTCACGGTATAGACTGTGCCCTCCAGAGTGCTTTCGCCGTTCAGCAGACCCTTTTCGCACAAAGCATCAGCGAGGCGGCGGGAAACAGAAGCATTCCCTAATTTGTGACGTTTCAGAAACTTTGAAGACGTGATTTGACTTACACTTTCTTCTTTTGCAATAGCGATTAAATAGGCCCATTGTTTGTTGGTCAGCATTTGGCGATATTGCAGGAAAACAGCCTCGCCCTGCTGCATCAATTGACTGCATGCCTTTTTGACTTCTTCCAAACCTATCGTTGTTTGGCATACTGATTATTTTTGATTATACAAAATGTATTATACAAAATGTATAATCATTGCAAAAAACTCCCCTCCCATCCAGGCTCCATCGACTCCCTCCCATCCAGGCTCCATCGGCTCCCCTCCCATTTAAGGGGAAAGGCTACGGGTAGGCGACGGTACGTCGGGAATGGGGTGGCCTCTGGCCGGGGTGGGGTGCATCTATTGTGTATTTCATAACCATCTGCAAGGCTAGAAGCTAAAACACTAAAGCTGCCATGTGCCCGCCCTTTCTAAGCCCGGTATATCCATCTAACGCAAACCTTCTAAAACTTTTTGATTATCATTTTGTTAAAAAGGTTAGAATGTTTGGAAAATTCATTTATATGATCTACTTTTGCATAAGAAATTGCTTTATGCATTGAGCAAAATATGTAGGAATTTACTTTTTGTATAAAGCAGAATTAGACAAATAATGCTTTTTGCAAAAAGCAATAGGTGTAAAAGATGGATACACTATTTGAAAGACAAGATGCGTTGCTCCGCGCTACAAGCACGACCATTATCAGGAGTTTCATGGAACAAGTCAATTGGTCAGCTCCGATGCTTTGCATTAGAGGACCTAGAGGCGTTGGTAAATCCACGTTGCTACGGCAGTATGTCAAACTTCACTTTCCCGAAGGAAGCGAAGAGGTGCTCTACTGCTCAATGGACTGGGTCTATTTCAGCCAGCATTCAATGCTGGAAGTTGCTGAAAAGTTCTATAAACACGGGGGGTGTTTGCTTATCTTCGACGAGGTACATAAATATGAAAACTGGAGTCGTGAGGTTAAGGAAGTGTCAGAGACCTATCCCCAACTGCAACTGATGCTGAGTGGTTCATCATTGTTAAAGTTACTTGACGGTGATGTGGATTTGTCACGCAGATGCAGAGGCTACGATATGCCAGGACTTTCGTTGAGGGAATATCTTCAGTTTTACAAGGGTGTCAAGTTGCCAGTCTATTCATTGCAGGATATTCTGAATTCTCCAAAAACTATTGCCGCAGAGGTCAACAAGGCATGTCGGCCGCTGCAGCACTTCCATGAGTATCTGAAGTACGGATATTATCCTTTCTACTTAACCAATCCAATTGATTACTATGCACTCATTGAGCAGACGGTCAATTATGTAGTCGATGTGGAGTTACCTCAGCAACGGAGAGTGAATCCTGCAAATTGCAGGAAGATAAAGGCATTATTGAATGTCCTTTCCCAACTCGTACCCTATGATGTGGATATCTCTAAACTCGCTTCATCTATAGGGTTGCAACGTAATACCGTAATAGAGTACCTGAACCATTTGAAAGATGCGAAATTGCTACATCTACTCTACAGTGACCTCGTGTCAGTGAAGAAGATGCAGAAACCAGATAAGATATTTTTGGAAAACCCAAACCTGTTGTATGCTTTGGCCACGACACCTGTAAAAATAGGCACTGCACGGGAATGTTTCGTTGTCAATCAATTGAACCACGCCCATAAAGTAGAATATGGGAAGGCGCAAGGAGATTTCAAAGTAGATGGCGTATGGACTTTTGAAGTTGGCGGAGAGGACAAATCATTCAGCCAAATTGCGGGTCTTCCCAACTCCTTTGTCCTTGCAGACGACATCGAATCACCGAGAGGCAACAAACTTCCCCTCTGGCTTTTGGGATTCTTGTATTAAAATGAAGTCGGCATGCTCCATCGACTCCCTCCCATCCAGGCTCCATCGGCTCCCCTCCCATCCAGGCTCCATCAACTCCCCTCCCATCTAAGGGGAGGGGTAGGGGTGGGGTACTAATAAGGGTGGGGTAATACAACTAACAGCTAAAACCTAACTATCGTATATCAGATGATCGTTGACACTTATACACCTCTTTAGAAGGGGGTATAGATATATCCTTTAGAAGGACATACTTCTTGTTTTGACCCCCTAGGGGGTCGCG
>Ga0310697_10000520_pt1 | contig 51417 bp, 46 predicted proteins | sample 172DNAGHGlowgp2_FD_203883 | JGI IMG/M metagenome (GOLD analysis project Ga0310697, IMG submission 203883) | Sheep rumen microbial communities from Palmerston North, Manawatu-Wanganui, New Zealand - 1728 DNA GHGlow gp2 (v2) (version 2) | ecosystem: Host-associated > Mammals > Digestive system >...
TTGGTCACACGCTCGGGATCCACGCTGACGTCGGCGTATTTCGCCTTCTTGCTCACGCGAACATCCAGCTTTGCCTCGCTGTGGGCCTCAAATCCGTTGGTGTAGACATACATCACGTGATTCTCTGTCCCGCTGCTCATATCGGAGATCAGCTTCAGCTTGCGTTCCAGATCGCATTCGCCGTAGACCTCGTCGAAATGGAAGGCCTCCCCTACTTTCTGGCTCTGTTCCGCACCATCCTCAGTCAGGAGGATGCAGCGGCGCAGGCCCACATCGCGCATGGCGTCGGTAAGATCCCGTACCGCCTCGTTGGTGCTGGCGGAAAGGATCAGCTTGCCGACGTAACGCCCGGCGACGACCAGATAGAAGACCTGACCGGCCTCCTGCTCCTGCGGGATGCGGACGCCGCGGCTCAGCAGATAATCGGCAGAGGCGACCACGACCGGATTGCCGGCCAGCTTCACGCTGACGCCGCTGCCCGGGATCTCGGCAAAATCGCTGATGACATCCAGGCGGTACTCCTGATCATAAGCATCGGAGACGGCCTTGGCCACAGGCTGCTCGGAATAATACAGCGCATGGGCCGCGAAGTTCATCATGGTCTCTTTGTCCACCTTATCAGAGCGGACAGCCAGCAGCTTGGGGGCTTCCTCGGAGAAGACACCGGCCTTGTCAAACACCGCGGTTTCCGCATGGGCCAGGTCTTCCAGATTGCGGGCCTTGTTGAACAAAGCCCCCTGCCCTGCGGCAAAGCACTGGGCGACAATGCCGGTCAGCGGCATGGCGCAAACAACGGAGAGCGGCGTGCAGAGCACCAGGATCATCAGCGCGCGATGGATGGACGTGCGGAAGGTGGCGCCGGTGAAGGGAACCACGATCGCATAGACCACCGCAAGCACGATGGCGGCCTTCAGGACCAGAGATACGCTGCGGCCGATCACTGAACCGAGGTCGGTCTCCCCCGCGCCCTCGGCGTGAATGAGATCCTGCACGCGAGCGGCGCGGTCGGCTTCTTCACCCCGGACGAGGTCCATGGCGGAATCCAGGGTCCTGGCTTCGGCATAGCGAAGGGCGCCCATGCAGATCTGATACAGAATCACGGCTGCGGCGCCGTCCCCCGGGAAACCAAGGAGGAAAGAACCGACTGCGGCGAACAGCACGAGAACAGGAGCGGCAACGAAATCCTTGCTCATGACCGCTTCCACGGCCTCAAAGCAGAGGTCAAACCCGGCGGCGATAACAGCGAGAACAAGAAGAATATACTTTACCGCGGTCGGAATTTTAATAATGAGTGCTGCAGCAGTCAGGACTATTGCAAGCACAAGGCGGATGATCAGCACCAGATCCGGCATGCCGGAGGGTGTGACTTTTCTGCCTGCAAGGCCTTTGATGCGGTCAAGAACCTGGCCCATCATCGCCACCTCCTGTCAGGATTTAAAAAGCGTCTTTCTCTTTCTTTTGCGGCAGAGCGGATCAGGCCTTGCCGTCGGAGCCCAGCACGTGGACGATCTTGTGCGCGACCATGTCCTTGACAGCCTGACGGGCGGGCTTGAGGTACTGGCGCGGGTCGAAGTGATCGGGATGCTCGGCGAAGTACTTGCGGATGTTGGCGGTCATGGCCAGACGGATATCGGAGTCGATATTGATCTTGCAGACGGCGAGCTTGGCGGCCTCACGCAGCTGATCCTCGGGGATGCCGATGGCGTCGGGCATGTTGCCGCCATACTGGTTGACCATCTTCACGAATTCCTGGGGAACGGAGGAAGAACCGTGCAGCACGATGGGGAAACCGGGCAGGCGCTTGATGCACTCATGCAGAACGTCGAAACGGAGGGGAGGCGGCACCAGGATGCCGTCGGCGTTGCGGGTGCACTGGGAAGCCTTGAACTTGTAGGCGCCGTGGGAGGTACCAATGGCGATGGCCAGAGAGTCGCAGCCGGTGCGGCTGACAAACTCTTCAACCTCTTCGGGACGGGTGTAGCTCTCGTGGCCGTGCTCGACAGCAACTTCGTCTTCCACGCCGGCCAGGGTACCCAGCTCAGCCTCGACGACGACGCCGTGATCGTGGGCGTATTCCACGACCTGACGGGTCAGGGCGATATTCTCTTCGAAGGACTTGGAGGAAGCGTCGATCATGACGGAGGTGAAGCCGCCGTCGATGCAGGACTTGCACAGTTCAAAGGTGTCGCCGTGGTCCAGATGCAGAGCGATGGGGATCTCGGGGTTCTCGATAACGGCAGCCTCCACCAGCTTCACCAGATAGGTGTGGTTGGCGTAAGCGCGGGCGCCCTTGGAAACCTGGAGGATAACAGGGCTCTTCAGCTCCCCTGCCGCCTCGGTGATACCCTGGACGATCTCCATGTTGTTGACGTTGAACGCGCCGACAGCATAGCCGCCGTTATAGGCCTTTGCGAACATTTCTTTCGTTGAAACCAGTGCCATTTTTCAGTCTCCTTCTAATTTTTTGTTAAAATAGCATATTTACAAATTTGCTTTTATATTATATGCTCAATCCGGTACAGAATCAAGAAGCACATTCAACAAATTGCAAATTTTTTAAAAATCTGGAGGCATATTACAAATGAGTGAGAAATTGATCGGCTCCTGCATCTTCGGTCAGTCCGGCGGCCCCACCGCTGTCATCAACGCGAGCGCTTACGGCGTCATCCGCGCAGCGCTGGACGCTGAGGAGATCACGAAGGTTTACGGCGCTGCCCACGGTATCCGCGGCGTCCTGGACGACAAGCTGTACGTCATGGACGAGGAAGATCCCGCCGAGCTCAAGCTGCTGCTGCACACCCCCTCTTCCGAACTGGGCTCCTGCCGTTATAAAATCGCCGATCCTGAGAAGGATGATACCGACTACAAGCGCATTCTGGAGATCTTCAAGAAGTACAACGTCCGCTACTTCTTCTATAACGGCGGCAACGATTCCATGGACACCTGCAACAAGATCAGCCGCTACATGGAGTCCGTCGGCTACGAGTGCCGCGTGATGGGCGTTCCCAAGACCATCGACAACGACCTCTTCGGTACCGACCACTGCCCCGGCTTTGCCAGCGCCGCCAAGTACATCGCCACCTCCTGCATGGAGATCAACAAGGACGCCCGCGTGTATGACAACGGCATGATCACCATCGTGGAGATCATGGGCCGTCATGCCGGCTGGCTCGCCGCCAGCGCCGCTCTCGCCACCGAGTTCGGCTCCGGCCCCGACCTGATCTATCTGCCCGAGACCGATTTCGACATGGACAAGTTCATGGACGACGTGATGCGCATCTACAAGGCCAACGGCAAGGTGCTGGTCGCCGTGTCCGAGGGCATCCACTACGCTGACGGCAGCTTCGTCTCCGAGGCCAAGACCTCCGCGACCGACGGCTTCGGCCATGCCCAGCTGGGCGGCCTGGCTGCGCTGCTTGCCAACATCGTCAAGGAAAAGACCGGCGCCAAGGTCCGCGGCATCGAGCTGAGCCTGCTGCAGCGCTGCGCCGCTCACCTGGCTTCCGCCACCGACGTGAACGAAGCCTGCGCCGCCGGTATGGAGGCTGTCAAGCAGGCCGTCTCCGGCACCACCGGCAAGATGGTCGCTTTCGAGCGTGAAATGGTTGACGGTCAGTATCACTGCAAGCTGGTTCTCCTGCCCCTCTCCTCTGTGGCAAACTTCGAGAAGAAGGTCCCTATGGAGTGGATCAACGAGGAGCACAACGGCCTCAAGCACGAGTTTGTCGACTACGTTCTGCCCCTGATCCAGGGCGAGCCCGAGCTGCCGCTGGAGCACTCTCTGCCCCGCTATGCCCGCCTCAAGAAGGTCCTGGCCAAGTAAGAACAAAGGATATAATCAGTACAGCGATGCCATTCCGGCATCGCTGTACGTTTAGGAGTGCATGCACATGCTGAGCCTGCGATCCCCTTTCCCTCGCGTGCGCAGGGACAATCAAATCGCATACGGCGGCAATCAGATGTGGTCGGACCGGCCCACGATCCAGAAGGTCGGCTGCGGCGCGGTGGCCGGGCTGGATCTGCTGCGTTATCTCTCCGGCGAGACGGGACGGGAGCCGCTGCCGCTCGCAGAGTATAACCGACAGCTCACGGAGCTCTGCCGGCACTATTTTCCGCTGATCCCGGGCCACGGCATCAACGGCGTCACCCTTGCCATCGGGCTCAACCGGCTCTTTCGCAGGTGGGGCCTCCCCTATCACGCCGCCTGGGCCTTCTCCGGCGACAGGCTGTGGGAGCGGGTGCGGGAAATGCTGGAGCAGGATGTGCCGGTGATCCTGTCCATCGGGCCGAACTTCCCGCTGGTCTGGCGAAAGGAGCGTCTCCCCTTCTATTCCCGCCGGGCAGATGGCAGCTTTGTCCGCACTTCCTCGGCAAAAAGTCATTATGTGACCGTCACCGGCATGGACGACAGCTGGGTTCGGATCTCCTCCTGGGGCCGGGAGTTTTTCATCAACCGGCAGGAGTATGACGCCTTTGTCAAGCAGCACAGCACTCCCCTTTTCAGCAATGTTATGTATGTAAAACGGACGGATTTATAAAAAACCGTCCGTTTTTCTGCGCAATTATCGATTTTTTATCTTACACTGAACAGCAGCTCGCCGTAGGAGGGATAGGGCCAGAAGCGGGAGGCGGTACAGCTCTCCAGCTCGTCTACCACGAGACGCAGATCGTTCATGGCGGTGAACACCTCGTCGCGATAGCAGCGGGCCAGCTTCAGGCTGTCGCTGATGCTCTTCACATCCTGGACAGCAAATTCCAGATCCTGCGCCTTGGCGACCACGGAAGCGGTCAGAGCACTGATCTTTTTCGCCTGCTCGGTCTCAAAGCGGCAGTCAATGTCCGGGCTCAGCTCCTTCTTGGAGAGCGCCGCGTCCGCCAGAGACTTGGAATAGGCGCTGGCAGCGGGCAGGATGTCCTTCCACACCATGTTCAGCATGGTGAGTGCCTCAATGTGCAGCACCTTGCTGTAATTGTCCAGCTTGATCTCGTAACGTGCCCGGATCTCCGTCTCGGAATAGACCTTGTGGCGGGAGAAGAGCTCGATATTCTTCGGATCCAGATAGCAAGGCACGCAGTCAGGCGTGGAGACGAGATTCAGCAGTCCCCTGCTCTCGGCCTCCTGCAGCCAGGCGGCGTCGTAACCGTTGCCGTTGAAGATGATGCGCTTATGCTTGCGGATGACGTCCTGAATCAGGTCGTGCAGTGCTTTCTCGAAGTCCTCCGCGCCCTCCAGCACGTCTGCAAACTGGCGGAGCGATTCGGCGACGGCGGTATTGAGCACCACATTCGGCCCGGAAATGGACTGGGAAGAACCCAGCATACGGAATTCAAACTTGTTACCGGTGAAGGCAAAGGGAGAGGTGCGGTTCCGGTCCGTGGTGTCCCGCGGGAACTTCGGCAGCACGTGGACGCCGACCTTGATGAGCTCCTTCTCCTTGCTGCCGTAAGGCGCGTCGTTCTCAATGGCGGAGAGGATGCCCTCCAGCTCGTCGCCGAGAAAGACGGAGACGACCGCCGGGGGCGCTTCCCCGGCGCCGAGGCGGTGATCATTGCCCGCAGAGGCGACGCAGAGACGCAGCATGTCCTGATAATCGTCCACAGCCTGCAGCACAGCGCAGAGAAACAGCAGGAACTGGGCATTTTCATAGGGGGTTTCGCCCGGCTCCAGAAGGTTTACGCCGGTATTGGTGCAGATGGACCAGTTGTTGTGCTTGCCGCTGCCGTTGACGCCGGCAAAGGGCTTTTCATGCAGGAGGCAGACCATGCCGTGCTTGCGGGCAATCTTCTGCATCAGCTCCATGGTGAGCTGATTGTGGTCAGCGGCGATGTTGGTGGTGTTATAAATGGGCGCAAGCTCATGCTGGCCAGGCGCGGCCTCGTTGTGCTCGGTCTTGGCCATGACGCCGAGCTTCCACAGCTCCTCGTCCAGCTCCTTCATAAAGGCGGCCACGCGGGGCTTGATGGCACCGAAGTAGTGATCCTCCAGCTCCTGCCCCTTCGGGGGCCTGGCTCCAAAAAGGGTTCTGCCGGTGTACTGCAGATCCTTACGCCGGTCATAAACGGCCTTGTCGATCAGAAAATACTCCTGCTCCGGGCCAACGGTGGTCTTGATGGAGGTCACATTGTCGTTGCCGAAGAGCTTGATGATGCGCATGCCCTGGCGGTTGATGGCCTCCATGGAGCGCAGCAGCGGCGTCTTCTTGTCCAGTGCTTCCCCGCCGTAAGAGCAGAAAGCCGTCGGGATGCAGAGCACGTCATCCTTGATAAAGGCATAGGAGGTGGGGTCCCATGCGGTGTAGCCGCGTGCCTCAAAGGTGGCGCGCAGGCCGCCGGAGGGAAAGCTGGAGGCGTCCGGCTCACCCTGAATGAGCTCTTTGCCGGAAAACTCCATGATGACGCGCCCGCCATCGATGGGCGAGAGAAAGCTGTCGTGCTTCTCGGCGGTGATGCCGGTCATGGGCTGAAACCAGTGGGTGAAATGGGTGGCACCCTTTTCGATGGCCCAGTCCTTCATGGCGTTGGCGACGACGGTAGCCGCGGCGCTGTCAAGTCTGCGCCCGTCTTTCATGGAGCGCTGAACCTGCCGGAAGACTTCCTTGGGCAGACGCTGCCGCATCACATCGTCATTAAAGACCATGGAGCCGAATACTTCCGTAACTGTGTTCATCGCAGTTTCCCCTCTCGTGATCGGAATACAAAGACAGCGAATTGCGGTCAAAGATACTGTATTTTATGATGATATGCACAATTTGTCAACCGCCATCTTGTACAAAATGGCGGTAAACAAAGAAAAACAGGGCGCCGGAATAAACCAGCGTCCTGCTTCTTTCCTCTCAGGCAAACATGGCCTCGATGGCGGCCTTGGGCTGCACGCCGACGCTGGCCTTCACCACGACACCGCTCTTGAAGACCATGAGGGTGGGGATGCTGGAAATGCCGTATTTGGCGGCAAGCTCCGGCTCCTCATCCACGTCGATCTTGCCGACCTTGATCTTGCCCGCCTGCTCCTCGGCGATCTTTTCGATCGTGGGGGCGAGCATGCGGCAGGGGCCGCACCAGGTGGCCCAGAAGTCCACCAGGACGGGGATCTCGGAATGCAGGACTTCCTGCTCAAAATTGCTCTCGGTCAGAATCACTTCAGCCATTGTATGAATTCCTTTCTTTATGCTTTTTTAAAATTGGTTGCGTACAATCTATGCGCTTACCCAGAGTATACGACAGAAGCGGCCTTCCGTCAAGCCCCAGTGTGAGCATGTCCAAAAAAAGGCCGCTTTATGCGTTTTTTCAGATGGCGGCGCGCAGCGCTTCGATGCGGTCGGTGTCCTCCCAGCGAACGCCCAGATCCTCGCGGCCCATGTGGCCGTAGGCGGCGAGCTTGCGGTAGATGGGGCGGCGCAGATCCAGATCCCGGATGATGGAAGCGGGGCGGAAATCAAAGACCTTGCGCACGGCCTTTTCGATCTGATCGTCAGGCACAATGCCGGTACCGAAGGTCTCCACCAGCACAGACACCGGCTCCGCCACGCCTATGGCGTAGGCCAGCTGGATCTGGCAGCGTTTGGCGAGCCCGGCGGCCACCACGTTCTTCGCAGCCCAGCGGGCGGCGTAGGCGGCGGAGCGGTCCACCTTGGTGGGATCCTTGCCGGAGAAGGCGCCGCCGCCGTGGGGTGCGCTGCCGCCGTAGGTGTCCACAATGATCTTGCGGCCGGTGAGGCCGGAGTCGCCCTGCGGCCCGCCGATGACAAAGCGGCCTGTGGGGTTTACGTAGTAGCGGGTGTTCTCATCCAGAAGCTCCGCGGGCACCACGGGCTTGACGACCAGGTTGATCATATCGTCGCGGATCTGCTCCAGCGTGGCCTCCGGCGCGTGCTGAGTGGAGATGACGATGCTGTCCACACGGATGGGGCGGCGCTGCTCATCATATTCCACCGTAACCTGGGTCTTGCCGTCCGGACGGAGATAGCCGACAAGGCCGGCCTTGCGGATCGTTGTCAGGCGCATGGCCAGCTTGTGGGACAGGGAGATGGCCAGCGGCATCAGCTCGGGCGTCTCATCGCAGGCATAGCCGAACATCATGCCCTGGTCGCCGGCGCCGCCGACTTCGTCGTTGGTGCCCAGAGCGATATCGCCGGACTGCTCGTCGATGTTGACGATGATGCCGCAAGTGTCGCAGTCAAAGCCGTACTTGGCGCGGTCATAGCCGATGTCGCGGATCACGCCGCGGGCAATCTTCTGGATGTCCACATAGCACTCGGTGCTGATCTCGCCCATGATGTGCACGAGACCGGTGGAGCAGGTGGTCTCACAGGCCACGCGGCCGTTGGGGTCCTCGCGCAGAATCGCGTCCAGCACAGCGTCAGAGATCTGGTCGCAGATCTTATCGGGATGTCCCTCGGTCACGGATTCGGAAGTAAACAGGTGATGGCTCATATATCTTTCTCCTTTTATGAATTACAAATCAATCCCGCCTCACAAGACGGAAAAAGCGCCCCGCACGCGGCGGGGCGCAAGTAGTCTTTCCAAAAGCCTCATCTTTCGTCTCACCGCCGGATTTGGCACCTTACGTCACCGCAGGTTGCCGGGCTTCACAGGGCCGTTCCCTCCACCACTCTTGATAAGGTGTTTAATTGTGCTACGCATTATAACAGAGCTTTTCCTGTTTGGCAAGTGTTATTTTACCGAGACGGCGGGCTTTTCCATGTTTTTTCGCGCGGCGGAGAGCATGAGCTTGATACGGTTGAGCTGATTGACCTCGCTGGCCCCCGGATCGTAGTCCACGGCGGCAATGTTCGCCTGGGGGTAGGTATTGCGCAGGGTCTTGATGACTCCCTTCCCTACTACATGATTGGGCAGGCAGGCAAAAGGCTGAATGCAGACGATGTTGGGCACGTCCGAGAGCAACAGCTCTACCATTTCCCCGGTGAGAAACCAGCCTTCTCCGTACTGGTTGCCGATGGACAGGAAGGGCTTTGCCAGCTTTGCGATCTCCTCAATCCGCATGGGCGCCTCAAAGCGCCTGCTCTTTTCCAGCGCGTTCAGAGCGGGAGCGCGCAGAGCCCGGATCGCGTCCACGCCGAAGCGTGCCGTTGCGGCCGCCGTCCAGCCCGCGCCGAGAAACTCATGCTTGTAATCGTTGTTATACACGCAATAGTTGAGAAAGTCCATCAGGTCGGGCACCACGGCCTCGGCCCCCTCGCTCTCCAGCAGCTCCACCAGGTGATTGTTGGCAAGAGGCATGTACTTGACCAGGATCTCCCCCACCACGCCGACGCGGGGCTTGCGCAGCGTCTCGTCGATGGGAAACTCGTCAAAGGCCTGGACAATCTGCTCACAGAGGGACTTGAAGTCCTTTTTGCTGCGGCTGCTGACGAGAGAATCGATACAAATCTGCCGCAGATCCTCATACAGCGCGTTGGCCGTGCCCGGCGTCAGCTCATAGGGCCGCACACGGTAGAGACAGCGCATGAAGAGGTCGCCGTAGACGATGGCGCGCCCGGCGTCCAGCAGCATGCTCGGCGTCACGCGGAAGCCCGGGTTTTTCTCCATGCCGTTTGCGTTCAGGGAAATGACCGGGATGTGCGAGAGATTGGCCTTGTCCAGCGCCCGGCGGATAAAGCTCACATAGTTGCTGGCCCGGCAGCAGCCGCCGGTCTGGCTCATCATGATGGCCAGATGATCCGTGTCGTAACGGCCGGAGAGCACGGCTTCCATGATCTGCCCAACGGCGGTCATGGCCGGAAAGCAGGCGTCGTTATTCACAAAGCGGAGACCGGTGTCGATGGCGGCACGGTTGTCGTTATCAAGAATGACCATGTGGTAGCCGTACTTGCGGAAGACCGGCTCCAGCAGGGTGAAATGGATTGGGCTCATCTGCGGGGCGAGAATGGTCCAGCCGCCGCGCTGCATCTCCTCGGTGTAGACCGTGCGCTGATAGGCCGTCGTGTGCGGGGAGGCGCTGATGTGCTTTTCCCTGCGCATGTTCATGGCGGCGATCAGGCTGCGGATGCGGATACGGGCTGCGCCCAGATTGTTCACTTCATCGATCTTCAGCACCGTATAGAGCTTGTTGCTGGCCTCAAGGATCTCACTGACCTGGTCGGTGGTCACGGCGTCCAGTCCGCAGCCGAAGGAGTTGAGCTGCACCAGCTCCAGATCCTCCCTGCGGGAGACAAACTCCGCTGCGGTATAGAGCCGGGAGTGATAGACCCACTGGTCGTTCACGCGCACGGGGCGGCCCGGTTCAAAATCCACCGGAAGGCTGTCCTCGGTCAGAACGGTCAGACCGTAGGAGGCGATCAACTCCGGGATGCCGTGGTTGATCTCCGGGTCAATGTGGTAGGGCCGGCCGGCCAGCACGATGCCCCGCTCCCCTTTTGCCTCCATATCACTGAGGATACGGGCGCCCTCCCGGCGGATATCCAGCTTGGCCTGGTGCTGGGCTTCCCAGGCGAGGCGCACCGCAATACGCACCTCCCGCTCCGGAATGCCCCACTCCTCCTGGCACAGGCGGGTAAGCCTGTCGCCTGTGACGCGCTCATTGGTAAAGGCGATGAAGGGACGGATATAGTGCACCTCTCCCCTGGCGACCGCCTCCACATTGTTTTTCAGGTTTTCCGGATAGGAGGTCACAATAGGGCAGTTGTAGTGGTTCTGCGCGCCGCCGGTCTCCTGGTGCTCGTAGAACACGCAGGGATGGAAAATGGTTTTGACGCCGTGCTCAATGAGCCACTGCACATGCCCGTGGGCAAGCTTGGCCGGGTAGCACTCGGATTCGGAGGGAATGGATTCCATGCCCAGCTCATAGATCTTCCGGCTGGAGAAGGGCGAGAGCTCCACGCGAAAGCCCAGCGCCTTGAAGAAGGTCGCCCAGAAGGGATAGTTCTCGTAGAGGTTCAGCACCCGCGGAATGCCGATCACGCCGCGAGGCGCGTTCTCCAGCGGCGGATAGTCGAAGAGCCGCTGCTTTTTATACTCTACCATATTCGGCGCCCTGTCGCGGGAAGCCTGACCGCCCAGGCCGCGCTCACAGCGGTTGCCGGTGACATGCCTCCTGCCGCCGGGGAACTTGTTGACGGTCAGCAGGCAGTTATTCTGGCAGCGGCCGCAGCGGGCCGTGGCCGTGGTGTAGGTAAGCGACAGGATCTCATCCAGCGGGAGCATGCTGCTCTCCTGGCCGTGATAGCGCTCCCGCGCGATCAGCGCCGCGCCGAAGGCACCCATGATGCCGGCAATATCCGGGCAGGTTGCCTCCACTCCGGCGATCTGCTCAAAGGCGCGGAGGACGGCCTTATTATAAAAGGTGCCGCCCTGGACCACGATGTGGCTGCCAAGCTGCGCGGGATCTGTGAGCTTGATGACCTTGAAGAGCGCGTTTTTGATGACTGAATAAGCAAGCCCGGCGGAGATGTCGGAGACTTTGGCCCCCTCCTTCTGCGCCTGCTTGACGTTGGAGTTCATGAACACCGTGCAGCGGGTGCCCAGATCCACCGGGTTGTCGGCATAGAGCGCTTCCTGTGCAAAACTCTCCGCCGTGAAGCCCAGAGAATTGGCGAAGTTTTCGATAAAGGAGCCGCAGCCCGAGGAACAGGCCTCGTTTAAAAGTACCGTGTCCACCGAGTGATTGTGCAGCTTGATGCATTTCATGTCCTGCCCGCCGATATCCAGCACACAGTCCACCTGCGGGTCGAAGAAGGCAGCGGCGGTGCAGTGAGCGATGGTTTCCACCTCCCCCTCGTCCAGGGCAAAGGCGGATTTAAGCAATGTTTCGCCGTAGCCTGTAGAGCAGGAACGGACGATTTTCGCCGTGGGCGGCAGCTGCTTATTCAGTTCCTCCACGGCCCGCATGGCGGTCTTGATGGGATTGCCCTGGTTGCCGGCATAAAAGGAGAAAAGCAGCTCCCCTTTTTCACCGATGACGGCCAGCTTCGTGGTGGTGGATCCGGCGTCGATGCCGAGAAAGCATTTTCCCGTATAGCTTGAAAGCTCGGCTTTCTCCACCACAGCAAGCGCGTGGCGATGGCAGAATTCGCTGTACGCGGCTTCGTTTTCAAACAGAGCCGGCAGGCGCTTGAGCTCGAAGGCCATGGACACGCCGCCCCGCAGCTTTTCGATCAGCTCATCGACGGGAAGACTGACGGCGTCTTTCGCCTCCAGCGCAGCGCCCATGGCAGCAAAGAGGTGCGAATTCTCGGGATCCACCACATCCTCCGACCCGAGGCGAAGTGTGCGGATGAATGCTTTCTTCAACTCCGGCAGGAAGTGGAGCGGGCCGCCCAGAAAGGCGACGCAGCCGCGGATGGGTTTCCCGCAGGCAAGGCCCGAGATCGTCTGATTGACAACGGCCTGAAAGATGGACGCGGCCAGATCCGCCTTGGTCGCGCCCTCATTGATGAGGGGCTGAATATCGCTCTTGGCGAAGACGCCGCAGCGGGCGGCGATGGGATAGATCTGCCGATAAGACTCTGCCTCCTGATTGAGGCCGGTAGCGTCCGTCTGAAGGAGGGCAGCCATCTGATCGATGAAGGAACCGGTTCCACCGGCACAGACGCCGTTCATGCGCTCTTCCAGACCGCCGGTAAAGTAGATGATCTTGGCATCCTCACCGCCCAGCTCAATGGCCACGTCCGTCTGCGGCGCGGTAAACTGCAGCGCGGTCGCCACGGCGACGACCTCCTGCACAAACGCGATCCCCAGCGCCTTGCCCAGATTGATGGAACCGGAGCCGGTGATGGCGGCGCGCAGCGCACAGGGGCCCAGCAACTTTCTGGCATCCTCCAGCAGCTCAGCCAGAGTCTCCTGCGTGTGGGCGCGGTGACGGCGATAATCCTGAAACAGGGCCTTGCCTGCATCATCGAGGATCACAAGTTTTACGGTGGTAGAACCGATATCGATACCGGCGCGATAGGACAGCATGACTGTTACTCCTTGTCGATTGTAGTCATATTCAATCGCTTTATAGTATCATCTTCCTTCAATTTTTTCAAGTAATGCGCCGATCCTTAACGGTTTTTTAATTCTCGAATATAAAAAAGGAGCCCTTTCGGGCTCCTTGATCAAAGAAGCTTTGCTTTATTCCCCTTCCATCAGATAGGAGAAGATCAGGAAAGCGGTTTTCATGGCGTTGTGGCGGATTTTTTCATCCTCGATGCAGAAGATGTTGTCCTGGATGATGCGGGTACCCATTTTCTCGATGCGCTCGCTGTCGATGGGGACGATGCGCTTATTCTCTGTGGTGATGTATTTCTCCGTGATGACCGGGTCGATCTCGGAGTTGTTGGCCAGTACGATGTCGATCTTGCGGTTTTTCAGATGCCGGTTCAGCGTGCGCAAATGGTCCCCGACTGTGTAGCCGTCAGTCTCCCCGGGCTGAGTCACCAGATTTGCCACATACATCAGCGGCGCCTTCGTAGTCTCCAGCGCGTTGAGGATCTCCGGCGCCAGCAGATGCGGCAGAATGCTGGTATAGAGGCTGCCGGGAGAGAAGACGATCAGATCGGCGTCGGCGATTTTATCCTCGATCTCATCGACCACGTGGAAGCTGTGGTCATAGGAGAGCTTGCGGATATGGCGCACGTTGGCGCTGACCTCCTCTTCCCCGAAGTACTCCTTGCCGCGGCTCTTGCCCACGAGCTCCACCTTGTCCTCGGTCAGAGGCAGGATGGTGCCGTTGATGTTCAGCAGATGGGCCATATAGCGGGTGGCCTCGGTCAGATTTCCCTTGATGTCGATCAGGGCCGCCAGGAGGATGTTCCGCACCGGGTGGTTGTGGAGGCTGCCCTCTTTGCTGAAGCGGTAGCGCAGCAGGGTCACAAAATCATCGTCCACATTCGCCATGGAGAGCAAAACCTTGCCCACATCGCCCACGGCAGGGATATCCAGTTCTTTTTTCAAAACACCCGTGCTGCTGCCGTTGTCACTGACGGTGATGACCGCGGTCACATCCACCGGGAACAGCTTCAGGCCGGACAGCAGACAGGAGATGCCAGTGCCGCCGCCGAAGACTACGATTTTTTTCATAGGAACACCCCATTGTTTCAACTATTTCCAGTTAACATAATATCACAACCGGAAGTGCAGTGCAAGTTACAATCCGGTATCATGGAAAGGCTATGTTTTCGTAGAAAACAGATAGACAAATCTCGTAAATTCCTTGCATCGCTGTGCCTGAAATGCTACAATTGAAGCACCAAATCCAAGAGTTGGGAGTAAAAGCAATGGAAGACAAAAAAATCACCAAGCGGAACCTGATCATGTTCCCTCTCGGCACCGTCGGGCGGGATATGATCTATAACCTGATCACAAGCTACCTGCTGTCCTTCGTGCTCTTTACGCACAAGCTGACGGCAGCGCAGCTCTCCGCCATCACGGCCATCATGGTGGCTGCCCGCATTTTTGACGCGCTGAACGACCCCATCATGGGCAACATCATCGAGCGTACCCGCACCCGCTGGGGCAAGTTCAAGCCCTGGCTCGTCATCGGCATCCTGACCACCTCTGTGGTCATCTACCTGGCCTTCAACGTGAAGCTGCAGGGCTGGGCCTTCGTGTGGTTCTTCGGCTTTATCTATTTTATGTACTCCATCACCTATACCATGCACGATATCGCCTACTGGGGCATGGTACCGGCGCTGAGTTCCGACGCGGATACCCGCAACCAGTATACCTCCCGGGCCACGCTTTTCGCCGGCATCGGCGGCACGCTTGCAGGCGCCCTGATCCCCATGCTGACCGCAGGCGAAAACGCGCTGGGCGGCAATGCCGTAACTGCATACGGCAGAGTTGCGCTGATCATTGCGATCCTGGGGCCTGTGTTCCTGGCCTTCACGGTCTTCGGCGTCAAGGAGCAGCGCAACTATAACGATGACCCGGTGCCCCCGGTGAGCTTTCAGAAAATTGTCGGCACCATCACGGGCAACGATCAGCTGCTGTGGATCTCGCTGATCTTCCTGCTGCAGCAGATCGGCAACGGCATTGTCATGTCCGGCATCGGGCAGACCTATATCTATGTGGAGTTCGGCTACGAGGGCGTCTTCTTCACGGCCTTCCAGATGCTGGGCATGATGGTCACGGCGTTCCTGATGATCTTCTACCCCGCCATCTCCCGCCGCATGCACCGCAAGAAACTCATGAGCATCCTGATGACCGTATCCGTGATCGGCTATCTCGTCATGCTGCTGCCCGGCCTGTTCCTGCCCACCGGCAACGTGAAGTTCATCCTCATCACCATCGGCTATATGCTGGCAAACTTCGGGCAGTACGGCTTCTACCTGATCATGATGATCTCCATCATGAATACCGTGGAGTATAACGAGCTCAAGCACGGCACCCGCGACGAGGGCATCGTCTCCTCCCTGCGTCCCTTCCTGACCAAGATGGCCTCCGCCCTGACTGTCGCCATCGCAAATATCACCTATATCATCTTCAACATCATCGAGTACACCAATGGCATTGCGGATCTGGAGCAGGCGGCCAACGCCGGCGAGATGACGGGTGAAGCCAAAGCCGCCGCCATCACCGAGCTGCTGGGCGGTGTGCAGCACAGCCAGACCACCGGTTTGCTCTTTGTGATGACCGTGGTCCCCTGCGCGCTGATGTTCCTGTCCTATGTCCTCTACAAGAAGCGCTACAAGCTGGACGAGGAGGAATATGACCGCATCTGCGCAGAGCTGGCTGCGCGCAAGGCATGAGCCTGACCAAAGCTGTGCTCCGCTTCGCAGCGCCGCTGCCGAAGATCGAGCACTTCCAGCGTTTCCTCTTCCTCGGCCCGCACCCGGACGATATTGAGATCGGCGCGGGCGCGACGGCGGCAAAGCTGGCCTCGGCGGGGAAAGACGTCTGCTTTACGATCTGCACCGACGGTCGCTACGGTACCGATCACGCGCCAGCGGGGCTGATCGGGGACGAACTCGCCGCTGCCCGAAAAAAGGAAGCGGAGGCCTCGGCTTCCCTGCTGGGTGTGCGGGATCTGCGCTTCCTGGGCTTCAGCGACGGCGGCTTTTATGAGGTACAGGAGCTGCAGCAGGCCATCGCCGCCGTGGTCTCCGACTTCCGGCCGGACGTGATCTTCGCGCCGGATCCTGTTGTGTCGAGCGAGTGCCACACGGATCACCTGAACGTGGGCGAGGCGGCGCGGCGCATCGCGGTCTTTGCCCCCAATCCCGGCATCATGCGGGAGCGGGGCCTCTCCCCTGTCCCCGTGCAGGCGCTGGCCTATTACATGACGGCGAAGGCCAATCAGTTTATCAGCACCCGCGGCTATCTGCAGCTGCAGCTGAAGAGCATCTATGACTGCCATAAGAGCCAGTTTCCGGAAAAGGACGCTGTTTCGATCTATCTGCGGCTGCGCTCGGCAGACTTCGGGCTGCGCACGCTTACCGGCAGCGCCGAAGGTTTTCGCGTACTCGGTCAGACACAGATGCACTGCCTGCCCGAGGCGGGTCGATAAGGATTTCGGTGGGATCGGAAAGCGATCCCATCGTGAGAAGGAATCGGAAACAGAATGACGAACGGAATCGTGGAAAATCTGCATAGCTTTGGGCCGGTGTTCGTGACTGCCTGGGCCGTGACCATCCTGTGTGCGGTGCTCTGGCCCCAGCACTTTCGGAACTGCTTTCTGCTGCTCGGCGCGCTGCTCGTCACGATGCTGTTCATCTCGGGCTTCTTTCCCCCGGACGCTGGCTCCTGGTTTCTGCTTGCCTGCTATCTGCTTGTGATGCTGGCGCTGTTTCTGGTGCCGCTGCTGTTGATCGTCAACGGCGTTCAGATGCTCCGCCGGGAGTCCTTCAGCCCGGCGCATGTGCTCTCGCTGGCGCTGGGCGTCGTGGTAGGCATCGGTGAGATCGCGACGATCGTCTATGTATTTCAGCTCTATGGTTCTCAGCAGGCCGGAAAGGCCAGCCTCTGGGTGCTGCTGCTCGGCATGACGGTGTTCTATTTCAGCTTTCTCGTGCTGAGCTTTGTGCTCTATACCATCTTTATCCAGATCATGCCCCACCGGATGCGCTTTGACTATGTGATCATCCACGGCTGTGGCCTAAAGAACGGAGAGCAGCTGACGCGCCTCCTGTCCGACCGGGTGGACAGGGCCATCGAAATCTACCGCCGGTGTAAAGTCAAACCGATCATCATTCCCAGCGGCGGCCGTGGCGGCGATGAGACGATCAGCGAAGCGCAAGCCATGAAGAACTATCTGCTGGCCCATGGCATTCCGGAGGAGAGCATCCTTTTGGAGGACGGCTCCGCCACCACGCGGGAAAACCTGCTCAACTCCAAGGCGCTGATCGACGCCCGGGAGGGCGGAAAGCGGACGGCGCTGATATCCAGCAACTACCACATCTACCGCTGCCTGCGCCTGGCCAGAGAGGTCGGGCTCAAATGCATCGGCATCGGCGCCCGCGTCGCCTTCTACTACTGGCCTTCCGCGCTGATCCGGGAGTTTATCGCCGTCTTTGTGACGAAGCGCTTTCTCATTTGGGCGATCCTGGGCTATCTGCTGTTTATCAGTCCCCTGCTGTATGCGATTGTTTGGGGATAAACCTTTTTCTTTCCGTATATCCGGCCGAAAGGCCAGATAAATCTATTTTATAGGAGCGTACTGTTTGAACAAGTACCGGAAACCGGAGATTGCGGCATAACCGGGAGGTTTGCCGACAATCGAACAAGCCTCCCGCCCTAGGGCGATTGAAGTCAACAATGTTCAGGAGGATAAACAATGAATACAAATGACACCGCCATTCGTTTGGAAAAGAAATCAGACTATCGGGAAGTGGAAAACCTCGTCCGGGAGGCGTTCTGGAACGTGTACCGCCCCGGCTGCTCGGAGCACTATGTGATCCATGTCCTGCGGGACGATCCGGCCTTCGTGAAGGAGCTGGATTTCGTCATGGAGCGGGACGGGCGGCTCATCGGGCAGAACATGTTCATGCGCACGGTCATTGAAGCGGATGACGGCCGGGTGATCCCCGTGCTGACCATGGGGCCCATCGGCATCACGCCGGAGCTGAAGCGAAAAGGCTACGGCAAACTGCTGTTGGACTACACGCTGGAAAAGGCGGCGGCCATGGGCTTCGGCGCGGTGCTCTTTGAAGGGAACATCGGCTTCTACGGTCACAGCGGCTTTGCCTATGCGCAGAACTTCGGCATCCGCTATCACGATCTGCCGGAGGGCGCGGACGACTCCTTTTTCCTCTGCAAAGAGCTGATCCCGGGCTATCTCGACGGCGTCACCGGCGTCTACCAGACCCCGCAGGGCTACTATGTGGACGATGAAGACGTGGAGAAATTCGACAAATCCTTTCCACCCAAGGTGAAGCTGCGGCTGCCGGGCCAGATCTTCTGATTGATCCTTTCAGGCGAATCGCATAACAAACGGAGAGAGCCGGTGCTGTTCAGCACCGGCTCTTGAGACTGTCAAAAAACTACCGCGATCGCTTTGGAAAACAGAGCCGCGGGGGAGCTCGAGGGGGCAAGACCCGCCTCGAGTACAATCAGACGCCGCCTCGGAAGCTTGATTATTCAAGCTTCTGGGAATAGCATTTTGTCTTCCGACAAAATGCTCGGCGGCAGAAGCGCAGTCAAAAAGTCCATCAGGTACTTTTTGACAAGCGGCGGGAGCCGGTGCTGATTTTTGACAGCACCGGCTTTCCGTCAGATAAAAACACGCTGAGCGGGAATCCCAGCGTGTTTTTATTCGGTATTCAGAGATTATCGATGTACTGCACGGCGGCGAGGGCGGCAACGGCCCCGTCGGCCGCGGCGGTGGTGAGCTGCCGTACGGATTTCTGCCGGCAGTCGCCCGCGACAAAAAGGCCCGGCGTGCGCGTGAGGCAGGTCTCATCGCTCGCGGCATAGCCCTGGGTGTTCCTATCCAGGAAAGCGGCGAAAGCGCCCAGATCGGGCTGGTGCCCGATGGCGACGAAGACGCCCTCCACGGGCAGCACGCGCTCCGTACCGGCCTGCTCCACAGCGAGGCCTGTGATTTCCTCTTCCCCGAGGAAGGCCTGCACACGTGCGTTCAGTACGAACTCCACATTACTCTTTTTTTCCAGCGCCTCTACCAGCTTCTGTTCGCCGCGGAAGGTATCTCTGCGATGGACGAGATAGACCTTGCTGCAGCTCTCGCTTAAAAGCAGCGCGTCCTGCAGGGCGCTGTTGCCGCCGCCGCAGACCGCCACCGGCTTTCCGGCGTAGAAAGCCCCGTCGCAGACCGCGCAGTAGCACACACCGCTGCCGACGAGCTCTTCTTCCCGGTCGATCCCCAGCATCCGGGGCTTCGCGCCTGCGGCGAGGATCACGGCTTTCGCCGCAAAGGACACGCCGGACTCACAGCTGACGCGCCAGGCTTTGCCGTCGGGAGAAAGGGCGGTCACCTCTTCCAGCTCCACCTCAGTCCCCTGCTCCATGGCCTGTTCCAGCAGCTTGTCGCCCAGCTCGGTGCCAGTGACGGAGAGATAGCCGGGGAAGTTTTCCACCCGCGGAGACCAGGTGATCTGGCCGCCGAAGGCGTTTTTCTCGATAACGAGAACACGCTTTCCCGCGCGGCAGGCGTAGGTGGCAGCGGTCAGACCGGCGGGGCCGCCGCCGATGACGATGATATCATACATGGTAATGTCCTCCGATAAGAGCAGGCAGCGGCCGTGGTCGCTGCCTGCTGTTGTTCTGTAGTTTTTCCGCTCAGGCGATCTGGCTCATGTAGGCCTTGATCGCGCCGGCGCCGGCGATCTTGGTGCCGTCGGGCAAGACCAGCGTGGGCGCCTGCTTGACGCCATACTGCTTGGCAAGCTCGGGATTCTCGGTGGCCATGATCTTCTCATAGGCAAAGCCGGCCTTGTCCATGTACTGGCAGGCGATGCGGCAGTTGGGGCAGGTGGGCGTGGCGAAGAGGATGGCGGTGGCGGCCTTTTCGGCGGCGGGCTTGCTCTTCGGCCCCTCAAGCTTCACGGGAGGCACGACGGACTCGGGCAGAGGGCCTTCATGCTTGAGCGTGGAGTGCGCGATCACATACTCCTTGCGCTCCTTGTACTCCTGGGTCTTGCCGACGTTCCAGTTCTGCACGGGGCGGTAGTAGCCGGTGATGCGGCTGTAGACTTCGGCGCTCTTGCCGCAGTGGGGGCAGGTGAACTGCTCGCCATTTAAGTACCCGTGATCCTTGCAGACGGAGTAGGTCGGCGACAGGGTGTAGTAAGGCAGGCGGTAGTTCTCGGCGATCTTGCGCACCAGGCGGGCCGCGGCCTCCCAGTCAGGCAGCTTCTCGCCCAGGAAGGCGTGGAAGACGGTGCCGGAGGTGTAGCGGGTCTGCAGGTCATCCTGAATGTCCAGCGCGGCGAAAATATCGTCCGTGTAGCTGACGGGCAGGTGGGAGCTGTTGGTGTAGTACGGGGTGCCGCCGGGTTCGGCCGCGGTGATGATGTCGGGATAGGTCTCCACGTCATGCTTGGCCAGACGGTAGGAGGTGGACTCGGCGGGGGTGGCCTCCAGGTTGTAGAGGTCGCCATACTGCTCCTGATAATCGCTCAGGCGCTCACGCATGTGGTCCAGGACCTGCTTGGCAAACTCCTGGCACTTGGGATCGGTCATGTCGGCGCGGATCCACTTGGCGTTGAGGCCCGCCTCGTTCATGCCCACCAGGCCGATGGTGGAGAAGTGGTTGGCGAAGGTGCCGAGATAGTGCTTGGTATAGGGGTAGAGCCCCTCGTTGAGGAGCTTGGTGATGACATCGCGCTTGATCTTCAGGGAGCGGGCGGAGAGGTCCATCAGCTTGTCCAGGCGGGCGTAGAAGTCGGCCTCATCCTTGGAGAGGTAGGCAAGACGCGGCATGTTCAGCGTCACGACGCCGATGGAGCCGGTGGACTCGCCGGAGCCGAAGAAGCCGCCGGATTTCTTGCGCAGCTCGCGCAGGTCCAGGCGCAGGCGGCAGCACATGGAGCGCACATCGGAAGGCTCCATATCGGAGTTGATGTAGTTGGAGAAGTAGGGCGTGCCGTATTTCGCGGTCATCTCGAAGAGCATCTTGTTGTTCTCAGTGGGAGACCAGTCAAAAACACGGGTGATGGAATAGGTGGGGATCGGGTACTGGAAGCCGCGGCCGTTGGCGTCGCCCTCGATCATGACGTCGATGAAGGCCTTGTTGACCATGTCCATCTCCGGCTTGCAGTCGCCGTAGGTGAAGTCCATCTCCTTGCCGCCCACGATGGCGGGCAGATCCTTCAAGTCGGCGGGCACGGTCCAGTCCAGCGTGATGTTGGAGAAGGGAGCCTGGGTGCCCCAGCGGCTGGGCGTGTTCACGCCGAAGACGAAGGACTGGATGCACTGCTTGACTTCCTTGTAGCTCAGGTTATCCACCTTGACAAAGGGGGCCAGATAGGTGTCAAAGGAGGAGAAGGCCTGGGCGCCGGCCCACTCGTTCTGCATGATGCCGAGGAAGTTGACCATCTGGTTGCAGAGGGTGGAGAGATGCCCTGCGGGAGAGGAATTGATCTTGCCGGGGATGCCGAGGCCCTGCTGGATCAGCTGCTTGAGGCTCCAGCCGGCGCAGTAGCCGGTCAGCATGCTCAGATCGTGCAGATGAATATCGCAGTTGCGGTGGGCGTTGGCAATCTCCTCGTCATAGACCTCGGAGAGCCAGTAGTTGGCGGTGATGGCGCCGGAGTTGGAGAGGATCAGGCCGCCCACGGAGTAGGTGACGGTGGAGTTCTCCTTCACACGCCAGTCGGCCACGTCCAGATACTTGTTGACGGTCTCCTTGTAGTCCAGATAGGTGGACTTCATGTTGCGCATTTTCTCCCGCTGCTTGCGGTAGAGGATGTAGGCCTTGGCCACGGCCTCATAGCCGCCGCGGGAGAGCACGGCCTCGACGCTGTCCTGAATATCTTCCACGGCGACTTTGCCGTCCTTGATCTTGGGCAGGAAGTCCGCCGAGACCTTCAGGGCCAGAAAATCGATCACACTGTCGTTATACTCGGTGTTCGTGGCCTGGAAAGCCTTCTTGATCGCCTCGGCGATCTTGTTGATATCGAAATCGACTACTTTGCCGTCACGCTTGCTTACCTGATACATTTCTCTCTTTCTCCTTTCAGATTCCCCTCACCTGGGTGGGGACATAAGGGGCCGCCGCCTCGGCAAAGGCCCGCATTTCCTGTTCATCAAAAGCATCCAGTCCGAAGTCGTTCAAAATCTCCCCGGAGGAGCGGTACTGCTGCAGATACCAGGCCTTCGCCCCTTCGATCCAGCGCGCCGCATCCAGCAGGCTCTCCTGCGTATGCAGGCCTCTCACAACGGTGGTGCGAAACTCGTAATCGACCTTTCCTTCCATGAGAAGCGAGCGGGAGCGGTCGATCGCCGTCAGATCCATGGCTGTGAGGCCCACGGTCTCGGCATAGCGGTCCGGGGCGTTCTTGATGTCCATGGCCACGTAGTCCACCAGCCCTTCCTCCAGCACCGCGGCCAGGCGGTCGGGAAAGCTGCCGTTGGTGTCGAGCTTTACGAGAAAGCCCAGAGCGCGGATCTTGCGCAGCAGCTCCGGGAGATCGGCGTGCAGCATCGGCTCCCCGCCGGTGATGGCGACGCCGTCCAGCACTCCCTGCCGTTTCTTCAGAAAGGACAGGATCTCCTCCTCTCTGATGGGCTGACCGAAGTGTTCGGGCAGCACCAGAGAGGCGTTCTGGCAGAAGGGACAGCGGAAGTTGCAGCCCGCCGTAAAGAGCGTGCAGGCGACTTTTCCCGGGAAATCCAAAAGCGTAAGTTTTTGCAGACCGGCAATGCGCATGTCCATCCTCCCCTCTTTTGCGTTCGTGAGCTATGATAGCGCCAGATATCGGCGTTGTCAAGAGGTAAAACCACAAAATATTGATTCTTAATCGCATTGTTACCGATTTGACCCCAAAATCTTGTGTTGTTTAAAATTTTGTAGCTTCCTGTCAAAGGACTCTAATTTTTGTCGAAACCGGAACAAAAGCAGGGGGAGAATCTTAATTCTTCTTAATATTCTTGCCCTGGGTGTATCGTTCATGGTAAAATAGGCGGCGATCTTCACACCACAAGATATTGGGGCTTGTCCCCTTTCCGGGAGGTATATATGAACAGTATTGCGTCGATCGACAATGCCAAGCGCATCCTGCGTGAGGTGGGCAAGGTCATTGTCGGCAAAGATGAGACGATGATCAAGGTGCTGTTGACCATTGTGGCCGGCGGCCATATTCTGATGGAGGACATTCCCGGCGTGGGAAAGACCACGCTGGCTGTTTCGATGTCCCGCGCGCTGGGGCTCGAGTATAACCGCGTGCAGTTTACGCCGGACGTCCTGCCTTCCGATATCACGGGGTATTCCATTTTTGACAAGAATACCGGCAGCATGCGCTATCAGAAGGGCGCAGTCCTGTGCAATCTCTTCCTTGCCGACGAGCTGAACCGGGCCACCTCACGCACCCAGTCTGCCCTGCTGCAGGCCATGGAGGAGGGCGAGGTGACCGTGGATGGGAACACTTATCCCGTGCCGCAGCCCTTTGTCGTCATCGCGACCCAGAACCCCACCGGCGCCAAGGGTACGCAGATGCTGCCGGATTCCCAGATGGACCGCTTCATGCTGCGGGTCTCCATGGGCTACCCCTCCCACGCGGATGAGATGGAGATGATCCGCCGCCGCCAGAAGGGCGTCCGGCCCGAGGCGGTGGAGCAGGTCGTCTCAAGGGAGGAACTGCTGGAGATCCGGCGTGCGGCGGAGAATATTTATATAAAGGATGAGATGATCGAATACATCGTCTCCCTCTGCGAAAAGACAAGAAACGATCCGCTGATCGTCCAGGGAGCCAGCCCCCGCGCCTCCCTGGCGCTGACGGCGCTGAGCAAGGCCACGGCCTGGATCCAGGGGCGGGACTACGTGCTGCCGCGGGACGTGAGATTCGTGTTTCACGACTGCATTGAGCACCGGCTGATCTGGTCCCAGGAGGTGCACGATCCCGCTGAGAAAGAGCAGGCGCTGACAAAGATTTTCGCCTCCGTGAAGGCGCCTGCGATCAAATAAGATGCCGACGCTGTCCTTTTTCCTCTATCTGCTGGCAGTCGCAGCGGCCTGGCTGCTGCGGGAGATCTATCTGGGCTGGTTTGCGCCTTACTTCTTCTGGTGCGTGGTGCTCCTGCCGCCTGCTCTGTCTCTGCTGTCATTGCCCGCGATGCTGAGCGTCAGGACGAGCGGTGCGGTCCGTGCCACCGTCCGGAAAGGGCAGAGCGAGGCCTTCTGTCTGCGCTTTGCCGTCTCTCCCCTGCTGCCGCCCTGCCGCGTGCTGGTGCGGACAGAGATCGAAAACCGCTATACCGGAGAAGTCATCCGGGAAAAATACAGCCGCATCACGCTGCGGGGAGAAGAGGTTGAGATGCCGCTTCCCACAGGGCTCTGCGGGCAGCTGCGCTGCCGCGTGACGAAGCTGGAATGCCGAGATATCCTGGGCCTTTTCCGGCTGCCGCGCAGAGCGCCGGAGGAGCAGATCTGTACCGTGCTCCCCCTGCCGCGTGCGCCGGAGAAGCTGCCGGATCTTGACGCCGCGCTGGATACGGCGGCGGTACTGCGGCCCAAATACGGCGGCGGCTACTCCGAGGAGCATGAGCTGCGGGAGTATCGCCCGGGAGACCCGGGAAATGCCATCCACTGGAAGCTCAGCTCCAAGACCGACACGCTGATCGTCCGGGAGGCGCTGGAGCGGGAAAACGATCGGATCTACGTGGTGCTCAGCCGCGTCGGCGCGGAGGATCGCGGTCTGGAGTCGCTCTGCTGGCTCTCGGGTGAGCTCTGCCGCAGAGAGCTTCCGCATCAGATCATAGCCGACCGGATGTATGCGGTGGGCAACGAACAGGAGCTGGTGGAGGCACTCTGTTCCCTGCTCTCCTATCCCCTGGGGGAAGTGCTGCGCTTTGACGCCTCAGGTGCACGCTGTGTCCTGCGCGTGGTGGACGGGGAGGTGCAGCTGTGGTAAATAAGCTTGTCAACCGCGTTTCCGTCCTCTTCCTGCTGCTTCTGGGCGTGCTGCCGCAGCTTTCACTGCTCTGCTCAACCTTGGAGCTGGGCGTACATCCCAGGCTCTGGCTCTGGATTGCGGGGGCCGCTCTCTGCCTCTGGGTCTGCGCCTGCTTTCGGCGCGGACTGCTGCTCGGCATGCCCGCCGCGGCCCTGCTTCTATACGAGGCCTACCGCTTTTTCGACGCCAATCCCATCACGGAGATGGACGATCTGATCGACAAATTCAGCGGCGCATATTTCCACGCTTATATTGCGCCGGACGCAACTTACAGCTATCTCAATGCCGTGGAGGATCACAGCTTTGTGCTGCTGCTGATCGCCTTTCTGCTGCTGGCCTACCTGGCATCCGGGCTGACGGCCGGCAGCGGGCGGTGTTTTCTCTGCTTTCTCGGTACCGCGCCCATGTTCGGCGCCTGCCTTTCGGTCAACGGCTTCGCCCTCACGGCTCCGGTGGTCGCCATGCTGCTTTTCTGGGCCCTGATCCTCGTAAGCGGCAGCTATCGTGAGGATGGGGCCTCGGGGAGGCTCGTATTCGGCTACAGTCTGCCGATCCTGCTGCTCCTGTGCGGGCTGCTCTGGTTCAACAAACCGGAGGACTACCGCCTGGAGGAGCGGGACAGCACTGTCGCCCGGGAGCTGGAGCGCCTTGCGGACCGGCTGCTGGAGCAGCTGGAGCCTGCGGAGGGAGATACGCCCTTTGCAATCCCCCAGGGAATTGAGGCCAGCCCCGAGACCATGCCGGACACTGCCGATACCATGCTCTGGGAATCCGAAGGCGGCGGCATGGATCTGACACAGAACTATACGCCGGAGATGCTGGAGACGCTGTTTCTCCGGGTGAATGCCGACAGCACCGGGCTTCTCTATCTGCGCGGCACCTCCTACGGCGACTATACCGGCACAGGCTGGGCGCCCGCGGCCGATGCGCCGCTCAGCTCTCTTGCCCTCACGGCGGGGACTGTAGCTCCCTATGGCGAGCAGCACCGACTCTCCCTCCTTCAAATCACGCCCCTGCGCTATGCCATGCTCCCCTATTATTCGAGCCTCACAGGAGACGGTGACGCCTCAGTCCCCGCCTCTCTGCAGGATACGCGGCTCCGCTATACGGCCTATGCAGGCAGCTTTGACGCGATCGCAGCCGAATCCGATGCGGAGACGCAGTATCGGGACTTTGCCCATGCGGCCTATACCCGTCTGCCGCAGGAGACCAGAACCGCCCTGCTGAACCTGGCGGCAGAGGCCGGGATCGATATCCATTCCCCCACACTTGCGGACGAAGTGGCAAGCTACATCCGCTCTGCGGGCGTCTATGATCTGGAGACGGAGCCCTATCCCAGCACGGATTACGCGGTCTGGTTCCTGACGCAGGCCCACCGGGGCTACTGCGTGCACTTTGCCACCGCTGCGACGGCCATGTACCGCGCACTGGGCGTACCCGCCCGCATTACTGAGGGCTTCCTGCTGCGCGCTGAGGCCGGGCGCTTTGTGGACGTGCGTGGGGAGAATGCCCACGCCTGGGTGGAGATCTACCGGGACGGCGCCGGCTGGATCCCGGTGGAGGTCACCGGGCAGAGCGGCCTGACCCCGACCGTGGAGGACCCGGAAGAAGAAAGCGTCTCCGAGGCGCCTTCCGAAGCACCTGAGGAGACGAGCGCCCCGCAGCCGGTTCCTGCTGCCCCTTCCCCCACGGCGGAAGCTATCCCGGTCGGCATCGTCCAGCCGCAGCAGAACGAAGGACAGGCAGGGCGGCACGATAGCTTCCCCTGGGCATCCGTTTTTACGGTGCTGCTGATTCTCGCCGCGCTGCCGCTCTGGCCCGTACTGCAGCGCAGGATCTGGCAGCGCAGATTGACCGACCCGGACGCCAACATAGCCGTGCTTGCCGTTTATCGGCGTGCAGAACGGCTCTCCCCACTGCTGGGACCTGTTCCCGAGGAGATCCGAATCTGCGCGGAGAAGGCCTTTTTCAGCGCACAGGGCGCAAACGCGGAGGAGAGCGAGCGCTGCCGCAGCCTGCTGGAGGATGCGGTGCGGGAAAAACTCTCGCTGCTTTCGCCGATGAGGCGGCTGCTGATGCAATATGTTTACGGCCTGTACTGATCGTGGAAAGAGACAGGGAAAGCTTTTTGAGCAAACGCTGTCTCAGACTGTAGACAACCCTTCGCCCATGCGCCAGAAGGTGGACACGCATGGGGAGAGGGCGAGAGGGGATTGGTTATTCCCTCTCGCGTTTGATATACGCAAAAATGAGAACTTTTTTCAGAAGTTCTCATTTTTGTTGCTCAAAGTGTCGACTTCTTGTCGACACTTTGAGACAGGGAATGCTCTTGAGCAGACCCTGTCTTTGTTATCGTTTGATTTCTGACGCTGCGGCCAGCATCTGCGCCGCCTCGGCCCGTGTCAGGATATGGGATCCCAGCGGGGCGGGAATCCCATGCGCCCGCAGGTTTCGTGCCGCCTGACTCACGCCCTCATCGTTCTGGCCGTATCGCACATCCTGCAGCCGCAGCATTGTGTTGAGCCACGAAGAGGCTTCGTCACAGGTGATGGGATCCGCAGCCCGCAGGGTCTCGCAGACAGGCGCTGCGCCCCGCAGCCGAGCCGCTGCACAGCAGCTGCGTACCCAGGCCGGGATCAATGCGTCGTCCCGATATCCGCATCTCGCTGCCGACAGCAGCGGCTCCTGCCCGAGCAGTTTCACACACATGGCCAGATACTCCCCTCTCGTGACCGGCTTCTCCGCCTGGAAGCAATACTGGCTGCCGAGCTTCTCTCCGGTGAAGATCCCCTGTTCGCTCAGCGTGACGGCGGCAGACGCGCAGGCTTGCCCCTCCAGGTCGCTGTAAACGACGGACTTCTTCTGCTTCTCGATGCGGATGATCACCGTGGCTTCCTGGGAGAGATTCCCCGCACTGTCGATGGCCTTATAGCCGAAATAATCGCGGCCGCGCTTGTTTTCCTTCGGCGTATAGACGAAGCAGCCGTTTTCCTCCAGCTCGATGCTGCCCTTGACCGGGTCCGTGGTGATCGTAAAAGAGACCACATCGTCCTCGGCATCGAAAGCACTGAGCCGCCCGCCCACCGAGACGTTGCGATAGGTGCGCAGTTCCAGGTTTTCCGCCACCGGCGCGCTTCCCTCGGCGAATGCCGCGGTGTTTCCCAGGAGCAGCACGCTCAAAAGCAGGGCGGAAAGCAGTTTCTGTATTTCTCTCAAGGCTCATACCTCCCTTGTTCATCGCGTTTAGTTTGCGCGGCGTTGCTGCGATTATACAATTCGCTGTGGATTTTCCGCCGCGACTATGATAGAATAATGAAAAACAAAGAGAGGCAGGTTATTCTATATGGAACTGACAGGCGCTGCCCTGTGGCTGAATTCGACTTTTGCGGGCTTTGACGTCGCTGTTACGACGGCGGTGCACAAGCTCTACGATCTGGCGCCGGGCTTCTTTACCCCGTTTTTTGAGCTGGTGTCCGTCCTCGGCAAGGGCGGCATTTTCCTCATCATTCTTTCCCTCGCGCTGATGCTCAACAAGAAGACCCGCCGCGCCGGCACGGCCATGTGCATCGGCCTTGCCATTTCCTTCATCATCGTCAATCTGTTTTTGAAGGTCGTCATCGCGCGCCCCCGCCCCTATGTGGATCAGAACTCGGTCTTTTACCAGTTCTGGACCATGGTGGGCCAGCACACCGAGAGCGATAAGAGCTTCCCCTCCGGGCATACCAACGCCGCTTTCGCCACGATGATCCCGCTGTTTTTGCTGGGCAACAAGCGCTGGAGCTGGCTGGCTCTGGTCTTTGCCTTCCTGATGGGCATTTCCCGCATTTATCTCTGCGTCCACTTCCCCAGCGACGTGCTGGGCGGCGCTCTCACCGGCACCTTCGGCGGCCTGCTTGGCGTTCTGATCGCCCTCAAATTGCCCGACAAGTGGTACGCCTGGGGCTTCGGCCAGAAAAAAGGGAGACACGAAGATGTTCGGGTTCGGTAAACTGAGGTTTCGCGGCGTCGACAAAAAGGTCATCGACGACCAGGCCCATGTGGACGACTATAACAGCGCAGAGGAGATCGGCCGCGTGCGGCTCGGCACGCTCTGCCTGTATTACCGCGACCTAGGCCGCAAGTACTATGTCCCCTATGAGTACATCGACCGGCGCTTTACCCGCGTGAGCGTGGTGGAGCCGGACGACAGCCCGGCCTATTTCTACTACCGGCTCATCCTGGTGCACGACGGGAAGGAGTTTGCAAACCTCATCTTTGAAAAGGAGGAGGACGTGAACAGGATCCACGACCGCCTGCAGGAAATCCGGCCGGAGATCGAAAAGGGCTATATTCCCCCGGCCGACGGGAAACGGAGATATTTTGCATAAGTTAACGGGGATGTGAAAAATCACATCCCCGCAGTTTTGCGTTTTGAGAGCTGAGTTTTGAGAAGAAGCGAAAAGAAACGACCAAAAAGGGCTGTGAAAACGCGTTTTCACAGCCCTTTCTCTCTTTGTTTGACGATTACTTCAGCACGACCTTGTTGAAGTTTTTCTTGCCGCGCTTGAGGACCACGCCCGCCTTGAGCTCGTCCGCCGTGAAGACCTTGCCGATATCGCTGATCTTCTCGTCGTTGGCGGTGACGCCGCCCTGCTGGATGTTGCGCCGCGCGTCAGACTTGGAGGGGCAGAGCCCGGTCTTGACCAGAAGGCTCATCACGTCGGCCGCGCCGTCGATGAGATCGGCCTCCGTAAGCTCGGTGGTCGGCATATTCTCGCTGCTGCCGCCGCCTGCGAACAGCGCCTTGGCGGAGGCCTCGGCCTTCTTGGCCTCCTCCTCGCCGTGGACCATCTTGGTCAGCTCGAAGGCCAGAATCTCCTTGGCGCGGTTAAGCTGGCTGCCCTCCCAGTTCGCCATCGCGTCGATCTCTTCCAGCGGCAGGAAGGTCAGCATACGGATGCATTTCATGACGTCCGCGTCGCCCACATTGCGCCAGTACTGGTAAAAGTCATAGGGGCTGGTCTTGTTGGGGTCGAGCCAGACGGCGTTGCCGGCGGTCTTGCCCATTTTGTTGCCCTGGGAGTCCGTGAGCAGGGTGATGGTCATGGCGTGGGCGTCCTTGTCCAGCTTCTTGCGGATGAGCTCGGTGCCGCCCAGCATGTTGCTCCACTGGTCGTCGCCGCCGAACTGCATGTTGCATCCATAATGCTGGAACAGGTAGTAGAAGTCGTAACTCTGCATGATCATGTAGTTGAATTCCAGGAAGCTCAGGCCGCGCTCCATGCGCTGCTCGTAGCAGCGGGCGCGCAGCATGTTGTTCACGGAGAAGCAGGCGCCCACTTCGCGCAGCAGCTCCACGTAATTGAGCTTTAAGAGCCAGTCGGCGTTGTTGATCATCTGCGCCTTGCCCTCACCGAAGTCGATAAAGCGCTCCATCTGGCGCTTGAAGCACTCGGCGTTGTGGTTGATGTCCTCAATGGTCAGCATCTTGCGCATGTCGGTACGGCCGGAGGGGTCGCCGATCATGGTCGTGCCGCCGCCGATCAGGGCGATGGGCTTGTTGCCCGCCATCTGCAGACGCTTCATCAGCGTCAGCGCCATGAAGTGGCCAGCGGTCAGGCTGTCAGCCGTGCAGTCAAAGCCGATGTAGAAGGTGGCTTTGCCATTATTGATCATGTCGCGGATCTCGTCCTCATTGGTCACTTGGGCGATCAGGCCTCTGGCGACCAGTTCCTCATAAATTCCCATGTTTTTCTCCTTCTTTATCTTAAAATCAATTGTTTTTCAGGATCTCTTCGGCATGCTCGGCAGCCCAGAAAATGAGCTCGTTGCAGGGATGTCCCCCGCGCTTCAAGTCAAAACAGCGCATGCAGCCGAAAGTCTCGCCAAACTCTTTGGCAAAGACCATCGTAAGCTTAGAGGCCTTGGCCTTGGCCGCCGCGTCCTCCGGATCGTTCCAGGGATGGGCCATGCCGAAGGCCATCGCCGCGCCGGAAACCGTTCCGCAGAGCTCGCCGCAGCGGGCGCCGCCGCCGAAACCGGCTGAGATCGCGAGAGCGGTCTTTTCGTCCAGTCCCGTATAGTCACCGAGAGCGCCCAGCACGCACTGAGCACAGTTGAAGCCCTGCGCCCGCAGCGCCATGGCTTTCTCCTTCGCCCCCATCTGTACACCTCCAATCAAAAGATAAACCCTCTGTCCCAAGGGACAGAGGGCATTTATGCGGTACCACCTCTGAACGCCTCCCCCTCGCGGGAAAGGCCTCACGGAGTCGATGACTCCCGCGCTGTATCGGGCGCGCCCGTCGCAGCCTACTCTCCAAAGATTTCGGTGCGCCGCTCCGAACCGTATTCCCCTGCCGAGCCGACCTTCTCACAGCGACCGAAGGCTCTCTGAACGGCGAAAAACAGGGTACTTCTGTTCCTCATCGCGTTAACGGTTTGCATTATACGGGAATTGTCAGCCCTTGTCAAGTGCCTGCTTGAAGCGCTCGGCTGCCGCCATCTGCTCCTCGGCGGAGGCCAGCGTGATGAGCGTGATGTTGTCGCCCCCGTGGAGCCTTGCCAGCTCCGCGGCGCGGCCTTCCCGGTCAAGCTCCGTCACCTGGGTATAGGTGCGTCCCTCGCGCTCCTCTTTGGCAATGCGGTAATGCCCGTCCGCCATGGCAGCGATCTGCGGCAGATGGGTGACGCATAGCACCTGCTTGCCGCGGGAGACGGTGTAGAGCTTCTCCCCCACCCGCTGGGCCGCGATGCCGGAGACGCCGGTGTCGATCTCGTCAAAGATCATAGTGCCCACCGGATCCTTCTCGGCAAAGACGTTTTTCATGGCGAGCATGATGCGGCTCAGCTCACCGCCGGAGGCGATCTTGCTGATGCGCCCCAGCTCCTCGCCCGCGTTGGCGGACATGACAAAAGCGATGGCGTCGGCCCCGTTTGCGTCAAAGCCAGGCTCGGATTCCAGGGGCTTGAACTCCACGGCAAAGCGGACGGAGGGCATGTTGAGCTCCCGCAGCTCGCGCACGATGCGCTCCTGCAGCCGTTCAGCCGCGGCCTTGCGCTGCTCGCGCAGAAGAACGGCGGCTTTGCGGCAGCGATCTGTCTGCTCCTTGAGCTCCCGGCGGAGCTTTGCGATCCGCTCGTCCGCGTACTGGATGTTGTCCAGCTTTTCCCTGCACTCATCCAGATAGGCGATCAGGTCCGCGTCCGTGCGGCTGTATTTGCGCTCCAGCTTATTGAGCAGGGAAATCCGGCTCTCCAGCTGGTCGTATTCTTCTGGTGAAAAATCCAGATTGTCCCGGAAATCGCGCAGGCTCTCCACCGCGTCGGTAAGGGAAAAGACCGCGTCGTCGATGCTCTTGGCCGCGCCCTCCAGCTCCTGTGCGATGGCGGAGGCGCGGGAAGCGTAATAAGACGCGTTCTGCGCCATGGAGACGGCGTTGTCCTCCCCGCCATAGAGGAGGTTGAGGGCCTCGTCCAGCGCCTCGGTCAGCTTCTCGCTGTTGCGCAGCAGATCGCGGCGGGACACCAGCGCGTCCTTTTCCCCCGCTTTGAGCTCGGCGCGCTCCAGCTCTTTGATCTGATATTGCAGGCTCTCGCTCAGACGCTCTTTTTCCACCTCGTCCAGGGAGAGTTTGTCGATCTCCTTCTGGATCTCGCGGTACTTTCTGTACTCGCCGCGGTACTTCTCCAGCACGCTATCCAGTTCGCCAAAGCGATCCAGGTATTCCCGGTGGCGGCGCTCGTCCATCAGCTGCCGCCCGTCGTTCTGGCCGTGTACGTCCACAAGCAGGCTCCCCAGCTCACGCAGCTGGGCCGCGGTCACCGGCGTGCCGCAGACGCGGCAGCTGCTCTTTCCGTCAAGGGAGATGCGCCGCTGCAGGATCAACTCGTCCTCGCAGTCGATCTCATTCTCCCGAAGCCAGTCGGAAACTTCACAGCCCTCGAAGACGGCGGTCACCAGGGCCTTCTCTGCCCCGTGGCGTACCAGCTCGCGGCTGACGCGGTCGCCCAGCACGGCGCCGATGGCGTCGATGACGATGGATTTACCCGCGCCGGTCTCACCGGTCAGAATGTTCAGCCCGGGGCCGAAGCGGATGTCCGATCGTTCGATGACGGCAATATTCTCGATATGCAGCTCACTGAGCATACTTGCCTCCCGATCAGAAGAGCATCTCGATCTCGTGATAAAGTTTCTTTGCGGCTTCGTTGTCCTTCATGGCAAGGAACGCGGTATCGTCCCCGGCCAAGGTGCCAACAAGGCCTTCCACATGCATGGCGTCGATGGCGGAGCAGGCGCCGTTGGCAAGGCCGGGCAGCGTCCGGATGATGAAGAGATTCTGGGCCACATCGTAAGACACGATGCTCTCACGGAAAATCTTCTTGAGCCGCTCGTCATAGTTGTCGGCGTCGCTGTGCGTGGCGACATAGCGATAGGTGCCGTTGGGACCAAGCTCTTTTACCAGGCGCATATCCTTGATGTCGCGCGAGAGCGTGGCCTGGGTGCTCTTGACGCCGCGTTCGGCCAGCGCCTCCAGCAGCTGCTGCTGCGTTTCAATATCGCGCTCAGAGATGATCTGCAGTATCTCAGACTGTCTTCCGGATTTCATAACTACCTCCGTCAGGTTAATTTCTCATAAGCCATTTCGTAAAAGCTCCTGAGGTCAGGGTTCACCATGGGGATGCTGTGCTCGGAGCGGCTGACCGTGACAATGTCGCCGTTGGCCAGATCCGCCACCTGGTAACCGTCCACCGAGAGGTAAGCCCTCCGGCCGTGCAGCTTCTCCGCCTTGACGGAGACCTCACTGTTCGGCCCCAGCACAAAGGTGCGGGCGACCATGGTGTGGGCGCAGATGGGGCTGATGAGGATGTTCTCCGCCTCGGGCTCCACGATCGGACCGCCGGCGGACATGGAGTAGCCGGTGGAGCCGGTGGGCGTGGAGAGAATGATGCCATCCCCCGAAAAGCTGGTGATCCTGTCGCCCTTGCAGAAGGCAGTGGTCTGGATCACCTCGCCGTAGCCGTGCAGCACCGCATCATTGAGGGCCAGATCCCGATGGATGCACGCCCCCTCCCGCCAGAGCTCCACGTTGAGGAGCATCCGACGGCTGAGCCGGTATTCACCCCTCGCCGCGGGGATGATGTGCGAAAGCTCCTCCGGCTCCAGATAGGCCATGAAGCCCTTGGTGCCGAGGTTCACGCCCAGCAGCGGGATCGCGGTATCGTGCAGCGTGCGGGCAACGGACAGGATCGTCCCATCCCCGCCCACGACGATGGCAAGCGAACACTTGCCTGCAAGCTCCCCAAGTTTGTGCACGGACAGATCCGCGGGGATGACCTCCGGCTCCTCGTCCGCGAATACGGGGCAGATCGCGGTCTCAAAGCCCGCGTCCTCCAGCAGACGCACGGCTTCACGGGTGATTTTCAGTTCCAGATCGCGGAAGGGATTGGGACATACGGCTATCATGCTATCACCTCAAAGACTCTCATGGGAAGCGGCGACCACCGCCTCCACGTCCGGTTCCGGCGCATCGAAAGCGCCGTTTTTCAAATGGCAGATGTATTCGATATTGCCCTCCGGCCCCTTGATGGGCGAATAATCCAGCCCCATCACGGAAAAGCCGATCTCCCGGGCAAAGTCAAGGATCCCATGCACCACCTGGGCGTGCACCTTCGGATCGCGCACAACACCCTTTTTGCCGACCTCGTCCCGCCCGGCCTCAAACTGGGGCTTGATGAGGCAGATATAGTCGGCCCCGGGCTTTAACAGCGCCTTGACCGCCGGCAGCACCAGGCGGATGGAGATGAAGGACACGTCCATGACCGCAAGATCCAGCGGCTCCGGGATCAGGCTCTCATCCACATAGCGCAGATTCGTGCGCTCCAGATTCACCACGCGCTCGTCGTTCCGCAGCTTCCAGGCAAGCTGCCCGTAGCCCACGTCCACCGCGTAGACCTTGGCCGCCCCGTGCTGCAGCAGCACATCGGTAAAGCCGCCGGTGGAGGCGCCGCAGTCAATGCAGGTTTTCCCGGCCGGATCCACCGGAAAGACCTTCAGCGCCTTGTCGAGCTTGAAGCCGCCACGACTGACAAAGGGCAGCGCCACGCCGTGCACTTCGATCCTGGCCTCCGGGTCCACGGCGGTGCCGGGCTTGTCCACGCGCTGGCCGTTGACGAACACCAGGCCGCTCATAATGGTGGTCTTGGCCCGCTCCCGGCTCTCGGCATAGCCCAGGTCGAAGACCAGCTGATCCAGTCTCACTTTTTTCACGGCCGGCACATCCCTTCCGCCGCGCGGACCATCGCGTCACTGTCGGCGCCGAAGTCCCGCAGGAGCAGCGCCCGGGTGCCATGGGGCACGATATTGTCCCCCAGGTTCAAAAAGCGGGCCGCTTTCAGATGGATCCCGGCTTCGCTGGCCTGCGCCAGCAGATGGCGGCCCACGCAGCCAATCGCGCAGACCTCTTCCGGCATCAGAAGCCGGCCAGTTTTTTCCAGAGAGGCAAAGGTTTTCGGAAACTTTGCGTAAGTGATCTTATTGAGCTTGATGACTTCGGCGGAGATGCCCTTCTCCTCCAGCACCCGCACGGCCTTCAGAACGTCGTTGATCATATAGCCGTAGCAGACGATGGTGAGGTCATTACCCTCGCGGACGATCTGCTCGTCCTCAATGCAGACGGCCTTGTACTCCCCTTCGCCGCCGCGGGGGTAACGGATCGCCACCGGGCCGTCTACCCGGTAGAGCGCCTCCTCCAACATGGCGCGCAGCTCCCCGAAGCTTGCGGGGCAAAACACGGTCATCCCCGGCACGGAGCGCAAAAAGTTCACGTCGTAAATGCCGTGGTGGGTCTCCCCGTCGCTGCCAACGAGACCGGCCCGGTCCACGCCGAAGACGACGTGCAGCTTCTGCAGCGACACGTCGTGGATCAGCATATCGTAGGCTCGCTGCAGGAAGCTGGAATACACGGCAAACACGGGCAGCAGCCCCTGCTTTGCCATGCCGGAGACCATCGCCGCGGCATGCCCCTCGGCAATGCCCACGTCGCAAAAGCGCTTCGGAAAACGCAGGGCAAAGCGGTCAAGCCCGGTACCGGAGGCCATGGCGGCCGTCACGGCGGTGATGCGTTCATCTTTATCAGCCAGGGCGCAGAGCGTCTTGCCGAAGACCTCGGAGAAGCTCTCTCCCCCGCCGTAGATCTCGCCGGTCCGGGGATCGAAGGGCCCAACGCCGTGGTAGCGCTCCGGGTGCTCTTCGGCAAAGGAATAGCCCTTGCCCTTCTTCGTGACCGCGTGGACAATGACGGGCTTTTTCATATCCCGCGCCCAGCGAAGCACCCGCTCCATCAGCTGTACGTCATGCCCGTCCACCGGACCGAGATACTCGTAGCCCATGGCGGAGAACATGTTTTCCGGCAGGATCTTGCTCTTGACCCACTCCTTTGTGCGGTGGTTGAAGGCATAGACCGAGGGCATTTTATAGAAGAGCTCCCGGTAGCCCTGCTTAAAGTGCATATAGCCGGGCTTGACGCGCAGCTTCTGCAGCAGGCTCGCCGTGCCGCCCACGTTCGGGTCGATGGACATGTTATTGTCGTTGAGGAGGATGACCATTGGCTCCCCACTTGCCGCGGCGGAGACCAAGCCCTCGTAGGACAGGCCGCCCGTCAGCGCGCCGTCGCCGATGAAGGCGACCACGTCGTAATCTTCTTTCAGAAGCGTCCTGGCCTTGGCCATGCCCAGCGCGACAGAGACGGAATTCGAGGCGTGGCCCGCGATAAAAGCGTCGTCCGGGCTCTCGTAGGGCTTGGGAAAGCCGGAGATGCCGCCGTACTGACGCAGCGTGTCAAACTGTTCCCGCCGTCCGGTGAGGATCTTGTGCACGTAGCACTGATGCCCCACGTCGAAGACAAGGCGGTCCTTCGCCGTATTATAGACCCGGTGCAGCGCGACGGTCAGCTCCACCGCGCCCAGATTGGACGCGAGGTGGCCGCCGGTTTTCGATACGCTCTCCACCAGGAATTCGCGCAGCTCCGCGCACAGGGGGACCAGTTCATTGTCATTTAGTTTTTTTATGTCATTGGAACTGTTGATCTGTTCTAATATACTCACAATTACTCCCGTCCGGCCCGGGGCGGTCAATTGCGTCTGACTGCCATGGAGTCAGCCAGCTCGCAGAGGAAGGCGCTGTCGGAAAAACCCTCGCGCAGGACCTGCTTGGCCCGTTCTGTAAGGTTTCTGACCATTTCGGCGCATTTTTCTTCCCCGTAAAGGGCCATAAATGTATTTTTCTGTTCCTGGGCATCGGAACCGATGGGCTTGCCCAGCTCCTGCTCGGTGGAGAGCACGTCCAGCATATCGTCGCGGATCTGGAAGGCAAGGCCCACCGCAGCAGCGTACTGCCCGGCGGCCTCCAGCATTGCTTCCGTCCCGCCGGCGGCAGCTACGCCCATCTGGCAGGCGGCGATCAACAGCGCGGAGGTCTTGCGGTTGTTGATGTCATTGAGCTGATCGTGGCTGAGCTTTTGCCCTTCCCAGAGCATGTCCATATACTGACCGCCGCAGATCCCGTCGATGCCGGCGGCGCCGGCCAGAATCTCCGCACAGGCGGCGCGGCGCTCCGCGGGAAGCGGGGAGCGCAGAATGGTGCCGAAGGCCTCGGCCTGCAGGCAGTCCCCCGCCAGAGTGGCGGTGCACTCGCCGTAGACCTTGTGGTTGGTGGGGCGGCCGCGGCGCAGATCGTCATTATCCATGCAGGGCAGATCGTCATGGATCAGGCTGTAAGTGTGCAGCATCTCCACGGCGCAGGCCACGGGCAGCGCGGCCTCCACGTCGCCGCCGGCAATGCGGCAGAACTCCAGCACCAGCATCGGGCGGATGCGCTTGCCCCCCGCCAGGAGACTGTAGCGCATGGAATCGGCCAGACCCCAAAACGGGAATTCCTCCGCATGGAAATATGTCTCCAGCGCGGCGTCGATCTTCTCTTTATATTCGTTTGCCGTCATGTCATTCTTCCTCAAAGGGCAGCTCTTCGGGCTGGCGGTCCGCGCCCTTGCGGAGCTTGACCACCTTCTGCTCGGCCTCGTCCAGCATTTGGCTGGCGGAAGCGAGCAGGGCCGTCCCCTCTTCAAACAGCTTGAGCGAGTCACTAAGGGGCAGGTCGCCCTTTTCCAGATGGCGGACGATCTCGTCCAGCCGGGCCAGAGACTGCTCAAAGCTCAGTTTCGTTTCTGTCATTGTGCTTCTCCTTCGTATAGGGAATCCACCGTGCAGTCCGCGCCGCCCTCGGCAAAGCGCAGACGCACCCGATCCCCGGTCTTGAGCTGGGACGCGCTGCGCACGGTGTGGCCCTGCGCGTCCTGGGTCAGGCTGTAGCCCCGGGTGAGCACCCGCAGGGGGCTCATGGCGTCCAGCGCGGCGGCCAGCCTGACAAAGTCCTGCTTTCCGGCGGCGAGCTTCCGCTCCGCCGCGGCGCCCAGCCTGTCGCGCATATGGTCAAGCTCCATGCGGCGGTTGTCAATGTAGACGCCCGGATCGGTGAGCACCCGCTTTTCCGCGATCGCATCCAGCCGCAGGGAAAGCTGCGTCAGCTTCTTCTGCATGGCCTGGCGGGAGCGGATCTCAAACCCGTCCAGCACGTCGCGGATATCATGCCAGTCCGGCACGGCGATCTCGGCCGCGTTGGAGGGCGTGGAGGCACGGCGGTCCGCCACATAGTCGGAAATGGTCACGTCCGGCTCATGGCCCACCGCAGAGATCACCGGGATGTCGGAGGCGTAGATGGCGCGGGCCACGCGCTCGTCGTTAAAGGCCCAGAGGTCTTCGATAGAGCCGCCGCCGCGGCCGGTGATGATCAGGTCCGCCACACGAAACTCGTTGGCATAGCGGATGGCCCCGGCGATCTCGGGCGGGGCCTCCACCCCCTGCACGCGGACCGGCAGCAGCAGAACCTTCGTCATGGGCCAGCGATGGCCCAGAATGCGGATCATGTCGTGCACGGCGGCGCCGGCGGAGGAGGTGATGATGGCGATTTTTTCGGGAAAGGCGGGCAGGGGTTTCTTGTGCTCCCGGTCGAAGAGACCTTCGGCGGAGAGCTTGGCCTTGAGCTGCTCGAAGGCCACCTGCAGATCGCCCACGCCCTCGGGCTGCAGAGCCGTGCAGTAGAGCTGATAGGCCCCGTCCCTCGGGTAGACGGTCACGCGCCCGAAGGCGGTGACGCCCATGCCGCTCTCCGGCCGGAAGCGCAGTTTGAAGGCACTTCCCTTGAACATCACGCATTTGAGGCTGCTCTCAGCGTCCTTGAGCGTGAAGTAGTGATGGCCGGAGGGATAAATCTTGTAGTTGGAGAGCTCGCCCCGCACACAGACGTCCGCCAGCATCGGCTCCCGATCCAGCAGGGTCTTGATGGCATTGTTGAGCTCTGTTACAGTGAGTGTCGTGCGCTCCATCGCTTATTCCTGCGCGGGGGCGTCCTCTTCCGATTGCGCAGGCTGCTCCGGCTCCTCGCCCAATTCGCCGCGGACGATGCCGCCGAGTACGCCGTTGACGAAGGCCACGGTATCCGGCTCGTCATAGCCCTTGCAGAGCTCTACCGCCTCGTTGATGGCGGCGGCGTTGGGAATGTCCTCCATATACAGGATCTCGCACACCGCGCAGCGCAGCACGGCCAGCGCCGTGCGGGAGATGCGCTCGATGCGCCAGCCGCGGGCGTAGCGCTCGATGAGTTCGTCGATCTCGCCGCGTTTTTCCCACACCAGCCCGGTCAGACGGCGGATGTAGGCCATCTGCTTCTCGTCGGGCAGCTCCCGGAAGATCTCCTGCTCGGCAGAGAGGCTTTCATAATACGCAGGGTCGAAAAAGCGATCAGCCAGCTCCCCGGGTTCCTGATCGGTCGAGGCTGCGGCGAAGCAGAGCTGAATGGCGATTTCTCTGGCTGCGGTTCTTGTCATGTTCTTATCCTCCGCAAATTTATTTCTCGAATGCGATGCCGGAAACGTGCACGTTGACCTCGGCCTTCTCAAAACCGGTGGCGGCGGAGACGGTGTTGACGACCTTCTCCTGCACGCTGCGTGCCACGTTGACCACGTTGTTGCCGTAGGCGACGGTGATGATCGCGTCGACGACCACCTTGTCGTTCAGAAACTGCACCTTGACGCCCTTGCTCAGGGTCTTGATGCCGATCAGCTCGGCAATTTCGGCGCCGGCGGTATTGGAAAGGCCGGCAACGCCCTCCACGTCCAGCACGGCGGCACGGACCATGGTGGAGATCACGTCTTCAGAGATATTGATGCTGCCGTTGGCTTCCTGGCAGGTGATATAGTTTTCAGCCATGGTGAATCCTCCTATTTTTAGTCAGAGTATTTTACCACGTTATGCCGGAAAAAGAAAGGCTTTATGCATAAACTTTTGAATATTTTCATTTCTGACGGAAAGATAAGAAAAACCCGACAGATCGGAATCTGTCGGGCTTTGCCGCTCAGGCGCGCACTTCGATGATGTTGAGCTGGGCGGCGGCATATTCTGTCTCGCTGGTTATGATGTCCGTGATGCGGGCCACGGCCTCCTCGCTGAGTCCGGCGCTGGGAGCCGGCACCGCCACCGTGACAGCGCCGTTTCCGATGTAGACCACGCAGTCGGCGAAATCCTTCGCGATCAGCAGGTTTTCGATTTGCGCCTCCTTCATGGAGCAGGTGGCCATGGCCGAAATGGCGTTCATGGCGCTGTCTATGGTCTCCTGGGAGGCGGTCTCCGCGCTCGCCGCGGTCTGCAGCAGCTGCAGCGCCTCATCCCGGGATACCTGTCGCGTGAGCCGCGCTTCGGCGAAATACCCGGATGCCGGGGCCGCGTCTTTCCCCTTGTATTCGGCATTGGCCTTCAGCATGGCCTGATCCTCGGCCAGCACCATCTCCGCGTCCGGTGTGCCCCAGCGGCGGTTATAGGACCAGTTGAGCGCCACCGCGGCGCAGACAAAGACCAGCACCGCCATCATCGTCAGATTGCGTTTCCGATTTTTCATGTTCTTCCTCCCTGATCAGTGCTCCGTCATTTTCAGAATTGCTATGCGTTCGGATGTAAAGCCCGTATAGGCGCGGATTGCCTGCAGGAGGGCAAAGCGTACGGCAGGTTCCTCCGCGCCCTCGCAGACAACCACAACGCCGCTTTCCGAGAGAGCGATGCCGCATTGCCCCACCCCTTCGATCCGCTCCACGAGCGAGGCAAATTCGCAGCTCTTCTCCTCCCCCGCTGTCGGCGAGCGGATCCCGGGCAGCAGCATCAGCAGCACGCCGATCAGCAGCACCAGCAGCGGATATCTGTATTCCGTCAGCTTTTGCAGAATCTTTTTAGCGTCCATCGTCCCCATCCCATTGCAGCTTTTCACGCCTGATTCCGAGCTCAGCGCTCAGTTCGCCGAGGAGACGGGAAACTGCGGTTTCCTCTCCTGTCCCATACAGTGTCGCCGCCTCCGGCAGCCAGAGCCCATCCGTCTCCCAGCGAAGCGAAATCTCCACCTCAGACAGCGATACGCCATGCCCTTCGGCTTTGTTCTGAATATATGTCCGCAGCTCCTCTTCTATGACGAGGCGGTTCATCCGTTCCCGCGCGTCGGCGGAGGAGAGGAGCAGCCGGTTTTCCTGCTCCCTGATACGGGCCGTGTCCAGCGCAAGATCCGCCGGGAGGCTGAGCAGGCCGGAGAGAAGCTCCCCCAGCAGCAGGGCCGATATGAGCACCTGCATCACGCGCTTCACCCCGCCCTCCGGCGTCAGGCGCAAGGCTGCTCCGCAGAAGACGGCCAGCACGCAGAGCGTCCGCAGAGCCTCCCTCATCCGGCGCTCACCGCCCGCATACCCGCCGCGAGTGAGAAAAAGAGCATCACGGCGTGGCTGCCAAGGAGCCCCAGCAGCAGAGCAAAGACAGTGGAGCACTCCCCGAGAAAGCGGGACAAAAGCCCGCCGGGCAGCAGCTCCGCAAGGGTGGAGACCGCCCGCAACAGAAGCATCTTGACGGACAGGAACAGGAATGGTCCTGCACAGAGAAGGAGAACAGCCAGCAGGCTGAACACGCCGGCCGTGCTGCGGATGATGCCGGCGGCTGAGAGCAGCGTCGCCGCAGAGTCGGAGAGGATGCCGCCCACCACCGGCAGCATCCCGGAGAGGACCGAGCGCGCGGCCTTGACTGCCAGCGCGTCCGCGCTCCCGGCCACCACGCCGGAGAGGCCCGCATACAGGCAAAAACCCGTAGTCACGGCGCTCATGGCCGTCACGGCCGCCCAGCGGAGCAGCCGCTGCAGCCCCCGGATGAGCGGGTTATCGCAGAGGCAGGCCGTGAGCGAGAGCGCAAGAAAGACATAGATCATCGGGAGGATCAGATCATGGGAGAGCGTCATCAGCACCTCCATGGCGAGGGAACAGGCAGCAAACTTCACCGGCGCAGAGCTGAGGGCCCCTGCGGCCGCGGCGGCAGTGTACAGTACCGGCAGGGCCGCCCGGGAATAGTCCGCGAGACGCTGAATGGTTTCGGTCGCCTGGGCGATGCCGCTGTCCCAGTCCCCGGCGAGCCAAAGGGCCGCACAGGCGCAGGCCGCAAGGGAGATACCGCTTTTTGCGGCGGGCTGGGTGCTCATGGCGTCGGCGAGAGCACAGAAAAACACCAGCGCCAGCAGGCGCGCTGCGAAGGCAAACTGCGCCCGCAGGGCGGCGACGGCCTGCTCCTTCAAATGCAGCAGCAGACGGCGGAATGCGCCGCCGCTCTCATACCGGGAAGCGTCCGGCGAACCCAGGAGTGTCTTTTCCTCTTCTGTCAGACCGTCCGTGAGGGACGACAGATCCGCCGCCTCCTCCAGGCGATCCAGCATGCTGTCTGCATAAGCCTGAGGGGGGCAGAGCAGAAAAAGCGCCAGCAGGAGCAGGAAGGCAAGGCATTGTTTCACAGCATCGCTCCGATCCGCTTTAACAATGTCAGGATCAGCGGCAGGCTCACGCCGAAAGCGCAGAAGCTTCCGGCAAGTTCCACAACGGCTGCAAGCGCCGACTGGGACGCGTCCCGGCAGAGCTCGCTGCCGAGGCGGGTAATAAGGGCGCAGCCCAGGCATTTGAGCACCGGCAGCAGCAGTTCTTCCCTGCCGCCCAGCATTTGCCGCACTGTCTGCGTCAGCTCCCTCAAGGGCGCAGCATAGCGCAGAACCCCGCCCAGGGCGACGGCGATGGCCGCGATGCTCAGAAGAGCCGCAAGCTCCGCGCTGCGTTGCCGCAACAGAAGCCCCAGGAGTGCCGCCGTCAGTGAGAGGGCGGCCACGCGAATCATCAGGTCCATGGCTAGAGTCCGAAGAGGGTCTTGATGAGGGTGAACAGTTCGCTTATTTTCTGCACCACCATCATCAGGACCACTACCAGGGCGGTAATCGTCGTCATCAGAGCCTGTTCCTCCCTGCCGGAGCGCGTCAGCAGGATGTTCAGCACGGCCACCAGGATGCCCACCGCCGCGATTCGGAATATCAGATCAATGTCCATAGCAACCTCAAATGAGCAGGATCCAGAGCAGAAAGCCCAGGCCGGCGGAGAGCCCCCAGCCGAGGCGGAGATCATCCCGCAGGCTGCGGGAAGCTGCCTCCCGCCGGGCGAAAAGCTGCTCCCGGCAGCGCCGCATCGCGTCCGTCTGCTTTTCCAGCGGATAACGGCCGAGGGCGGCGCCCAGATCGCAGAATACGTCCCTCTCCCGGCAGGACAGTTGCGGGAGCGTGCTTTGCGCGGCCTCCTGCCAGAGTTCCCGGAAGCTGCGCTCCCCCAGGGATGAAAGCAGACGGTCCAGCGCCGAAAAGAACGCTGCGGCGGGCTTCTTCGTTTCCACGGCGAGAAGCACGATCAGGTCAGGCAGAGGCAGAGCCCGGGTGGAAAGCTCAGCCTCCATCCGCTCCAGCGCTGCGCAGAGCGTGCTCAGACATTGCAGTTCCCGCCGGCGCGCAAGCGCGTACTGCCTGCCCGCGAGCAGGCTGCCCAGCAGGATCAGAAGCGCACCGGAGAGCTTCATGACCTGAGCCTCTGCAGACAATAGCGCCGCTCACTCCCCTGCCCCCGGATACAGACGGCGAGAGAGAAGACGCCCGAGGAAAGCAGCTCACGATAGAGCGGACGCAGCAGCATTCCCTCTGCATCAGCAGCATGGGCCGTGGCGAGGATCCCCACGCCGCAGCCCGCGATCTGCCGTACGGCCTCCAGATCCTTGGGTGAACTGATCTCGTCCATGGCGATAAGCTGCGGGTTCATGCTCCGCAGCAGCAGGATACTCCCCTGCGCCTTGCCGCAGCCCTGCAGCAGATCGGTATGACAGCCCAGATCAAACCCCACCCCAAGAGCGGATCCGGCGAGCTCGCAGCGCTCGTCCGCAACAGAAATGCGGACGCCGCCGTCGGAGAGGCAGCGGATACACTCCCGCAGCAGAGTGGTTTTGCCGCCGCCCGGCGGGGAGAGCAACAGGGTCCCGCCGCCCGTGTTTTCCCGCAGGGCCGGGAGGATCTCCCGCGCGATACCGCGGCACTCCCGGGGAATGCGCATGCAGAGAGAGCTAACCCGGCGAAAGCCGCCGCCCTGCTCTTTCGGCAGCAGCGCCCCGCAGACGCCGATGCGCACGCCGTCCACGCTGAGATAGCCCTCCTTCAGCATGTCCGCCACCGCATGCAGGGACGCGCCGCTGGCCTTCTCCAGCACCAGCTGCAGATCCTCCTCCCGGCAGAGCCGCTCGGAGAAAGCAAGCTCCTTCCCGCTGGTAAGCAGCATGGGCTGCCGGTTGCAGCGCAGGCGGATCTCCTCGACGGCGCTGCCGTCGTGCCTGCCAAGCTTCGTTCGATACGCCTCCGGCATCAGCCGCAGCGCCCTTGTCCATCCGTCCATCGCTTCACTTCCTGAGAGCAATCTATGCGCGCATTCGGGAATTATTCTTGAATCTTGCAGTCACCTGTGCTAAAATAATGGTTAGTCCGCATCTGGAGGTAGGAAATCTATGGAAATGAAAATCATGCTGACCGGCGCCGTATTCCTCGGCGGCTGGCTCTGGGCTTATCTGTTTATCCGTCAGCTCATGTTCAACTTCATGACCGCCCTGCCGCTCATCAAGAAGATGAACGCTCTGCAGGAGGATATGATCGCCATCGGCGCGAAACGCTACACGGTCATCTCCATCATCACCTGCTCCGTGGTGGCGGCGGCGATCCTGGCGGCCATTTTGATCTGGTGCCCGCTGTACGTCAAGATTTCCTTCGGCGTTGGCGCGCTGCTCGCCATCGTGCTGCTGATCCCCCGCGTCTCCGCCGACAACCGGGATATGTTCGACACCTTCTGCAATTCCTATTACCGCTTTGTACCGGATGACGAGCTGCGCACCGCGATCTACAACAAGAAGACCGGCCAGATCAAGGCCCGCCTGAAGGCCATGGGCATCCAGGGGACCTTCATTCCCGACTTCAAGGAAAAGAAAGCATAAGAGAAAGACCCGATGGATTTTGATCCATCGGGTCTTTCAGAGACTGTCAAAAAACTACCGCGATCGCTTTGGAAAACAGAGCCGCGGGGAAGCTCGAGGGGGCAAGACCCGCCTCGAATACAATCAGACGCCGCCCCAAAAGCTTGATTATTCAAGCTTTGGGGAAAATGGTTTTTGTCTTCTGACAAAATCCTCGGCGGCAGAAGTGCAGTCAAAAAAGTCCATCTGGGGACTTTTTTGACAAGCTGAGAAAGACCCGATGGATTTCGATCCATCGGGTCTTTCAGTATCGAGGCGTGAGTTTTGAGCATTGAGGATCACTCTCAAAACTCAAAACTGTAACACAGAGGATGCAATCTCCTGCATCCTCTGTGTTTATTTCTTTTCTTCCTCGTCTGACATGCGCTTGAGGCTGGCAAAGGCGAAGGGTACGGCCAGTAGGAAGCTGAGAAAATCGGCGACCGCCTGGGTCATCTCCACGCCGCGCAGGCCGAAGAGCCGGGGCAGCAGCAGAATGAGCGGAATGAAAAACAGTCCGTTTCGGGCGCTGGAGGTGATCGTGGAGCGGATGCCCTGGCCGCTGGCCTGGAGCATCATATTGGTCAGCACGAAGAAGGCCAGCAGCGGCAGCACCGCCGCCTGCCAGCGCAGGGCCACAACGCCCACGGCAATGACCGCGGGGTCGGAGCGGAAGAAGGCCACGATCTGCGTCGGAAACAGGAAGCACAGGATCGCAGCGAGCGTCATCAGAGCGGTACCCACCTTCACGCAGAAGAAAAAGCCCTCCCGCACGCGGCCGTAGAGCGCCGCGCCGTAGTTGTAGGAGCAGACGGGCTGATAGCCCTGCCCGAAGCCGATGAGCGCCGAGGACAGGAGCTGCATCGCCCTTGTCACGATGGACATGCCGGCGATGGCGGCGTCCCCGCCGTAAAAGCGGGCGTAACGGTTTAAGAGCACCACCGACACTGCGGCAAGGCCCTGCCGCGCAAGCGAGGGCAGGCCGCCGTTTATGATCTGGCCCAGATTGCGGAGGGAAAAGCGGATGTTTTTGGCGTTGAGCCGAATGTTTTCGCCTCGGAAGCTGCCGACCAGCAGGGCGCAGAAGCCGATCATCTGGCCGGAGATCGTGGCGATGGCGGCGCCGGGAACGCCGAGGCCAAAGCCGAACATCAGCAGCGGGTCCAGCCCGATGTTGACGGCCGCGCCGCACATCATGCCGATCATGGCGTAGAAGGCGCTGCCCTGGAAGCGGAGCTGATTGTTGATGACGCACTGGCCCATCATGAAGGGGGCGCCCAGCAGGATGATACGGAGATAGGCTACCGTGTCCGCCCGGGTCGTGTCCGACGCGCCGAGGAGATCGGCCAGCGGATTGGCAAAGACATTGCCCAGCACCGCGAGCACCAGCCCCAGCAGCAGCGCCAGGGCAAAGCCCGTCACCGCGATCTCGTTGGCCTTCTCCCGCCTTCCGGCGCCGAGGAGCCTGGACAGGTAGTTGCCCGAGCCCTGCCCGCAGAAAAAGCCCAGGGCCTGGATGATCGCCATTACGGAGAACACAAGGCCCACCGCGGCGGTGCCCTGGGTGGAGATGCGGCCGACAAAGAAGGTGTCCGCCGCGTTGTAGATGCCGGTGACCAGCATGCTGATGATGGTCGGCACCGCCAGGGTGCAGATCAGCCGCGGGATCGGCGTCTCAGTCAGATAGGCGTGGCGGTCGCCCTTGTGGGGACGGATGCTCATGGCTTCCCTCCCTTTCCCGGCCAGGGGATCCGGGTTTCCCGATCCAGGACCAGAACGGCGGCGTCCGCGATGCGGGCCATGGGGCTGTCCGAATAGGAATCGGAAGAAAAGCGGTCCACATGCGCGTGGGGGTACTCCCGATAGAAACGGGTCACCTTCTCGTGATCGTGGCAGTTTTTGCCGATGATCTCCCCGGTATGGCGGTCCATGCGCGTGGCGATCAGCCGAACGCCGAGCCTCTTTGCCGCGGGGCGCAGCAGAAATTCGGGTGAGGCGGAGAGAATCAGATCGTCCTCCCGCTTCTCCCGCAGATACCAGTCGGTGATGCCGCGCTCAAAGTTTTCCTCCCAGAAGTCCTCCACCACCCGGTCCACATCGTCCAGATCCCGCAGGAAGGAGAAGACCTGCTGCTTGAGCGCCCTGGTGTCCGCCAGATGCAGGATCTTCTTCGCGCCGATATACAGCGTTCCGGGCAGAGCACGGAGAACTGCCCGCGGCCAGTGCCGCAGGCAGTACATCACAAAGAGATAGGAACTGTCCGGAAAGAAGATGGTCTGGTCAAAGTCGTAACAGTTCATGTCAGTCCACCGTGTAGATGCGCAGGGCGTTCAGAGCCGTGAGGGTCATGAGCAGGGCCTCCCCTGCGGCGCCGAAGGCGATGGGCAGCGTGCCGGTCAGCGTGAGGATGAGCAGCAGCGCCTTGAGCACACAGCAGAACAGGATGTTCTGCCACACGCCGCGCAGGGCCGTGCGGGCGATGCGCAGCAGCATGGGGAGCTTTCGGATCTCGCCGGACATGACGGACACATCCGCCTTATCGGTTCCGTCGTCATAGCGCAGCGCATCCATGGCGATGCCCACGTGCGCCCCCTGGAAAAGCGGCGCGTCATGGATCCCGTCGCCCACGTAGGCCAGGGTATCCCGGTCGCCCAGGCCCTGCAGCAGGTACTGGATGGCCGAGAGCTTGCTCTCGGGCGTGAGCTCGGAGCGTACCATGTCGAAATTCAGCGCGGCGGCGATGTTCTTGGAGACGGAGAGCACATCCCCGGTCAGCATGACCATCTGCTTGACGCCCTGGGCGCGCAGGTCCTCCAGCGCGTCGAAGGCCCCGTCCCGCAGCTTGTCAGAGAGCAGGATATGGCCCCAGTAGCGGTCCTCCACCGCCACATGGATCGCGGAACCGGCACGGGTGGGCGTGAGGTAAAAGATACCGTGCTCCTCCATGAGGGCGACGTTGCCCACATAGACATGCCGCCCCTCGATGAAAGCGGAGACACCCCGGCCGGGTACTTCCTCGATCTGCATGACGCCGTCGGCAATATCGCGGGTCCAGCCGCCGGCCTGACGCAGGGCCTCGCCCATGGGGTTGCGGGCATGGCTCTCCGCAGCGGCGGCGACACCGAGAAGCTCCTCCTCGCCCACCCCGTCGGGGAACACGTCGGTCACGCGGAATTTCCCGTCGGTGATAACGCCGGTTTTGCCGAAGGCCATGGTTTTTACATGGCTGAGGCGCTCCAGCACGCTCTTGCCGAAGATGCGCACACCTTTGCGCTCGGCGGAGAGCATGGCCCCCTCGAAGCAGAGCGGCACGGAGATGAGCAGCGCGCTGGGTGACGAGAGCAGCAGAAACAGCAGCGCGCGGCGCAGGCCGCCCGCCCAGTCGTGGGTGAAGATGGGCAGCAGCACGCCGAGCAGCAGTGCGCAGACGGCGACGACCGCCGTATAGATGGCGGAATAGCGGTTCAGGCGCGTCTCCAGAATGGAGTCCAGCGCCCGAGCCTGTTCAAAGCTCTCCAGCCGCAGGGCGGCGGCGGATTCGGCAAAGCTCTTCTCACAGCGCATGGTGAGTACCACGCTCAGGTTCACGCAGCCGGAGCGCAGCTTGCTGCCGATGGCCACGTTGACAGGCTCCCCGTCCCCGGAGAGGGCAGAGCAGTCCACGCTGCTCACGCCGGAGACCACTTCCCCGTCCACAGGGATGCGCTCTCCCGCCGCGACGCGCAGCAGATCGCCGACCTGCACGTTCTCGGGCACGGTCTCCACCGGCTCGTCCCCATGCAGGACAAAGGCCTTCTCGGGCAGGATCTGGCGCAGCAGCTCCACCCCGTTGTCGGTCCTTGCCAGCACATAGCCCTGCACCAGCTCACCGGCGCGGAGCATCAGCAGCGCGAAGGCGCCCGCCGCATACTCGCCGATGCAGAAGGCGATCAGCGCCGCGACGAGAAAGAGCAGATCCTCATCGGGCCATCTGCGGTTCAGCACCCGCTGCAGGGTGCGGCGCAGCAGATCAAAGCCGGAGCAGAGCGCGGAGGCGCCCAGCAGCAGCACCTTGACCCAGAGGGGACGCCCCAGCAGAAAGCCCACCAGAAACAGCAGGGCCGCCGCGAGAACCGGGATCATCGCCCGGAGCGAAAAGTCGCGCGGATAGCGCTTCTTCTCCTTCCCAAAACGAAAATCCACCACGCGGGGCAGCTTATCCGTGGGGATGCTGGGCATTTTGAACTGCTTTTTTTCCTTTGACGGGGCAAGATGCTTTGCCATCGTTCTCTCTCCCGATCCGCGAAATCGCGGTATTTTGATCTGAATACTCAGGTTTTTTGTTTGTTGTCGTGCAGATACTGCAGCAGTCTCGCGACCGTAACGCCCACGAGGATGCCGGCGCCGTCCACCAGCACGTCCGTAAAGCGGCAGACCCTGTCCGGCACAAAGAGCTGGTGCAGCTCATCCGTCCCGGCGTAGAGGAGGCTGAAGCCCAGGGCCAGCAGCGCCGCGTGCAGATCCCGCGCCCAGCGCCGCCGCTCGGATACATAGAGGAAGCTGCACACGCCGAGGGCGCAGAACTCCGTCATGTGCGCGTATTTGCGGATGTCGAAGTCCATTCCCTTCTCCGTGAGCCGGGGCAGGATCGCGTCCAGCAGGCGGCCGATCAGGCTCGCCAGGAAGCCGTCGCTCAGGCGCTGTGAATTGTCCCCGTTCTGGGCGGAGAAGCAGAAGATCGCGAGCATGACGCTGACCGTGAGCAGTCCGAAGATCCAGAGCCTTGCTCTGTGCCTGTCTCTCATCGCAGCATGTCCGCAAACTCGTCCTCGCTCAGAACCGGGATCCCCAGGCTCTGGGCTTTGGTGAGCTTACTGCCGGCGTTCTCCCCGGCCACGACGTAGCTGGTCTTTTTGGAGACGGAACCGCTGGCCTTGCCGCCGAAACTCTCGATGAGGGCGGAGGCCTCGTCCCGCGTGAAGCGGCTCAGCGCGCCGGTGAGGACGAAGGTGAGACCCGCAAAGCGGTCGTCCTTCTTCTCCTCGTGGGAACTGAAGTCCACGCCCGCCTCCCGCAGCAGACGGATCTGATGCTGGGACTGGGGCTTTTTGAACCACTCGACGATGAAGCCCGCGGTGATGCCGCCGATATCGGGCACCTGGGTGAGCTCATCACTGTTCGCGGCCATCAGCGCGTCCAGATCGGCATAGTGACTTGCCAGCACCTTGCCGGCCTTTTGTCCCACCTGGCGGATGCCGAAGGCGCAGAGGAGCCGCGCAAGCCCGGCCTCCTTGCTCTTCTCGATCGCAGAGAGGAGCTTGGCCGCCGACTTGTCGCCCAGGCGGTCCAGGGCGGCAATATCCTCCGCCCTGAGGTAATAGAGATCGGCGGGGGTTTTCACGAGCCCGGCGTTTATGAGGCTCTCGCAGACGGAGATGCCAAGGCCCTCAATGTCCATGGCCTCGCGGGAGGCGAAGTGAGCCACGTTTCTGAGCCGCTGGGCCGGGCACTCGGGGCTGGTACAGCGCAGGGCCGCCCCATCCGGGTCCCGCACCACGGGGGAGCCGCATTCGGGACACACAGAGGGAAGTGAGAAGGGCACGGTCCCCTCCGGGCGCTTGTCCTTATTGACGGACAGCACCTCGGGGATGATCTCCCCCGCCTTCTGCAGCAGCACCGTATCGCCGATGCGAAGATCGAGCCGGTCGATGTTGTCCTGGTTGTGGAGCGTCGCAGCGGAAACAGTAGTGCCCGCGAGGCGGATGGGCTCCACGATCACCTTCGGCGTGAGGACGCCGGTGCGCCCCACCTGCACCACGATGTCGAGGACACGACTCTCCTTCTTCTCGGGCGGGTACTTGTAGGCCACGGCCCAGCGGGGGGCTTTGGCGGTGCTGCCCAGGGCCTCGCGCTGAGTCAGGCGGTTTATCTTGATGACGGCGCCGTCCATGTCGAAGGCAAAGTCGCCCCGGTT
>Ga0310697_10000521_pt1 | contig 51283 bp, 85 predicted proteins | sample 172DNAGHGlowgp2_FD_203883 | JGI IMG/M metagenome (GOLD analysis project Ga0310697, IMG submission 203883) | Sheep rumen microbial communities from Palmerston North, Manawatu-Wanganui, New Zealand - 1728 DNA GHGlow gp2 (v2) (version 2) | ecosystem: Host-associated > Mammals > Digestive system >...
TAACAGGAGCAAATAAATATTCTTTCGGAATAAACTTTTCATAAGAATGTTTGCACTTAAGCCCTAACGTTTCAATGTTATGTAAAACATATCCTCCACAAAAACGCCAATCATATTTTTGCTTATGCGTAAGCCATTCAAGCGCCTCGTAATCTTTTCCGATAATGTCTATAACCTTTTGGAGCAAATCGTCTTCGCTCGTTGACATAGTAATCATTGATTTTTGAAAGCACCCATCGCCAAGCAGAAATCCTAATAACCATGGGTCTATGTTGCGGTAATTTTCATAACCATAAAAATCAACCGGCTCGACAATCGGAATGTAAAGCTTTTGACTTCGACATTTCATGTTTTGATAATGCTTGTAAATATTTTCAGTGTTCTCAACAAACCAGTTTCCGCTTTCGGCCCTCTGCGACTGTTTTTGCACCGTCCACAAATGATCTTTATCGCAGACAGTTGTAACACCGTCGCTAAATGTAATCTTGTAAGCATCAACTTTACCTCGGTCGAATATACCTGTAACTCTTGTGGCTTTACCATTGGAGCCTACAACCATATCGCCTATCTGTAAATTTCCGTTGCGTTTCCATCCAGTTGGTGTGCATATTTTTGCATCAACTGGCAATCCTTTTCCAGACCCGCATGGCATCACAATGACTCCATTACGCGCGTTTAGAGCCTCTGTAACCGCCTTTTCCTGATAGGAGTATAGATTTATTGTTGAATTATAATTAAAGCTATCCCGAGGCCTTATACGGCTCATAAAAGTATAGGCAGGGAATCTGTGCATTAAATCCGCAACGCATCCGAAGGGGATAATAACATCCCCTCCGTTTCTTTCATACAGATATATATACTTCGGCGTATTTCCACACCATCTGCCCATGCGCTCTTTTTTATAATACTCAGGATTGTCCAGAATCAAGTTATTCCTGCACCAGTTTAAAAACTCATGAGTAGCTTCCCTGACGTATATGTGTTCACCAACTTCAAAACGCATCCAAGTCCACCTTTCCTGCCTTATTGAGTACAGAATACGGAATGACCTTTATCTGCCCTTTGTACTTAACAAATATAACCGGATCCAGGTTCCCGCACTCTACCCATTTTTCAAAGGCCAACTGCTGATTCCACTCAAGCCGCCTGACTCGAAAAATATGATCACTGCTTGTCTTGCAATCTCCTACATTTGCTATCCCGTTCCTTACAAAGATCACATCAAACGGCTGTGCTCCAGAAGCATCAGGAGACAAGAAATGCACCCAATATCCAGCTTTGCTCAGTAAAGATACCATCTCACGCTCAAAATCAGTTCCAAGCCTTTTATTGTTCATACCTTATCCTCTTATGTAAATCAAAGAGCGGCTACATAAGTAACCGCTCTCTTCATAATCAAACAAACGCAGGAAGATCGCCCAGGTCATCGCTGACCTTCATGAATCCATCGGCATCAACTTCTCTGCCATCCGGCTCTTTCCATGCAGGCAAGTCATCCTGCTTATCAGCCCTGATAAAATAGCTGATCTTTGCTGAGGCATTTCCGTTGTACTCCTCGTGTTTCACTACACATGCCCCAACCTTGCCGATCCAGTTCTGCATATTGAAATCCCCTTCCGGAATTCCGGCAAAGCTGTCAAAGAACTGCGTAAGCATCCGGTTCGTAATCTCCGGCTTGTCATCCAGGAACGTGATATAATGATAAAGAATCTGCTTCTGGCCACTCACCTCAAACTGCAGCGTCAGCATATCGTTTCCCTTCTTCGACATCGCCTTGTCTGCCGATTTAATGCGGATCCTATACCTGCCCTCAGGCAGAACCTGAAACTGCTGTTCCTCGCGCTTATATTCCCATGCCATAGCTTAACTCTCCTCTTCTTCTTTTATTGCTGTATTAATGACCTCAATCCTCACAGAAGATTTTCTTCTGGCATCTTCAGAGTCAACCATATTTGTCAAGATAATTCTTGCAAACGCTCCTGCTGATACTATATCGTCAAAATCAAAAAACACCTCGTTATATGATACTTTCAAAATAACCCTGTAAATCATTCTGTTGCCTCCTTTGACTCTTCAAATGAGAATCTCACAAAATCCTCAACCTTGCAAGCCTTACGTGAATCAATCTGGTTCTTTGCATAAATGTTCTGAGTAGCTTCAAGCAGGATCCCATGCTGGCCCTCCTTGTTGACAAAGATCTTGCCTACCACATCGCAAAGACCGCAGATGTTATCCACAATCTTTGCGCTGCATTTCGGAATAAGCCGTGTATACTGAGTGCCGTCAGGATGCGTGAACTGTTCTGAAGTCTCCCACGCTGTCCACACCACGTTCACGCCAAGGCTCTTCATGTACCGCAGACTGTTCACTAATTTAAACTGCATGTACTGATAATCAGCCATAGCAGGGACGCCTTTGTTCTTTCCCTGGGATCCAAGGTCCGACAGAATACACCGCTCAAGCTCAGAGATGTTATCCACAGCAACTGTGCGAATATCGTTCTGCCTGATAAAGTCAGGAGTGATCTGATTGAGCATCTCACTCCAGCTTGCGAACGTGCCGGAGATACCAAGGTCTGAATTCTTGCCACGATTTTCAACCTGAGCAATCAGGATCTTGCTCGTGTCCTGCACTACCTCATGTTTGGCCAGGGTCTTTGTAATCGTCCTGTCTACATCCAGCACAAGCGTGTTGCCCTCGCTGGCTTCGGCTATCAAGCCAATCGCCGTGCTTTTCCCAACACCAGGCGGACAGTACAAAAGTGCGGTATACTGCTTGTTCGCCATAGCGTCATCAAGCTTCATTATCTGCATTCTCGTTCACCTCCTTCCTTGTATTCCATTTACGAATTAAATGCTCAACCTTATTTTCGTAAACAATGCCGCGGTATTCATGCTCATACATTTCTGTATAGCAATGCTCACATCTAATAACAATAGTTGCGTAACCATGTTCTGCCGTAAGCTCGTTGAAGCTCTCGCGGTCTGAGATCCACAGATTCTCTATGCTGCCACAGAAGGGGCACGGCTTTACATGAATTGCCGGATCGATTCTTATCAGCATCTCGCTCATCTCCCTTCTCTCGTAAACTCTATATAGTCTGCATTCCTGTCGTTAAGACAAACACTGGCATACTCACACTGTCTGCCCCAACATTTACAGTGGCATGTGTTTCTGTAAAACACATTATCTTCGTAAGCCTTCGACATTTCACTGCTGATCTGTTCAAGCTCACGCTTGAACCGATTCACTTCCTCATCTGTCCTGCTGATCAGCATGACCCGGATTTTTGAATCTGTATCCTCGTCGTACCACCTGACCATGCGCCTGAAGAAGTCCTCATCAGACTCCCCGCCCTTCTGGCGGATTGTAGGCTTACGGCATACAGTGTACCAGATCTTACGAGAACCGGACATGAGCATATAGGCAAGCATCTGTTCATCCCACTGAAGATTATATTCATACTCCTCAGTAATATCGCCGCTTGTGATCTTGTGCTCTACCAGATGCCCATCCTCAGCCATGCCGTCCATGCGTCCGATCAATTCATCACCTGACTCAAGCTCCATAGAGAGCCAGCCTTCCACGATTTTTACACGGAACTTAGGATAGATGTACTTCATGTACGCTACAGCCATCGCCGATTCTTTGCTGAAGTCAGACGTATCCACACGGCCTGTCTTATACAGCCTCTCAATCCTGGCATGATATGAAAGGCCAGTCTGAAGGGATTCTGGAACCGCAACCGGTTCCAGGCCCTCCAAATACTTCAGCTCATATGCTCTGCGACAGGCCTTAAAAAGCTTTATCCGGCTTATACTGAGCTTCATGACTTGTCCTCCGAAAACAAGCTGTCCATCATGGACTTAAATAAAATACCTTTGAGATCATCAGTGTCTGAAGTAACAAGCTCAGCAAAGTGGCTTTTAAAATAATCCTCCATCATCTCCTTATTTTCTCCGGAAAAAGAATTCAGGAATTCCCTGGTAAGCATCGTATACTCAGCCATTAACTCAACTGCTCTGCCTTTTACGGCAATGCTCATTTCATCATTGTCTCTGTCAATAATCAATTTAATCATCGAAAGCTCCTCCTATCACTAATTCAATTTTAAACTCCGTTACCTTGCTTGGTTTCTGGATTCCGTTTTCCACAGAATTGATTGTCTGAAGCGACACTCCACACCGCTTCGCGAGCTCAGCCTGCGAGATGCGCTCCTTGGCCCTGTACATAACCATCCGCTCTGAAAGCGAAAGTTTATTCATGTCAACACTCACTCCTTTCTCTTAATATTCACATATCACAGCAAGTCCGGATTTCTGATTCTCCTGAGTATGCATGGTATATGTAAAAGCATTCTCACAAATCAGATGAATATCTTCATCCATAAGTCAATCTCTCTGTAATAATCATCAAGTTCCTCACATTTAGCCACATGAAAATCCATCTTTGATGGATTGAGCACTAAGACTCGCGCCACATTTTACACCTCCTCTCGTGCCTGCCTCATCAGTACCAGTAGGCTATCTCCGGCAGACAGGGCTCTCGCCCCGTTTCGGCTTTTATAATTCAATACCTGAGTGTGTACAGATGAAGCCTTTCTGCTTCACGGCTCCATCTGAAAGGCAAATCCCACTCCTTGGCATATTCGTTTGCCTTACGAATGGTCTCTGCATCCGGCTCCTCAACCCTCTGCATTGTAGCATCATCTGCTGTCGCCAGTGTCATCATAGGATCGATACCAAAATCGGCATCGATTTCCCTGAGAATCTCTGCCCTTGCAGATACATTGCAGAGATACTCTTCGACAGCATCGTACTCTGCCTTTCCTTCTCTGGATTCCTCGTTCAGATTAATGAGAGAAAAACATCTGTATCCTCTCTTCCTGCACTCTGCCTTCGCCTTGACATCATGCGCTGCTTCAATGATGATGCCTGACCTTTCACCATCAAGTATCACTTCAAATCTTGCCATTTCTTTGTCCTCCTTTTTTTGCTTTGTGGGATCTGTTTTTGTTTCTAAGTACACTATACACTATTTCTTGGTGTATGTCAATAAATTTTTTTAAATTTTTAAGTATATTATATCTTATTTTTATTTTTATTTATTTTCTGTAATGAATAAAGTGTAGTATATAAGTACATTGTAGTAAAGTCCCTATAGAAGAAAAGCTATAAGGAAAGTTTACCAAAATGTATTAAAATCGTACACTCTGAAGGCAAAAAAAAGAGAATGCCGGATTACTCCGTCATCCTCCTGATTACGCCTGCATACAAGCGCGGGTTTGTTACCTGGATCGTGGTCATGAGCTCGTCCATGATCTCTAATAATTCTGCCAGATCCATTGTGTTTGCCAGATCCGAAAACTCGGTCCCGGAATCAATGATCTTTGGCTCAGGCGCTCCTGCGTGAAGGTCAGGAGCGGCAGAAGCAAAGGAATACGCTCCGCTATCCTGATTATCTCCGCCTCCAAACATATGATCCCGTATCGTATAAAAAGCCGCCAGCTTGATGCAGGTGTTGGCATTTGGGTTTCTCTGCCCCTCGCATTCGGCAATAGCCTCCTGCAGATCCTGTTCGGTAATCACAAGAGGCCACCCCCATTACATTTCGCGCATCAGCTCACGCATCTTCTGCTTGATGTGTTCGTTCGGAGCGTCTTCGATCAGCTCCTCAAGCTCCATGCGGAAATCTTCTTCGGCACCGGAATAGCCTCCCTCATTGCTGTATCTCCCCATGCTGTCGCGTCTGGCATTCCTGCCTCTGCCTCTGGCATAGGATCCGCCACCGCCATCCATGCGTCTTGGATTCACGCCGCCTCTGCGGTAGGAGTTTCCTCCGCCGCCCATACGGGTCTGTCCGTTTCCGCCTCCCGCTTCGCTGTACTCGCTATTCTCCCACAGCTCATCTGCCGCAAGCAGGCTCTTTTTGATGTGAGACAGCTTATCCGCATACTCGATCTCAGCCATAGACAGCTTGCCGTCCTTACCGGCCTTGCGATCAAGCTCGTTAAGCTCATCACAGATATATTCTATCAGCTTATGCATTTTAACTCTCCTTATGCTATTCTGTCTACGGTCAGTGAAGCGTTTCTTCGCACGAATATTGATGGTGTGGGCATTACTGTTGCATCATCCTCAGTTGCATCCACATATGCGGCAGAGACTGACACACAGCAATTACATGGAACCGTGATAACTGTGGATGTATTAACATGCCATACATCTTCCGCTGCCGCAGGCGTTACAATCGCCACACTGTCAGGAATAGCAACTCCGTTTAATGTGATAGCCACAGCCAGCGGAGTAACTTCTCCACCCTCAGGAATTGCAACATTTGCCTGAAGCTTCACTTCGTACCTGGCAAACCTATTTGAGGAACCGCCTTTTAAAGTAAGAACCCCTGTCATAATAGGAATAATACACCCCTTATTACACGAGATAGATACAATATTAAACGGAATCGTATTATTTAAGGCAACATTCTGATCCGTTGATGTAATATACTTTGCCATTGCGTCACCTCATTCAGTTTGCAAAACCATTCCCACACCCACAGCCACAGCCCTGATTCTGCGGGCATGTGAAGATCGGCTGTCTGCCATATACGGGGACTGTGGGGACAGGACAATTGGAGAGGCGATTGTACAGAGCGTCAACCTCATTGTTCAGACCCTGCTGGAACAAAGCTGTCTGAGCATTGTTGTTGGCCAGAAGCTGAGCCGTCTGTTCAACCTGAGATGCCTGGCCACGAGAATACATAAGCTCCTGACGAAGGTTGGCAATCGTGTCATCCTTCTGAGCATTGCGATAATCGCAAAGCTGATCCTTGATGGACTGGATGCCGCCATTGATGGCGTTCACAATCTGGTTGGTGTTGCTCATATTCTGCATGGTTACATTCTGCAGAGCATCGCCTACCGCCGCGCGGTCCGCGCATGCTTCCGTGGCAACCGTGTACCGGAGATCTGCAACACCAGCGTTTACTCCGTTAAAGCCCTGGGCATTTGCAGTCTGTTCCGCAAAGCTCCTGTTCAGGCTTGCGATTTCGCCATTATACATCTGCTGAGTGATGGCATTCTGAGCGCCGGTAATCGCCGCAGTAGTTCCTGCAAAGCCCTGGCACAGGCTGTTCTGGATACCTGCTGCCGCAGAAGACACTCCCTGATTCACTCCTGCAAGACCCATCTGGATATCTCCACAGCATCCACAGAGCTGAGTGGCAAGATTGCTTACGCCATCCCTGACAGATGTGACAGAGTCATGGAGCTGTGCATCGCGGAAACCGTCATTGATATTGCCATTGATGCCGTTCTGGCCGTTCATGAGCCAAGGGAAGTCCTGGCTGTTTCCGCCGCCCCAGCCGTTTCCATTACCCCAGGCATTTCCGCCAAGAAGAATAAACAGAAGCAGGATCCACCATCCATTGCCGTCTCCAAAACCTCCGAAGCCATTCCCCTGGCCGTTCATATACACGGGATAGGCCCCAGATGTCGGAGATACCAGCATAGTCGTGCTCATGCCATTATTTTCATCTGTAAGTGCCATACTACATCCTTTCTACCGCTAACTGTTGCGGTGAGCGGCTATCCTCTTTTTTGGATAGTCGGTTATAGTGTGCCTATGTGAAAGCCCTGCGCACTGGCTTTACATACTGCCTAACATTTTCTGTAACGCTTTTGCCTGCTGGACAGCCGCGTTGTACTGATCCTGAGATATCCTGCCGGAGTTAAGAAGCTGCTGGACCTGCTGTTGTGGATTTCCCTGAAATGTATTTTTGAACTGCTGAAATTGCCGCATAAGATTCGTCATGTTTCCAGAAGCATTATTGCCTCCAAGCATCCCAAATAACGGGTTAGCCATTATCCTCAACCTCCCTCTCTTTTTCCTTGCGGGCCCTGGTTACCTTTGCATTTGCCTGAGCCTGCATAGCTTCGAACTGCTCATGGATCTTTGCTTCAAACTGCGCAAGCTCCTCGCGGGTCACATAATCCTGTGAAGGAGCAGAAGCTGTCATTTGTGCCATAGCCGGAGGTACTGACTGGCCCCTGATCTTGTAGTCCAGAACCTTCATGCTTGGCATGCCAGAAGCATCGGCGGACTTGAGATAAATCACCTGATCTTCCGAATCCCACAGCTGAACTGTGGTATTGGGAGCCACAAGATATGATTTCGCGCCGGCCTCACCCTGGACCCATATGATAGAACTGTTGTTTTGCTGTGCTGGCATAGGCGCAGGAGACGGCTGAACGTAATTCTGATATTGCTGATAATACGGCTGATACCCAACCGGAAACACGTTACTGTACGCCATCTCTCTCACTCCTTCCTATACCAGTAAAACTGCGGGATCTCATTACTGCTGTCCCAGCTGTCGTAAAGCACGCCATCCTCCACAGCGGCTACATGTCCTCCAAAGCCCAGGACATATACGCCTTGTGGATGATCTATACAGAAATCCTCTGCTGTGTAGCAGTCAGGACATTTGTTCGGGATTGCTTTTCTGTAAAAGCCATTTCTTCTGAGGACTGCTCCCCATACGCTGTCGGAAGACGGCATGTCACCCATGGCATATCCAGCATTGGCGATTAAGTCATATGCATATTCCCAGTCTATATCCAAAGCCTTTGATATTGCCCTTACCGCACAATCCCCTACTCGCCTCCCTGCCGGATTCGGATTATATTCTTCCCACATGACATCACCTCTACTGAGCGCGCATAAGCTCCAAGATCCGCATACCCAAACTTATCAACAAAATCACGGCATGAAACAGATGATTCCTCAGGAGTCATGCCGCAGGCCACGAGACGCTTTACAGCCTCATATATACGATTATTATTCATAAAACGATGATAATAAAAAACCCGGCTGCTTTCGATGAAGCAGCCGGGTAATTTGCGTGAATTTTTTTTATGCTGTTTCTTCCCACTGTCTTTCCAACTCCTCGGAATACCTTTTATCGTATTCCTCATCCGATTCTGTTACCGGGTCATCCCAAGTATCATCGTCTTCATACTCAGGATACCAGACCAATGTTCCTGCCGGACTCTCGCGAAGTACTTCCCTGCCAGTGGCATGTACTCCGTCACGGTCAAATGGCATATCACCAATGATATACCTGATACTATTCTTTTCTCTTGTCATCATAACATACCCCCATTTCGAAGCTTTATGCTCAGCTTCTTCTTTTGTGCCGGCATCTACCTCAATAGTCTCTTCTGCGTCCTCAATCATCCAGGGACGGACCCATACCATGAACTTCATATATTTGACCTCCATACTTACCTAATTCATTGTTTACATCAACCGCAACTTTATAAAGATCCTTGCAGGCCTGCACCATGTCTAAACCTTCTGTCAGGCAACGCTCCTCTATTTTTGCCTCCATCTGGATTCTTCCTGCCAGGCTTGGGACTGACCATCGGCTCATTAAAGCTTGCCCTCGTAACCTCCGGGGCGGGTGGTTGGTTTCATTTGTGGAGTTCGTTGTAAAGCTGTTCTCCAACAGATTTTTTGATCGATTCAAAAATTCTCTGGTCGGTAAACATGTGGAACAGTCCAACATAGCATTTAAGGCCGTGAATTTCATCTGCTGTCAAAACAGGTTCGAGGGCTTCCCACATCTTTTTCTGCATAGCCGGAGTCTGTCTAAAAATCTCTTTTGCAAAGTCCTCCATACGTTTTGCGGCTTCGTAATCCATTCTCATTTCCTCCTGTTGTTTTTGTTATTTTTCTGCCTTCGTGACCTCCGGGGCGGGATTTAACTATCAATCTTCATCCGGGCTGACTTCAAGCAGCCAGTCTTCAAAATCCTCCCAGGCTTCGTTGAAGATTATTTCCATCTCTGTCTGCTGTTCCTCGCTTATCAAATGATAAGCATTTCGGATATTGTTTCTTACTTCTTCCAGTGTCTCATCCGCTTCACTTTGCATGTCGCTGAAGCACCAGCCATTCTGGATATTATACTCAGCGTTTTCTCTGGCTGTATCCTGCCAGTCCTCAAGCATCTTGAGGAATCCTGCAAAAAACATCTCGCTTGCCTTCATCTTGTCGTCCTCCTTTGTGGGATCTTGTTTTTTGCTTTCTGACGGTCTGACCTCCTACCGACAGGGATTACTTTGGTTTAACTTATGCCAGGATTTCTGCTGCCCAGCATGAGTAACTTTTATCACCGCCAAGGCCTTCTACGTATCCGTAATTTTCATTCTTGACTCTGCACCAATCGCTGATCTCCTGACCAGTCATTGTCATGAGGTACACTTCGTGATTTTTCTTGCTGATCTCATGTATCTCATAAGTAGCAGTTCTTTCTTTCCAGTTCATCATTTTTTTGTCCTCCTTTTTGGGATCTTGTTTTCTTGTTTCTAATTTCATTATACTGCATAATGTTTCGTATGTCAATATATTTTTATAAAAAATATAAAAAATGAGGATGCCTCAACATGGCATCCTCTTGAAGATTTTGTCCTGATTCTTATACACGATATTTTTAATCTGCCGGACCGACAGATCAAATTCTTCGGCCAGCGGCTCGTAACAGATTCCATCCAGGAGCCTCCGCTTCAGGATAGCCCGGTCACGCTCGCTGTGTATGTACTCGTCAATCAGGCGCGACATATCTGAATTACTGTACTCTATCATCGCCGAATTCTCACCCGCCCATCACCTCCGCAGTTTGAGCATTTGCGGTAACCGGAGTTGCCTCCGGTTTTCCGTTTACGGGTTTTTCTTATCGTCTGTTTTGCCATATTTATATCTCCATATGAATAAAGCAAATGGCGTATTGTTTATTTCAATTATTTATATCGCCATCATTACCGATATAATTATTATAACCATCATCATTTTCTTGTGTTACAGTAACCTCATCAATAAATTGATTTTCGTACCAGATCCACCCGGCATTAGTTCCCACAAGCGCCAGGAACATGATGATGCAGAGGACCCAGAGCCTCTTGATGGTGCGTTCCTGTCGCACCATCATTCCTTCGTGGACGAAATATGGAATTGTCTTGTCATCCATAACCGATCTCCTTTCTTACCTTGCAATCTTGATCATGAAAGCGATGATCGCCATCATAATCATAGCCTCCTTTGCCATTCTGACGGCGCATACAGCCGCTTTACGGCTGTTTTGCTCGATGTGTGGGTAAATCTTCACCCACCATCGCAAAGCGATTTCTAGGCCCATTCTGGAGGCTGTAAGCATGGTTATAAATCCTGCCTGTATCGCGTAGAACAAGATCACCGCCAGCTCCTTCGCTCCATATACTGCGTAAGCAAGTCCCATGCAAAGGCTGAAGACCACTGTCTCCGCTGCTCCCCTGCCGCTCCCGCTCTTTGGAGCGGGAGGCTGAGGTTCCAGGTCATGTCTCGGAGGAATCGGAGTATCGAAATACTCAGGATCTTCTGTGATGTCCTCAAGGACGATTTCAACTGCCTCGGCAGGTTTGGCTGCCTTTGCGGCTCTTTCCTCTTTTACGATCTCTTTCCAGTTCTCCGGGATCTTTTCGCCAGTACAGAACTCGTAAAAGGTTTCCGTCATGCTGTCCTGGATTTCTTTGAGCTCAGGATCCGGCTCTTTGTGTGACTCCAACCAGTTAAGAGCTGTCTTGGGGAGATCGGCAACGTGGTTGTAAAGCCTTTCAGTTCCTGATTCATAGATTACGTGATACCGATTCAAGTGGTCTGTCGTGATTTCTTTGATGATTGCCTTTGCCATGTCTTTGTCCTCCTTGTGGAATCCTTGTTTTTGTTTCTAGCCTCATTAGAATGCATTTCGTGCAGTATGTCAATACTTTTTTATAAAAAATTTAATTTTTATATGTCTTCGCCGCTATATCTTCCCTTATCTCTCTGTATGTCGTTATGCCTCTGATCCCACTGACCTTGATGCTCTTGGAATCCTGGTATCCTCTCAATGCCCTGTCAGTATCCGGACCGAACTCCCCGTCCACATCCAGGCCATAATTCCCAATCAAATTAAGCTCAAACTGAAGGACCGAAACATCGGCTCCAATACAGCCCTTTTGTAAGTACGGCACATCAACTCGTGTACTCTTGGTCTTTACTTGTTCCTTACCCACATCGCCCACATATCTCAGTACACAATCCCATGGGTAATTACGGTATGGCCTGATCAGAATTTCTCTGCCTGTCTGGTCTCCAGGCTTGCCCCCCGTGGCGGTCCCTTTTTCGTTTATGCTGGCTTCCGCCTCAAGGCCATCTCCGATGTATAGCGCAGTGTGGTGGATATGATTTAACAGCACGTCCCCAGGCAGGAGCCCGACGCCGGATGAAAGATCAATCTTGTCCGTCACATCTGCAAAGCCTTTGGTGGTCATGTCCTCATACATGTCTCCGGTATAGGTGCATGTTAAAGGAATGCCGGCTTGCTTGTATGCCGTGATGACAGCGGAGGAACAATCGTAATCGCCTTTCTCGCCCCATCTGTAAATCTGGTCGTATCCATGCGAGTCATCTTCTGCAAGGTCCCTCATCCAGGCTATAGTGGTCTGCACAGGATCTGCCTTGACCTCCGGCTTGCCAGTGTAGCCAAACGGATCCGCCCACTCATCAGGAAAACAGTAAAACGTGTAGATGGCTCCGTAGGTGTTTTTGATGATTGTCTTGTGAGGGATGTAATCAGACCGGTTGGTTTTGGAGCCTGTGCTGATACTTACGATATCGCTGAAACAATCGTGTTCATCCACGTATTCGGGGAGCGTACGATTCCCAGCAAGAACATCCGACACAGCTTCGAGTACGGCTCCCGTGCATCGCCCGTAGTCCATAAAATAGGCCGCATTGGCGAACCAGCCGCTGTTTCTCATATAGTCATAGACTGAAGCGTACTTTGTGCTGTTCTTTTCATACAAATTAAGGGCCAGCGACATCTCTGCCGCCGCCCCCTTTGCTGTCCCCTGTTCCTGATAGCACAGCCTTGCACATGCAAGGAGCTGTTCATCAGGAAGCTGATATCCTTTGCTCATTTCTTCACCTTCTTGTTATTCACGATAATCGCGCTAATGTCAGAAAGGCTATAGACATAAACCCACACATCTGATCTCTTCACAACGAACAAGCCATCAGTATATACATAATCATCCCACAGCTTTTTTGGAATGATATCCATCTTGCCATCACGAAAGAAAACCTTAATTTTACCAAATTTTAACTTTTTCATTCTTTATTCTCCTTATCTTAATCCAATTTACTGCTCATCGTCAGGATCCTCCAAATAAAGGTGCTCCTCCTTGCCTTCCCTTGCGGCATCTACAAGCCCCTCACCGATGATATAGGCAATCAGCGTGCCGCCCGCTGTGATGATCGCCGCCACCTGAGCGACCCTGTTCTGGTCCATACCAGCCGTAAGCAGGAGTGGAGTCACAAAACCGACTACTGCCGCCCAAAATTTGCGTGACGTAAGTTTCGCTTTCCAGTCAATACCAAGCATAAGGCACCTCCTCAAAGAAAATCGTTCTTTTCCAACCGCTCTCTGTAGTTGCTTTTGATATAATCAATTGTTGCTGTTGTAATATTGTTCGGAAATTTGGGGTGAGTGCCGGAATAGTCCTCATATTCATCAGCATCGTGCAAAGTCTGATCCCATGCATCTTTGCTGTGCTTTCTTCCTTCCCTCATCTCATCCGCAAACCTGAGAATCCGCACACGGGCGGATACTGCCGCTCTCATGTCTGATTTTTCATCAATGCGCTTGATCTCCTTGGACAGCTTGGCAATCTCTGCAAGTATACTGTCCTGCTTGTCTTTCCGGCTGTCATGTCGTTGAATGAGGAAGGTCAGGAGCGATACCAGACCTCCCCCAAACAGGACATTAAAAAACTCATTCATTGGTCGGCTCCTCTTCTGCAGGTTCCGTATCATATCCAACAATCTCCAGATATTCGTCTTCAGTGATCCATCCTTTTTCAACAGCTTTCTTCACCCTGGAAAGGTTCCACAGCCCCCTGTCATAGTAGCTTTTTACCTTCCCATAGTTCACGCTGTGTTCCATCCTTCACACCTTCCTTTCCATCAAAGGTCTTCTGTCAGCATGTTCAGATAGTCAATGTCTGCCTGTGCCTGTTCCAGGGAAAGGTACATAGGCCATGCATCCTTGCTGACCGTCATTTCCTCATATTCAAAGACCGTCCTTTCCTGACCGTCCATGTCTTCAACCTGAACCATGTGGATGTTCTGCCTGACATAGTTCACGGTCTTGGATGACGTTGTGTCCTTTTCCTGTGGCCTTTGTGTGCTCTGCACTGTTTTCCAATCCATTTTTCATGCCCCTTTCTTCCTGTGCAATCCGCTTGTTATACTTTGACATGCGTCTTTTGCACTTCTGAAAATTAACAAACGGTTTTATCCAGATGCAGTACATTCCATAGCTGTCTGTGCAGTCAAGCCAACCAAGATAGGCCATCATCTTGGCATTAGACACAGTGTTGTTCAGATTGCAGTAGAAAGCACCGTAATGCACCCTGTTGTTCGAGTTACCGTCAAAAAGGAATTGCGCCCGATTAGTCCCTACCTGAAAGGGTGTGACACCCTTTCAGGATTTTCTGTGCTTCACGCTGTTTGGCGTGTCATCTTATCATCAATTATTCAGTTTCTTCCCCTTCTCATTCCATTGGGCGATAAGAAAGGGCAACGCCATAGGACCAGTGGGCAACAGGCACAGCGTAGTGCAGACGGCAGCAGAAAGCACCGCAAGTCACCCCGTCGGCCGAGGCACCGCCAAAAAGGGCATAGGTTGTTGCACTGTTGTTGAACCACTGACCATCACAATAGTGTGTAGATGAACTGCCTGAACTGTTCTTTCCGAACATGCCGTATTCATTAAAGTTCATCTGGTCAATGTACCCACCATTGGTTCCAGTGGGTGTGATGTCCATGGAAATGTAACCGGAACCGTCTGTGTTGTAGTCGTCCACCGTGCTGCCGTCCTGCTGTCCATAGGTCAGCTTGATCCTCTGATCACTGCCGTTCTTGATATAGCCTGCTGTCCTTCTCCACTGTGCACCCCACCAGTTTTCCATACCAAAGACTTTCACACCATGGTTGCCGTCATTGTAGCCAAAGAACAGCCCCTTGTCATTCAGGGCACCTGTCCTGTAGGCATCCAGTGCAGTCTGTGACCCGCTGTCAAGGCCACGTCCAAAGACCGTCTGTGTATCTGTGGACTTGCCCATCAGGATCAGCAGGAAGTTGATCAGGATTCTGTCTGCCACCACCTCTGTGTACCACAGGACTTCACTGCCTTTGTTGTTGGCAAGGCACCTGTCCCTTTCCACTGTTCCTGTCAGGGACTGGCTGACTGCAAGGCCTGACATGGAACGCATGACATCATCAACAGATGACCCATTGAAAATGGGTGTATAGAAGTGATCCACTTCACGCCCCTGGTTGTTGATGAAGTTCCACGCATGATAGGAAGGATCAAGCTGTGTGTCACTGATGTACACCGTCCCTGATGTCACGTCACCCGGATCAGGGACAACCTTGTACCAGATTTTCTTTCCGTTCTGACCCCATTCCATCATGGCATTGCCTGCATAGGATGTGTCAGCAATATCTGATGCTGTGCCGTCTTCCTTCTTGGTGTAATCATCAGGATCAAGGTAATAGTCAACTACCCCTTCCTGAAGCACCATGCAAGGCCTTGGCATGAAGAAAGCATCAGCCCATGAACCATAGCTGAACACACCATTGATGTAGTCCATCCCGGCAGGTGTCATGCCTTTTGCATCTTCCAGGTATGTGACCTTGGATGCTGGATTACTTTCTGAACCGTCAATGTGGAAAGCATACAAATGTGTCTTCATTCGCTCTTTAATATTCTCTAAAGCATCGTACACGCCTCCGGAACTGACAGCATTGGTACTTCCCTGAGTAGGTGCCGGGTCAATCGTAATTGGAGTCCCGCCACCGCCGCCACCTCCATTCCTGGCGATGTAGTCCAGATAATGCTCAATCCTTGTCAGCGGATACTCAGGCAGTGCGTGATTCTCCCCTGCGATTCTGGACAGGTATCTTTCCTCCCTCGTTAATGGTGTCTCAGGTAACATCGTATCACAGCCCCCTTATATGTTTAATCCAATCGTCAAAGGTTACGCTTTCGAGCAGCAAGCCCTCCCCGAAAAATCTGTTTTTGATTCCCATAATAATCTGACTCCTGACTTCCACAGGAACAGCATTAAACATGTCCTCATGAGCTAGGAAATACTCTTTAAACCGTTTCTCTGTTGCCAGTCTGTAGACCTGGTTTTCCTGATTCAGCCATTCGGCCTTGTTCATGGTGTAATAGGCATCGTAGATCATCGAAGCGGCATAAAACCCGGCATCCTGATCCTTTCCACGCTTCTTCAGCTCAGCAACCAAGGCTGTATTGGAATCGAGCATGTTATTGTAGGTCTTCAGTATGTACTTTGGATCATGCCTGCAAACTGAAGCATCACGCCATTTCCACAGATAGAACGGCTGTTGGCAATACTTGATCTGAGCAGTCATCTTCTGCGCGAGGCAGTTAAAATAGCTGTCCTCATGGATTGTAAGTGACTCGTTCCATCTGATATTGTTGGAGGTCAGGTAAGACCGCCGGTAAACCTTGCCATGCACGAATGTACTGTCCATCGTATGATTAATGTAAATATGTTCGCCAGTCTGAGGGTTCCGGCTTTCCTCAACAAAGACCGAAACAAGCGCATTGAAGCCGTCCCCTTGCATCTCGCGGAAAACAATGTAAAGGCCGCACATGTTGAAAAACATATCGTCAATATCGCAGAACATCACATAGTCAGCCGTAGCAGCATCCAGACAAGCATTTCGTGTAGCTGAGACACCTTTATGCTCAAGATTCAGCTGTTTGATCTCAAATGGATACTCAGGCAGGTCAAGTTCTGGTGTTCCGTCATTTCCGATGATCACGCCAACCTCAGACATGTCAATATTCTGTTGGAGCGCAATGGAGTCCAGGAGCGGCCTGATAACCTCTTTTGGCTCTTTGTAATGTGGGATCAGGATTTGCAGTTTCATATTAGGCTCCTTCTGTGTATGATACAAAGCGGCTTGCGAACCATGACCAATAGCCATATGAGATATAGCTTTCGTATAAACTTGGACGCACATATATGCTTCCGTATTGACCGGCAGATGCGCTATAACCACCAATCGGTGTACTTGTGAAAGCATCTGAGCGCGATAGTGAACACAATGTACTTGCAAGCAAATATAGGCTCACTAAGTTATAGCAATTTCTAAAAGCACTACTACAAATATTCGTGCAAACAGGAAGGTTTATTGTTTCCAATTTGTAGCAATTACCAAAAGCATTCGTTGAAACAGTTGTGCAAGCCGGAAAACTGGCCGATGTTAATTTACTGCAATATGCAAAAGCAGTGGCTCCAACACTCGTGCACGAAGGGAAATTTATTGATGCTAAATTATGGCAATGATAAAACGCAGTACCACTTATACTTGTGCAAGCCGGAAAATCTGCATTTATCATACCAATGCAACTTTCAAACGCACTAAATCCAATACTTACACAAGACGGAAAATACACAGAAGATAATTCAAAGCAACTTTTAAATGCGCATTGGTCAATGCTTAAACAAGACGGAAAGTATATTGATGCCAAATTACTACATTGCATAAATGCACTTGAGCCAATATTTTCACAGGCTAAAAAATTGGCTTCTGTTAAATTCATATCAAGGTAAAAAGCACTTCCTCCAATATCTGTACACGATGGAAAACTGACAGATGTTAGATTTGAGCAATAAAAAAATGCGTATCTCCCAATCTCGGAAATTTTTCCATATGTGTCAACAAAACTGTGAGATTCGGATCTTGTTATAAGCCACTCTAAATCATAGGTTGCGCTTTCTGGAGCCGGAAGATTTACAACCACCTGAGAAAATCCATCCACACCAGCCGGAGGATTATATACTCCATTTGTTGTCGCGGTTAAGGATTCCAATACTGCCGTGCTTGATGTCTCCACATTGACAACTACATTGCTGAAGCCATCATATATTCCAGTTGGCTCATATGTGCCATTGGAAGAAATCGTTATTGCGCTCATATTAGCTTCAACATTAACGGTAACCGCGCTAAATCCGTCATAGCCTGTACTTGGCGTAAATGTACCATTGTATGATACACTGAGTACTGACAATGCTCCTGTTTGAACACTTACCACAACATTGCTGAACCCATCAAAGCCTGTACTCGGCGTATACGTTCCATTACTTGTTATGCTCAGTCCAGTCAAGACTGCTGTTGGGACATCAACCACAACGCTATCAAAACCATCGTAACCTGTGCTTGGAATGTATGTACCATTACTGGAAAATGTCACACTTGATAACGATGCACTGCCGCCTGTCGGAATACTGTTTATCACGCTCACCATCTGCGCAGGAGTGAAGGCCTCGGACAATCCGCTTTTTGCCCTGATCGCACTGGCAATAGCTGACAGTGTAGACCCCTGGATCAAATACTCACTCAAAAGCTCACCCCCTCCGCACTGGTGAACTGCCGCAGAGTCCAGTTGCCGGAAGTGTTAACGGAAAGCACCTTACCGGAGTCCGAAGCTGTTGGTGTCGGAAGTGTGCTTTCATTTGTATTGATTGCCTCAAGAGCAGACACAATGCTGTCACGCACCTCTTCCCCCCTTGAAGCTGTTTCGATTACATTTATATATGGTGTTATGTTTGCCATAATTACCACCTTTAAACTGATTGCAGATATGCAATATCATAGTCATCTATTCTCGCTTGTTCATCATAAAATTCAACTCTTTGGATAGGTATTGTTGCGAACTTTATACCACCGGTTTCAATTGTCCTATCCTGCGTTGCACTGCCGTCCAAGTATGTCTCCGTTACACCACAAGATATGCTTGTCGAAAAGGATATCCTGTCACTCACCGGATAATAACCACTCCCCATTACCGGATTCGCCCAATTGTCAAAATAAGATTTTACTCTATTCCACTGATTATCAAACGTAAAACCTCTACCATCACCATTACGATATATTCTGCCGCTTTCCATTGGCAATGAAAAATTTTCACGATTTTTCGGTTCAATTCTAGTATATTTCCCAGCACCATAACTACATCTGTAATAATCAGGAGCATGCGGAAATCCGTTGTCGTTTTTATATACGATTGCATATTGATAAACATTTATATCGTTAAGGCGATATGGCCGTTTTGTATACACAGTCAAACCGTCCATGAGCGCTTTTCCGCTATCTATATCATAGGCGACAGGGCTTGAATTCATATAGGAAAGATAATTATTATGATAAAGAGGATACCCATTATATACTCGATCATTGCTATTGCCTTGATATCTATGTTTTTCTCCGCCAACAACTTTTCCCAATGGGTCATAAAAATTATCTATATAAAAGTCCTTGTTATTGTTTGACCCCAACACTATAACAAATCCGGCTGAATATGAATAATCAACTATGCCGGAATCATGTATAAACCATTCCGAATCACCTAAACCGGAGTAGCTCCACGGGACATTATCAGAGTAAATAAATCTGCAATTCGCCCTTGTTCTTCCCCAAATCTTTGCGAAACGTCCTCCAACATGTCTTGGATATACAACGCCGCCATTGACCGAGGCTTCATAGACCTTCTTTCCATTCACATAGAAATCATCTTTTAATGTGATATAATCTTTTCCGCCTACAGAAATCATAAAATATCACTCCTCATAGGTGAAATTGATCGTCCCTGTTTCCTGCGTCACGCCGTTTATCTGGTGAATCCATCCATCGCCTCCGCCGCCTCCGCCGCCACCCTGAAGCGCATCATATACGGCTCCAGAAGACACCGGATTACTGCTTCCCTGGGTAACTGTATCATCCACAGTAATGTCAGCCTCATTCGTGACATTGTTTTCCTGTTTAATAGTGACCCATGAAACATTATGCGTTAAGTCTCTGCGCTCTCTCGATCCGATGCTGATTTTCTTCTCACCCGTGTCAAGCCGGATCTCCATGCCGGTAATGAGCAGGCTTACTTTGTGGATGTCATGCGATGGACTGGTAAACATTACACGGTTGCCTACTCTCAGTATATCATAAGAGTCTTTGACAATGTGCAAATCTGTTGCAGTCACATCAAAATTGTAACTGTCAAACTGTTGGGAGTCCAGGAAATCCCTGCAACGCGCCTCAAGTGCTGATTGTGTAGTACATTCCGGAAACTCTTTGTAGGCACACAGAAAACCGTATTTATACACAAGTGTTGCACTTAGCGTCATTGGATCATCGAGAGCAATCGGCTCAACATCGCGCGAGAAATCATTATTTGGATTCCCGCCCTTCGCCATGATCGCAGTATAAAACGGCTGTTGGACACTGGTAAAATCAAGCAAGTTCCGGCCAGACCTGATTGTCTGGTTGGAGGACCCGAAATTGTTTGTGATGTCCACAAGGATATGCCCGGTCCCCGGGTCCTTTGTCGCAACCAGATATCCGCCCGTCTTCGGCAGGATCTCACTTCTGAGGACTTCAAGGCAAGTCTTATAATCCGAATCATATACAATCGTCGCGTCATGCTCCGGGTTGTAGTTTCTGAGATAAAGCTTTCTATCGTTCCTGGTCTGGTGACTGTTGTACTGGCTGAAAACATACTCGATGTACTCTGACAGCTTGATCGTCCGCCGCTGTTTCTCGCCGTCATCCTCACCCTCACCCGTAAACGCGCCGCTGTCTGACCCATCAACAAATGGAGTTGTACTCTCCCCACCCTCAAATACCGTATAGATGTATTTGGACAGCGGCTTGCAAATCACATCGTTGAGAAAAGATATGGCTCCTTCGCAGTGATAAATTTTCTGGTTGAATATATTCGTTCTCGGAGGCAATGGCCGTCCAAAAAAGATCGTCTGTCCATCCTCCAACACCTCGATATTACTCCCATACGGGATAATCGTGTCGTAGTATCTGTGGCTCTTGTCGATGGTAAAATCAAAAGATCCGGCTCCCTCAAGGCTTGGCTTGACCACCGGATTTATGAGGATTTTGTTGCGCTTATCGACATTATACATCTCGCGCCCATCGCAAAGCACTCTGTAATATCTGCTCATTCCTCTGCCTCCATGGGATAGTCAAGCCCCACCGTGCCGGAGCCGGTAAATTTCATTGTGTTTTCTCCTGGACTCAGCTGAAAACCAGGATCCGCCGTAGTTCCTGCCGGAAGCTGGTACGTGCTGCCGCCAAAATTTACTGTCATCGCAGAACTGCATGTAAATGTGGGAGTAACCGGACCGCTTGCAGGGCTGTAAATCGTCCGCCATTTCTCGCCGTCCACAGCAAACTCCCAATAATACAATGGCTCTGTGCCATTAAGATCTAAATCATCCCACAGCCATTCTGCCGGTTTAACGCCGCTGGGATCATAGCGTTTTGGCTCAATCTCGTAGTCAAGGACAATCAGGGAGTAGCCCTCATAAGATTTCCAGTCGTTGACCCAAAACCGACCTCTGTACTCTGTCGCAGGATCGTCATCCAATACAACATTCCGCCGTGTCCCGTTGAAATACTCTCTGGCCTTTGTATACGCCGCCTGATACTCCACACCAGACAACACCAAAAACTCAATGGAGCCCTTGCTGTTGAAATACGCAATCCTGCCCGTGATCTCCTCTGTATAGTCCAGTTCACCCGATGCGCCTTCAAGATTCTGTATCTCGTATTTTGGCATTGGAGGCGCAAAGGTGATTTTCTGCTTGGGAATCATTTTGAAATACTGGCGTGTACTCCTGATTCCCTCAAAAGTCATTCCGCTGGGAGTCATCCTTTACACCTCGTTCTCAATGTCTGGTGGATCAATGTTATAGTCAATGGATATCTGCGAGATACCCTCGTTTGACTTCCACTGATTGACGTTAAACCGCCCCGTATACGTCACACCTGGCTCATCATCAAGCACAAGGGTTATTCGTGCTCCATTAAACACGCTCAGGCAATTCCGGTATGCCGCCAGGTATGTCACGCCTGACAGTACCAGAAAATCAAGCGTGCCCTTTCGGTTATTGTATGCAATCCTGCCGTGTAAAGTTTTGGTCAGGTCAATGTCCCCGTCCACACCAGGGACATCGTATCTGTAAAATTTAGGTATTGGAGGCGCGATAATAATCTTGTGCTTAGGAATCATGGAGAGATCGCGGTATGTATGGTACTCACCAAATGTTGCCCCTGCCGGTATCATACATACACACCTTCCCTCTGCAGATTGTTGACCACATCGCCAAGATAACGGTCAATCTCAGGAGCCAGATAGCCAACGAGTGCCTTCCCGTCAATGGTTACGCCGAATCTCTGCATGGTCTCAATCAGGGTAATCAACAATTGCTCGATTCTGCCTGTTCCTGCTCCCTGCGGCGCCACTCCTGCATCAACACTGGTGATGATTCCGCCCATTGCATCAACCGTTCCACTGATATCAGGCAAGGTATCCTCCATACCAAGATTGATACCGGTTCCGATCTGCCTACCTACCTGTTCGCGCATAACAGTAGAAGGAGAATGGATCCCAAAGAAACTCTTTACGGCTCCCAGAATGTTACCTGCTACGTTCCGCGCCTTGTCGACTACGCTTTGCAGCCTGTCCATGAGTCCATCACCAAGACCATCCATGATACTGTTACCGACATTGCGGATCAGCTGTGGAACATTGGCGAACACATTGAGGATGCTTTGCACGATGTTTTTGAAGAAGTCTGGAGCGTTTGCCCATGCGGATTTCATGTTTTCCCATGCAGAAGTAAAGGCATTACCAATGCTCTCTCTTAGAGGCTGAGTGCCACTCTTGATGCTTTCCCATGTGTTGGCAAAAAACTCCTTGGTTCCGCTCCATGCAGACTGAACGCCTTCTTTTGCAGCTGTGAACGTGTTGGAAAAGAATTCTTTGACTGTCCCCCATGTGCTCTTGATGCCTTCCCATGTATTTGCAAAAAACTCTCTGACTTGATCCCAATGAGTAACAATCAACACCGCCGCCGCAGCAATTCCGGCAACCACCAGACCGACAGGATTTGCAATTGCGCCGATAGCAGCACCAACACCACCTGCGGCTGTCGCAATGCTTGATATTGATGTAACAATACCCGTGATCGTGTTAACAATATTGAGAGCTTGTAATCCTGCAAAAGCCGCAACTGCAAGTTTGACTCCCTCAACAATCATGTCGAAATTTTCCGCCAGAAATGCAATCCCGGTTGACAACCCATCAATGACCCCAATAACCACATCAAGGATCGGATCGAGATTATTCGCAATCGCGTCCACAACTCGCGCGATAGCATCCGCGATCCTCTGCATTTTCTCCTGCATGGCGTCAGACGCGAAATACTCATTGAGTTTTGTTGTGGCGGTTCCAATGGATTTTGTTGCGGTCTTAGCAAACAGCCTAAGCGTTGGCATTAACTGATCTGCGAGGGAAATCTGAGCATCCTTAATAGCAGAATCCAGGATTCTCATATCTCCTGCAAGGTTATCCGTCATTTTGCCGGCCATCTCCGCCGCCGCCCCGCCTGTGCTGCCTAATGCTGTCTTGACCGCATCAACCGCTGACGCCGCGTCATCCATAGACATGTCATACTCGCTGACCAGATAATCAATCATGTCACTGACAGAGGATCCTGCCTGAGTCAGACCATACTCGATATCTTTGGTCATCCCCTCGATGCCTTTTTCCAGATTCTCGGCTGCTCCCCATGCAGTATCGGAATATTTTGTCCAGTCAATGCCCGCGGAGTCCAAAACACCAGACAGATCAATCACTGTATTGGAACTATTTGTGATCGCATTGCTTAACTTTGCAAAGTCCTCATCTGTTGCGTTGACAATAGCCAGCAATCCAGACATAGCCTCTTGGCCGCCAAGCATTGCAGCATATTCTGCCATCACAGCGCCTTCAGCCCCATATGCTCTTTCTGTTAATTGCTCGACAGCTGTGTCGTATTGTTTCTGTGTCATGGTTCCGGCATCAAGCTGTTCATTAAGGTCTTGCAAAGATGCTGATAGCTCTTCTTCGGAAATCACAAGCTTGTTGCGAAAACCATCGCGCATCTGCTCCATGACCTCCATAAAGCTATACATATGCCCCTGCCCGTCATCCAAAGAGATTCCGAGCTGACTCATGGCATACTCGGAATCTTTGGTTGGTTTTGCAAGCCTTGTCAGGATTGATCTTAATGCAGTACCAGATTGGGACCCTTTAATGCCAGCATTTGCCATCAATCCGATAGCTGTTGCTGTGTCCTCCATGCTGTAACCCATACTACCGGCCAGAGGAGCTACATATTTGAATGTTTCACCAAGGAGATGAACATTTGTATTGCTGTTGGAAGATGCCGCCGCCATGATATCAGCCAGCCGCCCGGCCTGGTCCGCACTCTGACCAAAAGCTGTTAGTGCATCCGTCACAATGTCAGAGGCTTCAGCCAGATCAGCACCGCCAGCCGCCGCGAGATTCATCACGCCTGTGATGCCGTTAAGCATATCGTCAGTCTTCCACCCGGCCATAGCCATATAGGATAATGCATCCGCCGCCTCAGATGCGCTATACTGCGTATTCGCGCCCATCTCACGGGCTTTGTCCCTGAGCTGGTCAAACTCATCCGCTGTGGCTCCTGAGATCGCCGCAACATTGGACATGCTCGCATCAAACGAGGCTCCCACATCAACAGCGCTCTTGGTAAATCCAACAAACGCTGTTGTTGCCGCTCCAACTGCAGCGGCGCCCACTTTTGTAATGCCGCCTAATGTTCCGGATATTTTCCCTCCGAAGCTATTGGCTTTCTTTTCTGCATTGTCAAGACCTTGTTCATACTCGGAGGAATCAAAAAGCAACTTCGCTACTAGAGTCAGTATATTCATTTTCAATTCCTCCTTTCGCAAACGAATTGACTTTGTTCTTTATGCGCTCTCTCACTTCAGACTCGCTTACTTCAGGCAATTGCTTTTTCTTTTTCCGGCTCATTCCTGGATGCTCAGGCAATTTACTTGAGATATACGGCCCTCCATATCTGTTTGCCAGTATAGAATTGATATTCATCAAACTGTTACAGATGTAATTTTCAACCTGAAGCTTGCGTATGCTCTTATAAAATGATGAAACGCAATGTTCCAACAAATACTCTTTGCCAAGAAGATCCAGAAGATCAATCCTTATGCTTTTTATCAGGTTGAAATATTCATCAGCCCCAATCGCGCCAATGATGTAAAAAAATCTAACACGTTCTTATCCGAGATGAGCTCACTTATTTCGCCAAGATACTCACTCATTGTATGATCACACACATTCTCCGGCTCAACAAAACAGACAAGCGCAAGCAATTCCAGGGTTTCATCAGGATGCTCACCGGCTATGGACTCAATCATCGCTGACAGATTTTTCATAGCCTGCTGCCTGCTCCGCTCCATGAAATCATCCACAGCCGCGCGCTTTTCCTGATCCGTCATGCCATCCGTAATCTTTGCCGGCTTCGCCACGTTCTTGCGGATGTTGAGGATATCTGTCACAGTAAGCCATTTCTCAACAGATTTCCTAATCTTGTTGGTCTGCGCAAGAAATTCTCTCGGATTGCAATTTGCCAAATTTTTCATGCTGTGGTCCTCTCGTAATACGTGACGTTGCTGTCAACCTCGGCATCACTTGTGACTCTGTATGTATCGCCAACAAGTACATACCACCCTTCCTCTGCAGGATTTTCTGTTCCAGTAGGTGTAACGGCTGTATAAATATATTCAGCCTCAGCATCTTCGCCGTCATAGACGTAAAATTCCATAGGCACAACATCCTGGGCAGCCATGGAAACATGACCGGTAAGCTCCATGTCAAGATTGCCTTTGCCGTCCTTAGTGGTCTTGAGCGAGAACCCGCCAGTGGAAAGCGCATTGATGATCTTAACTGCCACAAAACCTCCGTCTGCCCTGTCACCTACCCACCAGCGGTCATGGAAGTCGGTAAGCTTGAGGTTAGCTCTCGGAGTAACCTTGTTCGCAGTCTTGTCTGCCGCGCCCAGGGACTCAGCGATGAAATCCACATTGGTGCTCAGCGCTGTAGTAGATACCTTACAGTCCCAGCCATCAAGATGCTTGAGCTCCTTTGTATTGTTCGGGCAGTTGTCCACATCCTCGCCCCAATCGCTATATGTGGGGACGCAGGAGATCGTGATGCCGCCAGTTGTTGCAGTGATAATATCTGCATCCGTCACGCTCGGGCTCTCGGGATTAAAAGTATAGAGCAAAAGCCCTGCATCAGTTTGAATTTCCTGAAAAGCTGTGGCGGAAATTTTAGTATATGTACCTTTCATATTGCCTGTTCTCCTTTATTTGTGGGTAAAAAACTCAACATCTATATTGATGTAAATCCTCTTTACATCGCTGTCCTCATCATTCATACGCTGTGCAAAAGGCGTCCCTTTTGTTACAAAAACATACTCGCCATTTCCAATTGGATCACATAAAAATGGGCTCACAGCATCTCTTATCTCGTCTGCTTTTTGCGAAATCTCCTGCCATGACGTAGATCTGTACCAAACAGAGGCATATAAGGCAATCGGCTTTTCAAAATCAGATGTAGCCGCATAGTATGTTATATATGGCATTTGGGCATGATCAGGAACAGCATTTTCATCATAGGCAGGGATCCCAAACTGCGACCAGAACGAATGGATTTTTTGCCATTTATCCATCATGACACAAGCTCCCATTCCTCAGCTGTAACCTGGCGCATATCAAGTCCAGCGCTTGCTGGCGTCTTCTTGTCATCCCCGTCCGAAGTGACACGGAAAATCTTGCCATCTTCCACACGCCTGAACACATCATGGTATTGCAGGTTCAGAACTCTCGGCGTTGTGATGGTGTACAGCGCTGTCACTCCCTGTTTCTCGCCTATCCTGGCCTGCATAGATGTATCCAGTACGATAGCCGCTTTAAATTCTGCTCCATCAGCCCATTCCGTAACATATCCGCCATATCCGTCAGCCCTCGTTTGTTTGTTAAGAATTACGCAGGTAACCATTGCGTCTGATAGAAGACTCATAACGTATTTTCCTCCATTCGTTTAAATCATCGGCAAAAATCGTTTTCCACGATACCGCGCTTGTGCCGCTTGAATTATTGCTGTGGACAGGGGATTGCTTCACATACGAATAACCGCCAAAGCTTTCTGAGGAAAAAGGCGTTTTTAAAACCGGATCATTTTCTTCAAGCCATTTCCCTATGTCATCTGCCAGGGATATTACAGTAGCAGGAATTGCCAGTGCCCACACCTCACCTGAGAAATCCTCATCCTTCAGAGAATCAGTTGGGAACTGATATACACCATCGTTGAATGTACTGCCATGGATCTTAAAATACTGATCGTTTTTCAAAAAACTTACGTCAAGAGAACCATTCTGAATGCTGAAATCTCCAACATAAACTTCCTGGATGAAATAGTTCTTAATCTCCCTCAGTATTCTCTCTAACATTTTTCCTTCGCCTCTTACGTTCAGGAGCCGGTTCCAATGCCTTGATCAGCGCTTCTTTCCTCACGTTATCCGCAGTGGCAAGCTCCTGAATCCTATTTTCCTCTACATTCACATTAGGGCGGGGAAAAATATCCCCCGCCCTGTAAATGTAGCCATTATCCTTCAGATCTTTGAAGTCCTTAATGACTATGTATTCCATTTTTTACGCTCCTACCGGTGTATCAATTGAAGTTGCGATGAACAGGCTGTTCGGATTGTAAAGCACCGGCATAAACAGCGTAGATGCCTTAGTCCAGAGGACAGCCGGATCCTCTTCTGCCCACTGAGTAATATACACGAACGGAGATACGCCGCTCTGCGCTACCTGAAGAAGCTGAGTGACATCCGTTTCAGGCGGATCTCCCCACAGCCCGATGCCAAGTCTGCCGCCGACATTGGCGGAATAGAACGTGACCTTATCCTGCGGGAAATACCGTCTCGCAGTGATAGCCGGTCTGCCGTCTGCCTCGATTTTCGCGCTTGCGCCGTAGGTCAGGTCATTCTCAATCACCTGATTGATGCCAAACTCTTCAGCCAGATACTGTTCCAGATCGCTCCTGCGGACCAGCATGCCGACACCGCTGTTGCCATTGATCTCTCTCTGGATCTCTCCATTGGTGCGCAGTTTACCGATCATCTTACGGCTTGTATAGATGCCGGTAATCACGCTGCCCTGATCACGAGCTTTGTCAATAATGGTCTGAATCTGTGTGGGGATATCAGCTGTAGCTCCAAGCCCGAAATCAAGCTCAAGAGCCTTGTTGGCCGCAGGCACACCATAATCCACAGTAAGGTCCAGGTTATTCTCTTTGATCGTCACCTGACCAGTAGCCAGAATCTCATTCTTTGCCACCTTAGTTCTGGTGACTACCTGCTCAGCCAGCCGCACGCCATCATTGATCACATAATCATACAGAGCCGTATCGCCCTGGACGCCGCTCCGCAGGAGCGCTCTCATTCTCTCAGACTGATTGATCTTAACCTTAATCAGGCCTTTTTCAATATTGTGGGTATCAATCGGCACCCGGAATGTAGTCTGAGACTCCACATCGAAACCATGGAACTGAGCCATAACCGGAATCTGATACTCAGCTGCAATAGACTCCCATTCAGCAACAAGGTTGGCCGTTCTCTGGTCACCAAACAGCCGGTCAGCCGGATCATTCGGACGCTCAATCTGGAACGGGATATCCAGCCAGTCTGTTCTCGGCACGAATCCAAGGATATTATTTTCCCATGCAATTCTCGGCATTTGTTATCCCCTCCCCTCATCAAGCCGCCGCTACTACTGTTGCGTAGCCAGCTGCCAGAGCCTTCTTGTCAGTATCCACAACAGCCACAGTAATCACCTTGCCGGACGCCGCAGTGATATCTGCTGTTCCATTCCATGCAGTCCATGCTGTCAGATCATCGCCATAAATCACAGCTGTCTCAGTATCAGCAACCTTGTACACATATCCATCACTGGAATCAAGCGTGTATCCCGTAACAGAGATCTTTGTATCACCGGAAGCCGTACCAGCCACGGAAGCCACCCCAAGCGCGATAAGCGGAATCGGCGTCCAGCCCGGCCTCGTTACATCGGGAGCCTTTGTTTTAAACGTAAACCCCTTTGCCTCAAGCGCGGCCTGCACTCCGGACGCCGGAGCCACTGGCAGCCTGTCCAGGTACACAACTCCACTTAGCACGACAGATCCAGGCATATCGCCTGTCGTGACATCCACATCCTCATACACGATGCCCTCCACTGTGGAGGAATCATTCGCCGGATAAAAGCTCCCCATAGGAATATACTTACTCCCATTCGCCGCAGTCGTAGCATTCGCCTGAGCGAATTGCCGCGTCTTTCTTTCACATTCCTCATGCGCGAGGAAATAACCCGGATGATAATTCCGGCCTCTCTCAACATTGCCAAGAAAGCTCATTTACTTCCCTCCGTTTTCTTGCCATATATCAGCTCATAATGTTTCGCCGCTACCTGAGCCGCCCTGCTGGGAGTCCCATTCCCTCCGTTTCCAGAGCCGTCAGGAGGCGTTTCAGTACTGGCACCCTTTTTTGATTCCTGGCCGATAAATTCCGCCCACTCAGTCTTAATATCCTGCTTCAGCTTGTCTGTGTCTTTCAGCTTGCCGTCATCACCAAACTCAAGCTTATCGATATCAGACACGCGCAGGACAGCCGAGATCCGCTTTTCTGATACTCCTGTCTCCTTCAGCAGTTCCCGGTAAGCATCCGTCTTCTTCTGCTTGGTCTTCTCAGCTTCCACACCAGCCTTGTACTTGTCGCTCTCTTCTTTGAGCGCTTCATACTTGACCTTCCACTTGTCCTTGCCGTCAGCTTCTTCCAGCTCAGCAATCTTCTGGTTTGCCTTGTCCAAATCCTTCTGGACGCCCGGAAGCTTCTCCGCATTCTCTTTATAGCTGTCGCGCTCCTGCTTCAGCGCGTCTACTGTTTCCCTGTGTGCTGAGATGATCTCGTCAATTTTGTCTGACTCAATCCCCATTGCCTCAAGCAGTTTTCTCGTAAGTGCCATTTCTCAATCCTCCTGTGCTTCGGCGGCAGTTCTTCGCCGTTCAGATTATGCCATTATCTTACCATATCGTTTTTATTTTCGCAAGTCATCGCGACAGTATTTTCACATCCGCACCGTCAGCTTCGCCCTAAATTGTGTACACAATTTTAGTGTACGATTATCATTCATTTTAGTAAACTTTTCTATATAGCAAAGCCCTTATAGGGACTTTCCTATAATGTACTTATTTTATACATCCTACATTTATAAAAAATAGAACAAAATATAATAATATATATAAAAATATAATATTATTTAATTTTTCAGTTAGCCGAATAGAACAGTAGTTAATCAATGTTTACGACTGCACTAAAATTTTACGTTAAAATTGTATGTACAATTTATCCGTTTCCCTCAAGCGTTTTCCTGAGTATTTTCTGATATTCGCCTATGTGATTCTGCAGTGCTGGCCTGAGGTAAGGCTTTGGCTTTCTCCCTGTACTCGTCCCAAGCTCCACAGCGGCGGCATACTCCACGTTTGTGCCTATGTACACAGTATTGCCTCCATCATCGCCCACTGCGCCAACGCTGCCTGTGTATGTGGTTCTCTGTCCTTTTCCAAGCCTTGAGCTCCCGCCTGAGCCGGATTTATACTGATCCGTATACGAGTAATCAAAACCACTGTTTCCGCTGTAGGTATGCGTGATACTGTTCCTGAGCCTGCCGGTATCTACTGGGCAGTATTCCTTCGCATGACGCTCTGCCATGAGCCCAATCATCTCAAGAGCCTTGGCTTTCAATTCACCCAGCTGCTCCAGGACATCACCCACATGGCTATCAATTTCTACGCTGGTGACCTGCGGGCCTGTCCCCTCTTTTACGATCTTTGCCATCTTCAGCCCCTTTCCTGATCTCAAAATTCACGCTTGTGAATCTCGCAATATTTTTATCCTTGTCCTCTTTCCTCATCGTACTTCCTCCACTGTTAACAGGATAACATCTCGCATTGCATAGCTGTCCGGATCTCTGTTTATCATGGACAGCATTCGCTTTGCCTCAGCGCGCTCTTCATCCGTAAGACTTTCGTCCTTCATGAGCCCTCTGTAGAAATCCCTGGCATAGTCTTCCTTGCTCACCTTCTCGGACCCAACAACACGCCATGATGTACCGCTTGGCGAGAGGACTTCCGCTTCCCAGTCGCCCATCTTGCTGATATGCTGGACTCCTGCACCGCTCTGGTTCTGAGCACACCTTATAATTACAGAATCCGAATCCTCATATCCGATATCGCCAAACCTTGCGGCAACCTGAGGTTTGCTTGTCCAGGATGAAAGAGATCTCATGGTGAGCTCATCGCCTGGCTTCAAATCTGCATACTGCGAGTACGAATCATCATCAAGGGTCATGCCCCTGTAGATAGATCCGTCATAAGCTGGCATGTGTGAAAGTATATCGTCAATCTCCTTCACCTTCTCAGGATATTTGCCGGAAGTATAATCTTCAAAGTCTCCGCCAAAGTAGTCCTGCAAAGCTTCCTGAGCTCTTCTGGCTTGATCTTCGTTGAATCCAGTATCTTGCATGATCTGCCGGAGTGCCTGGTCATTGTAGTCCTTAAGATCGCTGTTATCTATCTTGCCTGAGTAGCCGGTATCAACCTGACCTCTTGACGGTCTCTCGTTAGGTGTCTGTACTTCCGCTTCAGGCATAGCTGTTTCGGGAGACTCAGCCGCTTTTTGAGCCTGCCACTCATCAAAAGTCAGCCCGTTTTTCCAGTCCTTTGCTGTATATCTGTCGGAATCAAAACCCTTCAAAGCCGCAATGAGAGTGCATCTGCAATTCCATACTTCACTTGCTGGCCCACTGGGATCCCCAGGAAACGCACAGCCGTTTGGAAACACATCATCCACTCCAACCTTCACGCCGTCAAGTGCGATGTGGGAGTCTCGCGTGCGGTCATCGGCAGTAGCCATCCATTCTTTCAGCATCTCGATTCCCATTGATTCGGCACGTTTATAGCTATCGATTCTGCCTGCATTTTCCGCGCTGGTTGTGGCTGTCCTTGCGTACCTGATAGACGATTTTCGGTTAATCTCGGTCAAGTCTCTGGCGATTCTTCTTGCCATATTAGGGATGCTTTCTCCCTGCAAAATCGCCTGAAGTGTAACCGATTGAAGCTTCCCTTTCTGCCATCTGATATCACGATTTTCTGCCAGAAGTTTCTGGAAAGCTTTCTCTTTTTGTGGCGAAATAGTAATCTTTTTCCCGTTTTTGTATGCGTCAAATTCGCCGAAAGTCTGCTTCATCTGCTTACCCTGAGGCTGTAAAAGCTCAGGGTTTTCGCGCATTAAACGCTCCACAGTAGGCCTGTCATATAGTGTAAGGCTAGTGCTTATATTAAGCCCTTTTTCAATCTCATATGCTCCGTAATTATGGTTTAGCGCATACACTTCTGGCATGTAGCCATTCACGATGCTGCGCGCTACTCGGTTCGCATTGTGGAGGTCCTGAGCCACTGCATTACGCATGTTTTCCCATCGCTCTCCGGTCATGATCTGGCCTGTCCGCCATCTGTCATAAGCTTCCTGAGTGATGGTTCCGGCTGCCAGTTCCTCCAGTTTTTTCTTGTCTTTTTCCTCGAATTTTGACAGATGATTATTGAGTTTTTCAGTAAGTTCACTGACGGCCTGACTGTACTCAGCAGATATCTTTTTCTCCATTTCGGCTATGAGCTTATCCGTGGCTACATGTGCCGGATCATGTGACGCTGTTGCCATCATTTACGCCCTCTTTTTGCTGATTTTCATCGTCATCATCCATGTCCGAGAATCGGTTTAATTCCTCTTCTGCCATCTGCGCAAGGACTTCTTCTGTCTTATCTGCATCCCCTAAAATCTCAAGAATTTTTGATGTGACATACTCCTGCGAGAGATACTGGGCGGCCTGAATAAGGACTTGTATATTCTCCTGGGCATTGACAATTGCTGAACGTGTGAAAGTCACATCAGCTTCTATCCCAGCGACAAAGAAAAGCCTTTTAAGGAAATCCAGTACGCAGTATTCGTACATATCAACCTTATTATTCATCGGCTCATAGGATGCTTTGATCTCTGTCGCAGTAGCCGCACCAGCTGTAATATTTTTAACGTCCAAAAGCATGAAATCTTCGTAAAGATCGTTTCTCAGTCGGTCAAGTAATGCCTCCCTGCTTGCATACGGAACTTCAACCGTATGTGATTCGGCCTTTGCTCCATCGTCTTCCACAACTGCCGCTTTTACGGTTCTCATGCGCTCGATGAACTTCGCTAAATCAATATCATCCATTCCTCCGGCATTCTGAATGGTCCAGTAAATCTGGCTTGCATCATCGAGGTCATTGGCGAATCCGCTCTTGATCAGATCGTAGCAGTCTATTTGCGATCTGATACCAACAATCTCGCTCTGATGGGCAAGATTTGCCCACATAGGCACAATTGGAAATGATGGATAATTTTCTCCATCAAGAATCTCCATTCCATCAGCTTCGCTCGTTCTGACATTGACAACATATGCACGCTTGGGCTTTAATATTTCTCCTTTATTATCACGCCAGATATATTCCGTGTATCCGTCAGGTTCATACAAAGTAGCTCTTAAAGGCTTCACTGGATCAATCTGCCACCATCTTACGCTGGCCATAAGCCCGCCAGTCTCTTCGTCATATAAAGGAGCAAATTCTGTAATCCTGAATGCTTCCACATGATCGTAATTCCAAAAACCAAAGCTCACTCCATCCACAAGGGCGTATCGACCAAGGGTTTGAAGCATTGTGTCAAAGTCAGAACCAAGTTTCTTTTTTTGAGATTTATCATTAAATGATGCGCCATTGCCAAGCAGATGCTGATTCTGCTGGGTAACGAACCGATTAAAGAAATTAGAGCACAGCTTGTAATTGGCACTGTAGTTATCCGGCACGGCCTGGCCTGAGATCGTATACAAAAGCTTTTGGTAGTTTACAATAGTCGTGTTCTGCTGCCTGTCGTACTCCTGCGCAATTACGGCTGTTTTGTACTCCTCTGAGTTTTGGTGCGAAAAAATCACAGTGCGGACGAAATCCATCCTGTTTGTTTCGTCAGTACCTACAGCAACTAAATCCTGATACGTGTAAATAGCAATCACTCCCCTCTGATAGCCCTTTTTATAATACGCTTGGTTTTGACAAAATATCTTGTTGCGTCCATTAAATGATCGTTTTCTTTGACTGGCCGGTCATCTTCTGGGTGATCCTTATCCCACACATATCCGGCAGCTTCTTCCTGCCAGTTTTTGCAGTCGATACATATTTTTACATAGCCATTGTCCAGTGCGTTTGCGGTTTCTCTGATGCCGTCTAACACAGAGTTATCAGCCTTTAAAACCTTATACCGCCCATTTCGCTTCCTGAGTAAGGCGATGAAAGAAGCGGCTGAAGGATCAATTATGGTTTCAATTTTTTGTCCAGGAATGATATCCATCAGCCATACATCCAAATCCTTTGCATATTGCTCATCTGTTTTTTGTATTCCTTTGTCTCTGCCGGAGTAATAGTATTCACGAATACCATACCAGATTTTTCCTATTTTTACAAACAAAATAGCCGCAAAAGCGTTCATGGTTCCGTAGTCAATTGCAAGGCAATAGGCCTCATATTCACCATCAGGAGACTGGCAAATTGCTTTTTCATACATTGGGTAAATCAGACCCTCTGCAATGCATCTTTCCCCGTCTATATCCCTGCGATACCATACGGATCCCGGAATATATTGGCTCTTAATTTCTTCCAGTCTTTGAGGCGTTATAGATAGGTTATCTGCTATTGTAAAATGCTCATACTGGTAGCCGCCTTTGTATCTTTTTATGTAGGCATCTATATAATTTTTATAGATGCTATGCCCTGGATTGCACGGGTTTAAATCCCACAGGATCAGCGGTTTATTGGCAGCAACCTGGCGTCCAAATGCTACTTTAATAAAGCTTGTCCGGCTGTCATCGCTGTCATAATGCTCGTTAATTTCCGTAGCAATCCATAACCCATATGAGTTACCAAGTATGCGCTTATAGCTGTCTGCCTTCGATCCTCCTGTGAAAATAACGATTTTTTCGCCAGTCTGAGTGTAAATATATAAGGCTTCGTTGTCTTTGAATTTTCCCCATTTACATCTTCCGCGGAAAAGATTCTCCAGGCCGAATCCGTTGCAGACTCCAATATTCAACTTCGCGTTACCTATTGTTGATCCGCTTGCCAGATGGATTTTATCTTCGCAAGTTTCCAAATACATCGCCGCGATAATGCAGTTATCGATTGTTTTCCCGGAACGAATAGCACCCTCCGCAACATTCATTTTGTTACGAAGGGCATTCTTGATATAGGCTTTATGCTTTTGCGAAAAAGGTTTCCAGTTGATTGTTTGGCGCTTATTAGTCATCTTTCAGCATCTCCGCAAGCGATGAAAGATCCTCGACTTCAGTGATGGTCTGCTCGATTTTATCTGTCTGCCATAACCAGTTTTTACCCAGAAAAATTGCCATAGGAACACTATGCTTTGACAGTTCAAATTGATTGCGTCTTAACTGTATTTTAAGCGCCATTAATTTATTTTGCTTCGAATACTCTTGAAAAGTGACGCCAAACTCACGCTTGCACCATCTGGACAGCGTGTCAACATTTGCAACCTTTCCTGTTCCATCTCGGAAGAACCAACAAATTTCTTCCTGAGTACAGCCAAGTGCAACCAAGTCAATAAATTGTTTTCTGTCAAAATTTATCAGTGGTCTTCCTGTTCTCGCCATTTTAATCATCCTCTATTTCTAATAAATTAAGCATAATCTGAATAAGGTATTTTCTTCCCATCTTTCAATAAAAATACATCTTCATCCGAGCCCTTAAAGTTTATATAACGCTGAAGGATTACATCAATCATTCTTCCATCTTGCCTTCCAACCGTAATTATCTGTTTCTTTGTGGCACTCGTGACATAAAGTTACGCCATTATCAATATCAAACATCAATTCTGGATATCTGCAACGCTCTTTTATGTGATGTGCTTCTATATTCCTTTTTCGTTGACCGCATTTCTGACAAGTAAAATTATCTCTCGTGAATACTGCCAATCGCCATTCTTTATATTCTGCGCTTGTCCTTAACAAGTCAGATTCTTTCGTTTTGCCACCTTGCCAAAAATGAGATAGTTCTCCCTTACGTTCCCTAGCCGCTAAATCCTTGCATTTATTCGAACAATACTTTTTTGTTTTCTCGTATGTCTCAAATTCTTTTCCACAGAATTTACATTTGCCCTTTATTTTTCCTACACGATTACTCCAACACTCTTTAGAGCAATAAACCGCCTTTCTATCTTTATAATCTTTTATCGCTCTAAACTCTTTACCACATACAGGGCAAACCGCTATTCTTGCCCTTTGTAAGTGTGGATATTGTTTTCCTTTTTTGCCACCCTTTGGCATATACTTGTAATGGCATTCTTGTGAACAATATTTTTTACTCAACCTATCGGGATGAAACCATTTGCCACATTCGCATTGATGCCACTCTTGATATCTACCTTTATGACAATTCAAACAATATGTTTTCGGTTTTTCTTCCGTCTGTTCATCGCCACAATGGGGGCATATCCATTTTATGTTCATTGAATCACTCCTTAATGTATATCTTTTTATTATTATATCACATTAAGGATTGTTTTTCAATTAAACACCTCGTCATAAGTAAGTTTCTGACCGTCACGGATGCAGAATATTTCATCTTTTCTGCCTGTAAAATTTAACCACCTGTTTACGATGACGGAAGTATATTTGGGATCAAGTTCAGCCATATAGCATTTTCTGTTTAACTGCTCACAGGCTATTAGTGTGCTACCACTACCACCAAAACAATCAAGAATACTATCATTTTCCTCCGAAAAGTCTTTCAGTATGTCTGCAAGCATACCAACAGGCTTTTGTGTCGGATGCACTCTTGTTTTGCCCTCTACTTCTCTGCTACCCTCACGGCATAAGCCATTCCACAAGAAATGATATAACCTTACACCTTTATCAAAAGAAGTCCACGCCAATTCAGCATCAGCAAAATTTCCTGTGTTCTGTTTATCCCAAACAATCCAACACCTTGAAGGTGGTAAAAAGTCTGTGAAATAATTTCCGCCAAAGATAATCTGATTTTCTGTGCAAGTCAAAGCAACATCATAATTTGCTCTCGCAGTATCTGTTGTATCATCGTTTGCAATTGGAATATAGGTTGACGATTCGACTCTTTTCCCAATCTTGCCGCCGAAATGCAACGCACCGCCACCGCCGACTTGTCTATTTTGCACTACATCTATGCCATAGGGAGGGTCTGTCAAAAGTAGTTTTGCCTTTACCCCATCCATAAGCCTATCAATAACCGCAATATCCGTACTATCTCCACATATAAGTTTATGATTTCCTAACTGCCACAAATCGCCCAATTTACATCGTGTCTCAACTTTCTCAGGAACTTCGTCTTCTACAATCTCGCCAGAACTGTCATCATCAAACGGCAGTTCAAAGTCATAAAACTCCGCATCAAAATCCGTCAGATCTTCCAGTTCAATGTTTAAAATATCTACATCAAAATCGCTGTTCATAGTGGTCTTGTTGTGAACAAGCATATATTCTCGGCGCTGTTCATCCGTCAACTCGTCAAGTCGGATTATTGGCACTTTTTTCTTGCCGAGTTCCTTTAATGCTATATGTCTGCCATGCCCTTCGACAATTTCCCCGTGCCAGACTCCTATCGGATCATTCATGCCATAATCAATTATGCTCTTTTTGATCTGCTCGATTTGTTCTGTCGGGTGTTGCTTTGCGTTTCTGTCACTCGGCTTTATGCTGTCTATATCTACATACTCAATTTTCAGTTCACGTTCTTCCAATTTCTTCCTCCTGTTATCGCCTTTATTTCAACACCTTTCCTGAGATTAATATACTGTTATGATCTAATGATAGCAAATAACTGTATTTTACGCAATAAAAAACCGCCCATTCGGACGGTTTTGATTTTATTTGATCGGTTTTACCTGCCTCTCTGTGAAGAAGAATGCAACCTTCATGAAGCATCTGCCTTTCTGCGGCTGCTCCTCATCTCCGGCTTCCTGATCCTCTTTCTTGCCGGATGATGGCAAGCCAAAGCCTGCCATACTCCACACTCATTTACCAGTGCTTCCGTAACCTCCATCGCCTCTTTCGGTTTGTGGAAGCTCTTCCACAATCTCAACATTCTCCTTGTAATAATTCGTAATCATAAACTGGCCGATCTTATCACCTTTGCGAACATGATACTCGTAATCACCAAGATTGCACATCTTGATCTTGATACTGCCGGTAAAACCCTCATCTATCAGGCCAGTGCTTATGATGTCGTGATGCATATACAGGCCACTCTTGCTTACGATTATGGCACACTTCCCTGGAGGCAGCTCCACATGGACCCGGGTATCAATAACCACGCTTCCATACGGCATAATGTTTGTCGCTATTGGGCTCCTGAGATCATATCCTGCATCTGTTTCGTGTGCTCTTTGTGGTACAAAACCGCCATTATCAATCTTTACTCTCATCGCTATCTCCATAAGACATGATAATATCGATCACTTGTCTTGCTCTTTTTTCGCCTATTCCTTTGACAGAAAGCATAGTTTTCAGCAGGCAGTCATCAGTGATTTCTGCAACAATTTTCTCGTCTTTTTTCTCCATTCCATCCAGAAATCCTGTCCGGTAAATCTCGCTGACCCACCGATTAAAGTCGTTTAAACTCATCTTTTGGACGCGCTTAAAATCCGAAATGCTTGCTATTTTTTTCATTTTATTTCAACTCCACATGGCTTCATTTCATGGCAAACACCGCCATGATATACACACATCGGAACAAGAAATCCGTCAAATTCAGGGCATTTGGACAGTACTTCCATCGCCATTTCTGTCGCAATTTCCCGCGTTTTCTTTGCTGATTTTCTGCAAAGACGCTTGTTCATAATCTCCATAAGTTCCTCAGCATTTACGTCATAAATCATGTTTACGGGAGTGTTTCTTGGCGCTTCATCACCGTCCATGGCATCCTGCCGGTCATTACGGAGGCTTGACACATACGGCTGTGAATGTACATGACGGCAGAAATGCACACTTGTATTTGACGGAATATCAATGATCAAAAAGCTGAATCTGAGGTATCTAATGGGGCTGTGCCTGGCCTCCAGGATCTTCTTTTTCCACTCAAGGCTGGGAGGCTTAATGTCTCCCAGGCCCTTTCCATACATCGTAATTAAAGCTCTGCGCTTGACTTCAATCCAGTCTTTTTCTGTGGGATATTCCAGTAAGATCACCATAAATTAGCCCTCCATCAGAACATCGAACCACTGTTATACCACATATCCAAAACCGCTTTTCTGTTCCTCCTGCGCTTTCTTTCAGCAAGGATTTCCCTGCGCTCCTTAAGCCATTTTACGAACAAAACAGCTGCCAACACATACATCATAACGATAGCAAAAACAACGAACTTCATGGTTTAATCCTCCTTATTTTCCTCGTCTTTTGAGTCGGTTTTATCTCTGGATGCAAGCATAATCACATCATGTGCGTGCTGTTCTTCAAGTAATTCCCAATACAGATCGTCATTCATTTGTCATGCTCCATAATCAAAACAGCCACAATAATCGTACCAACAATCGCGCCAATAAACAGCCCTAAAATAAAATTAGCCATTTTTTATTCCCTCCATTCTTGTCCCGCAATTACGGCAGTAGTTGTCAAAATTATCCATATCATAAGCATCTTTGAAACAGTGTCCACAGATAGGACACCTGAGCTGACCGCCAGAAATGATCCAGTAATGGCTTAAGCTCGCCTTATTTCTGGCCCTACGTAAAATGCCATCAATAAATGCGCCAGCATCATTTCTATGTTTTATCAGATCATCCTTCACATACAGAGCCTCAATCGCCTCATCAATCGCCGCCGCATAATCCATCGGATAATCCCATTCAACCTCAGCCTGTGCGTTCCTGAGTATACCAACAATTTCTTCAGTATCAATCATAATCAACACTCCAAATATCGTCTTTCTTTCGCCAGATCCTCTGATTGTCACTTCCACGCCATAGGGCCGGCTGCCTTGTGCAGTCGTATTTTCCATCGACAATCACATCCAGATAATCCAAAATCGGCTCATCTTTGATGTCCTCAAATGCATATCCTGTGTACATCCAGATGGATTTTAACGTTGACGTTTTTACGATTTTCGCAATTCCGCACACGTTAAACCGATTCAGTGGATGCATCGGATCGCCACCAGATAAGGTAAGTCCGTCAATGTACGTTTTATTTACTTGTTTAATCAGCTTAGCCAAGTCATCCGTTGTCCAGGGCATTCCGTAACCTGGATCCCATGACTCCGGATTCTGGCAGCCATCGCAGTGATGATTACAACCAGATACCCACAATACTGTTCGGATACCTTCGCCATTGACAAGGGAGGAATTAGATACGCCAAAATAATTCATTCTGGTATCTCCTCAATCTCAACCTTCCAGTCTGAAATAGTCCCTGCCCCATCCTTATCAACACAGAAATCAAAATTCAGGCTTTTGAGCACTTCCTGCTTTACCTCTTCGCTACTGTCCGGCAAGGAATCAAGATCAATATCATCATCCATATCGGTGATTACTTCAGCATCGTACCGAAAGCTGACCTTTATCTTGATTTTATTCATTCTTTCACCCCCTCCTTTATCACCAATCGAATAGCAGTTTTATTATGACTATCAGCATTGCTATTACCAGCTCTACCATAAAAACAGTTGTTGCTGCCTCATAAATCGGATTCATCTTTCTTCCGCTCCTTCTGCTTCGCTTGTATCAGCTTTGGTAAACAAACCAACAGTCGTGCTAAACGGCTCATCTTCGTGCTTATATTGCCAGTTATAATACTGTTCATATCCTCTGCTTTTTGCTGTTTCGATATTCTTTTTGGCCGTCCACTTGCGCTTACCGAGTTCAACTCCCAAATCAACAAGCGCATCGAGGATGCTCTGTTGCGGCTTATCGTCTGATCCGTGCCAGTAGTCAATTATATTTTCCGTAAAATCACTTAACGCTTGCGCGTATCCAAGCTGGAAGCCATCAGATTGAGCAATGATATAATTCACTGCTACGGTATTCATCCATTCTTTTTCCTCGCTTGTGAAATCATTTGTTGACTTGCGTTTCATTCTTCCGCCCCTTCCTCTGGTTCATCCGATGAATCCCCGAAAAATATGGGGCATCCATCATCGTTGCATCCCTGGATTTCTTCTATTCCTTCCGCTTCGATCACGATTCTCTTTTCCATCGCCCATTCCAGAAGTGCTATCGCACCCCATTTATCTTCTGAATCCAGAAGATCATGCAAACACTTTTTGACTTCCGAAACATCCACAAGTTCCCCATGCGGCGCTTTGACTTCAACAATGGGACAATCATCAAATCGTTTATCATATCTTATGTCGCTTGTATCTCTGCGCAATATAGGACAATAATTGTAACTCGTATTGATATCACAATTCAAACAATTCTCCGGCATCTCCATGCCTTTAACCAATACGGACATTTACTCACCTTCCTCTCAAAATCCCGGCTGTTGCCTCATGTGCGTTCGCTGTGGAGAGATCGAGTATGAGAAAGAAACACAGAAAGAAACACAGCAGGTCATTTAACTGACTCTTAGCCAGCACCGGGTGAATATCAACCAACAATCCCTGGGAGATTATCAAAATCCCTTGTAATCTCCGGACAATCCTCTACTTTTATCACATCAAGTGTATGTATGCTGTTTGGCTCCGGAACATCCGCACATACATTGTCAGCTGTTTGATATGCGTATCTGCCCGAACCATCCAGATACTTAATTATCCTAATTCGCCGGACGTGATTTCCAAGCATTCTCTGCCACAGGACACAGCCAAGAAATTTGTGGGCATTATCCGTTGTTATTTTCATCGCATCACCTCAAGCCAATATGCTGGTTCACTGACCACTGAATATCAATACTGTTGGAATTCTTAGCGACAGTGTCTCCATAATTTTCAAAGAATTCTGTCAGCTTTTCATTCAGATCAACCAAGATGTCTTTTGGATCACCGTGACAGTTGATGTCTACCCATATAGGCATAAGATACGTTGCCTTATTCTTCATACACGTCACCTCAAATCTCAAATTGTTCGCCTGTCTCAATGTCTGTTACGCAAGCTGTTCCATCAACATCATACGGACAATTTGACTGAACCGAATCTGCCGCTTCTTCTGGCAATTCAGCAGAAATATCTTCGGAATAAACGCACATAAATGAAACATTATATTCCCTCATTTTGTCACCTTTCTCTACCATCTTACTGATCGTCACTCTTCTTCAATCACGCGATTTTCGAACTTCTTGTAGGCGTCCAGATACCATTCTTTAACGTCCCCGTTATAAGTCACCTCATAGTACATGCCGTCATACAATGTGCTGCTGATAAGGTATTTCCAGTTCTGCAAGATCTTACATTTCCAGACCGTGTACAACTCAAAGACAGGTTCTGGATCAGACTTATCCATGTGCTCCAAAATGTACTGTTTTACAATATCTAATGCTTTCTTGTCCATTTCATCACCTCACGTGCTCGTTGTCTTTGCTATACGCATAATTCCGCAGATCGTGTTTCAGCTCATTTTCTGCCTCAAGCATCCTGTCACCAGTATTTTGATCAATAACCATTATGTTCCAGGTTTTGAAAGCCAGCTGCGGGACATCAATCAGAAATCCGTTCATTCTTCTACCTCCCCCAAATAATCCAGTTCAAAGCCCTCCTGTTCGTGGTCATTGAGCGGTCTGCTGTAAATCAAAATATCGTGATACTTTCCTGCTGGATCATCCTCACGCCTCACAAGTCCGCTCATCGGCTGACAGCCGAGCGAGAATCCACGGAGCCTCATTCCGTACTTAAACATCTCATCACCTCGCTTTAAATCGTGCCAAAGATAACAAGCATTGACGGAAAAGGCGCATTTGCTTTTTGATTGCCAAACTTCAGCCGCCCTTTGATGAATCTGACTTGCGCCTTTCCATAAATCCACTCATGAAACCATTTTGTATCTGTTCTTGCCGGAATCAGCATAACGACAAGAGTATCAGCTTTCCGACTTTCTGCGAATGCTTTTTCTACCCATTTGCCTATGTCTTTTCCGTAGGGAGGATTGCAAAAAACTCTGTACCCCCCCCCAATTTTGAGACAGTCCGTCTTGTTTTTCTGTGAAATACGTTTCGCATTTATGATTGAATTCATCGGCGCAAGGATCAAGGTTGAAATGAAATTCTGCATCAAGCTTGTCATAGAAATCTTGTGGCGTTGACCATTGATCTGTTTTACTGCTCCACAGCACTTCCTTTCCCTTCATACCGTCTCCTCATCTCCTTAATAAAGCCATCAATAAACTCGCACTTCTCACAATTCTGCAATCCACGTGGATTATCGCAGTGGTATTTCGGGCAGTCAGCGCCTTTGTCACCATGTCCTGTGCATTGCCGATTGTCACAGTCGTAACAGGTATTCTGCCGGATACACTCACGCAATGTTCTCAGCATCTTTTCTCGCTTCACCCCCACTGTTCTGCCATGGCTTTTGTGTGCTCAGCAGCCCGTTGAATCCATAGAATAAAATCCTTCTGATTCATATCCATTTTTGCTTTATTGCAAATTTTGCAACACGGAACTACATTATCGAGAGTATATCCTTTTGAACTATCAATGCGATCTATCCCGTTATGATCAAACCCTTCTTTACAGTTTTTTGTAATCTTATGATTGCTGCTTTCTGTTCCACAATAAAAGCATGGTGATAGAATTAAGTTTCTTACATTTTCGTAATCCAGTTCCCAACAAAGATTTCTATCTTTTGCATGGCGTTTATACTGCAAGATAATATGATTTATTACGCCTTTATGATCCGGCAATCTCTTGTTATGCTTTACTTCATTAGACAGACAACCACAAGATTTAGTATTTCCGCTTTTCAATGCTTGCATTAAAACTGTTACTCTGTTTCCACAGTCGCACAAACACTCATATGAACTTTGGGTACTTCCGCATGGTTTTTTATGTATACCTGCGTACTTAATAACAGTTAATCTTCCGTATTTACTCCCAGGTTGTAATCCCGTCGATTTTGTCATTTCTAATATCACCTCCCCATTGAGATGCAAAGGCTTTTGCAATGCCGGGGAAGGTTTTGCTTCTGGCTTTAGCTCTTTCTGTCTGGCCGCCTTTGATGTTCCGCATTCCCTCGCACCACCCAATTTTTTTACCCTTCGATTTTTCGCCCTGACAGATATACATAGGTCTCGGCTTTGGTAATTCGCTTGTTCTTCTCAGCGGTTCAAGTCCTTTCAGCCATAAACAGGTTCTTTTTTCATGATAGTTCTCTTCGTCCTCTGCCGATTCCGCAAAGTAATAGGGATGTATGATCTGATCAGGTTTTCTGTAATTGTTATTCATAAAACCTATCGGATTCTCAACACAGATTTTTGGAATATCCGCAAGAGCAAATCTCATGAAGAATATCGCCGCTTTGGCCCTTTCCTCCCATCTGCCTATTACTGCATCGGGTGGACAACATTTCAGTGAATACTGTCTCGTTGCCACGTTGGAAAGATACGTGCAAGGCGGGTGGGCAATCAACAAATCCCATTTATCAATTTCATGTTCAATCCCATCCATTGTGATAATTACCCCACCTGACAGAATTTTCAGACAATCGCCTTGCACGTGCCATTCCGGGTGACCGCCAGAAGGTTCGAGAATATCGCAGCTATACGCTTCATGCCCCTTCTCACGAAAAGCTATGCAGACTCGCTGTGATTCTTCACACGCTACCAGTACCTTCATTCCTTCGTTCCTTCTCCTTCAACAGATCCTCTTTCCACTTCAGCCATCCCGGCTTGTCAATCGTTTTACTGCCGTAAAGGTTAAATTCTTCCTGATAACCGCAGTCGTTGATCATGATCTGCAAATCTTTATCACTCAACTCCTTCAAATGCTCTCTCACAATCCCCCTGCACCGCGTCAGTACTCCGTGATTGTCGCCGTACTGAAAATCGGTTCCATCAGTTACATAGTCAATAATCATTTCTACGTACCTACTCAAAGTTCCCTCCATTCCACGACCTCATCTTTTGGCATTCTCCCCAGCTTTCCCCATCCTCTATCCGGATGGTATAACCTCCCGGAGATAACACCGACTGAGTCCTTAACGAGATATTCTCTTGTATGTTCTGTCGCAGGTATCTCCGTACTATCATGCCATACAGGATTTCTGTCTTGCCTTTCCCACGCATTTTTTAATTCCTCAAATCTGTCATCCAACACAAAAGCCGTTGCTTCAATAGCAATCCGCATAAGTTCCATATCAAGCGTGTTCCAGTCGATACAGGTTGAGTCTTTCCGCTGACCTGCATTCTTCTGCGTTGCCATTCGGATTAGTCTTTTGACTGATTCTTCCAGTTCTGTAAGATTAGCTACCTGATTGCCTTTCCAAAACATCGCCCACATGGTATCCTTGATCGGATTAGAATCCTGTTTGCTCATTTTTGCTCATTCCTTCTTATTTTTATTTCCAACCATAATATAGTTGGTTTCCTTGCATGAGTGGCACTTAACTTCCAGGGCTGGCATGGCCTGAAACTCAGGCCATGTACCAGCAATCCTGCCAAGCTTGTGTCCGCATTTACCGCATCTGATCCACTCCCCATCACGCCTTGCTGTCATTTGTAAGCACCTCCTTTATGTGCTGCTTATCTTCGCCTATGATTTTGGCCCCAGAAAAATATATTGGCTTACCTCCTTAATGGGCTCTTATTTTTATCAGTTACAAGTACATTATACTGTATACATAAATATATGTCAATATTTTTTATAATTATTTTTTAAAATCGTCAAATGAATAATTACGTACCAGATAATCTTGCGAAACTACTATATACTTGTAAAAGATCCCGCTTGAGCTTCGGCCCTTTTCAGGGAGCTTCTTGCTGATCTCAGTAAAGAACTTCTTTGAGCTCATTTCATACTCGTTGTTTTCCTTCGCCCATTTTGAATAGGCCGCGAATAAGACCTTGGCCGGAACTTTATCCTGACAATCATAATCTATTGTAATACACTGCTCAATAAACCCGGCCAGCAAATCCATTTCCTGCTTATATTCTTTCACAGCGTCCTGAATGCAGCCTGGCTCCGTCACGCCGTCTTTTCTCCATTTCAGGCAACCCTCTACAGCCCAGCGCAGAATCTGCGGAAATTCTTTTTTAAGCTTCAACTTTAAATCCTTGTCGACTTTCTCTTTGGGAATATTAACCTCAAACGGAATCAGCTTAATTCTCCGCCAGATTCCAAGATCCGTACCGCGGATCACTGGCTTATGGTTCGTGGCAAGCCAAATTTTAAACTCCGGCGTATACTCAAACTCATCACCATACAGAAATCGGCAAGTCACTTTTGATCCGCCTGTGAGCTGCTTTACAAGCCCCTCGTTAAGCCTCACTCCTTCTGTGGGCTCTTCAGATGTGACAAACCTGGCCCCTTTCAATCTGGCTATATCTGAGCTTGCGCCATCGACTCCCCATCTCTTCATCATGATCGTCTCCGGCTGAGTATTAGCCGAATATCCTCCAAACAAATCTGAGATGGTGTCCAGAAACGTAGACTTACCATTGTTTCCAATGCCATACAGAAAATATACGCACTGCTCAGATGTATTGCCGGTCAGAGAGTAGCCAATGCATCTTTGTATGTACTCCTGCAATTCCTTGTTGCCGTTCGTAATGTCATCCAGGAATCGCAGCCATAACTCCGGCTTCTTTCCTGACTGATCATAATCTGAATTGCAGATTTTCGACATCATAAACGCGCTGTCATGCGGAATAAGCTCACCTGTGCGGAGATTGATAATGCCGTTTCTACAGTTGATATAATCCACATATGAGTCCATCTCATTCTGAGACACCGGAATCCCTGCAAGATGCTGACACTCTTTAATCATGGCTTCTTTGCCTTTGGACCCGGCTGTCTTATTCGCCCACTTGAGTAAATCAATCTGCGTCTTTTCATCCTGCTCAACAAACGCCTCGCGCTTAATATCCTCGCAGATTACATCTGCAAGCTTTTTGATCTCCCCAGAGTCATCAGCCATCCAGACTTTGCCGTTCCAGTAAAACCACTTACGCCGATTATACGAATACCTAATCTGGGATCCGAATTCATCTTTGAGCCTGTGAGCGTTTCCAGTATCTGTCATATCGTATTTTTTCTGCTGTTCTTCCGCACCTACCTTGCCATCTCTAAATAACGCAAAAGCGAGATCCGTATCATCATATCGTCCAGGTTCATATACATTCAGACAATTTACGCATGCCTTGCCGATTGTAATGGCTCCATATGTCGTGCCGCTCCGTTTCTCATCCCACTTCGGTCGCATAAGGCCAGATGACCTGAAAATCCTGTCCATCTGCGCTTCATTTTTCTGAGTCCAGAAAGCAAGCTGATTGCATAATGCTAGGTCAGCTTCTGACTGAGAATTATACACGCCCTGCCATTGACCCTGATACAAAATATTAAACAGATATCCACTCTTGCATGACCTGGCCTTGTCAATAATCTCCTGATCATCCATATCCACTTCATAGACAACTTTGGCCGGTTTTCTCTCCTCTGTACTCAGATACTTTTTATGCAGTGGAATAATAGACTTTGTGCAGTCAGCAACAGAAGCATATGCAGGATTGTATACATTTCCAGTACAGATAAAATATCTTCCTGAGCTGTACATCTCTACATTCCCTCTGCGTCTTGCGCCATCAGGAAGCTTACCACGGCAGATTATATGGATGCCATTTCCGCTTTTGGAATATTCCGCATAACTCTGAAGGGCATCCACGAACTCATCGCAAAAATCTATATTATCCGTACAATGATCCAGGTCAACGCCAAAATAACCATTGGCAAACATAAAGCCTATGCCATCAAAATGGTAACGCTCACAAGCTTCGCAAGCTGTCGTGAAATCTGACCATGTAGATGGATCATTGCTTTTGGCGTTATTCCCCGTATACGGATTTTTCGGAATCTTATCCGCACCTATCCAGCATACCCACTGCCGTTCCTGCTTCATCTCATGCGGAAGGTTATCAATTTTTGTTATCATTTATTCAGCCCTCATGTGCGTCACTTTCCGGCCCACTCATTATCTTGCTTATTTCAGACTCAGGGATAAACCATCTGTTGCTTACGTCATATTTTTTTGCCTTAAGCTTTCCGTTCTTGATCCACTCTCTTACTGTGCGGACCTTAATCCCAAGCAGATCACTTGTCTGCCTGATATTGTAGTATCTATTCATAGCATCACCACCTTTTCTTTATATACTTGATAAGGGAATCCGGGATTGTACTTCCAAGATGCATATCTGTTCTTCCTCCACCTGTAATATCATATGCTCTGTATTCCGCCTTTTCAAACACCAAAAGAATCTTTTTGCCTGAATCCGTTACAAACTCAATAGGCACCTTTTCTTTTTCCTTAGTCAGCCCCATCCTTTATTCATCCCCTCATTTATAATATAACACTTTATGTTCAATCATGTCAATAAATATCATTTACTGCATATCCAAGCTTGCGATATATATTTTCCCTTTTCTTTGCCCAACCACGAAACATTCCAAACGAATCCACGAAGTCAATCACGATGCCCACATCTTTCCCCTCAGCTTTTCTTGCAACTCTTCCAGATGCCTGCTCTACAACTCGCTCATTTTTTTCAGGCGTAGCAAATACAACATATCGCAAATTAGGACAATCCAAACCCTCAGCCGCAAGTTGATATGTGGCAAACAGGCAATCAAGCTCGCCATCATTAAGAGCCTTCAGCGCTTGTTTTCTGGCTTGTTTAGAGCTCTTGCTGTTTCCCATAGCTGACAGGCAAATAGCTTCGCCAATCTGCCGCTCTTTATACGTCGTACACAATCGCTGAAGATATTCCACCCGATTTGCCAGAACCAAAACCGGCTGACCAATCTTAATGCTCGCAAGAAAATCCATCACGACTTCAAAACGATTCTCATTGTGTACCATGTCATCCACGAGCCCAGCATAATTTACCGTGCCATCACCGGCCAGAGCCATATCAAGATCCGGCATGTATCCTGTTTCAACAGTCCTGACTTCCACAGGGCATGTGGTATCCTCAACAGCATCCCTGCCGATCTCGCATATTATCCCGCCGATTAAGGCAAACATGGACGCCTCCAAACCGTCAGCCCGTTTCGGTGTGGCTGTGAGCCCGAACTTATACCGGCACGAAAGATTAGAAAGCACCTTGTAAAACTGCATCACTTTCGTAGGGCTGCCAATTGCCTTGTGACAGTTATGTACTAATATACCGTTAGCGAAATAATTATTGTTATCCGCTACTTCGATATTGTACACATAACCGTCTGAACACAGTCCTCCAAATGTTCCATCACTTGTCGATTTTTGAATCTCAATACTGTCCACCCTAATCCATTTAATAATCGTTCTTTCTTTCTGTCTTGCTCCTGTCTTTTTAATGAATAATGCGAGTCTCCGTCTATTTCGATTGCTATCATCGGCTCCACCAAAGCTATATCGACCTTGTAACAGGTTGGATATCCAGAATCCCTCGCCGCTTTTGTTGGAATTGGATATTCCACAGAAATCGTTAAATCTGTCAGGCTTTTTAAAATTTCGTTCACAAGCATTTCTTGCGGTCTTGTTATCCCTGTGCCGTTCCCGCCATGTAAACTTGGTTTGTGTCCTATCTCTTTCAATCGCGCTGACACCTTTGCTCTTGTTTCTGGGTTTTTCATTGGATTTCTTTTTGTCATTCGTTCTATGATTTGATCGTGATATTCGGCATTGATTTTTTTCATATGCTCCGCAGACTTTGCTCTGCGCTCTGCCGTCCATTCTTGTTTCGCTTGTATTCCTTGATATGCACAGGCCCGACAACAATAGCCGTAACCGCGTTTTTTTATTCTTGCTCTTGTTGTCGACGGTTTCTTTGTTTCGTCGAACTCCTTGCCGCACCAATTGCATAACATAATCACCACGCTCCATTTCTCTCGCGCACACCCAACCACTGTTTTTTACAAAAAATGGATGATTGCCTGTTGCATTAATGACTGTTCCATCATTCATAGTTACTTTAAGCAGATCGCGCGGGATCAGCTTAAATGTACTCACAACGGGTTTAAATTCAATTTGTTCATTATCCCTATTATACGATGCAACCAAATCACCGCGCAATAGGTCATTTATTTTTTTCTGTCCATTCTTTGTCGCAATTAACGTATCGGCAGGAAAGCACTCATCCACAACCACGCAGCCCCATGTATCTCGATACTTCCGCAAATCAAGCTTGCTCATGGTCTGGACAGTGGCAAACGTGAGGCCGGAACCTATATTCACCTTGCCTCCGGTTATCGTTCCGTAACCACTACACCCAAAGACTGATTTTGCCCTGTTCATGGACTGATTCAAAAGGTCCTGAGTATGCGTGAGCCATAAAGCTTTAAGTCCTATTCTAGAGATCAATTCAAGCGCACACTGCGTGTTATGAGTAACAACAAAATGCTCTGCAACATATAGTTGATCAGACGCATCAACCATAATACACCTGCTGATTATCGGCTCACATGGTTCTATTGTCTTAATGATACGATACGCCTTGTTGTAATGCGTTCTTTCCTGATATGCGGCCGAGTGTTTTGCACTTGTGAACGGCTTAAATTTATAAAGTTTAAAAAATATCCGATATGACTTTTTCCCGACACGTTTTTCGCCATTATAAGCATATGTCGGTATTATTTCTTTCACTTTTGCTGTACCGCCCAAACTTTCAACGATAAACACAAAATCATCCGCGAGCTGTTTTGATGAGGTACTATACTCATATGTCATTCCATTGGATATGTGGCCATCTGCATCAAACAATCCCTGCAATACCTTAAGTCGAACGTTAACAGGAGCAAATAAATATTCTTTCGGAATAAACTTTTCATAAGAATGTTTGCACTTAAGCCCTAACGTTTCAATGTTATGTAAAACATATCCTCCACAAAAACGCCAATCATATTTTTGCTTATG